>Ga0209526_10000006_pt1 | contig 149498 bp, 129 predicted proteins | sample JacPinW_OM2H0_M1_FD_188566 | JGI IMG/M metagenome (GOLD analysis project Ga0209526, IMG submission 188566) | Forest soil microbial communities from Algoma, Ontario, Canada - Jack Pine, Ontario site 1_JW_OM2H0_M1 (SPAdes) (version 2) | ecosystem: Environmental > Terrestrial > Soil > Boreal... | reverse complement strand
GACGCGTTCTGCAATTTTCGTTACCGCAATCGCGCTGAGCGGAGTTTTTTCAGACGGCTTCCAAACGCTGGCATCACCGCAAACGGCCGCGAGCGCCGCATTCCACGACCAAACCGCGACCGGGAAATTAAACGCGGAAATAATCGCGACGATGCCCAGCGGGTGCCATTGCTCCATCAAACGATGGAATTTTCTCTCCGATTGGATCGTTAGGCCGTAAAGCATGCGCGATTGACCAACGGCCAGATCGCAGATGTCGATCATCTCTTGTACTTCGCCTTCGCCTTCCGCGACAATTTTACCCGACTCCATTGTCACGAGCTGACCGAGCTCATGCTTCGCCTCGCGCAGCGCATTGCCCAAACGGCGGACAGTGTCGCCGCGGACTGGTCCAGGTGTAACGCGCCATTTCAAAAATGCCTCCTGCGCGCGCGTGATCGCCGCCTCGTAATCCTCATCGGACGCCGTGCGGATGCTCGCCACCTTTCGTCCATCGATCGGCGATATCTTGTCGATCTTAGCGCCGCCACCGCGCCATCTACCGTCGAAGACTCCGGCGTTGTCCTCGGTCAGGCCGAGTTTCTCGAGAACTGATTGCATCGTTACTTGCCTCGCTGATGGCAATACTTCGTCATCAGCGCAATGGCCTCGTCGACCACCTCGCCCGTCATGTCGAGCGCGGGCCGGAACCGAATAGAGCGTTCGCCTGAGCGCAATGTCAGCACGCCGAGATCGAACAGACCTTTCCACATCTCTTCGCGCGTTTTCGCATCCGGCAAATCGAAGGCGAGAAACATTCCGCGACCACGCACCGCTTTGATAAATCCAAAAATAGTTTGCAGCTCGCGCAGTTGATCCAGGAAGTAGGCCCCGACTTTTCCGGCGTTCTCCACCAGATTTTCCTTTTCGATGATCCGGAGAAAGTGCGTCGAGCGCACCATGTCGGTGAAATTGCCGCCCCAGGTTGAGTTCAACCGGCTCGGCAAGCGAAACGCGTTGTCCTTTACTTCATCGAAACGCGGGCCAGCCATGACGCCGCAGACCTGCGCTTTCTTTCCGAAGGCCATGATGTCCGGGAGCACATCGAAATGTTGGCAGCACCATTTGCGGCCAGTCGCGCCCATGCCGCATTGCACTTCGTCGAAAATCAGAATGATTTCGTTCTCATCGCAAATTTCGCGCAGCTTCTTCAACCATTCGCCGCGAAAATGATTGTCGCCCCCCTCACCCTGGATCGGCTCGATGATAATGGCGCAGATGTCGATCTTGCGCTGGTTGATGAACGCTTTGATCTCTTGCTCCGATTTCTTTTCGCGCTCGATCACGTCACGTTCGCGTTCGGATTCCGGCAGCGAAAAGTTCAGATAAGGAGTTGAAACGCGCGGCCAATCGAACTTGGCGAACAAATCGGTCTTGCGCGGATCGGTGTTCGTTAGGCTCATGGTGTAGCCGGTGCGACCATGGAAAGCGTGACGGAAATGCAATACCTGGGTGCCGCGCTCGCCATGACCGGCGACCATGTTCTTGCGCACTTTCCAATCCATCGCCGCCTTCAAACAATTTTCGACGGCGAGCGCGCCGCCTTCGATGAACAGATAGCGCTCGAGCGGCGGCAAGCCCACTACGCGCGAAAACGTGTCGATAAATTCAGCGTAGCTTTCCGAATAAACATCCGAGTTCGCGATTTTTACTTTGGCCGCGCGCAGCAAATCGCGCTTCACATCCTCTCGATCGAAATAGGGATGGTTGAACCCGACGGGCATCGAACCGAAAAATCCGTAGAGGTCGATCAGGCGATGACCGGTGACGGCATCATATAAATATGAGCCGCGGCTCTTTTCGAGATCGATCACGACCTTGAAACCGTCGAGCAAGACGTGTCGCTCGATCGTTTCGAGAACGTTCGACGGCGTTACACCTTTCTGTTTTTCGCTCTTTGTGGCGCGGCTTCGAGATGAAGCCGACTCCGTGAGCACGGGCGGCAAACTCATCTGCTGAGACTAGTTCCAGCGGTGAACCCGGTCAACCGCAGCTGCGCTATCTGGCCACCGGCTCCAACGCAGTTCTTTCCGCGTTGGCTTTCTCGAGCGCTTCGTTGTAGCGCTCCATTTCGAGATTAAACGCGCGATTGCCCTCTGCGTCGCTGTGGAGGAGGTCGCGTTTGCGTAATCGCAGCGCTTCACTCCATGCGCGCAGACGATCAAATTCGCGCGTGTTCATATCGCGACGTTCCTCCAGCGCCGGACTTGTTTCCACTTTCGGTCCAGGTTTCGCGAGTACGTTCCTGGCCGTGCCGTTCGTCGCTTCCATTGCGTACTGTGGCGGAAAATCGCCCGGAGGCTGCGTGCGCTTGATCTTGTGACGATAATACGCGGTCGGAGATAATCCCGGGCCGAACGTTAGGTAAAGAAACAAGAACGGCAGCGCAGCGAGCCGGAAGATGCGCGATCGCGCGGCCGGTTCAGGATAACTCAGACGAAAAAACAACGGGCCGAACGGCAGCAACACGCCGAGTCCCCACCATACACTGATTCCAAACGCTGCGCCCAAAAGCAGAATTCGTCCGACGAGAACGCAGACGAGTCCGATGATCAGGAAAATGAAGCCGGCCATGTCCATGTCTTGAGCATGGCTGGTGCCAGAAAGCTTTCTGTAGCGGCGGTCTATGACCGCCGCATCTAAACAAATTTCGGCGGTCGCAGACCGCCGCTACAAAATTAAACCATGCCTTGGCGCAGGTTCTCGTGTTTTCCGGCGAGCAAATCCTGTGTCAGTTGGAAGCCGCTACGATCGACATTATCGCTCGTGCCGGCGAAGTGATGGTCGATACGCAAACGCGCGGAGCGGCAGAAATAATTAGCCAGCGAGAGGACTTCATCGCGCGACGCGCCATGGTCGATCCTCGATTGCGCGAACGAACAACTTGCGCTGATCGCGAAAAGTTCCGTGGCGATACCGACAAACCGTGAAAGGAGCAATTGTTCGCGATCGAGTTTCGGACCGAAGCGCGCCATGGCGTGAAATAATCCGCGCGCCAGTCGCTTGCTCGTGCGCGCCGCGTAATTGACGTGCGCTTCCAGATCGGAATGGAGATTGTCGATCTTACCGGCACCGCCGGGCAACCACTGTTTCGGGTACCACCCCGCATAGAATTTTCCAGATGTGAAAACGGCCTTCGCGCGTTCCGACATCGGCAACTGCGTGTTGAAAATCGCGCCGCCGACTTTCAAATGTGGATCGAGCGCTTCGCGGGCGATGAAGAGCCGCATGATCTCGCTCGAACCTTCGAAGATGGTGTTAACGCGGCAATCCCGCAGAAATCTTTCCACCGAGATCGGCGGTTCGCCACGACCGGCGAGCGAGTGCGCGGTTTCGTAACCGCGACCGCCGCGCACCTGCATCGCTTCATCGGCAATGCGCCAGGTCATTTCCGTGGCCCACATTTTGCACATCGCCGTCTCGATCCGCAGATCGCCCGATTTACGATCGAGCAGCGACGAAGTGAGAAACGTCATCGCTTCCATGGCGAAAACATTGCCGGCCATCTCGGCGATTTTTCCGGCGATGGCGGCGTGCTTGCCGATGGGCACACCCCACTGAATGCGTTCGCTCGCCCATTTGCGCGAGATTTCGAGAAGTCGCTTCGAAACGCCGACGCATGCGGCCGGCAACGTGAGCCGGCCGGTGTTCAACGTCGTGAGCGCGACTTTCAATCCCGCCCCCTCTTTCGAAATAATATTTTCGCGCGGCACGTGCACGTCGGTGAATTTTACGACCGCGTTGTAAAGCGCGCGCAATCCCATGAACCGGCAGCGATAGGTGATCTCGAGCCCCGGCGTCGCAACATCGACAATGAACGCGCTGATCTGCTTGCGCTCCTTGCCGTTCACCATTTTCGGCGGCGTCCGCGCCATCACGACGAGCACGCCGGCTTTTACACCGTTGGTGCACCAAAGTTTTTCGCCGTTCAGTACAAACTCAGAACCATCGGCCGACGGTTCGGCTTTCAAGCTCATTGTCGCCGGATCGGAGCCGGCATGCGTTTCAGTCAGCGCGAACGCGGAGATTTCTCCACTCGCCACACGCGGCAGATATTTTTTCTTTTGTTCTTCGGTTCCGAAAAGCAAAAGCGGCTGCGCCACGCCGATCGATTGATGCGCGGAAACGAGCGCAGCGACATTGCCGTCCCAACTGCCGAGCAACACGGCGGCCCGTCCGTAATTGAACTGCGACAAACCGAGTCCGCCGTATTGCGGCGGGACTTTGATTCCGAACGCCCCGATCTCAGCGAGTCCTTTGAAATTCTCCGGCGGAATCTCACCGGTGCGATCGATCTCGTCCGGATCGACATGTTCTCGCAAATACGTTTCGAGTTTCTGCAGAAAGGATGCGCCGGCGGCGCGATCTTCCGCGCTTTGCTCGGGATACGGATGAATCCGATCGAAATCGTAGCGCCCGACGAAAAGATTGCTCGCGAAACTGCCGCGATCGTCGAGTGGATCGCGCGACGCTTCCGCCAGCTCGAGCGCTTCGCGCTGGCCTTTCGACATCTTCGAAGTGTCGATGACGGATGCGGAAGCCGCAGGCTTCTGCGGCTTTGCGCTGGTTTCTTCCGCGACCTGTTTTTCCGGAGCTTCGAGCGGCGACTTCATTTTACTATTGTCATCCCGAGCGGAGTCGAGGGATCTCTCATAGTTAACAGTAAGAGATGTCTCGACTTCGCTCGACATGACAAAAATGGAAGTTCGAGGGGCGATTTCATAATTCGTAAAATTTCGTCGAGTCGCGCGCGTGTTTCTTCAATAGTTCGCACGGTGCAAACTTCTCGTCCGCTTTGGCCAGCTCTGCCATTTTAGCGACAATCTCCTTCAGACCGAAATGCTCCGCGAATCGGAGCGGGCCGCCGCGGAAAGGCGCAAAGCCGGTCCCGAGAATCATTCCGTAATCGGCGTCCTCGGGCGACGCGACCACTTTTTCTTCCAAACAACGCGCCGCTTCGTTGACCATGAGAAAGACGAGACGATGGGCAAGATCGACATCTTCATTTGCGGATTGCGATTTGCGCCACGGCGCGAGCGAATCGTTTGGCGTTTGCTGTTTGCCTTCGTATTTGTAAAAGCCGCCACCGGATTTGCGCCCGAGCATTTTCGCCGCCAGCATTTTGCGCAAGATCTCCGGCGCGGCATCACGCGCGCCGTATGCTTTCTCCAGCGTGTTCGCGATATCGACGGTCACATCGACGCCGATCTCATCGATCAATCGCAGCGGCCCCATCGGCATACCCCATTGCACGAGCGCACTGTCGATCTTCTCCGCGCTGACTCCATTCTCAAACATTTGTGCGGCTTCGAGCAGATACGGAAACAAAACGCGATTGACGAGAAAGCCTGGACTGTCGCGCACGACCACGGGCAGCTTTCCGATTTGCCGGGCGAAGGCGAGCGTGCGTTCGCGTGTTTCGTCAGAAGTTTGTTTGGCAACGACAACTTCGATCAGTTTCATCCGGCTGACCGGATTGAAAAAGTGCATGCCGATGACGCGATCGGGCGAAATCGTGACCTCGGCCAATTCACCAATCGGCAACGCCGACGTGTTGGTCGCGACAATTGTCTTCGGACCGACTTTCATGGCGAGATCGCGAAAGATTTCTTTCTTGATGTCGATCTTTTCCGAAGCGGCTTCGATGACGAACTGGACATCGCGCAATTCCATCGGCGCTGTTGAAGCAACAATGCGCGCGCGCCCCTGCTTTGCTTTCTCTTCGGTCATCAATCCGCGCCGCACCGCATCGGCATATGTCTTTTCAATGTTGGCCAGGCCGCGATCGATTTGTTCGCGGCTAACATCGCGCAAAATCACGGTTACGCCGCGCGAGCTTAGCCATTGCGCAATGCCCGCGCCCATGACGCCGGCGCCAATGACGGCGGCATGGACAACTTTCTCCGCCGGCGTTTTCGACGTCCCTTTTTTATATTTTTCGGCCAGGAAAAAATTGCGGATCAAATTTCGGGTCGACTCGGTGTTGCCAAGATCGACAATCGCATCGAGCTCGAGCGCGAGCGATTCCTCCACCGGATTTCCCAAACCGGTTGTGATAATGCCGAGAGCGCGAGCCGGCGCCGAATCGCGATCCTGCGGAATCTCCACCTTCTTGCCGGAGGGCGTGGCGTCACGCATTGCGCGTTTCCCCGCTTGGATTTTGCGTCGCGCCGCGTCGAGCAACTCGCCGCGCGGCACCACTTCATCAACCAAACCGATCTCCAGCGCTTCGGCGGCGCCATAAAGTTTACCTTTCACAATCACATCGGCGGCAGCTTCCGATCCGATCAAACGCGGCAGACGCGTCGATCCACCCCACGCCGGCACCAGACCAAGTGTTGTCTCCGGCAATCCGATGCGCGTGGCCGGGTCGTCAGAAGCGACGCGATAATCGCAGGCGAGCGTGATTTCGTAACCGCCGCCGGCGCAGGCGCCGTGGATCGCCGCGCAACTGGGGATCTTGAGCGCGGCAATGCGATTAAAAATGCGTTGGCCTTCGGCGATGAAATCGCGCAGCTCGCCGCTCTCGGCTTGCTTGAGCAAGGTCTTAAGATCGGCACCGGCAATGAAGATCGATTTCTTGGCCGAAGTAATAATCAACCCGCGCAACGACGGATCCTTCTCGATAAAATCGACATGTTCGCTGAGGTCGCTCAGCGTGGCAGCGTCGAAAATGTTCGCGGGCGAGTCGGGGCGATCGAAGGTGAGCAGACAAACTTTGTCCTCGCCGATTTCCCGGTGAATCATGGGGCCAGTCGTCGTCGCAGGCATCGAATTCATATTGGCTGCTTTCGCGCAAATTCCAAGCGCGGAGACGTTGTAGAGGCGCTTGTGCCAAGCGCCTGTTTTAGATTCGGCGTTTGACACAAACGCCGCTACAACTTCCTGCGATTGCGCTCGCTAATTGCGAGTGTTACAAACGCCACGTGGTCGGTAAACTTTTATTACCCGAAATCGAGAGCTTGATCGACGCGCGCAATTTTGCGGCGTTGCGGGAGCTTTTTAGCGATTGGCCGCCGGCCGACGTCGCCGAAGTGATTCTCGATCTTCCGGAAGACGAGCAGGTCATCATCTTCCGCGTGTTACCGGCGGCGCTGGCGGCGGATGTCTTCGAATACATCGGCATCGAGGAACAGCAGAACCTGTTGCGCGCGATGGCGCACGAACAGGTCGTCGGAATTCTGAACGAGATGTCGCCGGACGATCGCACGGCGTTGCTCGAGGAAATGCCGAGCGCGGCGGCGCGGCAATTAATCAAGCTGCTCACGCCGGAAGAACGCCGCATCGCCACGGCCTTGCTCGGTTATCCGGAAGGGAGCGTTGGCCGATTGATGACGCCGGATTTCATCGCCGTCTATGAGGATTGGACGGTGCAACAGGTCCTCGATTACGTGCGCGAATTCGGCCACGACACTGAGACGCTCAACGTCATCTACGTTGTCGATGAACGGGGCAAGCTGATCGACGACATGCGGATGCGCCAGCTCCTACTCAAACCAGTCACGACGAAGGTGAGCGAGATCCGGGACGAAACGTTCGCGGTGCTGAAGGTGAACGATTCGCAGGAAGAAGCGCTCAACGTTTTCCGCAAATACGACCGTGTCGCGCTGCCGGTGATCGATTCGAGCGGTGTGCTCGTCGGGATCGTGACCAGCGACGACATGCTCGACGTCGCGGAAGAGGAAGCGACCGAAGACATCCAGAAACTCGGCGGTATGGAAGCGTTGGACGAGCCCTACACGACCATCCCGCTGCTGCGAATGGTAAAGAAACGCGCGACGTGGCTGATCATTCTCTTCCTCGGCGAAATGCTGACTGCCACCGCGATGCAGGGTTACAACAGTGAGATCGAGAAAGCAGCGATCCTGGCGATGTTTTTGCCGTTGATCATTTCCAGTGGCGGCAATTCCGGTTCGCAAGCGACGACGCTGGTCATTCGCGCGATGGCGCTGGGCGAATTGACCCTGCGCGATTGGTTCCGCGTTGTCCGCAAGGAACTCCTCTCGGGACTTTCCCTCGGCTTGATTCTTGGAACGATCGGGGTTTTCCGAATCTCACTTTGGCAATACTTGCACATTTTTGACTACGGTCAGTATCATTGGCTGGTTGCCCTTACCGTCGGTGCTGCGCTTGTCGGAGTGGTGCTGTGGGGAACCATTAGCGGCGCGATGCTGCCATTTCTGCTGCGTCGTTGCGGACTCGATCCAGCGACGTCATCGGCGCCATTCGTTGCCACGCTGGTCGATGTGACCGGGCTGGTGATTTATTTCAACGTCGCGCTGTTCATTCTTCGCGGCACGTTGTTGTGACGAGATGCTTTTTGACCATCGCGGTGGTGATGGCCCTTTCGTCATCGGCGCATGCTACGACCAAAGGCCTCAGCCAAATCGTGACCCCGGAGTTGCAGGGAGCAGGCGACCTTTCTTTGAGTCTTCAAATTCAGGATAAGCGTATCGCAAATCCTTACGAGTTGCAGGCCGAGATGGGCCTAACCGACCGGGCGGAGTTCGCCGTCTTTCGCGGATTCAAGCCGGATGAGTGGATATTCGCTACGGAGTTCGGATTGCTCACGAAAGAACCCTATCTTTTATCGGTCGGATTTGTGAACTGGTCGCCGCACCTCGATGTCGATCCTCAGCCGTTTATCGAAGCCGGTTACTGTACCGAGCACCACAAGTTCTTCGTCGGCGCCATTCACGCCGGTTACAAAAACGAGGCAATTCTAGGTTACGCCTACGACTTCAACAAAACCTGGCGCGCCCAGGTCGATTTCCAGAGCGGTGCAGAAAATTCATCGACCATCGGCTTCACTTGCAACATCACTCGCGATTTCCAGATGAATCCCGCCCTTTACGTTAGCAATGGACCCGGGCACGATCTGTTCGGTTATGTTGTCTTTACCTACACGTTTCATCTCTGGGGCAAAGCAGGAGGGAAGCAAATAGAGGCAGATATTCCAAATAGGAGTCGCTGACGCGCGGTGAAAACTTCCACGATCCCGACTACAACTGCTCCGGACCTGCAGCGCGATAGCTAACTGGAGGCATTCTATGATATCGATTGGCCGATTCTTCGGACACGACGAAAAGTTTTACGATTTGCTCGAGGCTAGCGCGAAGCAGGCGGACAGCAGCGTACATCACCTGGTCGATCTTCTCGGCAAACTGGAGCAAGGGGACTCGCCCCAATATCTGCTCCAGTTCGCGGAAAGCCGCCGCGAAGACAAACGCATCACCCAGCAATTAACCGAGGAACTGTCGAAGACATTTATCACGCCGCTGGAGCGCGAGGACATTCAAGCGCTGGCGGCAGCGCTCTACAAGATTCCGAAGACGGTCGAGAAAATCGGCGAGCGCATGCTGATTAGCCCGCAGGATTTGCCCAAGGTCAGTTTCCGGAAACAAATCGAGCTGCTCGATCAAGCGGCCGAGGCCGTGCTCGCGATGGTGAAGCAACTGCGCAAAGGCACGAACATCGGCGTTGCCCGCGAAATGAACGCGAAGCTGCAAACGATCGAAGGTCATGCCGACGATCTCGAGCTCGATTTGCTGCGCGATCTTTACCAGGGCAATTACGACGCCAGGCACATCATTTATTTGCGAGACCTTTACGATTTGCTCGAGAAAGTGATCGACCGTTGTCGCGATGCCGGGAATGTCGTCGTGCAAATCGTTTTGAAATACTCCTAAGGGCGCCGCCTTCCGCACAAGATCGACATGTTGCTTTTCTTCATCGTCGTCCTGGCCGCGGTGGCTTTTGAGTACAGCAACGGTTTTCACGATGCGGCCAATGCCATCGCCACCGTCGTCTCGACCAAAGTGCTGACCCCGCGGCAAGCCATTGCCATGGCCGCGTTTTTCAATCTCACCGGTGCGATGCTTGGCGGCGCGGTCGCTTCGACGGTGGGGAAAGGCCTGGTCGATACCAGCGTCGTAACCATGTCGACCGTGCTGTGCGCCGTCATCGCCGCGTTTGTTTGGAACATCACCACGTGGTGGTTCGGAATGCCTTCCAGCTCGAGTCACGCACTCATCGGCGGACTTTGCGGCGCCGCGCTCGCGACCGCGCACGGCAACTGGTCCGTCATCAAATGGAGCACCGGACTTTGGCCAAAAGTGATCGTGCCGATGTTCAGCTCACCGGTGGCCGGATTCGTCCTCGGCGCGCTGATTATGTTTCTGCTCCTGGTCACGTTGCACAAATTCACGCCGGGTTTTGTGCACAACACCTTTGGCAAACTCCAAATCTTCAGCGCCGCGTGGATGGCGCACAGCCACGGCACGAACGACGCGCAAAAAACCATGGGCATCATCACGCTCGCTCTTTTCACCGGAACTAACGCCGGCAACTTCAATCATTTGCCAGGGTGGCTCGAATTTCTGAAAACCCCTACCTTTGTCATGCCGACGTGGGTGAAAGTTCTTTGCGCGCTAACCATGGCCGCCGGGACCGCGGCAGGCGGTTGGCGCATCATTCGCACGCTTGGCCATCGTGTTGTGAAATTGCAGCCCGTTCACGGGTTCGCGGCCGAAACGACGGCCGCTCTGATTATTCAAGTCGCGAGTATCTACGGCATCCCGCTTTCCACCACCCATGTCATTTCCACTTCCATCATGGGTGTCGGCGCTGTCAAACGTTTCAGCGGCGTGAAATGGACCGTCATCGAACGAATCATCTGGGCCTGGATTTTCACCCTGCCCGTAACGGTGTTAATCGGATATTTGCTCGAACGCGCGGTTGGGGCCGCGTTCTAATTCCATAGAATCTATTGTCCAATCTGTGGCTTGTAAGAGTTGCTTCCTCAATTTTCTCGCGGCGTTCCTGGCATGGACCGCTAACGGCACCACGCTCGCAGGTCAGCCAGTTCAAGGCGGAGGAACGGCGGACATTCGCTTTCCCGTCGGTAAATATTTTCAAGATTACGCCGCGCAAGGCGGCAACCCGCGACCAACCACCGGTCGGGCGCTTTTGTTTTTTCCGAAAGGCTTCGATCCTGCGCGGTCCTGGCCGATTCTCATCGTAACATCGACAACCGATATGGGGCGCACCAGTCCGATGGACGCGCCGTGGTATCAAAAGCCGGCGAACGACGAGGGCTGGATCGTTCTCGCGCCTGACGCCACGATCAAACCGCGCCAGGATTCGACACTCTGGCGTCTCGGCTTGCTCGGCGCCGCGCTCGAAGCCATCCGCAAAGAATGGCCGCAATCCGCGCAATGGCCGGTCGCCTTTTCCGGATTGTCCGGCGGCGCGAAACGCAGCGGCGTTCTCGGCGCGATGCTGGCGAGAAGCAGAACGGTCAAGATCTGCGGATTCTTTCTCGCCGGAATCAACGACGACCGCTTGAGCGCAGCCTACCAAGAGTATCAACCTCCCGCCGCGTTTCTTAATGTTCCTGTCTGGATCAGCAACGGCGATCGCGATCAAATCGCCCCGCCCCGTTTACAAGAGAAAGTTTACTTCTCGCTCAAGCGCACCGGATTTCAGCATGTCCGTCTCGAGGGATTCTTTGGCGGTCATCAACTCAAACAATCCGAAGTTCGCCGCGCATTAAAATGGTTTCGTGAGATGGGCAAATTTTAGGCTTCGCAGATAGCCCAATCACAAGTCGACCCGCCAATATGTCCGCCGCGCTCCATCCGCCGCTTCGATAAGGTAGTAGTCCCGCGCCAGCTCAAGCAGCCTGTCCCGATCCCTTGTGCCGGCAGGAATATTCTCGCAACTGGAACGCGTGTATTCGTAGCTCAATATTTTTCCTTCGACCGACCATTTCCCGGCGAATTCCCAAACCATCGCGCCCTTGTGCGCAACATGACCCGAATAGGTGCCGTCGTGATTAAAGATGATCTCGCCGACCTTGTCTTCGTGCACATGCCGCCAGCGACCGATGAGGCGATCGTCACTTGTAGGATCGGCCAGGACGAAGGACGTCGTGAAAAGCGCAGACGCGACCATAATCGCGCGAGCGCAGTGTGCCTTCATCCTTAAGTTTCTACGAAAATCGCAATGGCGAGTTCGCGAGAACTTGTTGAGAACTGAACCTGCTGTCTTACCCTCCGAACGGAATCAGCATGACGACACGACCTATTTGCATGATCGCAGCGCTTTGCTGCGCACTACTGTCGGCGCGCGTCTCGGCGGATCCGCTCAGCGTTTATTTCTCGCCGGACGGCGGCTGCACTCAGGCGATCGTCGACGAAGTCGGCAAAGCAAAAAGGACAGTGCTCGTCCAGGCGTACTCATTTACATCCGATCCAATCGCCAAGGCCCTGGTGGCAGCGAAGAAGCGCGGCGTCGATGTGGAGGCGATCCTCGACAAAACCGATTACGGCCCGGCCGTAAATATCATCGTCGATGCCGGCATTCCTACTTACATGGATCCGGTGCACGCCATCGCGCACAACAAGGTGATTGTCATCGACGGCCAGACCGTTTTGACCGGTTCATTCAACTTCACTTCGTCCGCCGAAAACCGGAACGCGGAAAACCTGCTCGTGGTGCGCGATCAACCCATTGCCGCCAAGTACGCCGCCAATTGGCAAACCCATCTTCACCATTCTCATCAGCGGCGGGGAGCGAAGCCTGCTCCGGTCGCGAGAGATGCTTTGGCTGCAAACGCCGAACTTGCGGGCGAGGCCAACAAAAACAAAACGAATCTGTCGCCTTCAGAAACGTCTCAGTTCGTTACTCTCACTCAACCTGTCACGATTAAGATTCCGTTCGGCCAAGCCGTGCTCGCAGCCGGGACGCACTTGCAGGTTGTCTCCCACGATGGGCAACAAGTCCGTGTTCGTTACCTGGACGGCGAATATCAGATCTCAACAACCGCGACCGACCTCAAGTAGCGAGCGAAAAACTCTTATCTCAACCGATCAGTTTGAGAAGGATCAGAATCAGAATGATCACGAGCAAGACGTGAATCAGGTTTCCGGTCTGCGGGATTCTCGGAATCCGCGCCGGTCCGAAATATCCGAGCAACCAGAGGGTCAACAAAATAACGATGAGTAGATCGAGCATATGCTTCCGCCTTTCGTGTGTTGACCGGTTCTACTCGAAATCAGCGCCAACGTCTCGCTGTTTCTCATCCCTCATCCTTCCTCCTTCTGCCTTTTTCTATGCGGTTGGCGGCATCGCTTGGTTAGGCGTTGCATCTACGGCGGTGGTGGCATGAGTGTAAGCTCATCAATCTTCTTCCAAGCATCATACCTCATATACATGCTTTCTCGTCGACGATGAATCGGAATCGCCCATTCGTTGTCTGCAGACCAGTCAAGCAGATGATCCCAGATTCGACCCGTATGCCCTAACAGGTCAGAGAGCAGGAGTTGGCATGTCACTTCGTTGCTCTGGAATAGAAGGAAAGAACCCGGCACAGGATGTCCTCCGAGTTCACAGTGATATCCGTAGTCCTTCCCTCGGAACTTCCCGCTTGCCGCTTGTCTTAGTTTGGCGGGTGTGAAGAAGTCGCGACGCTCGTCGGCGGTGCTACGAAGCCAACGCTCTGCGTCCTTATCGCGACTATCGAAGGCCCACGCGAGATACTCGATTTCCACCATTTGGCGGACCAAGGCAGCGGCGGCGTAGTGCCTTCCGTCTGCAAATAAATCTGCGCTGGCTGATGTGAGCTGCCCAGCGATCCGAAACAATAATGAAACCGCGACGATTTCGTCGTTGCCGTGTCCGAATGGGGATGCGCCGCTGACTCGATCGCCTCCAAAAATGTGGCCCACGGCGTGCAACTCTTCTCCGATTTTTGTGAATGTTTCAGCCGTGAACTTCGCCAGTTCGTTTCTGGCGGTAACTTGCGCTTGATCTGCCGCCGACTTTCGAGCGGTGGCAGCCCATTTCTCAACGTCATTAGCGGACGGCATGTCCTGCGGCGCCTAACAAGGTTTAGGCCGAATTACTTATAGATTACTTCTTGATCTCGACCCACTCGTTGCGCGCGCGGGAGTCGGCGACGGCTTGGACAACGGCCATGTAACGCACGCCGTCTTCAAAATCGGGATGCGGTCGCATGCGGCCTTTTGATTTCACGGCGGCGATGAAATCTTCTTCAACGCGCCATTCGCTCGTTAGCTCGGGCGGAAGATCGAGATCCTGGAATTCTTTCCCGCCGTACTTGGCGGCGCGGATTTTGTCAGTACCGAAATCGTAAACGAGCGTTCCTTTGTCTCCATAAATCTCAACCCGGTCGGTTTCGTCCGTGACATTGATGCCGCTGAATTCGAGCACGCCTTCGGCGCCGTTCTCGAACGCGCAGAGCACGTTCAATAAATCGGGCACGATGACTTCGTAGCCACGCCGCAAGGAATGCAAAACCTTACCGCGCGCGAAAACGCCGCTGATCTGGCCGAGCCAGCGGTGCAACACTTCGACGTAAATCCCAAGTGTGAGCACGTTGAGCCCGCTGATCTCGATCTTTTGCCGCCAATGCGCCGGCGCTTCCGGATTAAGATAAGTGCTGGTGAAACTTTGCAGCCGCACATCGTGCACTTTGCCGATGTAATTCTCGGCCAGCAGCTTTTTCATCAGAAGATCGCCGCGCAACCCATACGGCGGCGGACAAAGCATCGTCACCTGCGCGGGATAACGTTTCGCCGCGGCCAGCATTTCTTCCGCCTCGGCCAGGTCCATCGCCATGCGCGCCTGACAGAAAACATGTTTGCCCGCTTCCAGTGCGGAAATGGTCACGGCCGAATGCATGTAAGGCGGTGTGCCGATCCAGATGATGTCCAAGTCCGGGAGAGCCAGGAGATCAGCCCAGTTCCGCATCGGCGTCGCCTCCGGGCAATTCTCCTTACAAAAATTCTCCGAGCTTTCGTAGGTTGAGTTGGAAACGGCGACAATCTCAACGTCGGGATGTTTTTTCAGCGCGGGCAGATGCCGCTGCCGAACAATGCCCCCTGCCCCAACAATCCCGACCCGCAGCTTTTGATTATTTTTTTGCATCAGGCTTCAATTAAGATGTCGATCTTGCACAGCTGCCGCGTTTTGCGCGAGTTACGTTTGACCATGACATGTTTTCTCCGTTCAACAATCCCTTGACAATCGCGCGGCGCGCGGCACGTTTCGCGACTTTTTCGGCGTATGTCAAAGGTTTGTAGCATTACTGGAGCAAGGCCCACGCGCGGCAGCATTATTCACCGGCGCGGTATGGCCAAGAAAAAAGGTGGCGTCGGCCGGCACGTGACCAAGAACGTGCCCCGCATGTTCAACCCGAACCTGCACGAGCACCGCATCTGGGTTCCGGAATTGAAAAAGTTCGTGCGCATTCGCGTGACCGCGCGCGGGCTCAAGACGATCAACAAAAACGGCGCCTATCGCGCGCTGAAAAAAGCCGGCGCGATTTAATCGACGTCGCTCGTTGATGTTGTAGAGGCGCTTGTGCCAAGCGCCTGTCCTGAAGGTTCGGCGGTTGACACAACCGCCGCTACAATTTGGTCTTTCTTTTTCTCAGCTTCTTTCGGCTTTGCTTTTGCGCGCGGCAGATCGAGCGAGCCATCATTGAATTCAATCACGTAACCCTCGCTGATCAGCCAATGCAGGTCGGAAGCGAGAGCCAACTTGCGCGCTTCGATTTCTTCAGCGGCAAGATCGACAAGAATTTTATCGGCAAGGTCCTTGCGATTGATGCGCGGATTGGCACCAACGGTTTCAAAAATCGCAGTCACATTCAGCGAGACGCCGGTTTGCTCGTGAACGAATGGGCGCGGCCGGATGGACGCGACAAACAGCATCCCGCGGCGATGCCGAAAAATATGCACGCCTGCGTCGCGAAACTGACTCGCCAATTCCGGCATCATTTGCGAAGGCGAACGCGTTTCCATCGACCACCGGTCTTCGATCAGCCGGCCAAGAACGCGATCGGCCAAACTGCGACTCGCTACCCCGCCGATAGTCACTTCTTCAACCGCTTTCACCAAGTCGGGCAGATATTTTTGCCGGAAGTTTTTCTCCGCCTCAACTGCGCTACTGAATGTTAACGGCGTTTCCTCCTTCAAGGTGGTGAACGTCGTGACGGTGCGCGCTTCTTCCTTCCATTGTTCGACCAGCGCGGGATCGCTCAGGATTTCGATTTGCCGTTGATATTCCGGAAAGCTCATCCGCCGGCTGAAACGCTGTTCGTAAAGGGTGCGCAATCGCGGCTGATAAGCGTGATGATTGGTCGGGCCAAGCAATGTCCCACTGAGACGATCGCGCGCCACGCTCGTAAAATTTCCCTTGATCGGCTCCGACTGTGAGATGTCGATCTTGTAAAAATCTTCTTTGGCGGATCGAAAGGCGTTGTTCTCGAGCAATGGTCGATCCGCCGCGATGGCGCCGTTCTCACCGAGTTGATAAAGGGGCGACTCGGGTTTGGCGGTGAGATGCACATTGTAGCGCTCCGGTTTTTCGAGGAAAAGCCGGGCGAGCGCGAAAAGTGAATACGCGAACGTGCCCTCCTTAATTTGCCTGGCGACATTTTCGAACGCGGGCGGATGCGGAACAAAACGCACCGTCACCTCCGGCGGCGGTCGCGTTGCCACGGCCGGCCGATGTCGATCTTGTCGTCTCTTGTCTGTGTGCGGACGATGGCTGCGATCGCGTCCTCGCTGCGGCCGGCGTCGATCGCCACTATCCGCTTTCGACGTTGGGCGTTTTCTGCCTCCCTCCTTCTGGCGAAAACCGCGGTCGCGTCCGCGAGGCTGCCGCTCTTCGCCTTCATCGCCTTGGTAATGGGCGTAGCTCCTGGTATCGGCGGGTTCTTTGACCCACGCCGGCAGCAATTTGAGATCGAGCAGATCGACCGACTCAGAGGAAGCGGCAGGCATCCATTGTCTTTTACGGCAAGCTCACCAGAAGTAAACCCAACCCGTCCGCCACGCGTGGCAATTCCGATGCAAAATTGTTGACAAGATTGCTAATTGTTTTACTTGCGATGCGGCAACGCGTGAGGTAAGCCTTGCGCTCCAAACAACCGATTTTTTATGGCCGACAAATCAACCGAAGAAAAGGTCAAGGACATCATCGTCGAACAACTCGGCGTGAATCCGGAACAGGTCACGCCCCAGGCGTCCTTCATCGAGGATTTGGGCGCGGATTCGCTCGACATCGTCGAGCTGGTGATGGCGTTTGAAGAGGAATTTTCCGTGGAAGTGCCCGACGAAGACGCGGAGAAACTGCAAACCGTCGGCGACGTCACCAAATACATCGAGGAACGCGCCAAAGGGACGCAATCGTAGGTTTCCGCAGCCGACACGGCTGCCGCTACAGTAATCAGGTGCGGATCTCGCGATCCGTCACGATCGCATCCATCACGACGTCGTGGCTCTCGGTCGGGATGGTGTCGAGGAGCTGAAAAGAAAAGCAGATCCCGACCTTGAAAGCTTTGGCCGCGCGGCCGGCGAGCAGATGATCGAAGAAACCGCCACCGCGCCCGAGACGATGTCGATCTTTCGAAAAAGCGAGGCCGGGCACGAGGATCAGATCGATTGTCTCCGGCAGATGAAGATCGGTTTCGCTCTTGGGGCTCTGCGGAATGTTGACGCACGAGACTTTGCGCACATCGCAATCGAGTTTCAGCGGCGTGATGATCGGCTCGCTCGGCAGCGGCGCAAACAAGATCAGGTTCTGGGCTTCGGCCCACTGCGCCATTTCCAAAACCCGCTCGCAAATTTCATCGGAAAGCGATTGTCGATCTTCCGTGGTCAGGGAGCGCAATTGCAAACGCATTTCCGTCCGGACCGCCGCTTTTTGAGAAGCCGGGTCAGCGTTCATCGTCTCGAAAAGCTTTGATTCAACTCCACTAGCTTATATGGTTCCGCGACTGTGCCGATCCCTTTTTCGAGAAAAAGTCGACGAAATGTCGTTCGCCAGGCGTCGGAGAACGGCGCGCAAAACAAGAGATCGACGCGGGTAAAGCTGCGTCCGCGGGCGGACTGGCACCGGCGCAATTACCTGACCGAGATCCTGATCCCGTCGCTTTTCGTCAAGCGCGCCGGTGATTACGCGCCGCCGGTGTTCCCGGACCTTCAGAAGGGGCAAATCTGCATCACCTGGATCGGCCACGCTTCTTTTTTGATTCAAACTCCCGAGGTCAATGTCTTGATCGACCCGAACTGGTCGAAGTGGCTCAAGGTGATCAAACGATTGAAGCAGCCCGGATTCGAGATTCACCATTTGCCGGAGATCGATTTCGTTCTCGTGACGCACGCGCATTTCGACCATCTCGACCGGCGGACCTTGCGCAAGGTCGCAGCCGATCAACCGATCGTTGTGCCAATCGGCGTTGGAAATCTGGTGCATGATCTTGGCTTCCACATTGTGCACGAGCTCGATTACTGGCAAATGGTAAAGCTGGGCCCGATCGATGTTTCGTTGACGCCTTGTTATCACTGGGGCGCGCGGTTTTTGGCTGATTTGCATCGCGGATTTGGCGGATTCGCGATCAATGTCGATGGCCGCACCATTTTTCATTGCGGCGACAGTGCATTCTTCCCTGGCTTTCGCGAAATCGGCGAGCATTACAAGATCGACATCGCGCTCTTGCCCATCGGCGCCTACGATCCGCCGACTGGTCGCGAAGTTCACATGAACCCGGAGGAAGCGGTCAAGGCGTTCACCGAGCTCGGCGCAAAAACGCTGGTGCCGATGCATTACGGAACTTTCCGCCTCGGTTTCGAGCCGCTCGACGAACCGTTGCAACGTTTGCTCGCGAGTGCGCGCACGCAGGGCATTGAAGACAAAGTGCTCGTCATGACCGAAGGCAAGCCGGTCGTGGTATGAAGAAGGAGAAAACGTCCAACGCTCAACGTTCAACGCTCAACGTCCAATTCAGAAGCTTTTTGAGCGTTGAACGTTGGACGTTGAACGTTGAGCGTTTGCTTTCTTAAATGTCCGAACCGCGCTCCACACGTGCGGACGTGCTCGGCGCGCTCTTTTCCGGCTTAGTTGTCGTCGCGTTTTGTTCCGTCCTTCTCTGGCACGACCCGCTCTTTTTTTGGAACGACGATTATGAATTGTCGATCTTGCCGGTGTTCGCCGATATCGCGCGGAGCTGGAGCGAAGGTCATCTTCCATTGCTCAGCCCCTACTCGTGGGTCTGCAGCAATCTTGCCGGCGAATTTCAATACGGGACGTTCTCGATTTTCGTTAATGCCGCTGTCGTTCTGATTTGGAAATTTCCATTCACCTTCCCGCAACAAGCCGCCGCGCTTTCCATCACCCATCTGTTCGTCCTGGCCGCCGGCGCGTTCGTGCTCGCGCGCGATCGCAGGTTTTCGGTCCCATTGTCGATCTTTGTCGCGCTGGTCGCGACGTTGAATGGCTGGATGATTTGCTGGGGCGCGACCGATTGGTTCGGTGCGCTTGGCGCCTTTGCCTGGCTGCCGTGGGCCTGGTGGGGAGCGGAACGCGCCTTAGATCGACAACGAACACGGTGGCGATTTCTTTGGCCGGCATTGTTCGTTTATCTGCTCGTCACCGGTGGATTTCCTTACACCGTCCTGATGCTCGCGCTTCTGGTTGCGTGGCTCGCCGTTCGATCGTTCATCGAAACGAAAAGCTTACTGTCGATCTTACCGATGTTGTTCGGCGTTGCGCTTGGTTTCGGACTTTCCGCGCCGGCGTGGCTCGCGATTTTTGATTACGTCCATGGCTCGGCGCGCGAATTGCAGCCGAGCTCAGCGCATTGGCAATGGCTGGTGCCACCGGCTGCGCTACCTGGATTGATTCTTCCGTGCTGGACAGCGAAGTGGATGGATTTTGTGAATCGCCTGGTGCCGCACTCCGCAACCGAGCTGGCTTGCGGGTTGGTTCCACTTCCGGCGTTGGTCGCTGGACTGATCGCGCGCGGTCGCGCGTTGATCAGAGAAATGAAATGGGAACTCCTTTTACTCTTCCTCGTGCTCCTGTTCGCGATGTTACCGACCGCCGGAGTATTTCGCTGGAGTTTTCGCTGGTTGCCATTCTTTCATTTGATCCTCGCGGTTTGCGCGGCGCAAGCGCTGCGAAGCGCGCCGCGGTCAGGGACTGCTGCGATAACCGCGCTTCTTCTAGTCGGCGTGACCGCAATTGCGATGTCGATCTTGCGGACCAACGGTAATCACGCGTTCCCGCTGACGTGGATTCTGATCGCACTCACCGGAATTTGGCTGGCGACGGAAATTTTTGTGCGCAGAGACTCGCTGAAAGATTGGATGCCGGCAGGAATTACATTCGCGGCTTTACTCGCGACTTATCTTTGCATTCCACCGAACTGCGGCGTCCCGAAGTACAATCTTTCTCAAGAGCTAACAAAACCGGAACCGCTCGATCCGCAGCGACTTTACCTCAGCATCTATCCGCCAGCGGAATTTGCTTATCGCGTTGAAGCGAAACCCGGTCCAGTCGGGCAAATAGTTCGGCCGGGTAGCACTTCGATGTGGGCGGCGCTGCGTTTTATCAACGGCTACAGCCCTATTCTCGCCGCCGGAGTCGCGCGCGAATTCAAGTTCGCCATCCACGGCGAAATCGATCCGGACCTGGGAAGATATCTGCTCGAACATCAAGCCGGTGCCGGCGGAGGGTTGGAACGGCTGGGCGTGGACGGCATCGTCGTCGCGCGAGAAATGGACGTCGCTCCGCAGCCGGCATCGGACTGGCAACTCACAATTACCACTGACGAAGGCCGCGTCTTTCATCGAAACGGAGAGCCGTTCCCGCAAGTGCGCCCGGTCACTTCGATTGATTCCCGGCCTAACGAACAATTTGCGACCGCCGCGATTTCAAAAATCAAAGATTCGCGGAATGAGGTGAAAGCGCACATCGAGGTCCCGCGCGACGGCCCACCGGCGCTGGTGACATTCTCACGGCCGCATTTTTCCGGTTACGTGGCGCACCTCCGCGGCCATGCGCTTCGTGTCACCTCCTATCGCAGTTTGATGCCGATGGTGGAAGTTCCGGCTGGATCGAAGGGACAGCTCGTTCTCACTTTTCGGCCCTGGTGGTTTATCTACGGCGGAATCGTTTCGCTTGTTTGTCTAGCAATCGTGTGGGCGAGCGCAATCCTTGCCGCCGCCCAGCGCGAATAACGCGATTTAGTAGACGTCGCGCTTGTAACGCTTGTCGCTCTTCAGTTTCTCGACGTACTCGTTCGCGGCCTCGACATTTTTTCCGCCTTGTTCCTGGACGATTTTACGTAAGGCGGCATCGACATCTTTGGCCATCCGGCGCGCATCGCCGCAAACAAAAAACTGCGCGCCTTCGCCATCGATCCATTTCCAGATTTCGGGCCCATTGTCGAGCAGGCGATGTTGGACATAGATCTTGTGAGCTTGATCGCGGGACCACGCGCAATCGAGTCGAGTCAGAAGACCGTCGCGCTTGAATCGATCGAAGTCTTCTTTGTAGGCGTAGTCGCAACCCTCTCGTTGCGCTCCGAAGAAGAGCCAGTTTTTTCCTTTGGCGCCGAGAGCCTGCCGTTCCTGCAGATAAGCACGGAAAGGCGCGATGCCGGTGCCCGGTCCAATCATGATGATCGGGGTATCCAGATTGTCCGGCAGATGAAAATGCTTCGCCGAGCTCGGATAAACCGGCACGGGAACGTTGTCCGCGCGTTCGGCCAGAAATGTCGAACAAATGCCTTTGCGCACCCGGCCGTGACTTTCATAGCGGATGACGTCGACGATGAGGTGCACTTGCTCGGGAAAGACGCGCAAGCTTGAAGCCACGGAGTAGAGGCGAGGCTGCAATTTCGTGAGCAGGCCGACAAATTCCTCTGGGGTAAACTTTGCCGAGGGATGCTCACTCAAAAAATCAATCACTTCCATCCCCCACAAATAACGCTCGAGATCTTCTTTACGGTCGGGATCGAGAAGTTCGTGCAGCAACGGCGAAGCGGCCGCCCGCGCGGCGATCGCTTTCAAAAATTTCGGCGTTGGCTGGGTAATGGAAAAATCGCGCAGCAGCGCGTCGCGAAAACTCTTTTGTGTTTTCGCGGCGGTTACGGTCTCATCGCCTTTGGCCCCGAGCGCATGAATGATTTCATCGACCAGCGCGGGATCGTTAGTCGGATAAATCGCGACCGAATCTCCAACCTGGAAGCTCAATCCCCAGCCTTTGAGATCGACCTCGAAGTGCCGCGTGTCCTTTTCGGATTCGGGGCCGCTCAAGCGGCGATTGACGAGAAGCTTGCCGGGGAATGGATTGCTCCGCGTGTAAGGCGAAGCGGCGGGTTTCGGTGGAGCAGCAGTGACTTCCGACATGTCGATCTTTGTCGCGGCGTTCTATGTAGCGGCGATCTGTGATCGCCGCAAATCAATAGACGTCGCGCTTGTAGCGCTTATCCGCTTTCAACTTCTCGACGTGCTCGTTCGTTTGCTCGGTGGTCTTGCCGCCTTCTTCCTCAATGATCTTGCGCAACGCCGCATCGACATCCTTGGCCATGCGCCGCGCATCGCCGCAAACAAAAAACTGCGCGCCTTCGCCGTCCATCCATTTCCAAATCTCGGCCGCGCAATTCAACATTTTGTGTTGCACGTACGCTTTCTCAGTTGAATCGCGCGACCAGGCGCAATCGAGCCGGGTGAGAAATCCATCGCGCTGCATTTTTTCGAGCTCGTCTTTGTAAAAATAGTTGCAGTGCGCGTGCTGCGAGCCAAAAAAGAGCCAGTTTTTTCCTTTGGCCCCGGCTGCTTGTCGATCTTGCAGGAACGCGCGAAAGGGCGCGATGCCAGTTCCCGGTCCGACCATGATGATCGGCGTATTGCCATCTTCCGGTAAACGGAACCGTGACGTATTCGGGAAAACCGGAACTGGCGCTTCTTCGGCGCGCTCGGCCAGAAACGTCGAGCAAACACCTTTGCGTTTACGGCCGCGACTTTCGTAATGCACGACGTCGATGGTGAAGTGGACCTGATCGGGATGCGCTTTCAAACTCGACGAAATCGAATACAAACGCGGCATCAACTTCGCGAGCGTGTCGACAAAATCCTGCGGTTTCCATTTGATCGACGGGTGCTCGATCAAAAAGTCGATCACCTCCATGCCCCACAGATATTTGTCGAGATCTTCTTTTCGTTCGGGCTTCAAGAGTTCGGTCAGCAGCGGTGCGCCGTTTACTGCGCGTTCCGAGATCGCTTTCAAGAGTTTCGGCGTCGTTTGCGTGATCCGACAATCCCGAAACAAAACTTCGCGCAAGGTCTTATCACCATTTGGACCTTTAACCGGGTCATCGCCCTTGGCGCCGATGGTCTTGATGATTTCATCGGCCAGTTCCGGATCGTTCGTCGGCCAGACCGTCATCGAGTCGCCGACTTCGTAATTCAATCCCCAACCTTTAAGATCGAGCTCGAAATGCCGCGTGTCCTTTTCCGAACCTTGGCCGCACAGACTGCGGTTCGCGATTACTTTTGCCGGAAACGGATTCGTGCGCGTGTACGGCGGGCCCGACATAGATGTCGATCTTAGCCGTCGTTACCGATGGCAAGAGTTGGGCAAACTTCCATCGCTCGCTGAGCGGCGGCCTTTTCTTCATCAGTCTCTGGCTGCTTGAAAAAATAAACCGCGGTTTCGTCGTCCGTTGTCTTGAGAAGATTGGGCGCTTCCTCCAAACACGTGCGGCACATCGTACAAGTCAGATCTACATACCAGGAGCCGGGAGCATTGAGCGGCTGTTTACTCGCTTTGTCCGCCATAGGTCTTCGCTTTTACTCATTCCGCCTACGCGCGGCAATTCATTTCGGAAACGGAATTGCCGTCGGCTCAATCTGAGGCGGCGAGGGTGTCGGTGTTAATAACGGCGTCAGCACGTCGCCACCTTTGGTCGTCAACACTCCGCCTGACAACGTCACGTCTTCCACCCGATAAGGCGGGCCTTTGCGGCGAAGATCGACATCTTTCGCATCGGGAAATCCCGAGCGCCGATAGAAGCGCTCCATTTCATCGAGATGAAATGGCCGTGCGCCACGCCGGCCGAAGACCACCGTTTGCCCGCCCGTTTCATCGACCACGCGATCGCGCTCGAGCCCGCGCGATACGCACATCGCTTCGCCTTTCGTGTGATAGGTCGCGATCAATTTCGGATTGGGACGCGGACTGAATCCCTGCGCGCCCGCGACCGTGTCGGGCGAAATTAATTGCACCACGCGCATTCCGTTTTTCCCATCGGCAACGAGGGCAAACTGCGACGCGCTCACGCTCCCGATTTGCACCGCGCGTGTATCGTTTAGCGCGCCACCGGCATTGAACATTTGATCGAGACGCGGCGCTTCTGGATTCTCAACATCGACAATCGCCAAACCTTCCGGGCCATTCGCGACATAGGCGTAAGTGCGCGCGACATAAAGGCGACCGGGGTGGTTTAGCCTAACAACTGCATGGCGCACCGGCACGGGACGATCCGGTTCGGTGATATCGAGCACCTTCATTCCGTCATCATCGGTCACGAAGGCGTAGCGAAACTGTACGGCAATGCAGCGCGGATTTCGCAGGGAACCATTGGTCAATTGCCCAGCCATGCGCGGATGCATCGGATCGCTAACATCGACAACGTACAATCCGCGCGGCGTTGTCATGTAAAGACGATGGCCGACCGCGGCGACAAATGTCGCACCGCTCAAAACGCCGTCGGGATTAAAGACGACATCCTTGTTTAGGAAATTGTTGTCTGGATTTCCATCGACCAGCGTGGCGACGTTAATGACGACGAGTCCTTCTTGAAGATCGGAGACATAAACGAAGGCGTAGAAAAGATCGATTGGTTGTTCTTCGTTTTCTGGCAGGTGCAACCGCGCAGGATCAAGTGCGAGTGTGCTCGGCAGCGCCACCGACGTCGCATAAGGCGTATGCACAAACGTGCGCTGACCTAAAGGCGACACCGGCGACGTGACGATGCGCTCGGAAAATCCTTTCTGATCGATATTGGCAACGTCGAACGCTTCGAAACCGCCGGGACCGTTCGCGGTGTAGAGATATTCGCCGCGCAAGACGATGTCCTGAATGTCTTTGCCGGAATGCTCGTAGGCCTCCTGCAACTCGGCCCCAAGATCGACATGTTTCTTGTAGTTGGCTGGATAAGCGATGCTGTGAAGATGACTGCCGATGACGGCCTGCGGTTCCTCAGGCTCTGTCCAGACCACGGCGTGCAATCCTTCGCGTCCTTCGCCGACATACGCGTAACGTCCGAAGAAATTCACCGTGCCAGTGCCGAAGCCTAACAACTGCGTCATCCAGGCGTTGTTGTCATTCTCCTTCGACAAATGGCAGTCGGTGCAATTTTTCGTCGTGCCGACGCTCGAAGTGGTATGCGGGAAATGCGGATTGAACGCCTGGCCGCTGTAGCCTTCGGCCGAAAATGTTTGTTGCTGCGAATAAGCCCATTCGCGATTTGCGTTTTGCGAACTGACCACGACCGCGCTCGAGGAACGGATCACCGCCATGCGGTTTTTCTTCACCGTCCCGTCGATCCCGAGCATGAAGACATCGTCACGCACCACTTGTGGATTGTAGGTAGTAAAATTTCGGTCGGTCACGCCTTCGAATTTATTTTGCGGGACGCGCTGGTTCGCTTTCATCGGCAAGTGACAACCGAAACAACTCGTGGCCCACGACGTGTGACAGATTTGGCAATCCATCGCGCTATTGTCGTGCGCGAGTTTCACCCGGCGTTCATGAGCTTGACTGCTTAAAGCAGTCGTACTTTTGGGAGTCTCTTCGCCACCTTGACTGCTTAAAGGAGTCGATCTCTCGGGAGCTACAGGAGCCGTAGGTATGATACCGCCCCAAGTCTTTCCATCGCGTCGCAGCGTTTTCGCATAAGCCGATTTCGGATTGTAGTGCGGCGAGAGTGGATCAATCGTGTCGATCGTTTGTGGTATCTCCCAGCGCTTGTCCGGCGACATGGTTGACTGCTGCCAGAGTGTGCTCCCTTCCCAAGTGAAGCGCGGACCGAATGGTGTGTTACTTGAATTGAGCAAATCGATTTGGCCGGCGTTTCCGGAAGTGATCAACGTCGGGCGCTGATCGATCGTGCCGTGACAATCAATGCAGTTGATCGTGGTGGCGTTGCGCGGCTCGCCATAAAGCATGCCGTTGCCGTGCACGTCGACGTCGAAATGGCAATCGGCGCATTGCATGCCGTGCGCGAGGTGCACGTCTTTCAAATGCACCGCTTTGGAAAACTTGTGCGGATCGTTGTGGTCGATCTTGTTGTCGTCGAGATCGAGCAGGTTGCCTTTGCGGTCGTGTTTGAAAATCGCGCGGAAGACCCAGCCGTGCCCGTGATAATCGGCGAACTGGGTGTGCTTGAGTTGCGGATTCAATTCCGCAACGCGCTCGAGAAAATCGCGATCGCCCCAGAGACCGCGCGCAGCCGCCGCTTCCGGATTGACCATTGTCGATCTTACAAGCTCGGCATCGGTCGGATCATGTTGCTGCTTTGGATACATGAGCTCGCCGTCGGTCTCCTGATCCCACCAGGTGTAACCAAGATAGGGATTCACAAACAAATTCCCCTGATGCATGTGGCAATTCATGCATTGGCTCGAAGGAACCGAGCGCGTGAACTGGTGAATGATGGGATGGCCCCGCTCCGCTTTCGGGATCGATTCGTCGGCGGTGAAGCTCAGGCCTTCGTGTCCGTATTTGCTCCACCAACCGGAATTGGTCGGTGAGCGATCGTTCGCGTAAACAACATGACACGCGGAGCAGCCGCTCGATCGATAATCGCCCGGATGATCGTTCGACCCCAGGAAACCGAGAAGCGGATCGTGCAACCGAGTTTTTTGCAGACCGAGAAAAACCGGATCGGTGCGATTCAGTGTTCCAAGTCCGCGCTCGGACAAACGGCGCTCCGGTTTCCCATTCGGTTCCGAGCTCGTTGGCAATCCGAGAGAAAGTTGCGGGCGTCCGCCCTTTTCGAAAATGCGCAGAATGTTTCCCGGGTTGCTGAGATTGAAGCGAGGTAACGGCTCGATGAAGGGAAGAACGCCGTGCACTTGCGTGTCTTCCGGCCGGACCGGCGTGTAATTGATCAGCTTAAGCGGTGCGCCGTCCGCGCCGTAGGCCTGGCCGAAGCGATAGTTCTTCTGCGGATAAGCGCCATTATTATATAGAGCGGCGCCCCAGAGCATGGCGCCGTGGTTCATCATGCTGTGATCGACATTGCGCACAATCTCGCCATGACAGAGCCCGCACGATTCTTTGGCCACGCGCAAATCGCCGGGGTTCATGAAGCGGATGAACTCGGGCGATTCATGATTGAGCCAGACGTTCGAGTTCGGCGGATTGGCCGATGTTTTCCAAAACTCTTTGTTCTTCGGCAAAATGTGCGCCCGCTCTTTGATCAGGCCGCGCGCCGGATTCCCGCCGTGGCAATCGATACAGCCGAGCACGACGTTGTCGGTTGCCTTGTGCATCGGTTCGACGCCTTGATGGCATTGCAAACAGCCGATGCTCTTGGCGTCGGCCTCGGCCTGGGTTTGATCGATCCAATTTCGCGGCGGCAATGCCGCACGGTTGATTGTCGATCTTGTGGCGGGAATGGAAATGGGAGGGCCGTACCCAGAGGAAATAATCTCTTGCGCCACAGCCGCGCGAGAGATGCAGAGGAGAAAGAGCAGAAAACGTTCAACGTTCAACGTCCAACGTTCAACGTTTAATAGAAGAGGGCGCGATCTCACTTTTTGTTCTTTTCTGCAGTGCGAATGCTGGCTGAGAAAATTCTGATCAGCTCTTCGTTCTCGATCAGAAGAGGACGGAGTCTCTTTGCTGGAACAAGTTCAATTCTCCCAATAAAGCGGAGCCATCGCCTGACTTCTTTTAATTCCTTGAAACAAACGCCGAGCTTATGAACAAAATCATTACGCGATTCGGCTGCTTGTACTTCGCCGTGATTTGCAAACGGTGATGTCCCGCATCTCAGTAATTGTCCGGCAACATGATTTCCGGTTCGGGAATTTGGCAAAGCATCGACGAGCTTGGTGAGTCGCACTGCGAATTCGAGCAAGCGATCTTCTAAATCGAACTTCGGTTTCGCCAACGCACGATCCTTCGTCCCATATCGCCCTTCGTCTTCACGAACCCCGATCCATTCAATGTTGAGCGTTGAGCGTTGAGCGTTGAACGTTTTCTTTTTCATCTCAATAAGTCAGCGTCAGCGTCACGATCCCGCTATAGAGAAAAGGATCGACCGAGCCGGCGGCAGCTTGCGGATAACCGAAAACCGGGACGGTGTTGGTGCGATAGATGAATTTATAACCCCAGCGCGGTACCAAAAACCCTGCGCCGGCAGTGAGGATGATGTTTTCGGTCAGGAGCGGGCGCCATTCGAAGCCGGCGCTGCAATCGAGCGCGAAATCGTTGCTCGAATGATTTGTGAAACGGACGAGCTCGGTCGGTTCGGTCGTGACGGTGCGGATATAATTCACGTTCACGAAGCTTTTTATTTTCGGCGTGATATCGGCATCGAGGCCGTAACCGAAAATGAGCGCGCCCGGATTGACGTAGTTGGCCTGGCCTTCGGTTTTGCTGGTGCGGAAATCGATGACCAGGCTATCGCGCTGTTTAAAATTCACCGCCGTCCCGGCGAAATTAAAACCCTGGTGTGAATAAAAGCTGAATGGACCGCCGATAAAAAATGGCCGGTCGAGGATGGTATCGAAAGCGGTCGCGTGCGAATCGGTCGGATCGTCATCGCCGCTCGCATAAAAGATCGACAATTTGTGGCGCACCCAATTCTTATCGACGGAGACTTCGAGCGCAGCCATTTGCGCGTTGATGTCGGTGCGTTGACCGGCGATGCCGTTGAGACCGTCTTCGCCGAGGACCTGATAAAAGGCGTGATCGATATTGAGCCAGCCGATGTGCCCGTCGCCGGTCCAGCCGAGATAATAGGATTGCAGGTAATGATCGGCTACGGTGCCGATCGGCGCCGGGCGAGTGATGAATCCGTTCTTGTCGTAGTGGCGGCTGTTGTTGTCGAAGTCGCCGACGAAGACGAGCTCGCCCGTGTAACCTTTCCAGATCAAATCCTGCCGGAAAACATTGGCCACGTAGACCTGCTGATGGCGGCGGCTGAACTCGTTCAAGTCGGAATAAGTGTCCTTCTCGAGCATGTCGAACGCGGCGACGTTCCATTGCCAGCGGTTGTTGTCGTAATTGCCGAAAATGCGGACGCCGAGATTGGTGTCGTTGAAAATAAAGCCGCGAAAATCGCTCACGAACGGTTGAATGCCGACGCGCGCCGAAACGAAATCGTAGTTGCTCGAGAGATCGCGAAGGTGGAGCTCACCGAAAGCTTCCTGGAGTGAGTAAAATTCCTTTTCGCGGGTTGTCCCCTCCTGCGGGTTGGGATTCACAACGTTGTTCTCCTGCACCTCGATGTAGTTGTGGTTGTAAACGCCGAGAACGCGCAGTGCCCAGGCCACAGGTTGAAACGCAGTCTCGCCTTTGAAAAGATCGAGACCGATCGAAAAGTCGTTCGCCCAGAACCATTGCTCACTCCGGCCGAAAAATTCGGAGCTGTTTGGTTGCGCCGCGCTCACGCCGCTCGGTGTCGGCAGCTTGCGCGTTTCGAATTGGAAAAAATCCTCGGCCGTGATGTTAAGAAAAATGTCCTGGCCGATAATGGGCGCGTCGCCTTTGAGTTTGCTCTGCAGATACGGATGCCAGAGATGGAGATCGGATTGATAGGGCGTCTCGGTCGATGGGTCGGCGTAACGTTTCCAGCGCCCGAACCCGATGAACCATCGATTCGACACCGGCTCTGAGGCCGGCAACAAACCTTCGCCCTCCTCCGATTCCGGATAGGTTTCGTATTCCAATTTTTTCCGGCGGGGAACGACTTCACGCACGCCTTTGCGCGGAAGCTCGAGCGAGCGCGGCAAAGCTTCTTCGCCGTACTCGGGAAGCTGCGGCAGAATCGGCGGGAAAAGCTCGGGCGGTGGTTCCGGCTCGGCGGCGCGCGAAGCGCCTGGGTCAGGATTGAATTCGGACGGTGGCAACGGTGGTTCCGATTCCGTGCTCAGATTTTCCTGCGCAAAAATGACAACGCTTCCAGTCGTTAGTGCTTTCCTTATTTCGTGAACAAGAGAGTTGGAGGAAAGCTCGATGGTTTGCCCATTGATTCCATTTATGCCCGCGACCAACAAGGCAAGCAACGCGAGCGCCCGGCGCAAAATCGCGCCGGCGGTAGGGTGAGCTAACCAGCGCATGGGAGCGCGAGGATGCCGGAAACGCCTGGGTATTGGCAAGCTCAACACCGAGAGGCGCCCCCCCAGAGGAAACAAGATCGACATCGGCAGAGCGAAGACCGGGTTTTTGATGGTGAATCATCACCAAACCTGATAACCCGGTTCGGCGATGAAGTTCTCTAGCTCGCGGCTTTTCAGGGCGCTGATTTTTCTCGCGCTCGCCCTCTGCGCGACACCTATTTTCGCTTATCCGCCGCAGCCGAGCATTGTCCCTTCCGGCGGAAACCAATACACGGTCTCGTGGGAGGCGGCTTATTCGGACGGATTCAATCTCGAATCGAGCACGGACCTCAAGAATTGGACCGCGGTCGCGACTGCACCGACCATCATCGGCACAAAAAAACAAGTCGTCGTCACCGGCGCCGGCCCGCAAACTTTCTTCCGACTAACGACTTTGCTTGCCGCCAGTCCGCTCACGGCGACGGATGTTCAAACCATCATTAATCAGGCGGTCACGCGCGCGGTCCACATTTCGCCGAACAGCGTCATCGCCGTGACCGACCGCGAAGGCAACGTCCTCGCCGTCTGGGTCGTGCGCGGCGGCGCAGCGGGAAACGATGAGATCGCGACCGCCGTATCAAAAGCGGGCACGGCGGCTTACTTAAGCAGCAACCAAAACGCGTTCACCTCGCGCACGGCCGGCTTTATCATCCAGCAGCATTTTCCGCCTACTGTCAGTAACACTGCGCCCGGCCCGCTCGTCGGCGTCGGTTTGTCGAATCTGTTCATTTCCGACATCAACAAATTCAGGAAACCGGGCAGTCTCATCGTCTTCAACTCTTCGCCCGGTCTTTCCATTTTGCCGGTGCCTAACACATCGTTGGATGGATCGCCTGGCGGTGTTCCTGTTTATAAGAATGGTCAACTCGTCGGTGGCATCGGCGTGACCGGCGACGGCACACCGCAACCGCCAATTCCCCCAGCCTTCCGCGCCGAAAATCCGTTCGTCTATATTTCCGGATACGACGTCGACGAAGATGTCGCACTCGCCGGACAGAAAGGTTTCACTCCTTCTTCGAGCATCACTGCCGACAACGTTTTCATTAACGGTATCCGGCTTGCCTATACCGCATCAACGACCGCGTCCGCCCCAATCACGTTGCAAGGTAATCCCGACCCGCAATATCCGGTCGTGCTCGGACCGCCGACGCCGTTTCCCTATCCGCCGGCCACATTCGCCGGTGTCGGCGGCGAGATCCGTCAGCCCATCATTAACGATCCTTTTTTCCCGGCGCCGATCAATGGTCAGGCGCGGCTCACCGCCGCCGAAGTCAGCAGCATTATCAATTTCGCCGCCCAACGGGTGAAGATCACGCGTGCCGCCATCCGTTTACCAATCGGCACGCAGATGCAGGTCTTCATCACCGTGGTCAACAATCCCAATATGCCCGGTGTTCCGCCGACAGTGCTGGGAACATTTCGCACGGGTGAAGCGACGCTGTTCAGTTGGGATGTCGCAGTGCAGAAAGCGCGCACCACGCTCTACTATTCGGACCACGACTTTCTCAACTTCGGATTGAACATCGCCATGTCGACGCGCTGCGTCGGATTTCTCGCGCAGAAAAACTATCCGCCCGGGATCGACGGAAAAAAATCCGGGCCATTTTTCACTCAACAGGACCAGTTCTCCGGATTCTCCGGGAGCGAACCCAACCTCACGTTTACCGGCACGGGTGTGATTTCAGATCTGCCTAACGGCATCACGATTTTCCCCGGCGGTCTTCCGCTTTATCGCAACGGCGTGCTCATCGGTGCGATCGGCATCAGCGGCGATGGCGTCGATCAGGACGACATTGTCGCCGCCTCCGGCACGCATGATTTTCTCGCGCCGATGTCGATCCGGTCCGACCAATATTTCTTCAAGAACACGCGCTTGCCCTACGTAAAATTTCCACCCGACCCCAGCCTGTAAGATCGACATCTTCACCTGAGGAAGTTCTGCGCAGTTGCGACGGCCGCTGCTGAATTTACAATCTCGTGCGCGTGTTTGAGCGAACGCGCTCGAACATGCCTGACGAAAACAACCCTTCTAATTACGAATCGCCACGCGGTCAGCGCCCGTCGATCGCCGCTCCGCTGAGACCGGACGCGCGACCGCACGATCCGTATGCGGCATTCCGTTTTCGTGGGTTTCGATTTTTTACTGCCGGCAATCTTCTCTCGATCATCGGCCGGCAAATGCTTGCGGTCGCGGTCGAGTGGGAAATGTATGCGCGCACCCATTCCGCGACCGCGCTCGGTTTGGTCGGATTAGTGATCGCAGTTCCGGTCGTCGCCTTATCTTTGCCGGCGGGACACCTGGCCGATCGCTTCAGTCGAAAAAAAATCATCCTGGTATCGCAAATTTTCAGCGCGCTCGCTTCGATAACACTCGCCCTGATTTCCTGGCAACATCTGGCCATTCCACAGTTGTCGATCTTACGCCAAGCCAACGGAGGTCTGGCCGCCATCGCCAGAGTTTTCGAACGCCACCATCCTGCATTTCATTTTGATGACGCTTCTATTCCGCTGATCTACCTGCTGCTTTTTCTCTACGGGGCGGCGCGCACTTTTGGGTGGGCCGCACGCAGCTCCTTCTTCCCCACTCTGGTCCCGGCCGACGCTTTCTCGAATGCCGTGACGTGGAACAACAGTATCTTCCAAATCGGATCGGTCGTCGGACCGGCGATGAGTGGGCTGCTCGTTGCACATGTTGGCTTCCCAATCGTTTACATTCTCGACGCGATTGTTGCGTTTGCCTTCTTCGTTCTCGTGCTTCCGATCCGGCGCGCGGCGCGCGCCGCCACTCGCGCGGAAAAAAATCCATGGCGCAGTCTCATCGCCGGTCTGCGGTTCGTGCTCAGCAAACAAGTCATCCTCGCCACCATCACGCTCGATCTGTTCGCGGTTTTTCTCGGCGGCGCGACCGCGTTGCTCCCAATCTTTGCCGACCAAATTCTCCACTGCGGACCGATCGGCCTTGGCTGGATGCGCGCTGCGCCTGCGGTCGGCGCGTTCGCCATGGCGTTGACGGTCGCGTATCTGCCGCCGATGAAACATGCCGGGAAAATATTGCTTTGGTGCGTCACTGCGTTTGGAATTGCCACCATTATCTTCGGGCTCTCCAAAGCTTTCTGGTTGTCTTTGGCGATGTTGTTTATCGCCGGCGCGGTCGATAGCGTCAGCGTGATCATCCGCGGCTCGATCGTGCAACTCGTTACACCCGACGAAATGCGCGGCCGCGTTTCCGCTGTGAACAACATCTTTATCGGCACATCGAACGAGTTCGGCGCCCTCGAATCCGGACTAACGGCCGCGCTCTTCGGTCCGGTCGTCTCCGTCGTCGGCGGCGGTATTGGAACTATTTTGGTTGTTCTGGGGGTCGCGAAGTTCTGGCCGCAAACGCGCAAGATTGGCGCGCTCGATCACACTTTGCGCTAAGATCGACATCGTCATTATGAAAATCGCTGCTGCGCAAATTTCGTGCACGCCCGGCGATCTTGCCGCAAATCTGCGCAAGATCCGCGATTTCTCGGCGCAAGCGAAGGATGCCGGCGCCGAGCTGATCCTTTTTCCGGAGATGGTCGATACCGGTTATTCCATGCCGGTCATTCAAAAACACGCCACGAGTTGGAACGAAGGAGCCGTGCCGGAATTGAAAAAGATCGCGAAAGAGTTCTCGATCGCGATCATCGCCGGCGTTTCCGATCGCGAGGGTTCGCGCATTTACAATTCGCAAGCTTTCATCGATGCGAACGGCAACGTCATCGCCAAATATCGCAAGACGCACCTGGTCACGGCCGCTCCACTCGACGAGCGGCCTTACTTCACGGCGGGGGACGCGTTCGCCAGTTACAAGATGGGCAAGTTCAATCTCGGTCTCGGCATTTGTTACGATCTTCGCTTTCCCGAGTTCTATCGAGCCCTGACCGTCGAACATCGCGCCAATGTGTTGATCAACTCTTCGGCCTGGCCCTTTCCGCGCCTCGAACATTTGCGCATCCTCGCCATTGCGCGCGCCATTGAGAACCAAAGCTATCTCATCGTCGCCAATCGCGTCGGCACTGATGACGGCGTTACGTTCTGCGGCTCATCCGTGATTGTCGATCCTTACGGCGTCATCGTCGCCGCCGCGTCCGCCGATCGCGAAGAATTGATTTACGGCGACGTTCGCGCGGAAATCATCGACTCCGTCCGAAGCCGAATGGCCGTCTTCGAACATCGCCGGTCTGATTTGTATTAGGCTTTGTCATTCCGAGCGAAGTCGAGGAATCTCTCATTGTTAGCAGTAAGAGATGTCTCGACTTCGCTCGACATGACAGAAGGTTAAAACGCGCCGTGCAGCTGGAGCATTCCATAAGGCGCGCTGCCGTTTTCGTGAAAGCGCAAATCCAGGCGATAGAAATCGAAGCTGCGGTATGGCTGATAACCCGCCTCGGCGCTTAATGTCACGGCCGGCGTAATCTTCCAATCGACGCCGACGCCAGTACGCACTTCGCTGTAGGTCAAAACAGCGCGATTCAAACGAGAGTTTCGGCGGGTATTACTGAAATCATCGGCCACTCGAAAACTTGTTTCCTTGAATGTCGCGCCCAGATAAAGCGCCACGTTCTTTGCCGCCTCAAACTCGATCCGCGGCTCGGGCAGCGACGCATTGAGCAGCCATTGCCGGGAAACTTTCCAACGAATACCGGCCGCCGGGAGAACTGGAAATTTGCGCTCTACATCAACGCTCACCCCAACGATGAATTGCACGTTTGGATTGTAGATATAAGTGCCACCGGCAATGAAGGGCACATTGAATTCGTCGAAATCCAATCGATTCGTTCCGTAGAAACCGGGCTGCGCTTCAAATCGCATCAGAATCGAATCGGAAAGTTGCGTATCGATTCCCATCACGATCGCGGCCGATTGCAGCGTGTCTGGCAGAGGGGCGTGCTTCGGCATGCCAAACGAAAAACGTTCCCATTCCGCGCCGAGACGCAGCACGCCGAGCTTGACGCGCGGTGTCAGGACGAGTCGTAAAATCGTGTCGCTCTCGTCGTAACCCACGTCGCGACGGCCTCGTCTCACATCAGCATCGGCCACGTAGGTTTCTTCCAGCGAATATTCGCCCGTCAGCGAAGAAAACGGCTTGAACCAATCGAAGCCTTCCGTCGCGCGACAGAGCGCGGCCGAGAAGCACAACGCACCCGCAACCAAAATGAAAGATCGACATGGAAAAATTCGCATGCCGTTAACGACTCGAATCTTTGCGGAACAAATTGATCGCTTTGGAAATGTCTTTCATCATGGCCGATTCGGAGCCGAGCCGCTCTACCCCGTGCAGCGATTCGAGTGAGGCTGAAGAAATCATGTCGCCGCGCCAGACCAGAGTCGAAGGTTTTCCACCGGCCGTGACCGGCCACATCTGGTAAAGCGTGAGCGCGACATAGTAACCGCCGCTCGCATAATAAAGGACGTCTGCCGCCTGGTGAGTTCCGCCGGCGCCGGCGCGATTATAAGATGCGCCGAGCGTGAGTACGCCTTGGTCGTCCACATCGAGAAGCTCCCAGTAAAGTTCCGGCGTGAGCGAGCCAGCGCCGCGGCCAATCCCGGTTTCACCGAGAAAGCCGGAGAATTGTTTTCGAATCTTGTCCTGTTGCTTCAATAACGAATTCAATTCCTCGCTCGGCCGAATCGCATTATCGGTGTGATCGTAGGGCGGCTGCGCGGCCGTTCCACCGGATACGAAACTTTTTGCGCGACCCGCCAGCACATCACTCCAGAACGCCACCACCAGCTCGGGCATCACCCCATTCCCACCTTCGCCGCCGGAAAATTTCTTTGCTTCTTCTTTGCCGATCTGCAGCTCGGAGGTGAGCTTTTGCGTCGCAGCAACGAGTGCGCGGACCGGTCCGTTATCAGGCGCATTTTTCAACTTGGCAAAATTTGCCGGTGTGGGCGATGCCGGCAGATCGGAATGCAAAAAAACTTTTAGCTCGCGATGTTTCGTCGGGTCCCAATTCCTCATCGCTTCAATTTGCTGCGCGGGCGAACCGGGCGCGACGTAACAGCTTTGCACGGAAAGAAAACGGCCTCCCATCGGCGGGCCGTGCACGGTTTTCACGTCCCCCTTCGCCAACTCCTCGATATCGATCTGATCGAAAACGGAGAAGCCGCTCAGCTCGGTCGCGGCGTCGGCTGCGGCAACTTTCGATGTGACAAGAAGGAGTGCGAGAAGGGTTACGGGCAGATATTTCATGGCCTGCTTAACTATTGGGCGCTAGCCGATGGTTGCAAATGTGAGTACGTCATCGCAATAAGGTTCCGCAAATGAACGAACCGGTAATTGTGCTGAACGACCTGAGCAAGAGCTTTGGGGACGTTCACGCTGTGCAGCATGTCTCTTTGACGATTGATCCTGGCACAATCTTCGGTTTTTTGGGCGCGAACGGCGCGGGCAAAACCACCACCATCCGGATGTTGTGCGGATTAACCCATCCGACGGGCGGACGCGCTACCATCGCCGGCCACGATGTCTGGAAAGATCGACATCTTGTCCGGACGAAATTCGGTTACGTGGCGCAGCGCTTCAGTCTTTATCCCGATCTGACCGTCGAAGAAAATTTTCGCTTTTTCGGCGGGGCCTGCCGTGTCCCGCCGGCGGAATTGGAAACGCGCATCGCACGACTGCTGCGGTTGAGCGATCTCGAAAAGAAACGCGACACGCCCGCCGGAAGTCTGTCGGGCGGAATGCGCCAGTTGCTCGCGCTCGGTTGCGCGCTCGTGCACGATCCGCCGTTGCTTTTTCTCGATGAGCCGACCTCCGGCCTCGACCCGGTTCATCGACAACAGATTTGGAATTTGCTCTACGACCTCAGCAACGCCGGCAAAACCATCTTCGTCACGACCCATTACATGGACGAAGCCGAGCGTTGCACCGAGGTCGGATTTATCGAGAGCGGACGTCTGCTCGCCAAAGCGCCGCCGAAAGATTTGAAAGCGAGTTTTCGCACGAAACTGCTCGAGATCGAGGTCGAACCGGTAATGCCTGCGCTTGTCCGGCTCCGAAATATTCCAGAGATTCTTGGCGTGTCGCTACGCAGCGGCGCGTTGCGGATTTATGCCCCCGATCCGGAAAAGTTAATGGCGCAATGGCGCGCGCACTGGCCGTTTCCCGATTTACAATTGCGCGGTGAGCGCTGGGTCGAACCGGACATGGAAGATGTTTTCACCGCGTATTCGCAAGGCTACGACGCCGTTTTGAAAAACAAATGAAATCGGCCTCGCTCAACGCCATCGGCAGTGTCGCTTACAAGGAGTTCCTGCACATCTATCGCGATCGCCGCGTGCTCATCCTGTTGCTTATTTTGCCGCCGCTTTTCACTCTCATCTTCGGTCACGCTTTCGAAGCGAATGAAATGACCGATGTCCCGGCCTTGCTGATCAATCGCGACGCCACGCCGCGGACACAGCGTTTCATCGACATCGTCTCAAAAAATAAAACGTTTCATTGGCGCAAACTCTCGCCCGACGTGACCGATGAATCCGATTTACTCAAGCACCGCGTCTGGGCCTCGCTCGTTATCCCGCAAGGATGGAGCGAGAGTTTGCAGAACGGCGACCCGAAACCGTTGCCGCTTTATCTCGACGGCGCGGACACGAACACGGCGAACTCATTGGAAGGCAGCATCCGGGAAAGCCTGGGCGATTTTCAAACGAAAGAACGCGACGTCATCGTCGACTCGCTGCCACCGGAAGTGTTCGAGCTCGGGAAGAAGTTGCCGGTCGAAGTGCGGAAACAATTCGTCTCGCTCATGGAACCTTGGACGACCGAGAACAAGGTTCTTTATAATCCGAAGGAGCGCTTCATCGATTACGTCGTGCCGGGCATCATCGGCCTGATTTTGCAACTGCTCACCGTCACGCTCATGGCCTGCACCATCGCGCGTGAGCGCGAGTCCGGCACGCTCTACCAATTGATGGTCACTTCGTTGCAACGCCGCGAGATCGTGATCGGCAAAATCCTGCCTTACCTGGCGGTGTCGATCTTGTTGATCGTGATCATCGTGGCGCTGAGCTGGTGGCATTTTGAAGTGCGGTTTTATCAATGGCACATGCTCGCCCTGATCTGTCTCCTCTTTCTGTTGTGCTCGCTTGGACTTGGTTTACTCATCTCCGCTTTCTCACGCACGCAAACCCAGGCCATTCAGTTTTCGGTTTTCTTTCTGTTGCCGGTATTCGTTCTTTCCGGCGCATTCGCTCCGCTGGAACAATTGCCCCAAGCCATCCGTTATATCTCCGCAATTTTTCCGCTGACCCACTTCTGCCGAGCCTTTCGCCTGGTGAACATGTATCACGCATCAGCCGCGTTCTACGCGGTCGATCTTGCCGTGCTCCTGGCCGGTGCCGCCGTCACCTTTGTCGGCGCCGCGTTTCTCTTAAAGCGCATCGAGGAGTAAGCGCAGTGGCATCGGCTTAGTCCAGAAACAGAGGCGGTAGCGCTGCCCGCGAAAATATTCGGCAAAAACCCGTCGTCGGATACGACCACTCGACTTTCGATTTCCGAAATTTCCTTCGAACTTAACGCCCCCTTCCCTTCAGGCACCGCCGATTGAGAGCTGTCTGGATTCAGCTCGACGACGCCTCCGAGCGGCAAGCGCGTCGAAGCAAGATCAAAAATTCCATGGTGCCTATGAAACTCAAACTGTTCCCTGCTCTCCTGTTGATTCTCTTCGGCGCGCGAACGAGCGCACTCGCTCAAGGCGAGGACAATCCGACCGGTGTCACCGGCATCTACAACGGCAACGTCACGACGGCGGGCTCGTACGATCCCTACACGCGCAATGCGCGCCGGACCGTGGACGACATCGTGGTGCCCGGAAGCGTGGGCGCTTACCCGTTGAAATGGACCCGTTACTACAATAGCCGGCACGAGGGTCTCGGCTATGACGGCTGCTGGGACGGCTGGAGCTTTTCCTACGGCTATTACTGGCCTTCTAGCGGGGTCACCCTCCCTGACGGCACAGTGATCAATCCGGATTCGGATAGTTTTTCAGGCGGGCTCGAGTATTCCTTCGATAACACAACAACAACGTCCACCCTGCTCTTACCGGATGGCGGAAAAGTGCGCTTCAGTAATCCGATGCAGGTGATCGATCCTTATGGACAGATCACGACCATCGACTTTGACAGCCATGGCCGCAGAACCAGGGTGACCGAACCGGGCGGACGTTATCTGCAGATCAATTGGGATCATCCCGCCGGCGACATTTGGGCAAATAGTGTCATCCAGAGTGTTTACGCTTACAGCGGTCCGGCGGGCAGTCCTGACGACCACGTGACGCAATGGGTTAGTTATGGTTGGGGCGGCGTGCAATCTGGGCAAAATTCGTACCCCGGTCTTTCGGACGTCGATTATCACGACGGTACTGGCGCGCTTAACACCTACACCGTTATCGGTGGCAAACCAACAAACAAGCGTCCCGGTCTAATCGAGGCGGATGACGTGCGCTATAACGGCCCGATGCGCCAGATCGGGTATAACCCCGACAACAAAGGAGCTATTACACAGGAAACGAAACCCAGCGGTGAAGTGGTCTCGAGCATTAGCAGTACCATAAATTCTCCATGCCTTGAGACCCGCGGCGACGGGGCCACGCGCAGTTTTACCTATGGCCACGGTGTCGCCGACGGCACCCGGGGCAAGCTGCTTAGTTACACCGACTTTGAAGGGCATACGACCACGCTCACCTACGACCCCGATATGCACAGCACTTCCTGGGGCTTTATTAATTCGGTGACCGACGCCAACAATTATACGACGACTTACACACGCCAGGCCAACAGTTGGGGGATCAAGAGAATCACCCATCCCGACGGCAGCCATGTCGATCAAACGTTCTGGCCAAACAGTAGCGAAGGCAGCCCCTACTATCTCGCGAGCAGAACCGATGAGCTTGGCCACACCACGATCTACACGCGCGACTCGAACAACCGGATCACCCGCAAAGATTACCCGAACAGCACCTACGAGGAGTTCACTTATAACAATCTGGGCCAAGTGCTGACCCACCGCATGACCAGCGGCGGCGTGGAAAGTTTTACCTACGACACGCGCGGATTGAAAATGAGCTCGACCGATGCGATGGGCAATGTCACTACCTTCAGTTACTACACGGGCAGCGATTTTGGCGGAGTTTGGACCGATCGAGTAAAAACAATCACCCACCCGCCAAACGCCTCCGGCTTTCGCGCTTTCGGAAACTTTCGAATACGATCTCGATAGCAGTGGACAGGCATGCGCCGGCCGCGGTTTGGTCACGAAGACGACCCATGCCGATGGCACGGCCGTGACCAACACTTACAACAAATATGGCGATCTGCTCACCACGACGGATGAGCTTGGACAGGGGCACACCACGACGAATACCTACGACGATTACGGCCGCCTGCTCACTTCGACCGACGCGCTCAATCACACCGTGGCGAACAATTACGTCCCGACCGGTTACAGCAACAGCTACCTCACGACTTCGAAGCTGCCATTTGCCACGACGCTGCCGAGCGGGAAGCAGACCAAAACCTATTACGATGGCAATTGGCGCAAGAAGCAGGTCCAGGTTGCACCCGGCACAAGCGACGAAGCGAACACTTATTTCACCTACGACAACGTCGGCAATCTTTTAACGAGCAAAGATCCGCGCAACAACATCACCACGACCGCTTACGATAATCGCGACCGCCCCACCTCTGTGACCGATCCGCTTAATCACACCACGAGCTGCATTTACGACGTGCATGGCAACAAGCTGACCGAGACGCACGCCAACGGCGAGCTGATCGAGTACGATCACTACGACGCGATGAATCGCTTAACGCACAAGAACGTGCATCGCGACGCCAATCATGTCGATCCAACTTCGATGACCTACGACGATGCCGGCAATCTCCAGACGAACACGGACGAGAACGGAAACCCATATTCGTATCAGTACGATCTGATGAACCGACGCACGGCCATGATTTATCCGAACAATCTGCGCGAAGTTTACGCCTACGATGGCGCCGGCAATCTCCGGGCTTATACCAATCGCTCCGGCGCGGTCCAGACTTTCTCTTACGACAACCGCAACCGCCAGATCGGTTTTACCTGGAGCGACACCGCCACCAGCGCGCAAACCACCACCTACGACGCAGCCTCACGCAAAACCCAGATCGTGAACAATGACGCGACGGTTGCCTTCACTTACTACGATGACAACAGGCTGCACACGCAGGAAGAATGGGTCACGGCGGCGGCAGTGGGCGACAATGTCCATCGCACCGTTACTTATACCTACAATGCCGATGGCAATCGCGCGTCGATCACTTATCCGAGCGGAAAGGTCTTCAATTATGACTACACCAACCGCAACCAGCTCGCGAGCATTGCCGAGATTGCCAACAATCAACCACACACCATCGTCGGTTACGGTTTCGACCTAAGCGGCAATATTATTTCGCGCACGCTCGATAACGGGACTCCAAACGGAACTTCATCGGCGTATACTGTCGATGCCGTGAACCGCGAAACCTCCGTCGTGCACAACCTGGCCAGCGGCGCGAAGCAATTCGATTACGCCTACAACAGCGTCAACGACATCACCGCGGTACGCCGCGACGCGAACAATAGCGATGGCGACGGCTACGAATACGATCTAACCCAGCAGATCGTGAAATTCCATCAGAAAGGAAATATCGATCTTAGCAGTGGGACCGTGACCAGCCCGGCCAATGACAACAATCTCGAGTTCGACGGCTGCGGCAATCGCACGAAGAAGAACAACGCGCCGTCCAATTACAACAACATGAACCAGCCGACCGATGCTGGAATTACTCACGATAACAACGGCAACCTGAAAACACAGACTGGCTGGGCTTACAGTTACGATGCGCAGAACCGCCTTCGCTCCGCGATCTCCGCGTCATCCACGACGAATTTCTATTACGATGGTTTGAATCGGCAAGTGGCGCGCTCGACCGGCCCGGGGCCGACACCGACGCCAACTCCGCCGCCGACACCGACTCCAATTCCGACACCGGTCGCTACGCCAACACCGATCGCGACGCCGACAATTCCTCCTTCACCTTCGCCGTTGCCAACCATTTCGCCGCTGCCAACAATCCCGCCGCTGAACACACCGACTCCGACACCCACAGCCACCCCGACACCAACGCCCACGCCCACGCCAACACCGCAATGCGCAGCGGTTGTAATTTCGGGTAGCGGTGGCGGGAACGGGGCTGCGATGACGGTGACCATGAGCACCACGACCGGTGGCGCGACGATCTTTTACACCGTTGCGAATTCGAATCCTCCTGCTCCGACACACACAGGGAGCACGCCAACCGGGAGTACGCTGGTTTATAGCGGCCCGATCTCCGTGGACTGGCAGGTATACGAGGAGTTTAAAGCGATCGCTTACAAAGTTGGAATGACTGATTCAAACGTAACCAGTTTCGTGGCCGACAACAGAGGCATCCAAGGTCCACAGTCAGGCTCGACCTCGTCATCCAGCGCGATTGTCTTTAGTGTTTGGGATGGCGATTGGGCATTGCTGGAGGAGTACGGGGCCGAGAATGCGCTGATCGAATCCTACCTGCAAGGCTATCACGGCTTGGTCAAGACCTTCATCAATGTTGCCTACTATTATCAAGACTCGTTAGGCAGTACCTCACACATTGCGGATTCGACCGGCCAGTTGCTTGAGAGCTATCGCTACGACTTGTATGGCGCGCCGCAGTACTTCGACGCTGGGGGTACTCCACTTCCGAATGGAAGTGGCTTTGGCGTGCGAGATCTTTTCACCGGACAACGCTGGATTCCCGAACTGGGCCTTTACGACGATCGTAATCGATTTATGTCGCCCGATCTTGGAAGATTCCTTCAGCCCGACCCGATCGGCTTCAAGGGGGATGGATCAAATCTTTACCGCTATTGCGGAAACGATTGGGCGAATCGGACAGATCCGATGGGCCTAGGTCCAAACATAACGGACAACGAAGCTGGCACCATGGAAGACAATCAAGGAATAAATGGTGCACACCAAGGAGGCGCGTCGCAGCAGAACGCGAGCAATCAACTACGCTTCACCGCTTCCGCGGCAACTGCAATGACGGTCGAGCGAGCGGCTGGAAATACGACATATGCCGCGAATGGAGGCGGGTGGGGAGTACCGAGCTCGGAAGGATTGTCGATGGGGCAGGTCAATCTTGGGGATAAGTCCTCAACCGGCGACCGAATTGCGGCTGCGGCGAATGCGGAAGCCAATAAGAACTCAGGCGATTGGGCGGTGTCAGGGACTCGCGGAGCATATGGGCCCGGAACCGACAAATGTAATCAGTTTGTTTACGAGATGGCGAATCGAGGCGGGGCTTGGGTCCCCTTAATGAGCGGGCGAAACCCGTTAAGCGGATATCCCCCGACTGCGGGCGCCTGGGGTAATCCGAATGTAAAAATTTTGGGATGGAAAATTGTGAGCACGCCGCACAAGGGGGATGTGGTCGCGATTAGATACGGGGCCGGTAATACGCCCAACGCGACAGGTCATTGTGGAATCTACGTAGGTAATCGGCAGACGGTTTCGGCCTCATCCCAAACCGAAACGGTCGTGCGGAATGAATGGGGATTTCGTGCGGGGCAAGCGCCGGTGTTCAGGACTTTTGTTGGTTTCCCGGGACTTGGGCCAGACGGCTAGCGAGGTGATATTGTTCAAGGACGAAAGGACATATTTTTTATGAGTCAGCTCAGAATGATTCGCGGATTGGTTCTCGCGTGTGCGGTTACATCGACGATGTTGGCTGATCCTGAATTGGGTCCGCTGGCTATGAGACATCGCTTGCAAAGCATTTCCAAGGCTGTGGTGGACCTGACTGCAGGGACCGATCTACTCAGGAATAAGGATTTCTTGGAAATATACAATCATCCAAAACAATCGGCGGTGTTGGAGGCCCTTGACGATCGGGCACTTAATGAACAGGAAAAGATGATAGCTGTGTTGTCTATCCAAAAGATCTCGCTTCCAGACTATGTTTCTTTTTTGAAGCAAGTCGCGGAATTGCGACAACAGCAACGGATATCGGACGCAATCTTTAGGGTGGCATACTTTCCCGGGCACGTTTGGAGCACTAAGCTTGAAGAAAACTATAAAAATCCTCAGGTCATTGCGCTTCTAGAGAGCGTTCAGGCCTCTGGGCTTCTAAACTCAAATCAAAGAGTTTGGATCGCAAACATTTTGAGCGGAAAAGCGGAACGGGAGCACCGGAGATTTGCCAAAGACCAAGAAAAGATGAGCCGACTCAAAGAATGGGGAAAGTAGGGATCTGAGGCCTCAATTGTGTTCAGTGTCTGGGACGGCGACTGGGCGTTACTGGAAGAGTACGGAACCGAGAACACGCTCCTTGAATCGTATGTGCAGGGCTTGCACGGGTTAGTCAAAACAGTGATCAGCAACATCTACTACTATCAAGATTCACTCGGTAGCACCTCGCACATTGCGGATGCGAGTGGTCAGTTGCTTGAGAGCTATCGCTACGACTTGTATGGCGCGCCGAAGTACTTCGCTGCGGACGGTACTCCACTTCCGAATGGAAGTGGCTACGGCGTGCGCGATCTTTTCGCCGGTCAGCGCTGGATGCCCGAGCTTGGTCTCTACGACGATCGGAATCGTTTCATGTCACCCGATCTCGGACGGTTTTTGCAGCCCGATCCGATTGGATTCAAAGGCGATGGCAGTAATCTTTATCGTTACTGCGGGAATGATTGGGCGAATCGGACGGATCCGATGGGCCTAGGTCCAAACATAACGGACAACGAAGCTGGCACCATGGAAGACTATCAAGGAATAAATGGTGCACACCAAGGAGGCGCGTCGCAGCAGAACGCTAGCAATCAACTACGCTTCACCGCTTCCGCGGCAACGGCAATGACGGTCGAGCGAGCGGGTGGAAATACGACATATGCGGCGTCCGGTGGTGGTTGGGGAATAGCCATAGGCGCTACGCTGAGAGAAATGGGAGCTCACGTCGATCCCAATTCAACACCGAGAAGGAGCGACAAGGCGACCGATCTTTCAGACGGGCGGCTTGGTTCTGCGCTGGAAAACAACAGAACTAGAATTAACCGCGACAATGTAGCCAAAAAGGACGAAACAGATTATGCGGCATATCAATATCGAAACAATAGTTCGAAGTTCGAGTTCTACCATAGGGGACAGTGGAACTACGAAGGGTCAATCGCGGCGTTACATGGGACGTGGAATTCGCATGAGATCAACTATTTTGTTATCGGAGAGGCAGCTGCCGCTCACCACGAGTCGCTTAGAGCAATGGACCGCCTCATAGCCTTGCATATAGCTCAGCGAGAACTGAGAGGGGGAGCCGGTAGACAAGGGGGGGAAGGTTTATGGGCTCGAGCCGGGTACGCGTATTATCATTGGGCCCAGACTTTGGAGGGCGGTTATTGATCGTATTCGATTTACACAAATCCGCGATTAAACCGAATATATGTCAATAAGATTTTCTCGGAAAACTTTCGCCTTATCGGTGGGATTGATAGTTCTTCTCACCTTTGCTGCCGCACTGTTTGTACCATGGAAAGATTACGTAGCTCCGTTCGTGATACGGCGCCTAATCCAAGACGAAAAACGTGAACTGTTGTACCACATTAATCATGATGCGTTGGCGCGGGAACTGAGGAAGTTCGCCGACCAGATGCGTTGGGGGAGATCCGTTAAACACTCCGACCCCGAGTCGTTTGATGCACGCGATCCAATCATACCGCCAGCTCTTGGGATTTTGAAAGCAACAGTGATAACGATTCATGACGATCGAATCGAGTATCAGTTCGGCGGTCTGTTTGCAAATTTCGGTATTGTAGTGTTCCGAGACGGCAATCCGGGTACAGGGACCAAAAAGCTGGGTGATGGAATTTGGTTTTATTCTGCGGACGGGAAGGTGCCACGGCAATAGGGACTCAGAGAGATAATGAGGGCAACCATATGAGGGCAACCAATAGCTAGCGCCGTGCTAGCTATACTCAGGCGTGGTTCCAAGCTGGCTTCTCGTTATTCGCGGTCCGCACATTGGCAGATCGGCTTTCACTTATCATCCGAGCATTTCAACACACGGGCCTCCCACATCCAGTGCTGTTGATGCCTTCACTTCCCAGCTCAGACACCGCTACCCTGCGCGGCTTTGCCGTCTACCCGGCGGCTTCCCAGTTCGCCGTGTTCTCGCCAACCTCGAGATTTCCATTCGTTGGTGGAATCGCCTGCGAAACGAGTTAGAAACGCGACCAACTCGGCTCTGTGTGAGACAATCGCTTGAACTTGATTGGAGTCGAGAGAAGCTTACGCGGCCGATTGACAAGCCCGTACAATTCACCTTTGTGCAGTCACAAGATGAATGCGCGCTCTTGGCTGATAACGGTAATCATTCCTTTCGCAGTGGCCGTTAACGCGGTCGAGGCGAGTTCCAATGAGCCTGACAATTCGATACCTCAACAAGTGTTCGACGGCATGCGCGACAACTTTCACGCAGAGAAGGCGAAAGCAGTTCATGTGCGTTATCAGTGGCACCTGAGCGGGCCGAACGGCGGCGATTGGTACATCGAGCTCAATGATGGAAAGTGTAAGATCGAGAAGGGCAAGATCGATAATGCCGATGTCACCTTCATCGCGAGCGACAAAGACTGGGTCGCGTTGTCCAACGGCAAACTCAAAGGCTGGTGGGCCTTTTTGACCGGCCGCTTGAAAATTCAGGGCGAGCAAGCGCTCGCGCGCAAACTCGACGAGATGTTCAACTAGGAAAACGGGAGATTGCTAAGGAAAACAGGAACGCAGGAAAAATCTAAAACGGAATGGCGTGATTCTTTTTTGAAGCCATGCCGACCCGGCGGGAGGAAAATCGCGAGAGATAAACAGGAATCTGTTTCCCGCGTTCCTGCTTTCCTGAGATATTTCAGAACTTCGCTTTGATCTCGAAGCGCAGGTATGGCGCGGGATCGGTGCGATAGTATTCGCCGGCGCGGTGGAAATTAAAGGAACGTTGGACGGCATAGCCTCCACCCAAATCGAGGTCGATTTGATCGGTCAGCGAATACGTAGCTCCAACACCAGCGCGGTAGTCGTAGTAGTCTACTTGCGTCCCGCTGAGCTTATCCACATGCGGGATATTGTTAAATTCAGGATGATGATCGGTCCGGAAGGCGCCGCCCACGAGTTCGCCGCCGACCCACAGATCGAGTTGTTCGCTCACTGAATAAATCACGCGCGGCTCTGGCAGAACGCCCATTAAGCGAACCTTCTCATTCGGGACCCAAACAACTCCCACGAGGGGAATGACGGGTAAGCCACCGCGCAGAAACGAGGCGTATGCGGCCGTCAGCACATACAATTTGTCCGGCTGCAAAACAAAAAAGCGGCCGATCAGGATTGGGCAATCGAACGATTCGAGACCGATGTGATCCTCGGTGTAGAAGCCGGGACGAAACTGAAGAAACGCGCCCAAGTCCTTACCGTGCATGTAATCGATGCCAATGACGCCGGCCATTTTTTGCAGATGGTCCGGAACCGGCGCGCGCGTGTTCCCGAAGTCAAAACGATCGTAGGCAAGGCCCAGATGCAGATAAAGATTTCCGTTCAGCAAAAACCGATGTGCGTACTCAAACTCGTTTTGCAGTTCGTCCTGCTTGCCGAAGCTGCCGCCGTGATTCAAATCGCTCTCGAAGACGTAACCGGTCTCCGTTTCGACTATGTCGACCGGGACTTTTTCAGTCGCCTTCTCGCCTGATTCGTTTTCCGTGCTGGCGGGTACCGGGTCGGCCCAAAACAGCAATGACAATAGAAGAAGCAAGCGGGGCGATTTCTTCATGTCGATCTTGTTTAGATCATTCGCGTCTGTCGCACAACGCGGATGTTTTGAGTCTTGACGCCCATCAAACCGAAATCGTCTCGCCGATCTTCATCACGCGCAGGTCCGCCTCTAGCTTGAGATTTTTCAACTCACGATCGAATTCCTCCGGCGTGCCGGTCAGGACCGGAAACGTGGCGTAGTGCATTGGAATCACGGTGCGGGGACCGACCAGCTTCACCGCGTCGGCCGCGCGCCTCGGTCCCATGGTAAAATGGTCCCCGATGCAGACCATCATGATGTCGATCTTGTTGTAGCGTGGCACCAGCGCCATGTCGGAAAACAAATCGGTGTCGCCGGTATGATAAAATGTCGGTCCATTTTTGATGGCAATGACTACCCCGCCCGGTTCGCCGGCATAGATCGGTCTCGACTCATCATCTTTTCCCAGACCGGAGCCGTGGATTGCTGGAACCAAAACCGTTGTCACTTCACCATCCAGCAGTTTCACTTCGCCGCCAAAAAGCGGAGTCGTGTTCATCTCCGCCTGTTTGCTCGGAAACCCCAGCACAATGATCATCGCGGTCGCCAGGTCGAGACCGGCCACAAGTTTCGCGCCGGTTTTTTTCGCGATCTCCACGGCGTCGCCCACGTGGTCGGAATGGCCGTGGGTAACGAAAATCAAATCCACGCGCTTGAGATTCGCGAGATCCTCTTTCCCGTTTGGATTTTTCGGATTCTGCAGCCAGGGATCGATGAGAAGGACATTGCCCGCGGGCGTTACGATTTTGAAAGCGGATTGTCCGAACCAGGTCAGTTGCGTTTGCGAAGCCATGAACCAGACGGAATCCAAAAGGAGCACCGGGGCAAAATTTATTTGCGACGATGGTGGACGCCTCCGCTAAGATCGAGATGTGAATCATGGACCCGCGCATCGACACCTTTCCGCGAGCGATCCACGCATGGCCCAGCTGATCGCGCGATCGCGTCGCTACGCAATCACGCCCTCGTTGCCTGGACGTCCGTTCGATGCGCTCGCTGAATCGATCGCGTATCAACAATTGAACGGTAAAGCTGCAGCCACGATTTGGGGCCGGGTGCGCGCGCTTTATCCGAAACGAAAATATCTCGATCCAAAACTTGTCCTGGCCACGTCCGACGAAAAACTGCGCGCGGCCGGGCTTTCCCGCAGCAAAGTCGCCGCCCTCAAAGATCTCGCCGCCAAGACGCTCGATGGGACAGTGCCTTCCGCCCGCGCGCTGGCCAAGATGGCCGACGAAGAAATCATTGAGCGTTTGACCATGGTGCGCGGCATCGGCCGCTGGACAGTAGAGATGCTTTTGCTTTTCGATCTTGGCCGGCCCGACGTCTGGCCGGTGGACGACTACGGCGTGCGCAAAGGTTTCGCGAAAACCTTTGGCCGCCGAAAACTTCCCACGCCGAAACAGCTCCTGAAGCTCGGTAACAAATGGAAACCTTACCGCTCGGCTGCGGCCTGGTATTTCTGGCGCGCACTGGACGCACCGGAGAAGAAGAGTCGGTTCGATTGAGGTTGTAGCGGCGTTTGTGTCAAACGCCGAACTAATAGACAGGCGCTTGGCACAAGCGCCTCTACAACGCTGCTACAACGATTGACTTTGCGGGCATGGCTCATTAAAACCCGAGCATTATGGCAATGATCCACGTCAACCGCGCGGGCACGAGTCTGGGTGTTTTTGCTGAAGAAGATGTGCGGGAGGGACTTCGCACGGGTCGCTTTGCCGGCACCGACCTGGGCTGGCGGGAAGGGATGGCCCAATGGCAGCCGCTCTCGCAATTCTCCGAGTTCACGGGTGATCTGCCGCCGGGCGCGACGCCCCCGCCGCCGGCTGCGACCGTGGCAACATCGACATCCACGGCGCCGGCTCCGCGAAGCGGATTGCCGTGGGACCAGCGTCAACAGCGCGGGTTGTTCACCGCATTCGTTGAAACGTTGCAGATGGTCCTATCCAGACCGAGCGAAGCGTTCACGGCGATGAAGCGCGAAGGGGGCCTGGGGGAACCGCTCATTTATGCTGTGATCGGCGGCAGCGCCGGACTCGTGATTTATTTTATCTACAATTTCGCCTTCCAATCACTTGGCATGATGGCGAGCCAGAACAATCCGCTCACACATCTGGTCGGCACCGGCATTGCAGGAATTTTTCTCATCATTTGCGCGCCGATTCTTGTCGTCATCGGCATCTTTATCAACGCCGCCATTTTGCATGTCTGTCTGATGATCGTCGGCGGCGCCAAGCAATCATTTGAAACAACATTTCGCGTCGTTTGTTTCGAGGCGGGCTCAGTCTATCCATTGATGATCGTACCTTTTTGCGGCGGATTGATTGCCGCCGTTTGGGGAATTGTCGTGCGTTGCATCGGTGTAGCACGCGCTCATGAAACCGATACAGGCCGCGCTGTTCTGGCGGTACTGCTGCCGGTCATCATCTGTTGCGGCGGCGGGTTGCTCCTCGCGATGATGTTCGGTGGACTAGCTGCCTGGGGTCTCTCGCAGCATTAACGCGCAATGCAATTGTCGCGTCGGCCGATTGCGCCCGGCGAACTGGACCACGAATTGATCTGGTTAAGCGTCTCGCTTGGCGCGCTGGCGGCAGCCGCGCTTTGGTTCGCGTTGCATTTGCCGTGGCCGATCTGCGTTTTTCACGCGCTCACCGGGCATCCATGCGCCACTTGCGGCGCAACCCGATCCGCCATTGCGTTTTTTCACGCCGATTTTTTGAGCGCGTGGAAATGGAATCCGCTGGCGCTGGTTTTTTTCTGCGCTGTGACAGCGTTTGATGTTTACGCGTTTGCCGTTCTCGTGACACGTTCTCCGCGCCTACGAATCGGGCATCTCGGGCGCAGCGAAAAGAATTTTGTTCGCATTGCCATCATCGCTGCGCTCGCACTGAACTGGATTTATTTGCTGATCGCGAATCCGGCGCTGTAACTCACTTGGGTGTTCGTCCCACATCGTCATTCGGCGCGCCGCGATGTGCCTGAATGAAGGCCGCCGGATTTATCCAGCCTTGCGTATTTTCGCGATACCCCGGCCCGATGAACGGGGTGGTGAACTCGCGCATCTCAAAATGCAGATGCGCGAAATAGCGCCCGCCCGCGGTGCCGACGGTCGCGATCTGCTGCCCGCGATGCACTTCATCGCCCGCATGGACGAGCATTTTCTCGACGTGCCCGTAATAGGATTGCACGTACTTCCGTTCGCCATTCTCGAGATAGGCGTGCAGCAGAATCACGATATTCCCCCACCCCGGACCGCCGTCGCGCCCGAGTAAGACACGACCATCGGCAACGGCAAAGATGGGGTCGCCCAGATCGCTGTTTTCGCCGCCGATCCCGTTCAAATCATCGCCAAGGTGACGGTTCTCGGTAAAACGCTGCGCGTTGTAACTCATGGCGCCGTTTTCGCTGCCGAGCGGAAAATCGAAACGCGCGGCGGTAGGCAGAGATGCCAGATCGAGCGGGGCCGGCAATTGCAGGGCCGGATCAACCCAGCTTGGCCGTGTCAGCTCCGGCCAAAGCTCGAATAAAACCGTCGCCGCGGATGAAATCACGAACACGGAGAAGATCGACAAGGCGATCACGAGCCGGCGCTTGCCCGGAATTGGCTCCGTCCTTACGCTCGCCTTATGCGAGTTCTCGTTACTGGCGGTGCGGGATTCATCGGGTCGCATCTTGTCGAGAAACTACTCGCAGCCGGCCATGACGTCGCCATTGTCGACGACTTCAACGATTTTTACGATCCGCAAATCAAGCACGAGAACGTCGCCGCCGTTTCCAAACGCGTTCCGGTCCATCATGTCGATCTTCGAGAAAACGCTTCGGTGCGAACGCTGTTTCACGAAAATAAATTCGACGTCGTCGCGCATCTGGCGGCGCGGGCCGGGGTGCGCCCATCGATTCTTCATCCGCAACTTTACTACGATACGAATGTCCTCGGGACGCTGCACCTTCTTGAAGCTGCGCGCGTTACCGGCGTCGAGCGCTTCATCTTCGCCTCGAGCTCGTCGGTCTACGGAATCTCGAAAACGGTCCCGTTTTCGGAAGACCTGCATCTCACCCAGACGATCAGTCCGTACGCCGCCACCAAAATGGCGGGCGAATTTCTTTGCTCCACTTACTCGCATCTTTATGAAATGCGCATTGTCGCGCTGCGCTATTTCACCGTTTACGGTCCCCGGCAACGTCCGGACCTCGCGATTCATCAATTCACAAAACGCATTCACGCTGGGAAAGCGATCGACCAGTTTGGAGACGGCACGACACGGCGCGATTACACCTACATCGATGACATCATTCAGGGAACGATGGCGTCGCTCAATTATGCTGGGCCGTTGTTCGACATTTTCAATCTGGGCGAAAGCGAAACAATCCTGCTCAAAGATTTGATCGCGGCGCTTGAGACGGCTCTCGGGAAAAAGGCAAAGATCAATCAATTGCCCGAACAACCGGGGGATGTGCCGCTGACCTGCGCCGATATCTCGAAGGCGAGAAAACTGCTCGGCTACAAGCCGACGACGAAGTTCAATGAAGGTTTGCCGAAATTCATCGACTGGTTTTTGAAGTCGCAAGCCAATCGGGCCAAATAAAAATGCTGTCATCCTGAACGGAGTGAAGGATCTCGCGCCAGCTCGTTGATAACGCTCCTTACTTTGTATGTCGCGGACTTCGGTTGCGAGGTCCCTCGCTCCGCTCGGGATGACGCGCGACAGTGGTTGAAGTACTTTGGGGAGATCGCAAGGTACAACATCGATGCAAAATTTGCCGTTCGATCAACGCGCCTGTTTCATCGCCGGCCAGGCGAAATCGGGCACGACGTTACTAGTCGCGCTGCTCGATGGTCATCCCGAGCTTCTCGTTTTCCCTCAGGAGACAGCCTACTTCGCAACCGTGCTCACGAAATACGGCGCGAGCGGCCGTCGCGCGCAGTTCGATTATTTAACCAAGCAATCGTTCGCGAAGATCTTGTTTGGCGGTCAGGCGCGCTGGGGCAAGCACGATTACAAAGATTTTCCTCAGCAACAATTCCTCGAAACGTTCCAGCGTAGCGCTTTCGATCCGGCGAACGCCAACCGCGATCTGCTCGTGCTCATGATCGAATCGTACGCGGCGATCCTGGGCATTCCGCTCGATCGCATTAAACGCTGGGCGGAAAAAACGCCGGCCAATCGCAATTACATTTCCGCGATCTTTTCTCGTTTCCCGGAGGCAAAACTCCTTGTAACGATGCGCGACCCGCGCGCGATCATGGCGGCGCAGATCGCCTTGGAGAAAACAAGAAAGACAAAGCGCTTCTCGGTTTACTACGTCATCGCGCATTGGCTGGTCGCGGCAAAATTGGCCAGGCGAGTACGAAATGGTGAGATCACCGGTTGCGTGGTTCCTTTCGAACAACTGGTCCGCGACCCTGCCAACATGATGGAAAAGGTATGCTCGTACCTGGAGATTGCCTTCGACCCGAGAATAGTCTTGAAACCGACGAAGGTAGGGCAAGTCTGGTCGGGAAACTCAGCCGCCACGGTCAATTTCTCCGAGATCAGCACGGAACCGGCAACTCGCTGGGAACGCGAGCTATCGCTCGATGAGATTGGCTGGGTCGAGTGGCATTGCGCGAAACTGATGCCCGAATTCGGATATGAACCTCGCGCCAGCCAACGCGAAATGCGTCATTGGGTTAAGCCAATCCCCGGTGAGCGGCCCCGCGAGTATTTGAAATCGCGCGCCTACTCCTTGCGCGACCGCTTTATCACTTAGCTGTGTCATCCCGAGCCGCGTAGACGGCGAGGGACCCCACATTCGAAGCGATGGTCACCCAGCCAGTTTCCAGTGTGACCAGTGAGCACACGAGAGGTCCCTCACTCCGTTCGGGATGACTGCGCTTTTTGAGACGCGGTCCCCATTTGTCCCGCCATTTTCCTTGGACTTGCAATCGCCGCCGCACCGGCTGATAATTGCCACACATGTCGGGGATCAGTATCGATTCCGACCGCTTCTAACGACGATTCAGGTTTTTGAAACTATGATGCGAGCTCCTGCATCTTCGCTTTTTCGTTGGCTCACTGTCGCGGTTTACGGTTCGAAACATTCCCGGCCTGGCGAGGTGGAGTTTCCGGCGGCGGGGCAGAATGCAGTGTGGATCCTTCGGGGTCGGCGCGCCGCGGGCTGTGCATCGGTTGATGCGCTCCGCCCATTTAACAATTCGGTAAACATTGAGGACAAACATGAAATCTCATTCATCCGGGAGACGCTCGCGCCGTTCGCGCGGCGGGTCCCGACGGAGGGGCGATCGCCCGCGTTATCAACACGCGCCGGCGAAAGCACCCAAGAAAACATTCTGGCAGAAAGTCGCGGCATTTTTTGGCAACGGCGAAAGCGGAAGGAAACCGGCGCCCGCATCGCGCAATGGTTCGCAGCAGCCGCGTCCGGCGCGCAAGCCTGAACCGGTCGCCGTCACTTCACCGCGACTTTACGTTGGCAATTTGTCGTTCGACGCGACCGAGAGCGATCTTTTCGAGCTCTTCAACGGCGTCGGTCACGTGCAGAACGCCGAAGTAGTGAGCTATCGGCATAACCAGCGCTCCAAAGGTTTCGCCTTCGTGCAGATGCAAACGATCGACGAAGCGCAACGCGCGGTGGACGAGTTGCACGATAAGGAATTCCTCGGCCGCAAGCTGGTCGTAAGCGGCGCGAAAACGAGCGAACATCAGCCGCACGATTGATCTGATTCGAATTCGAAACCGGGAGACGAAGCGAAAGCGCGTCTCCCGATTTTTGTTTTACACGGAGGAGTGAACAGCGTCTTCTTCATTGTCGGTCCGACCGCGACGGGAAAATCGGAGATCGCCGCCAATGTCGCTCAGGCAATCAACGCGGAGATCGTTAACGCCGACGCCTTTCAAATCTATCGCGGCCGCGAAATTCTTTCGGCCGAGCCTGCGGCCGCGACCCTGGCGAAAGTTACACATCATCTGATCGGGACGGTATCGATCCACGAAGAAATGAATGCCGAAAAATTTCGCCGCGCCGCATCACGCGCCATCAGTGAAATTCACGCGCGCGGAAAGGTTGCGCTCGTTGTTGGCGGCAGCGGTCTTTACATCAAAGCGCTCACGCACGGTTTAACCGCGAATTGGAAAGAGGTAGATGCCGATCCGGATGGCGTTTTCGTCTTGCGCGACCGTGATGAGCTCTATGCGCGAATCAATCAGCGCGTCGAAAAGATGTTCGAAGCTGGCGTGATCGAAGAAGTCCGCGCGAGCGGTGCGATGAGCTCCACGGCATCGAAAATGATCGGTTTGAGTGAGATTCGAGAACTAATCGACGGAAAGATGTCGACCTTGCAGTGCATTGCTCAGATTCAACAGAACACGAGAAACTACGCCAAGCGGCAGTTGACCTGGTTCCGGCATCAAACTAGTTTTGAGCCGCTGAATTTATCGCTTCTTACCCACAGCGAGGCTGTGACATGGATTTCGCAACGAGCGCATCGCGCGTTCGCGGCAAAGGGATGATCGAGACACGCCCAAAGAAAAATCACGAGCGCGCTGTTTTGGTCGGTTTGGAACAGGCCGGCGTTTCGAAGTGGGACCTGAAGGATTCGCTCGATGAATTGGCCGAACTGGCAAACTCGGCCGGGGCCGAAGTGGTCGAAACCGTTACGCAGAAATTGCAGAAGCCAACTGCGCCTTATTACATCGGCAAAGGCAAAGCCGAATTGATCAAAGATTCGTTGCAAGATCGACAAGTCACTTCGGTCATTTTTGACGACGAGCTTTCACCGGCGCAGGGACGTAATCTGGAAACTTTGCTCGCGCGCAAGGTTCTCGATCGCACCCAACTGATCCTCGACATCTTTGCCCAACGGGCGCGCAGCCGCGAGGGGCGCTTGCAGATCGAGCTGGCGCAGTTGCAGTATCTTCTGCCGCGCCTAACGAGAATGTGGCAACACCTTTCTCGGCAAACCGGTGGCATCGGCATGCGTGGTCCGGGCGAAACTCAGCTGGAAGTAGATCGTCGTCGCGTCCAGGAACGCATCGCGCGGTTGGAGCGTGAGCTGGAGGCAGTGCGCAAGACACGCGCCGTCCAACGCGAAGGGCGGAAGCGAAATCAATGGCCAGTCGCGTCGGTGGTTGGTTATACCAATGCCGGCAAATCGACATTGTTGAATTTGCTTACCGGCGCGGATGTCATCGCCGAGAACAGATTGTTCGCGACGCTCGATCCGACCACGCGAAGTTTTACGCTACCTAACAAGCAACGGGTGCTGCTTACCGACACGGTTGGATTTCTTCGCAAACTTCCACACACCTTGATCGAATCGTTTAAGGCGACGCTCGAAGAAGTGCACGAAGCCGATTTGCTCATTCATGTTGTCGATCTTAGCCATCCGCGCGTGGACGAGCAGATGGAGGCGGTCGATGCCGTGATCAAGGAACTCGATGCTTTCGGGAAACAAACGCTGATCGTCTTCAATAAGATCGACAACCTCCGGAATCGCGAACAGGTGGAGGCGTATCTGAAAAGATTTCCGGGGAGTGTCGCGATCTCGGCGCGTACTGGCGAAAGCGTGAACACGCTTGTGCAGGCGCTGCAAGATGCGCTCAGCTCGTGGCGGTTACGTTCGCGTTTCCGAATCCCCGCGAGCGAATCGGCGTTGATTGCCGAGATCCATCGAGCCGGGCATGTCCTCGAACTGCGTTATGAAGGCGGTGATGCGTTGATCGTAGCGCACGTCCCGCCGGAGCTCGCACAGAAGCTCGAACGTTTCTCGCAGAGCTAGTTGGCCATCGTGCACGGCGTCATCCCGAGCGAGGCGAGGGACCTCACAATTGGGGATGGATCACGCGATCATCCTTGTGTATCACGCTCTTTGTCTGTGAGGTCCTTCACTTCGTTCAGGATGACAACGCGGAAATATTGATCGGGCGAAACTATGACCGTGTGCGAACGCGTTGCCCAATTGGTGAAAGCGTTTCCGAAAGTTTATCCCGACGCGCACACGGAATTAAATTTCACAAACCCGCTCGAGCTGCTGATCGCCACGATTCTCTCGGCCCAATGCACGGACAAACGCGTGAACATGGTCACGCCGGCGTTATTCAAAAAATATCGGACCGCTGCCGACTACGCGAAGGCGCCGCCGGTCGAGCTGGAAAAGGCGATCAAGTCGACCGGATTTTTTCGCAGCAAAACAAAGAGCATACGCGGCGCAACATCGACAATTGCCGGGAAATTCGGCGGCCGGGTTCCTGATTCGATGGAAGAGTTGCGAGAGCTGCCGGGCGTCGGCCGAAAGACAGCGAATGTGGTTCTGGGAAACGCGTTTCACAAAGATGAAGGCATCGTCGTTGATACGCACGTCATACGCTTGTCGCAGCGACTGGGCCTAACCAAACAGAGCGATCCGGAAAAGATCGAGCGCGACCTGATGAAGCTCGTGCCGCGGAAGCATTGGACGAACTGGAGTCACTGGCTCATCTGGCACGGGCGCCGCCGCTGCTTCGCGCGCAAGCCGGATTGCGCGAATTGCGAAGTTTTCCGGCTTTGTCCAAGCGGCAAAAAGTTTTTGCGCACGGGCGAGGCAAGAAAGCCGGCCGAAACGGATTGACTGTCAGCGCGGCTGGAGCGGCTCGTTGCGAGCATGGTTTCCGTCATGCTCGGCCTTTTGTCGGACGCGCCGAAACTGTTCTTCGAGTTTCTTCAGGTCTTCATCGGCGAGTTCCTCAAGATCGACAAGTTCATTGCGCGCATTTTGGAGCGAACGGATGATCTCATCCAGTTTCAGGTGCATGGCTTTGGCGTCGCGGTTTTGCGTGTTCTGAATGAGAAAGACCATCAGGAAGGTGACGATGGTGGTTCCGGTATTAATAATGAGCTGCCAAGTATCGGAATAATGGAAGGTGGGCCCAGTCAGAGCCCAGACCAGGATAATTAAAAGTGCGATCGCGAACGCCCAAGCGCTGCCGAGCACAGCAGACGACTTCCGCGCAAACACGCGAAAGGCGTCCTTCACCACGCAGAAAAAACTCCGCGCCCGTTCCTGTTCCTTTAGCTTCTCAACCTGAGTTTCCATCGCCATATCATTCTAACTTCGCGCCGGAACCGGAAATTGCGCGCACCAAGATCGAAGGGAGACGGCGCCTTGCCCAGACGCCAGCGTTGATTTTCTCGCCTGTTTGGGACAATCTATGCCCGCAAGATGCAGCAGGTTACCGCTTTTTCCCGTCCGCAGACCGTCCCGGCCATTCCCACGACTGTGCCGAAGAAGAATCCGTGGATTCTGAGCAGTTGGCGGGACCTGATTCTTTATGTCGGCACGCCTCTGTTGCTCGTGCCGATGTTCGCCCTGGCGCAAGCCCGCTGGAGCGCGCAAGACATTTACGTTTTCGTCGCCGCTTTCGGCGCGATGGGCCATCACTTCCCAGGAATGATCCGCGCTTATGGAGACCGCGCGCTGTTCGAGAGGTTCCGTTGGCGATTCATCTTCGCGCCCATTTTTCTCGTCGGAACCTGCACCGCTTTTTACTGGTTCGACCTCAAGGGGATTATCCTGGTCGTTTTCTTCTGGGGCGTCTGGCACGGCATGATGCAAACCTATGGGTTCTGCCGCATCTACGACGCGAAGATGGGGTCGTTTGCCGCGTTGAGTCGCCGACTCGATTTCGCGACGTGTGGCATCTGGTTCGCCGCGGGCGTGCTTCTTTCATCCAATCGAATGACGGACACCCTCGAGACCTATTATGCCAGCGGCGGGCCCTACATTCCGCCGCTGCTTTTGCACAATGTGCAGCAGGTGGTGCTCGTGGCCGCGATCGGTGTGTCGATCCTGTTCCTGGTGAATTTCGTCTGGATGTGGACGCGCGGGAAACGATCGAATCCGGTTAAATTGGCGCTACTCGCCACCAGCATCGCTTTCTGGTGTTATTGCAATAACGGCGTCTCGAACATTCTCGCGGGGATCGCGTTGTTCGAAGTATTCCACGACACGCAGTACCTCTCGCTCGTTTGGATTTACAATCGCAACCGGGTCGAGAAAGACAGCAGCATCGGCGGATTCATGCGCTTTGTTTTTCGACGGAGCGGTTCGCTCGTCGGTCTCTACATCGGACTCGTCTTCGCCTATGGCTCGCTCGGTTATTTCAATTCCCGACTCGAGATTGAAACAATCAAGCGGATCCTGACCGGAGTTGTGGCCGCTTCCGGGTTGCTGCATTTTTATTACGACGGATTCATCTGGAAGGTGCGCGAGAAATCGACGCGCGAGTCGCTCGGAATTAGTGGTGGAGCAGCCACGGCCGCGGCGAACCAGTTTCTGCCGAGCTGGCTGTTACACGGATTAAAGTGGGTGGCAATTTTCATTGTCCCGTTAGGCGCGCTCTGCATTGGCCAAATCCGCGGACCGGCTCCGGAAGCACAACGCGGAGCCTGGTTGGTGGAAGACCTTCCGGTGGGCGGCCGCCAACATGAAAAATATGGAATAGCTCTGCAAAATTCCGGCCGAAAAGAGGATGCCATTCGGGAATTCAACATCGCTCTCGACTTCGATCCCAAAGACGCCAAAACGCATTCCAACCTTGGCAGTATGCTGCTTGTTCAAGACAAGATCGACGAGGCGGCAAAACATCTCGCGGAAGCGCTTCGGCTTAGCCCGGACGAGGGCGATTGGCACTACGACTACGCCTACGCACTCGAGCGGCTCGGTCGCGCTGACGAAGCGCGAGAACACTACGAAGCCGCCGCAAAATTCAAGCCCAGGACAGCGCTTTACCGCCATGCGTTGGGCAGTTATTTGGCACGAACACAGCATCTCGACCAAGGCATCGCCGAACTGCGAGCAGCTGTACGCCTTAAGCCTGATTTTGCCGACGCACATTTTGATCTCGCCGGCGCCTTGTGGGCTAAAAACGAACTCGAAGAGGCCAAGACGCAATATCTCGAAACCATTCGGATCGATCCGAAGCGCGCGGCCGCTTACAGTTCGCTCGCCGATATTTATTTTCAACAGGGCCACCTCTCACAAGCGATCGTCAATTATCAGGAAGCGCTGCGGCTCGATCCGAATTTGCCGGATGCAGAGGAACACCTGCGCATGGCCCAGTCCAGTCAGGCGCGTTTTCAATCGCGTTCTCCGCAGTAACCGATCTGAGCCGCGCTCTTCATCTCAATCTGGATGACGCGTGGCCGCAAGGCGTTCTCGGCTTGCCCGTGCGGGACGCGCGTGATTGGGGGCCGCAGCTGCGCTTTTCCGCGCCGCCGCGTTTAGTCGAGAAATTTTATCGCCAGTATCAATCGCAACTGACGCCTTTCCTCCTTTACGGCTCCGGCGATTTTCACCATCTCACTGCGCTTTGGGTTCGGCAGTTGGCGAAGCCGGCCGTTCTTGTTTCCTTCGACAACCATCCCGACTGGGATGTGCGCCCGCCCAAATGGTGCTGCGGCAGTTGGGTGAACCGCGCGCTCGAACTTCCGCACATTCAAAAAGTCAGCGTGTGGGGCTGCGGAAATTTCGAATGCTGGTGGCCGCAACAAATTTTCGGCAATCGCCGGGCGGAACGCACCGGCAAGCTCGAAGTCCACCCGTGGGCCGATGGACGACCACCGAAAGATCGACAACGGCGCGGCGCGATTCTGCGTGATGATTGGCGCCAGCATTTCGAACAGTTCGTGAATGATCTTGCCGGCGCCGATGTTTACGTCACGATCGATCTTGATTCACTGCGCTCCGACGAAGTCGTGACCAATTGGGAAAATGGCCGCTTCGCGATTGTCGATCTTGTGTGGGCATTGGGAAAGCTGCGCGAGAAATCCGCCATCATAGCCGGTGATATCTGCGGGGGATTTTCCGAGCCGACTTACGCGCGCTGGAAACAACAATTCGCATCGGAAATGGACCATCCGAAACTTGCGCGCCCGAGTCCGGAGCAAATTCGCGCGATTAACCTTGCCGCGTTGGAAAAGCTCTGGCCCGCGCTAACTCAATGACACCAACACGATCCCGACACTGATCAGGATCGAGCCGATTAGCAGTGGGGTCGACAATCGTTCCCGCAAAAAAATGACGGCGGCAACGGTGATGATCACAACGGTCGATCCCTGAATAGGATAAAAAAAGCTGAGATCGAAGTGCTGGAGTAGAGCGATCGTGAGGAAGAAGGAAATCGTTAGGCTGAGCACGCCAGCCGTGAATAATTTCAAAATCCTGGGGTGTCGGAAGCCCAACGCGGTCGAGGCTTCCATGGCGTGCTTGAGGAACAATTGGCCGGCAACAGCCGCGACGATCTCGATCACGAAAACGATAATGGCGGTCATAGCTTCTCCTCGATTTTCGCCACCGGCTTGGCCACGATCGCCAGACCGATAATCACGATCGCGATGCCGCACCAGCGCCGCGGCGAGATCTGTTCCCCGAGAAAAATCCAGCAGCTCAGCGGCACCAGGACGTGGACTACGTTCGACAATGGAAAGGCGACAGAAAGGGGAATGTGTTTCAACACGTAGATCCAGCAGATGAAGCTCAGGATGATCAAAACAATTGCGCCCCAAATCCAAAGTGAGGCGAGCGACATCAGGCCGGTCCACTCCCATCCTGTGACGCGCCTGGTCTCGGACGCGCCAATTTTGAGCATCGTCTCCGCCGCGGCAACAAAGAGCGCCTCGAAACCGAGCACGATCCACGGATTCGTAAGCGAGCGACGCGCGCGATGCATCACGCGCTGGTGTGGACGCGAAAATATTTTCGCAAGGCGGGATCGGACTTGGCCGGCGCGAACAGAGGCGCAATCCTTTTCAAAATCGAATTAATCGCCGGCGAACGATGACGAACGTAAAGATCGACCGGCACCGGCCGGAGACGGAGGTGCAGCTTCGGATCGTAATTAAATGGCGCGGAATGATAATGTTTCAGGCCATGCCGCAGCGCCCATACGAGCACGTCGTGAAAAGTCAGATAATACAAATTGAGATCGTGCGCGACATCGTAGTCGAACCCGATGTCGTTATCCCAAATCTCGTCCTTCCAGATCGTGCAAAAACTAAAGGCAATGGCTTTCCCGCCGCGGCGCCAGACAAAATAACGATGTCGATCCGGCATGCGTTTGCCCGCTTCGATGAAATATTCGCGCGAGAAAATTTCGAATTCGACCGGAGCACGATGGGCCACGTTGAGATAAAGCGAATAAATTTCGTCGATCACCTCGCGACAATCGTTCAGCACTTCGAGCGTGATCGGCGGCGAGGATTCCGCCGTCTTGCGCAATTTCCGCCGCAAACCTTTGCGCGTGACGCGGCTCAATCGCGTCTCCATGTATTGATCGAACGAGGTAAATTGCAGATCGAGAATGAGCGGAGGAAAACCGCCCAACCGGGTGTAACCGGCCGCACAAAACGGAGACAATTCCTCTCGGAGCGCGGCTGGAAAATCTTTCGTCGAGATCAGCGATATCTTTTCCCGCGCCGCGCAAACACGTAACGCTTCGGCCAGCAAAGCGCTGACGCGCCTTGGATTTGCCGGTGCGATCACGCCCGGCCTGCTATCACCAACCAGGCATCCGGCCAGCAACATTCGCGTGCGCAAAAATCGCGGCCAAAATTTGCGGATCCAGTTGAGCGCCGAAGTGCTGGTTGCGGTCGCGGCCAGGTCTTGATCGACAATGATGAGCGGTTGCAGCGCGACCGGGTCGCGGTGTTCATCGCACAGGAGGAGATAACGATAAACAAAACCGCTCGTCATCGTCTCTTCGATGAGCCGATGATATTCAAAGTCCTTGTGCGAATCGCCAAAGGCTGCGCTCCAGATCACCGGATCGACATCGGCCGCTTGTGCGTAGATATGCGCGCTCCCGCCCGAGAGTGCGAACGAATGCACCGGGCGACGAATGGTTTGTTCGAGTAAACGTGCGGTCACGGTTTCAATATATCAGAATGGAGCGCTCTAACCGAAACTTAAAGTTCAGCCGCATTTGGAAATCGGCGGAGCACCGGGTCGTGGCGGGTCGGCTCGAGATATTTCACCGCGCGCCGAAAGATGGGATTGAGGAGGCGCGCAGTGTGCCGCACGTACAAATCGAGCGGCACCAGCTCGCAACCAAGATGGAGCTTCGGGTCGTAGTTCAAGGGATTGCTGCAATAATATTTCAATCCTTGCTCGAGCGACCAGGAAATGATGTCGCGCAAAGTATAAAAGTAGAGATGCAGATCGAGCGCGACGGCATAGTCCAGGCCGATGCACTCGTCATAAATGGTGCCGTTATGCACCAGGCAAAAACTGAACGCGATGATCTTGCCTTGTTGGCGCCAGATAAAAAAGCGTGTCCGCTCCGGCATTTCGCGGCTCAGTCTCCGGAAATAATCTTTCGTTAATGTCTCAAACTTAAGGGCGGAACGCTCGTGCACCTGCAGGTAGAGCGGATAAATCTCGTCGATATAGGGCGTGATATCGGTCACGACCTCCATGTCGATCTTCGGCGCGCGTTCCGCTTTCCGGAATTTTCTGCGGAAATCTTTGCGGGTCGCTTTGCCGAGCGTTTTCAAAAATTGCTCAAAGTCGGTGTAATGAAGCGCCAGCCGCGTGAGCGGCATGCTTGGAATGCGCGCGTAACCGTTCGACGAAAAACCGCTGAGCGTGGCGCGATAGCGCGAAGGAAAATCTTTCAACACCACCAGCGACGCTTTCTGCTGTCGCGCAATCGTGTCGAGGCTGGCGTGCAACGCCTGGGCCAGCCACGGTTCGTCTTCCGGCGAGCAAGCACCGAGATCGCTTGTGCCGGCCGCGCAACCCACCATCAAAGTGCGCATGGTGAGGAAGTGCGGAAATGTCTTTCGAACAAGATCGACAATCGATCGGATTTTGCCTGGAACTCCTTCGACCAGGTTCTGCCGAAGAAAAAACAGAGGCTGAACGGCGCGCACCCGGCCGGAGCCGTCCTCGAGCACAAGATAATAATGCTCGAAGTTATCCTCGAGCGTGTCGTCAATGATTTCGTAGTAACGATGATCCTTGCAGCACGTTTCAAAAACATGCCGCCACGCTGCGCAATCCTGTAGCTCACGCCGCGAAACGAGTCGCGCGACGCCATTTGGAAATGAGATGGTGCTGACGGGTTGCATGACCGTGGAAACCCCACGCGGAAGGGAAAGCCGGGGAGGCATTTATTAGCAGAACTCCCTGTTTTCTCAAGCCTTTGCCCGGCTTCCCGAGGCATCGTCCCTCGTCCGCGAGGCCGATTGTCGATCTTGCGGCCCAACGTTTTCGACTTTGAGCACGCTGCGAAAATGGAGATCGCGCTGCGGATTGGGAATTTCGATGCCGGCTTCACGCAATTTTTGTTCGATCGCAAAATTCAAATCGCTCCGGTAGCGCCGCGGCCGGTAACTCATTTCGCGGCTCCAAACCACCAGCTCGAAATCGATCGAGCTTTGACCAAACTTCTCCAGAAAAACGCTCGGCGCGGGATCGGTGAGCGTGTGCTCGTTTTCTTTTCCGGCGGCGATCAACGCTTCGCGCACCTTGTTCACATCGCTGCCGTAAGCGACGCCGACGGGAATACGAAAGCGCACCCGCGGATCGCCATAGGTCCAATTCGTCACCGGTGAATCGATGAACTTCGTATTGGGCACGATCATGGTGATGTTGTCGTTTGTTAGAATCACCGTGCTGCGCGCGCGAATTTGCTGCACCTGCCCGGTGACTCCCGCGACTTCGACGCGGTCGCCAATCGTGATTGGCCGCTCAGCCAGAATAACGAGGCCACTGATAAAATTGCTCGCGATGTTTTGCAGGCCGAAACCAACACCGACGCCGACCGCGCCGGCGAAAACGGTGAGCGCGCCGAGATGAATGCCGGTGTTTTCCAGGACAATGAAAATCCCGACCACGAGCACGACATTGCTGACGATCTGGGCAATGGCGTACTGAAGGGCGCGATCAAGACCGCTATTGACCAGGAAGCGGTTGAACAAAAAACGCTTTGTCCGCGAAGAGATCCAAAAGACCGCGACCAGCAATGCGATCAGCAGAAAGATTTGGACGAGGCTGAGCGAGAATCCCGGCATCGGCGTGCTCCAGGCCAACGGAATACCGGCGGCGTTGATGGCGTTGATCGTAAAAAATACGAGCACGGCCACGCTCAAGATCGTGGTTACGATCGCGATGAAGTTACTGTCGATCTTGAACCGGGCGAAAAAACGGCGCACGGCATTGCTCTGCAGCGCACGAGCAATGAACAGCCCGATGCTGAAGAGCGCGATAAAGGCAATCAGGCCCAGGAACGAAACATAATTGCCGGCGACGTAAAACAACGGCCGCTGGAGGAGGGTCAAATCCATCGCTTCTAGTCTGGGCCTGTTAGGCCTGTTCGCAACCGGGAAGGGTCAACTCCCATTGAACGATCGGTGTTGATCGATTGTCATTTTGGCATTCAGTTGTGCGCTTATGGGAAGTCTCAGGGTAATCATTTTGCTTTTGTTTATCAGCGCGACGGCGATGGCGGAATCGCGGCTGCCGTTCAAGACCGTGTTCAAAGGCGGAGACCGTTTCGATAAGCTTGTCGCGCAGGCTAAGGCCGAGAATTGGAAAACGTTGCCGATCGGTGAACGGACGGCGACGGTGGGCCAAGCACTGGTCGGCACGCGCTACAAACATTTCACGCTCGAGATCGACAACCGGGTCGAAGCGCCCTCGGTGAATTTTCAGGGCATGGATTGCTGGACGTTTTTTGAGATCTCGCTTGCCTTCGCGCGCATGCTGAACGAACCGGAGCAAAACTGGACGCCGGCGATGTTACTGCATTACATCGAGCAGGACCGTTACCGTGGCGGCGAGTGCACCGGCGAATATCTTTCGCGTTTGCATTACCTGGAAGATTGGCTGGCCGATAATACGCGACGCGGTTTGGTGGACGATCTGACTCCGCAACTCGGCGGAAAGAGCGTGCCGCATTCGGCGCGAGAAATGTCGATCGGCTGGCGGCATTATCGTTATCTCAAATCGAACCGGTCGTTGCTGAGTCCGCTCGCGCGCATGGAAGCGGACGTTTCGTCACGACCGCTTTATCAAATCTCGAAAAGCAGAGTAGCAGGCATCGAAGGGAAACTGCGCAGCGGCGATATCATCGGGATTATCTCGCGGGATCGATCCGGGATGTATTCCACTTCGCACGTGGGACTGGCGCTGCGGACGAATGATGGCCTGCACTTCATGCACGCGTCGTCGCCCGGCAACTCTGGGCGCGTCGTGGTCGACACCCGGATCTCGAAATATCTGGCGCGATATCGCGGAGACAGCGGGATCCTGGTGGCGCGCCCGCTGCATTAGGAATTCAAGTGGGCGCGAGATTCGGCGAGAAGTTTCTCTAACCGGTCGAGCGCTTCTTCTGCGTCGACTCCGTATGCTTCGAGGGTGGCGGTCGCGCCACAATCGAGATTCGCGTGCAGAACGTCGATAAGACTGGCGGCAGAATATTTTTTCCCGTCTTTCACGATCCAGATTTCGGAGCGGAACGATTTGGCGCGCTTAACGAACTCGGCAGCCGGGCGCGCATGAAGTCCGAGCTCATTGGCGATACGCACCTCGCGCTGCAACGAGACCCGCACACGCTTTTCGAAAAATTTCATGCCTGGCTCGTGCCCCAGCGGCGATGCAGGAATCGCTCGATCGGCGAAAAGAAAATTTTGTCGGCGAGTAAACCGATGACGACGATCACCAACATGATGGCGATGACCTGGTCCATCGCGCTCAATTCACGGCCGTAATGTAGGAGTTGGCCAAGCCCAAAACCGGTCAGGATCGTAACAAAGATTTCCGCGGCCATGAGCGAGCGCCAGGCAAAAGCCCAACCTTGTTTCATTCCGCTGACGACAAACGGAAGTGCCGCGGGCAGGATGACTTTGAGCCAGATATGCAAACGCTTCGATCCCATGGTCAGCGCAGCTTTGCGGAAAATCGGCGGGACGTTACGCACGCCGGTCTCGGTGGCGATGATGACCGACCAGACCGTTCCCATGACAACGACAAAAAGCATGGCGGCTTCGGTTTGACCGAACCACAGCAAAGCAAGCGGGACCCAGCAGACACTCGGCAATGTTTGCAGACCGAGAGCCATCGTGCCGAGCGTGTCGCGAAATAAATTCCAGCGCGCGGTCAGCAACCCGAGCGGAAGTCCGAGAATGAGTCCGACGAAGTAGCCAATCAACAGCCGGCGCATGGTAATGACAGTGGCGTGCAGCAGTGTGCCGTCCACAGTGGCGCCTTTTAAGTAACTCGCCACCTGCTCCGGCGAGGGCAGCAGCACGGGCGACCAAATCTTCGCGCGGAACGCCATTTCCCAAAGAAAGAGGAGGAAGACGAAAAACAGGACGGAAAGAAGGAAACGTTTCATTCGCGGGCAACGGTGTCCGATTGGCGAAGAATCTTGAGCGATTTTTTAATGCGACTGGAATAAGCGGCAAGATCGACACTGTTGATGTCGCGTGGCCGCGGCAGTTCGATCTTGAACTCGTCTTGAATTCGGCCGGGCCGCGGCGAAAAAAGCAGGACGCGATCGCCGAGGCAGGCAGCTTCGCGGACGTTGTGCGTGACAAAGACGATGGTTTTGTGCCGTTCCTTCCAGATGCGCTGGATGTCGCCGTAAAATTGTTCGCGCGTCAAGGCATCGAGCGCGGCAAACGGTTCGTCCATGAGAAGTACGCGAGGGTTAGGCGCGAGCGCGCGGGCGAGCGAGACGCGTTGTTTCATTCCGCCGGAGAGCTCGTGAATGTTGGCGTGCTCGAAGTGATTGAGTCCGACGAGCTCGAGATAATATTTCGCAACATCATGTCGATCTTTCCGGCTCAGATTCGGTTTCAACTTAAGCCCGAAGAGCACGTTTCCGAAAACATCGAGCCACGGAAAAAGCGCCGGCTCCTGAAACATGACGAGCCGTTCGCGGCCGGGCGCCGTGACCGGTTTGCCATCGGCCAGCACCGTGCCGCTGTCCGGCTTTTCCAAACCGGCGATGATACTCAGCAACGTCGATTTTCCACAGCCGCTCGCGCCGACGAGACAGACGAATTCACCTTCGGCAACATTCAGGCTCACGCGGTCGAGCGCGAGCACAGTGCCAGATGCGCTCTGAAAACTTTTCGAGACATTATCGATCGCCAGCTTCGAAGGCGCGATGACCTCGAGCTCTTGTGTGGCAGAGGAACGGCGGGCAGCTCGGGCCATTACGGATTTTCAATCAGCTTCGAGGTGTCGGTCGACCCTTTATAGAATCCGGCGTCTTTCCCGTCCTGGACCGCTTTCGCAACCAGATTAGGCGACACCTCGGTCGTAAATTTAATTCGTTTCCAAGCTTGCGCGACAGCGTCCGGCGGGAAATCGGCTTTGGTCTCCTCTTTCAATTCCGCAATCAACATCTTTTGCGCTTCCGCTTCGTGGTCCTGAATCCATTTCGTCAGTTCTACATTAGCGGCGGCGATCTTCTTGACGAAATCGCGGCGCGCACGCAGGAACTTCACGCTTGAAACCATCCACGTGGTGATGACCTCCTTGTCCTCGAGAAAGACACGGGCCTTCGCGTCGCGTTCGAGGCGCGTGACCCACGGCTCGACTGTCCAAACCGCATCCACTGCGCCGCTTTGAAAGAGCGCAAGCTGATCGGGATTTGCAGTTGGAATCACCCTGACGTCGCCACCCGTTTGTGTGACATTGAAGCCTTGCGCCTTCAACCAGGCACGACAGGAAATGTCCTGCGTATTACCGAGCTGCGGCGTGGCGATTTTCTTTCCACGAAAATCTGCGGGGGCTTTGATCGGCGAATCCGCTTTAACAACCAGCGCCGCGCCGGCGTTGGCCGCACCTGAAATGACGCGGATTTCTTCGCCATTCGATTTGAAATGGGCGTTCAACGCTGGTCCCTGACCGACGTAGGTCATATCGAGAGAGCCGGCGAAAACTGCTTCCATGGCCGAGGGCCCGGCATTGTAGGTAAACCATTGAATCTGGACGTTAGGCCCAAGCCGTTCTTCGAACCAGCCTTTGCCCTGACGCGAAAACGCGTGCGCGACCACTCCCTGAGCGTGCGTGATGTTTGGGAAATGACCGAAACGGATTACCACTTTTTCCTCCGCGCGCGCGAGTTGCAGAAACAACGCGAGCGCGCCGAGAACGGCGCACAATTTTCTAATCCTCATCTTCCCTCCATGTGCGCGTGAGATTACTGATGTCACGCGCTCAACTCAGCGCGATCCAGCGGCAGGTCAATCACAAACGTCGATCCTTTGCCAAGGCCTTCGCTATGCGCGCGAATAGCGCCGCCATGCATTTCGATAATGGCTTTGCTAATGGCCAGTCCAAGACCGAGACCTTCACGGTTTGTATCAACCTGCTCGAACGCGTCGAAAATTTTCTCGAGGAAATGCGGGGCGAGCCCTGCGCCGCTGTCACTGATTTCGATGACGACGCGATCTCGCTGCGGATTGTACGACTGCACCGAAATCCTCCCTTTCTCCGGCGTAAACTTGTAGGCGTTGCGGAATATGTTCCAAAAAACCTGCTGCAAACGTGGGGCATCGACGAGCACGTCGTGATCGGAGGCATCGAGCGCAAAGTTGAGAAGTAGATGTCGATCTTCCATTTCGCTGCGCACGATGTCGATGGCGTGATGGAGAAGTTCGTGCACATCGGCTCGGCTGAGCTGCAATTTTAATTTGCCGCGCGTGATGCGCGTGAGGTCGAGCATGTCGTCGATCAAACGCGCTTCCAATTCCACGTTGCGCGAAACCATGCGCAGGCCCTGTTGTATTTCCGGACTGATTCCCGGCTCGTTCACCATTCCGCCCGCCCAAATCAAAACCGGCGTGAGCGGCGTGCGCAGCTCGTGGCTGAGCATGGCGAGAAAACGATCTTTGGCCGCGCTGGCTGCCTCAGCGTTTTCTTTTTGGCGCTGAAGTTCGTGTTCGATCCGGCGGCGCTCGATGAAGAGGCCGATCTGACTGCCGAGCGCCTCGACCAGTTTTAACAAATCATCGTCTGGCATCGCCGTTTCGTAACTGAACGACTCGATGACACCGTTGATCGCACGGCCCGCGAAAAGTGGAAAAGCGAAACCGCCGCGCAAACCCGCTTCCGTCGCGCCGGCAGCACGCGGAAAATTAGGATCAAGCGTGACGTTGTGGATCCAGGTAGGCTCTCTCGATTCCCAAACGCGGCCGGGCAAACCTGTGCCTTTGGGAAATTGAGTCGATCGGGAAAGCTCGGCGAATTTTTCGAGTTTCGCTGCGCCGCCATGCCAGGTAGATCGGCAACGCAATGTCCCAGCGGTCTCATCATAAAGCCACAGGGCGCTGAACACCCAATCGCCAACCGAGGCGATCGTCTGGAGAATTGGTGAACTCGCCTCCGCCAGCGTCCAGGAGCCGGCGAGCAGACTGGCCACGGTATATTGGGCGACACGTCGGCGATCGCTGCGCACCCGCTCAGTAATATCGCGCAAGTAAGCGGTAAAAAATCGCGCCCCTTCAATTTCAAACGGCGTGATGGCGAGCTCGACCAAAATTTCCGAACCGTCGTGCCGCAACGCATTGATCTCGATGCGTCGGCCCAGCACTGGGCCTTCGCCCGTTTTCAAATAATGCGCGAGCCCTTTACGATGTTGTTCGCGGAGGGAATGCGGAATGATGAGCTCAGCCAGCTCTCGACCGACAGCTTCCGCCCGCGCAAATCCAAAAACGCGCTCCGCGGCGGGGTTGAATTCACGCACGATTCCGCCAGCGTCCATCGTAATGATACAGTCGAGCGCCGATTCAAGGATGGCGCGATTGATCGCCTCAAACTTGTGCGGCGTGCCACCAGTCTCATCACTTTCTTTATGCTGAGGTTTGCTCATCATCCCTGCCGCTTACCGGTTCCGTGAAAAACGTACCAGCTTCGATTACGCCAACCAAGGTCAAAGAGTTCGCCGGTATACGCTTAGTAGATTTTTGCCGGTCGGCACTGGCGGTCGTTGTCGATCTTGCGAAAAGCACTTTCACCCACGGCAACAGGCAGCGATGATTCCCCAAGCATGAGAGCTCTTTGTGTAGTCGAACATGGCAACGCTCCCAGTACGCGTCTGCGTCTGCGCGACTGTCTCACCCATTATTCCAAGATGGGTATCGAGACGACCGTGTTGTCCACACGTCGCTCCGATCTGAGAGGTCGCCTGAGAATGATTCGGCAAGCGGCGCAGCATGACGTGGTTGTCCTCTTCAAGACTCTCGGTTTCGCCACTGCCGAGCTCGCTGCGCTGCGCCGCGCCAACCCAAGCATTATCTTCGACTTCGACGACGCCGTCATGTTTCGCGAGCAAAAGCATCGGCGGCCGGTCGACGGAAAAAATTTCCGAAAATTTTTGCGCACGGTCAAGCACTGCGCGGCCGTGGTGGCGGGCAATGAGTTTCTGGCGGGGTTCGCGGAGGCGGCCGGCCGGCGGACGGTGGTGCTGCCGACTTCGATTGATCTAACCAAGTACCATCGAAAGCAACATTCGGAAGGACTCGGACTGACAATAGGCTGGCTCGGATTGAGCGATGGACTGCCCTACCTGCGACACATCCAACCGGCGTTGCAACGTTTGACCCAACGTTATCCCGGTCTGCTTCTAAAGGTGATCTCCGACAAAGCGCTCCATCTCGATGGCGTTAAGATCGACAATGAGACCTGGCGTTTGGAAACCGAGCAGGCGCATCTGTCGAGTTTCGATATCGGCATCATGCCACTTTGGGACTCGGTCTGGACACGCGGAAAATGCGGTTACAAGATCTTACAATACATGGGAGTGGGCACGGCCGTCGTCGCTTCCGATGTCGGCGTTAACAACGAAATCATCACGCACGGCGAAAACGGTTTTCTCGCCCGTAGCGAAGACGATTGGGTTCAGGCGCTCGGTGGCTTGATCGAAAATGCCAATCTGCGAAAGACGTTTGGATTGCGCGGACGAGAGCTGGTGGAAAGGCGGTATTCTCTCGACGCGTTCGCGCAAGGTTACGCCAAGCTCATGCGCGAGGTCGCCCATCATCCGGCTCCGTTTCCGACTTCGCGCGGCAACACCGCGGTCATGCGCTGGAATTTCAGCAGCCGTGCCCGTGAACTTTCGGGCGGCGACGCGATTGTCATTTCCGTGCCGAAAAGTGGTCGCACCTGGGTGCGGACTTTTCTTTGCGCATACTTTTGTAAACGCACCGGACACCCGTTCACGCTTCGGCCCGATCGTTATCACGAACCAGGTATCCCGCGCTTGATTTTCTCACACGACCTCGCCGAGCAGCGCATGAAAGCGCGCCTCTGGGATCGCATCCGTGGAAAATATCTCGTGCCGGCGCGCGAACTCACCCGCGCCCGTGTCATTCTGCTGGTGCGAGATCCGCGCGACGCCTTTGTCTCGCTTTACATGCAGCTTGTTCACCGGACGAAAGAAACGCCGCAACGTTTAAAAGAAAAAACGGCGGGCGATCTTTTGCGCGATCGCCGTTACGGAATCATGTCGATCATTAAGACAATGAACCGGTGGTTTGCCGAATTCGCGCGCCGGCAAAATTTCACGCTGCTGCATTACGAATCACTGCGTGCCGCGCCAGCCGAGAATTTCCGTGCGCTCCTCGCCACGCTGGGCGAGACGTCGCCCGATCAGGAAGCGTTTCAACACGCGGTCGAGTTTTCGGATTTCGCTAACATGCAGCGACTGGAAGCAGCGGGCGTGTTCGATTCGAAAATTCTGCGCTCCCGCGATGTGCGTAATCCGGAATCGTTCAAGGTCCGCCGGGGAAAGGTCGGTGGATTTCGCGATTATCTCTCAACCGAAGACCAGGCCTTCGCTGCGCAAGCGCTGAAACACCTCGACGCGCGCTTCGGCTACACGGCCTGACGATATCGCGAATGAAAGATCGACATCGCGCGCCAGTGCTAATGATTGGCGCCCACCGTTCCGGCACGACCGCGACCGCGCGCGCGCTGGAACTGTTGGGGCTGCAAATTGGCCAGCATCTCGACAGCCACCGCGAGCCTTATGGATTGCAGCGTTTGCACGAAGATTATCTTCGCCGCGTCGGTGCAGCCTGGTACGAGCCCGAGCCATTTCTCGACCGGTTGAAAACTCCTCAAGGCCAGCGCGATTGCGTTGATTATCTGCGCAGTAATGTTCGCGAGAACTTCGTCAACGTTTTTGGTTATCAAAGCAATATTGAAGGCCTCTGGCTCCGGGCGCGATTAAAACTCGGCGCGGTGTGGGGCTGGAAGGAACCGCGCACGACGCTTTTTGCGCCTGCCTGGCTAGAAATCTTTCCAAACGCGCGAATCATCCACGTTGTGCGCGATCCGCTTGCCGCAGCCGCCAGCATCCAAAGGCGCGAGTTGAAATTTCAGGCCGCCGGCGACGCGCCGAGCGGCAAGATCGACAATCTCGATTACTGCGTCGCGCTCGTTCGAACGTATATCGAAGCCGGAGAGCGTCTCGCCACTTCGGCAAACTATCGCAGCGTTCGCTTCGAAGATCTTCAGGCCAATTCGGCCAAAGTGCTGACCGAGCTTGGGCGTTTTGCCGATCTAGATTTCACAGCCGCAGAACTGGCCAACGCGGCCGCGACCATTCGCCCGGACACCGTTAGATCGACATCTACTTAGATCGACATCGGCATTCCTTGTGGTAAGTTTTTCGCACGGGGGCGTACTGGCTTCGACTCATCGTTGGAAGCGCAGGCGGCATGTCGAGGATGGTTCGTTGGCCTCGTAAAAAACCGAGCCAAAACAAATAAACGCAGATCACCAAGATCTCGCTCTCGCGGCTTAATTGACCGCGACGTTTGGAGCTGGACGCCTGCTACGGCACCAAACGTGGACAGCAGGCTAATCGGACGGCGGAGTGACCGCGCCGGACGGTGAAGGAAATTCGCGGACGCTCGGGAGACGGCAGTGCGCCGGTGCAACGTCGGCTCCTTAAACCTCAACGCCGGATAAACATGTAGATGTTTGCGCGGAAAGCGGCGAGGACAGGGGTTCAACTCCCCTCGCCTCCACTAATTTTACCATATTATATAAAATTGTCTTGCGGGTTTGTGACAGTTTGTGACAAAGTAGGTTCATGAAAGAGCCTCTTCGCGTCACAGCGGTCAAGGGACACGAGATTTCGACATACCGCCTCTCGTCGGGCCGGTACATGACGGTCTGGTATGACTCCGACGGTGGACGGCAGCGACGCTCGCGCGCGACCTTGAAGGAAGCGGACGAATTGGCTCAGGATGTCTCCAGGGCCCTCCAAGAGAAAGTGAACGGCGCGATGACACTCGACGATCGCCAAGCGTACAACCTCGCCCGCGAACTCGTTGAACCTCTCGGTTACACCGTGCTCCAGGCCGTCCGGGAATGGGAAGGCAGCAAAGCACCTTACAGGGGCAAGAAAACTGGCGAGGTGATTGCGGAGCTGATCGCGGCGAAGCGCCGGGAGCAACTCTCGGTTCCCTATGTCAACCGTCTGGAGGACGATTTGAAATCGTTTGCTACGACAGTTCCGGACGAGATCGAGAAAGTTCATGCGCCGCACATCAAAGAATTCCTAAACGGGTGCGAAGTCGGCCCCCGCCGCTGGAACAATCTGCGGGACCAGGTCGTCACGCTTTTCCGTTTCGCGCGCTCGGAGCGTTATCTTCCGAAGGAGCGCGTGACCGAAGCAGAAGACGTAACTAAGATGAAAGTCGCGCGAAAGACGGTTGCGATGTTCACTCCCGAGGAGCTCCAATTGATTATCGAGAACACACGCGCGGTCTGGCTGCCTTGGGTTCTCATCAGCGCCTTTGCGGGCATTCGGACGTTCGAAGTTCTGCGTATGGATTGGTCCAGTGTCCGGTGGGAGCAGAGGCTGATTGACCTGCCGCCCGAGGTCACGAAAGTGAACGAGCGGCGTATTATTCCGATGTGCGACGCGTTGATTCAAAAACTGGCGCCGTGGCGCGATGCTCGCGGGCCGGTCTGCGAAGACAAGGTTCCACAGCGCGAGATCGAACAAATTGTCGCGAAAGTTAAAGCTGCTCGTTTTGAATTCTGCTGGAAACACAATGCGCTTCGACATGCTTATGGAAGTTACCGGACCGCTCTGACCCAGAACGTTCCGCAAGTCGCTTTGGAGATGGGCAACTCCGTCGGCATGGTCAAACGCCACTATTTGGAAGCGAAGACTTTCGAGGAAGGTTTGCGTTGGTTTCAAATTTCTTGGCCGGTGCCAGGGAAGAAGCGCGCGAGCGACCCTTTCCTCCGGTGGGTTGCGGCGGCAACGTAATTTCGGGGTGCCTCGCTTGCGTGTTCAAGACATCACGGGTTTTCGCCTGCGGCCGATCCGCTTGGAGACTGATAGGGCGGCGGCGGCCTTTCCCTCGATCAGTTTTTCCAATTCGACTTCACGAATTCGATATTCTTTCCCGACTCGCACAGCTAAGAGCAAGGAACGCTTGATCCAATCTCGCACCGCGCCGGCGGTGAAGCCGGTGCGTTGGCTTACTTCTGCCACCGTCAGAAGCCGACTGCCCGCCGCGCTTCGTAGTTGGTCCTGAAGAGTGGCGCTGTCCGCTGCCTCGATAATCAGCCAGCCATCTCGAACGAAGATCGTTGTGGTGTCGGCGTGCAAGTGAAGGCAGGCGCAGTTCATAAGGATTCGTTGCAAACGAATGTGCCTTCATTCGGCTTCGACATTGCGCTGTTTCCGGAGCAATCGAGCGCCAGAATGAAGTGTTTAACCGAGACTGCGCCAGACCAGAAAATTACCGGTGTTGATATATGCGAAGGAAAAAGGCGCGAGCGGAATAGGTGCCTAACGAGTCCGAGAACATTTAAGACGAAATGGGACATCGGAAGTCCAACTAAACACGAGACCGAGGTTCATTTCGAGCGCCTGCTCAGCGGAGCATCAGGTCCATCGCAACCACCGTGATCAAAACACCGATAATGGCGACGAGGTAGGCTACGGTGGATTCCTTCTTTCGTGAGGCGCCGCGCAGGCCGACTACTACTCCCAAATCCAACAGAGCAGCACCTGTTCCGATCCATTCACCAACGACCTACTCCGATTCGCTATGGTTATCACCGACCGCGAGATGTTTTTCGAAATAACTTTTCGCGTTCTACAAGTTGGTCTGCGTTTTCGGCGACAGCATTTGCCAATTCATAACGCAGAGAACGATCCACTCTGTTCAGGCGTGGGAGCCGAGGCGCTCGACTGATGTACGATCACAGGCGCATGACAAAGCACAAGTACCGAAGGATCGGATTTGAATCTTGAGTTAGGGTCGGGTAAGGAGATGAGATTGCTGCCGTCTCCTTACCCGACCTTCTCAAAAATCATGGCTCTTGTCATGATCAAACTGCCGTGTTTGGCGGTGAGCAAAATCATGATTTTTGATGGTGGGTGAAAAGCGATTAAATTTGAATACCCTTGCTTTGCGTCTGAACGCGCGTGTTGCGGTTCGACGGACTGATGACGGGTGCGATTTTAGAAATCGTCTCGACCGATTCCACTTTTGCGCTTGCCGCTGTGAGAAATTCACGAATCTCCACTGGCATGGCGGCAAGGCCGGACTCGCCATGATATGCGAGGGCTTTCAGGGACAGGATGGGGTTGAATTCAGGGTACAGCGCCTTCGCCGCTCCAAGAGCACTGGGCAATGTGATGCCGGCTTTCAACAACGTATAAATGTCGAGGTAATCCTTCGCCTCCGCGCGTACGAGAATTACTTTCATCTTCTGCGCCGCGAGATCGAGAAGCGACGCGATGGAAACGCCGTTATCTTCGCAACGGTCGGGATCGACAACACGGCCGATGGTGAGTCCGCCGAAAAATGAAACTTTGATTTCTCCCTCACGGTGCATGGTGAAAGTTGACGTGTTCGGCTCGGATTGAATCAGTTCCGCTCCGCGCAGAAATGGCAGGCTTCGACTTAGAAGGTCCGCCGAAATGGGCTGGTTCGTGAAAAAATCGAAATCGACCGATTGTTCTCCCGCCAAGGCGCAAGGCAATCGCCGTTCCTCCATATAAAACGAAATGCTCAGGCAATTGGGAAAGCTCAGACCACAACCGCCGCTGCTGCGGAGGCAAAACATCCAGCCGTGGCTTCATGCGGGGATGACGCGCTGCGGCAAGGATGGAACAGGCAGAAGCTCCAAGCGATGGTGCCAGTAGTGCCACGACCGGGGGTCGAATAGGGGCCGGGAGGCGCATTCTGCAATGCCTCGCGAAAAGCATCCCTGCCATAGTGGCCGAGGGCAATGCAGATGTCCTCCCACGTTCCCAGCGCCATGATCCGGCAGAGAAACAGCGGCATTTTTTCAAGGGTAGCGGCAACCGGTTCCCACCAGCAAACGCGGCGCGCTATGGCAGCCAAATGCAGGGAGACTGTTTCCTCGGCTTGCACACTTTTTGAATCCACTTTCAACCGAGGTAATCTAGCAAAACAGACCGTCGAGTGCGAGCCTTTAGGTCGGCCAACACAGCCGCGTCCGACTTGGAATTCATTGCGTACCGGATGGAGACGTTTTCGCGAGATGACCCATTCAAAAGGAGCGCTGCGTACGCCGTACGACTACGCTCCGTTTGGAGCGCCTCTGTGAATCCCAGTCGGTCTTGGGTTGGAAAATAGTTCATCTGCTCGTAGAATCAATCGCTGTTCGGTTCTTTCACTGCGTCGTAGCTTTCTATTCGCTGACGAAGCAACCGCTTGCTCCCGAATCAGAGCGGGCCAGGAAAACGGTTGTGGCATTTCAATCTCATGATTTTTGAGAAGGGACGCCCTACCCCTTAGCAAAAGCTAAGGAATTTGATGCACCCATTGTCGCTCTATGAATACGCCTATCAGTCTCGAAGAACGCAAGCAACTCATCGCAGCAGCCGCGCTCAATTACATGCGCCAGTGTCGCGCCGATGAGCATCCGCTGTCGCCGTATGCAGACAGCATTGTCGCGCTGCGTGGAAAACATGCGTCTTACCGAGTGATTGCCGATATTCTGCACAGCGCGGGTGTGATCGTGTCGCACCATTCCGTCGCGCGCTTTTGTCGCGACTGCTTGCGCATCAACCCGAGCAAGAAAGGCGCAATAAGAAAGCGTCCAAAGTCGCGGCAATCGCCGCAGCGAGCATCTCAGCGAATAGATTCAACACAAAACACGACGACCTCACCACAAGCGTCGCAGAAAGATGTGCTCAACCTGATCGCGCAACGACGCGAAGAAACACGCGATACTATGTCGCAACGCCAGCGCGGCCCCCGTATTACCGATCCTCGAGATTTATAAGCGACGCTTATCCTTGCCGACGTCCACACGAAATTGTGCCCCCTCTCGCAAAGACATTGAACTTCTTCGTTCGGACATCCGCGCCGCGCGGTTCCTCGCTTCGAAGCTCAAAGACTTTGCTCCCCCCTTGCCGGAGATGCAGTGATCGCGCGTTGTTTTCCCTTCGCCTCCGCTCCGCTGCCCGCTTCATTCCAACAACGCGCGATCACTGCGGTACGCTCAGAAGTTGCCTCGCCAAATGCGTCGAAGCGGTCACGTCAATTGCGTAAGGGTAATCTTAAGTTCTCTGCGGTTCCGGCCCCGTTCGAACCGGTCACGAAGTCTCATACCGGTGAGAATGTAGGTTAACGAATTTGAGTCCAGACTTTTTCGATAACATTTGTCGCTCTTGGGATGGAATATTTCTGGAGAGACGAGCAGAAGCTTCCTCGAGAGCTACATAAAGACCTTCTCTAATCGCACTAGACTGCACTCCAGTCTTGCCTACCAATCACCAACCACTCTGAATCTCAACTAACCCAAACACCCCTATCACGCTGTCCGACGAATCGATGCAAGCCCAGATCACCTAGCCGCCAGCTGGCGACCACTTCTCTGCGGTGAACTCGACGAGGCCGGTTACACGAGGCTTGGGAAGTTTTAACGGTCGCGATAGTCAACACCTACAAGTCCTATTTGTGTGGGCTGTCTACAATCCTGTCAAACGCAAGCCCGCTACTGCCTTCGCCGCGACCAGTGGTTTTACGAACACCGAACCATACAAATACTCTCCCATTATTCCAGCGCGTCCGCTGGAAAGACAGTTCTACCTTGATACCTGAACGTGGCACCTCTTCTTCGTGGATAAAATAAGGCAGCTTATCGGCTAAACCTACCTGGAGTAAGGCAGTACGCGGCCGTATCTTATCCGGTTTAGCAGGATTGCCATCCAATATGCGAGGCATCGCGGCACGCTGTATCTGCACTTCGCGGTTGCTGTCCCTAACATGCGCCGGAATAAAAGGTATCCAGTTTTCGGGAATGGTGTTCATCACCTGATACCTGATCTTTGCCTCCTCGTCTCCATCCTTCACGGACGGATCTGCGACCACCGCGCCAAGTGCATCGGTGATGAGCTTCTGTAATAAGCCGTGGAATTCAGCGGAGGCTTCAAAACCTGACTTACTCCAACCGCTCGGTAATGGAATAACCGTCTCTACTCCCCAAACCATGTTCGCCATTTCATCACGCACAAACATGACCTCCTCAAAGGGTTTCCCCTCCTGTATTTTGGCTACGGTCGGCAATAACAAGAGATCGGTATCGCTGGGAGCTGGGCGCGGACTGTCTGTTTTCATGGAGAACATGTTCCATCTCGTCCAGTCGTTATCACCGCCTTTCCCGGCAGCTTCTATCCAGAAATTTTCGCCGAACGAATTAGTCAGGCTTAGTCCCTTGATTTTGGTGAGAGTAGCTACGGGCAGCTTGTAAGGAATAAGATACCAGTCGTTGGCATAGACCAGGCCGAACTCGATCAGTAGTAGCTTGGCTAGGTCGGTCGTATCGGGCTTGATATAGCTAAAGTTTGTCCTGGAATCTTCAAATGCCCACCAACGGGTATTGGGCATGCCCTCAAACATTACTGGAGAAGGGATCATGGACTGAACCTTCTTTTGCGGAGCTAGGACAGGCGGGTTGTCGGGGAGCTGGCCGAGCGTCTTAGTTTCTTGATCCACATCGACGTTATACCAGTCCAGATGACCCTGGTAATACTCTTCCGCGTGCATCACTTTTTCCCCGGCCTCTGTGTTGCTGGAGATCGAGAACTGGTATTCCAACTGGGCAGGCTCCCAAGCGTCGTTGATCGGATCGGAGGGCTGATAGAACATGTCCTCATACCAGGCCGTGAAGATTTGCTCCGCATCATCAAACGCGCTATGATCCCCGGGGACAGGAAAATCCAGCATGTCATAATAGTGTGGCGCAGCTTTGAGGTCGAAGAAGAAGGCCACGCCATCGATCATGCGTCCGGCCACCGCTGCGTACTGTTGCCATACCTCGGGATGCGCGCAGATGGCCGCGTCCTCTTCGCGGGTGGGATCGGGTTTCTGAATGCCGTAATGACTTAAGAAAAAGTCCTTCAGTGCTTGGTCGAGTAATCCCTTGCCGTCGAGTAGTTGTAACCAACGGCGTCCCATGATCAATCGCAGGTCCAGAAAAACAGCCTGTGTCAAAGTAGCGAAAGGTAACGGACGCTGCTCGACCTTCGCTTCGAAAGGCACATCCTTGTCCAGGGGCTGGACCTTATGATCGTTCGCCTTGTATTTATCGACTTCCGACGTTGAAGTGCATAACTTGGACACTACCGGCGAGCCCGCATCATCGCCTTCGAATTCGCCCATTTGCCATTGCTTGGTCAGCATCCACAATGCGTCCCGCACTTCAGCTTTTAAGGCTCGGTCGAAATTATTTGTGCGCGGCCGTCCTTCCAGCCTGCTCCAGGCATAGGTGAGTGCGAACTCTTTTGCGGCCGTAATCTCTTTCAGCGCCGTTTCGGTTGGGATTAACATACCTGCTAACTCTAGGATTCTAGTTGATAAGCTAATTAAAGTTTCGGACCGCGGCCAAATCCATATAGTGTGCCGCGTTATCCAGGACGATCGAATAAGGGAACAAACTCTCCGCTCCAATCACGGCGGGCAATAAGCTCGCAAAAGGAGTCCCATCTATCTGCCCCGGCTCCACTCCCCGCGATCTTGCCGCATCCGACGTGTAGGTAAGCGCGTCAACCAGGTCGTTCCATTGCCAGTTACCGGCGAGCTGGGTAGGCTCTACCAGCAAGAGGGCCTGGGGCGCTTCCGAATTGGGTCGGTCGTAATGGAAGGCGATACCGGTAGTTTCTTCCCTGGCCGGGATCAGCTCGGTCCACTCATCTATTAGTAAACCGCAAGCTTCAGTGGGAGCTAGAGTGGCCTTGGCGACGAAAGCGGTATATAAGAGCGTATTGCTTTCTTCGAGATTAACGTCGGCTTCCGGGAAGGGCAGCGCCAGCCAGTGGTATCTCTCGGTCTTGTAGGGAAGCTGGACCGGATGAATCGATAGATCATCTTCATCCATGTCGAAGGCCTCGCGCAGGAGAAGGCAATTCTCCAGGTGTTTCATCTTGTCGTGCACCCTCGCGATGCCACATAGCCAGTCTTCCTGTGGATTACTACGCTTTCCTGTTGTTACTGAGTATTTCAGTAAGTCGGCTGTCGAGCTCCATGAATTGGCGATCTCGGCCTGCTGTGCCGCTGGCAGCAGATAGCGTGGAATCATTTTGAATTGCGGTCCCAAAATGATTCTGACCGCGGCTACGACCTGCTCAGCCCGGGCTTCCGCGCTTAGCGCGCCCAAACTGCTGAGAATAGCTTCCACAGCTGGAACGCGCTTCTTCTCTATGTCATCGGTCAGAGCTTTTGCTCGTGCCTGCAAGTCGTAAATGAGAACCGGGATCTGCCGCAGCTCCGTGCTGATATCCAAAGGAACCAAATCGAAAGGCGAGGTATCGATAGCTTGTATATCCTGTAACAACTTCTTCAGCGTCGCCTGATTGCTGCTGAGCACGTTTTCTAACTTGGTTAAGGCCGCATCAAACAAGGCTTTCTTCGCCTTGACAATGGGCAGGGTGATAGCATCGGCCGCGGTAGGTGTGGCGGAGATAAGCCTTTCCATGGTCTGCAACTTTTCCACGGAAGGCGTGGCATCGACCGCGAGCGCATCGTAATCATCAGAATGCTTTTGCCAGCGAGTCACGCACTCCTGCACCTTCTTCTTCAGGGATACGAACCATTGCTGTCGCTGCGTGTAGAGCGAACCGATACCTGTTTGTGGGATGCCATACCTGGCTAACTCAAGCAAGAGGCTGGCGAATTTGCTGATGGTAACATCTGCTTTGGCCCTGATGTCAGCGAGATCGGGTTTGGTCGCCAGATCCTGGGCCGGGAGCGCACTTAAGTAACCGATCACCCCGGTTGATAGTTCCGCCGGCGCCAGAAGGGCTTTCAGAGCCGTAATCAAATCCTGAGCGCGTTGTTCCGGCAATTCCGGCGGTGGAATATCTTTCTTAACTGTTTCGTTGGGCATGGCCATATCACCGGGGCCAAGCGGGGCAGATTCAAGCAGGAGGGCTCGCAGGCTTCTCACCAGTGACATCACCTGGAAGAGGGAAAAGGTGCCGGGACCAGCTAACTCTTCTGTGTAACCAAAGCTCATATCCCCATCAAGACGCGGATCGGCGGTGGTGTGGAGATGTTGGATAAAGCGGTCGTCAATTTCATTTAGAGCAGCGGTCTCCAATGCGTTCGCCACATAAAGGAGGTCGATCGGCTTCAGGCCGATATCCTGCATGGAAACTTCCTTCTTCTTACTCAAGCCGTCGGCACGACTGATATATGAGCACTTACATCGGACCTTGCTCATAGGGGGAAGAATCGTAGCCAGCCATTGATTTATGGAAGGCTCGGATTGTGCGCGCGGGCCGGCCGCGGCGTCCAATGCGACAAAAGGGAAAGAAATACCTACGCGATGGGTGAGCGTGGCGCCACTGCGTGGCGTCCGAGTCACATCCGGTTCCTGCGGGTAGTTGCCTTTGCTATATGCATCTAAGACGCCGGCGGCGCGGTCGTAATTACCCATGACGACATGATGCACGCTTTCAGCCATGCCCAGGTCGGCCACAGCATCAGCTATATCGATGATATGATTGACGGCCGCCGTGATGGCCCCGGCAATACCGGCGTCGTCATTAACCAAAGCCAGGCCGAAGGGATAAGTCTTGTTGGCAGGTGTGGTTTGTTTTTTAACGTGGTTGGCAAGGTTCACGCCGTTCACGACGTTGCGTGCCTCGACCGACGTGATCGGGACAGTGTCAGGATCAACCGAGGGATCACTGTTGTTTCCTACCCTGGTATCTTTTAGCTGGTCGGCGACTAGCGGGAAAATCTTGCGCAGTGGATAGATATAGCTGTCGATTTTGAGGAACGTTTGATTGCTATCGTGCAGCTCTCTTTCAAAATGATAACCGAGCAATGCCGCCAGGCTTTGTCCGCCCTGAATACCTTCGATGACAGAGAGCGCCAGGCGAATCCGCTCGGAAGAGAGGTTGACCGCGAGCACGTTATTGGCGTCGGGCTTGCCATGTGAAATGTAGCCGTTGCGTAGGACCGCCGCCGTCACGCCCTGGTTGAGCGAAGGCGTATGAATGTAGCCTTCGTTGGCTGAGTCCGTAAGAAAAACCTTACTGCCATCGGAGTTAAAATCCTCGACCAGGTCTTGCGGTAGCTCTTTGACACTGATCACTTTATTTTTTTCCGGCTTCACATTTTCCAGCCAGCCAAAAGCACCTATAAAGATTCCGGTGCGCCTTTGGCCGTCAGTTATGCCGCCGCCATTGTTCCGCATATACGAAAGCTCATTGGTAAGAAGAGCAGTCTTCCAGGCATCCAGCCGATACGAACAACAATCGACATGCTCGACCAGGGCGCGCTCCAGCCTGGCGGTGGAAGCCTTTTGCAGCCGGTCAAGCGCACTCAGTTGAGAAGAGAGATAACGCGAGAAAACTGGGATAGCGGCTTCATGTAAAGAATCGCGCACAAACTCAGAGACGGTTTTGGTGGGCGAGATTGCCGGCACGGTTTCATAGAGCAAGGCATAACGGCTTTCCGTAACCTCTCCCTTCCATTGCTGGTGGGCAAAAGGTTGTTCTATTTGCATCGAAGCCAGCTTTGCTTCTGGGAAAGCATTGGCCGCCGCGGCCGCGCCCAGGCCGCTGGTGTGATAACCTTGTTCCAGCGCGTATTTCAAAAGCCGGTACAATTCCGCGTCAGGTCTTTCACTCAATCCTTCGCCAGTCCGGACAGCGTTCTCGGATTTGCGCGCCTCCTCGAGCAGGGCGGTAATATAGTTTTTTTTGTCGGCCGTATAATCGCGGATGGATTTGCTTTCTGAGATTGGGGAATCATCGATCAGGTACTTAACCGGCTTCTGCCAGGGTATGCCGAGCAAGGTAGAAATCTGCGCTGTTCCTGCCGCGACATAACCAAGGTCGCTGCGCAGTAACTGCATGGTATTATTGGCAATCCCCGAATGCTCCCTAAATCCGGCCTTAACCAGACTAAGGGCGTTACTCATCTGGGCGAGACTTTCCAGGTAACGTCGATGGAACTCGACGGAATTGGGATGCAACCCAATAACATCAAGTAAGGTCTGATATGGTTGGGTGGACTCCTGCGCGACATGCGCCACTCCGGCCAGGAAGTGCTTTGTCCAGTAGGCATCCAGTTTCAGAAGCAATTGATACAAGCCCCGCAGGAAGTCCATGCCGCCGGCATTGAAGAAACGATTGTCCGCATTCATCCAGCTCAGTCTCTGGAAAGCGGCGGTGGGCAGTATCCCGTACGGCTGACTGCCTATGCGGATAGCAGGGATGGGCCCGCGGCCACTGACAAAGCCATTGAAGAACCCGCGCGTCTGCTCAGTAGTTTCCGGGGCAAAGCCGCCCTCCATCAGGGAAGTCATCACATAGCCGATCGTGGCCGGCCAGAGCGCGATATTCATGTTGCGCGCGTCACTCTGGTCCAGGCCATCGCTATTCAGGACTTTCTTGACTAAGCCATAATCGATCCCGAGCCATTCTGCCAGCCATTGTCCATCCCTTCTACTATCCGGATTATCATCTTCCTTAAAGCCCGGCGTCTGCTTGAAGTAGAGATCGAAGGTGGCATCGGCCGCATCGGCGCTTGTGTAACCGGAATCGGAAGAACCCGTATTATTGGTAGGTGTCCCCTGGGGGACAATACTAAAACCTTTCTTGCTGAAATAATGATGATCGAATAACTCTTCTACCTGCTTCTTTCCTCCTTCGGCATCAGAGGCAAGCTTTACTCCGAGCACGAGTAAGCGGGTAAAGCCATTTACTTCATCGGCGTTCAGATCGACCCGGAATCCCATTCCTATTGCCACGGCGCGATCGAAGTCAGCCACCCATTTAATGGGGTCTGCAAACTCCAGATCATGATTGGCATTTTCCTTAAACTGAGCTTCGGCATCGGCACTGGGATCGGGGCTCGTCGGAAGCGGGAAAGGAATAGGTTCACCAAAGATAGGTTCCAGGGCCGTCGTGCCTTTGTAACGAAGTAAAGCGAGCCGTTCCGGCAATAGATTCACCCTCGTAGCCTGCGACCAGCCGTGTTCCTTACCTGCTCTTTTGTCCAGGTCGGGAAAGACGACGATGGCAAATTGCAGATCGACCTCTGCACGCTTTAGACCTGCGGGAAGCTTCTCGTTGAAGTTAACCGGTTCGTAGGTATCGATGATCTCATCCGCGTCCAGGGTTGGGTTCTCGGAATTGAAATCGGATTTGATTGTTTTGACCTGGCTATCATCGCCGTTAGCGAACCAGAGCTTTTCGAAGAGATCAGTTATGAGAGCCTGCTCGGCCGGGTTCCAGTTGTCGGTCGCGATGGCCAGGATAACTGTCTTAGGGCCACGAACGGGAAAAACGCTGGTCGCTTCTTCGGGTAAGAGTTGGCGCGTAATCCAGGCGGCGCGGCCATCTCCATGTGCAGTCACGAGTAACCGCCATGCGGCTTTCTGCGAGTCTAAGATCTCAGGAGAAGGATGGGCCGGATCGGCCGGTTTGCCCGTGCTATAGTAGGCGGCCCAAAAGCGCGCGGCGTTATTGACCTCTTTGCGGGACAAGAGGGGCTCGAAGCTATCCACGAGGCAATCGTCCGGATAGACACGCACCCATAACTGTGGTTTGCCATTAACAGCTTTGAAGCGTGTTTCCATTCGAAGTGGAAATAACAGAAAAGGAGTTTCATTGGAAAAATGCGATGCCAGCTCACTCCTCGGATCGATGAATAGCTTAAACTCCTTTTCGGCGCCGCCCAGTCTGTCCCGGGTCGAGGTATATTTTTCACCTAACTGAGCTTTCTCGCTCGTTACCGCTGCTATCTGCCTGTCCAGTTCGTCACGGCGCCGGATGTAGCTGGTATTATCCTCCCCTTGCTGCCGCTCGAGCGCGGCCCGCTCTTTTTCCAGCAGGCGCAGACGCTGGCTCGAGGCTAACAGGTCAAGCCGCGCTTTTTCATGGTCGCTTCTGCTTTGCTGTAGTTGGTCGCGGGCTCCCTGGAAATCAGGCATAACGATCCAATCTAGGGTTTCTTCTTCAGCAGCATTTCAGCGGCGTGGACGCAAACCATCATCGGTACTTGATAGAGAATGTAGGCCAGGTTAGCCGAGTCTATTGCTCCATCCCAGGGGACCTTGTGATCGTCGGTGTACTGGTCTAACTGCCCTTCTTCTTCCGGGCTACCATCAGAATGAGGAGGAGTGGCGGGCAATTTTACCGGAGCGGGGAGGTTGAGAACATCAATTACACCCTCTTCGGCGGCCACAACTCTCGACCAGTCGAGATCATTCCAACTTACCAGCTTGTTATTATCTCCGTCGGTGGCTGGTATATCGAGGCCGAAACGTGGTTCGCCCGGGCGCTCTTTAATAACAAAGAACCAACCCGCATTGTTAAGTGTAGGAGTTTCCGGTTCATCCTCGCCTTTGGCTTCCTCTACGGTAAGGTCAAAGCCAAAGAAGTAGATATCAGGATCTACCTTGGCCGAATAGAGGGGTGTCTTTACGATATGACGGTCAGGCAGTTCTTTGTCGCCTTCGGCATGCTGGTAAAGCGAGCGGGGCTCATGAATATCTACCCGATGGGTATCGCTGTTTACCGTCCAGTCGGCTTTGTGCGCATACACGACGGCGGTAGGATATTTCTTTAGTAGCTCCCCGCGAATAACGAGCACGACTTCATCCTTAGGCGGCTCTCCAGGCTTCTGGCGATTGTCGTGACCGCCTAGCTTGCTTTTCCGGCGCCACTCATGCAGTTTCGGGATGTCATAGTAGGGTTCGCGCTTTTCATCCTCTGACTTACCGGCCAGGGCCGGATCCTGGAGCATGGCGGTTACATCCCAGAACTGCCGGAAATAACTGCCGCGCTGGTCCGTCGGGTATTCCCGCCAGAGAAGCTCCCGCGCAAACTCATGATTCAGTCCTACCATGTAGGATTCGATAAAGGGCTGGTTGGTCTCCAGCAAGGTAAGGCTGTTGTGCTCGATCAGCTCCACATTGGGGAGGAAAAGCTCATCCGAGATTTTCTTGAGGTACTCATACATGGCTCGGTTTATTTTCGGGTATGCCATCGCCTCGACGAAGCCTTCATCCGGGAGCTGGTCTTGAACCCAGCCGGGGAGGAAGATGTATTGCCAGATCCGAGCGGGCACGGTCTTTTCCGGTTTGATCTGATCCAGGATGCGGTCGGCCACGGTAGTTAATTGTAGATTTAACCGCGGCGGCGCTGGAGGTATGCTGGCTTTATCCAGTTGTAACAACTGATACATGTCTTTGAGGGAATCTTTAAAACGAACGGCGTTAGCATTGTCAGTAGCTCCGCCTATTGTAGGCGAAAAATTTTCCTCAGGTGTCGATAAGTGGAAATCAGGACTATTAGGTATGGCATCAACCGACTGCGGAGTTTGATTTTCCGCTTTTACGGAGTCGGCGATTTGCAGGTCCTTTGACCAATTAGTCATGGCCCGCCAGAGGTAAACCAACCCGGCCGCCGCCACCAGGCCCGCGGCCAGCAGGATTCCCGAGACCCCGAATAGCAGCAGCAATACGATTAGCAGGATGGCCAAGGCCAGAGGCACATAAGGCAGCCACGAGTAACGTCGAAGTAAGTCTTTCAAAAATTGAGGGAGACCCGCCGGTTCAACCTGAGCGGCCACGGTATCGACCGAAGGCAGATCAGCTGGAAACACTTTGGGCGGCGCGGGCAACAGCTCACCCGAATTTATCTTGGTAACAATAGACTCCAGCCTCAGCGGCGCTTGTCCGTTCGGGAGTTGCTTTGTCAGGCGAGCAACCAGCCGGCCGCGCGGTCGCACAATTCTGCGCATGGGAGCGGAAAGGATGGTATTCGGTAGCACGCTCGCTCCTACGGCGTGGAATACCGTTGTTCCTTCGAGCATCACTCGTTTCTGGAGCGGGGCGGTGAGTAACATGGTCTTGGAAGCACTCACGCTATTGGCCGCGGTAAAATGTTTGAGATAGAGGGACGAGCCCGCCAGGATAGCGAACTGCCCAAAACGAATCTGACGGTTAGCGCTTAGGACGTCGCCTATCTGCTCCCAGGCAGCCTGCATGTAATCTTCCTGGTTGGCCTGCACGACGCGCGTGCCGAAATGCGCGGCAACACGGAAGCGCGGGTCCAGATTAAGTTCGTTGACCCAGTTATAGTTGTTGTCGATACGGTTTCCGCTCCGGTCCTTATAGACGCGCTCCACCATGGCATGCCAGCGGCCATAGATAGGAGGAGTAATCAGCGGATCGGAATCTTCATTAGGATCGATATCCAGGCCGCTGTTATTCTTCGCGTCGGTATTTGCCGTAGTGGAGGAGAGCAGGTTATAGTCGTCAGCCAGGTTCAGGAAACCGGCCAGTTGTAACTGAAAAGGGTGCAGCTCGGGGAACTTCTTGGTCGCCCAATGATCAAACTTCTCCGTCTTGGTTATTTCTTCGTCGGTCAGGGCTTCTTTAGGCACCTTCAGTGCGCCACCCAGTCGTAAGATGCCACCGAGTGGATGATCCGGGTCTTCCGTCCAGATTAAGTTACCTTCCGGCCGGGTCATGTTCATGACGCGCCGTCCTACCCGGCTATCTGCTACTTTGGGTTTGAGTAACCTAACGAGGTATTCGAAGTCGCCGACCGTTCCGGTGTTGAACTTCCAACGGTAGTAGTAAGGGAACTCAAGGTCCGCGCCTTCCCAGGCTATCTTGAGCTTGGCGTTGGCGATGATCGCCGCGCCGGCGCCGGTGCCGGCTAGCCTGCCGCTTTCGTAGGCCGGTATGATAAAGGCATGATACGATGTGCTGGGCTTCAATTTTCTAGGACATACCAGCCTAGAATAGGCAAGGTCACGATTGCTACTCAAGGAAGCCTGGAGTTTGTCGAGGGACGCGTTTACAGCCGCCGGCTGGTCCTCCAGGATAGCTCCCGGCGCGGAGGTAAGATCGCCATTATAGTGCACATGGGCCCAGGCCCAGAGCTGATCTTTCTTTGGGAAAAAATTGTCCCTGACCGTGGCGCTCTTTAATTTGAAGAAGGACAACGGCCGATCCGCGAGATTCTGTCCTTCATCAAATTCTCCTTCTGCCAATACCACCAGCGCGATCCATGGGTTCAGTCTTTGGCCGGCCGGAGGCACGGGAGTATAGCGCCAGGGAAGGTCTTCATCGTAAAAATCGATGTAAGCGAGATAGTTCGCTTCAAAGTTGGTGATCCAATTAAGTGGATCCGTTTTGACGACGGTGCGGGCATCCAGGCCAACAATATCGCCAGGTCCATAAACTTCTACGTTCTTATCATCGACTGGCGCTGATTTACTGTCTCCGTGAACATCGAGCTTCACCGTAAAAGTAGCGCGAACACCGCCTGACGATTTCAGGCTGTTGGCGAGACCTTGCCGTAAGTAGGGCAGGAAAGAATAAGTTGCTAAGCTCATGCGGCTGCTTCAAAGGCCGGAATGACGTGAATGTCTTCCGCCATGGCGGGGTTACTGGAAATTGTGGAGCTGAGATAGTCACGCGCATGGGCTTCCGAGACAAAGGTCGAAGTTCCCGCCCATGCCTTGTTATCAGCTACTCCGGCGACCACGTAGCCGGGCTGTGTTACTTTCACCCGCTCGTCAGGTTTAGTGGGCACCATGCTTGTTTTACGCGCCTGGGATAGGGGCGACTGGCTGATAGCAGCTCCGCTAACCCAATGGAAAAACAAGGTGCCGATGTTTTTGAACCAGCGGAAGGCATGATACTTGTCGTCGCCATCAATGATTTTTACTTCATAGCGCACTATCCTCTTTACTACTTTGCTCGAACCTAGCTGTTTTCCGGAAAAGGCCAGCTCCACGCCTCCGTCGATATCTTGAAAGGAAGGACGAGAAAGCTTATCGGCATCACTTAGGTTTTGGAATTGCGCGATGGCGAATTTTTCCTGCGGCGCCTGCGCGGTTGTGCCCAGCTCAGCCACGTTAGCCTTCAGGCTGAAAAGATGCGCATCGGAAACAGAGTTACTCCCTACCTTATCTACCTGCACACCTAGCGGGACCGTGCGCTGGCTGATGCGTAATGTCCCAATAGGATGGAGCACGAGCTTCTCCGTTGTCTCATCCAGCTTCCGCAGGGTAACCAGGAGGTTGGCAGTCGGGGGGAGCGCTGCCCGCCAGTTATCGGGCTTATTGAACTCGCCCACCAGTAACGGAATAGCCTCGATTGAGGGTAATAACGGGTTATCGGCTTCGCCCCAGGTGATATCGAAATCAACCGAGATATCGATGGAGAATAACCACAAATCGATCGAGAGTGTGGCTGTGCCTCTTGCTTCCCAGGGGGCGGGACCGGAAAGCTTTAGTTTCAGAGTGACGCTGAAAACTCCGGCGCCAAAGACATCCATCCCAATGGAGAAAGAGATGTCGATGATAAAATGGAAGGGTGAGAACTGAAAGAGGGCGTCAAAGCTGAAGCTACCGTGGAGATTAAAGGCATCGACACCATAGAAGAGCTCGGCGCGCGCGCCGAACTGCACTGTGTTAGAAGTAACAGCGAAGTAGTTTTCAACTGTGATCCGCGACAGCGGCGTCCGCAGCACATCGATGTGAATGCGTTTCGGGTTGGGGAAAGGTAAGGGCGGCGGATTGAATTGCGGATGGAACCCACCCACACTCAGGACGAAATTGGGGTGATCGCTGAAATCCATCAACAATCCCATCTCTCCTTCCATCGTCATGAAGAGAATCCGGGAATCGAACATGGACGCGAAGAACCAGACCCGGCTCTTGTCGAATTCCAGCGCGCCGATGAAAGCGACGTTGATCGTAATGATGGGAGCGTCTTCTTCGGGTAAGATCACACGCAACACACCGACGATGGCTACATTGCCGGGTATCTCGATAATGATGCCGAAGGCCAGAGTAATGAGGGTCGGTGTTCCCCACCCGATCTTCACCATCGGACCAATCAGGAACTTTCCTTCATAAGGCGGAAAGTAAGTGCGCAGGTCGCTAATGATGCGCGGCGCATTCGCCACCGGGTCGGGTGGGAACATGATGCTGTTAATGGCGCCGGTGCGGATGCCCGAGGCGATAGGTTCGAGCAACATCGTGCGGTTGAGGCCGAGTAGGCCACCCATCCCTACGAGGGTAAATCCGAAGCCTAGTTGGATACCGGTGCCGAACTCGGCGGTTATAATAAGAAGGAGCGAGAAGCCTTTCGATCCGTCAGGCATTTTCGTCGTGATCAGGCCGATAGCCTTGACCGTTACGACAGCAGCAATCGAAAGCTCCAGCACGCCGGCATATTCTTCCTTATCAAAGTCGAAGTAGAGATAGCCTCCGCCTTTTACAATGCCGGCATCAATCGAGAGTCCTACTCCGTTAGGTGGTTTAAAGCCGAGGCTCAGATCCGCGGAACCAAGATTGCCCTGCTTGAAAGCGAGGGCCGATTGAATGCCTATGTTTTCGACTACCGCCTGGAGCGGCCCCAGTTCCAAGCGAATGGTGGCGCCTGCCTGTAAGGTAAAGTGATCCGTGGCCGGTTCCAGGGTGAAGCGCATGCCGGTGATGTGCAAAGGACCTAGGTCGATATGCGTGGCAAAATCCAGCGCCAGCTTGGCGCCGCCGCGCAAATAAAATCCTCCGAGCAAGGAGAAGCCAAAAGCCATCGCGGCCTCCGCTTCCACGTTTAGACCGGATAGTATTTTTTGCAGGAAGCCATCGCCTTCGCCCCCGTTTATGACCAGGCGCACGGCTTGTAGTTCTCCTTCAAAGCCTACATCCAGCTTACCGCCGGTATTCTGGATAAAGGTATTAATACCCATCCCCTGCACGGATAGTCTCGAGCCTCCTTTTGATCCGATCAGGACCAGCTCCTGGGCTTTGTCCGGCTTCTCATGTATCTTAACTGAGGCTTTGAACGCGGCCGTCATGCCCAAAAGACCTTCCGCGCTGAAGGGCGGCCTTATCACGACGCCGACGCCTTTTATATCTGCCGTCGAGTCGAAAAGTAATTCTCCGCGATCGCAAACTTCAAAGTCAAAGGTCGCCGTTCCCATCAGGTAGGGTAGGAGAGCTACACCTTTCTTCTTTCCACCCTGCGCCTCCGCCGGAGAAAAGGTAACGCCGAATTGCGTGTACGTTGCCGGAGTTACACCTTTCTGGAAGATCGGGAGCCGCAATTCCTGAAGGTTAGTGGAGACATTCCCGAGCAAGGTTCGGGTGGTTTCAGCCTGCGGATACATTCCGCCGGGCAGGGTCGTCGCCCGCATCAGGCCTTCCAGGCGGCCGAGGAACTTTCCGGTATCAAAGTCGGTATCCCATTGATAGACATCCTTGAAGATCTGGCCGGGATTGGTAAAGAGTTGCCCGAAGCGATCCCAGTTAACCAGGCGCACGGGCACGTTCGGCGCTGGGTTAGGTTCATGTTCTATCAAGCCGAGAGTAAACAAGGCCTCATGCGCTTCCGGTCTCAGCCGATCCATATAATCCAGCATCAAGAAATCGGTTAACCTTCGCGGTAAGTCACCGATGTTGGGAAGCCCGCCGCCTCCCCCAGCCTGTATCTGGACATGTAGTTGCCTAATGGCATCCAGCGTGGCAACCAGCCGGCCGAATAGGTTAGCGATGGCCGCCACCACATTCACGTCACCGCTCGCATTCGTTAATTGCTCGACGGCCTTGACCAGCTCGCCAGCCTGGGTGCCTAAAGCGGAGAGCGCGCTGCCAAACGCTCCGGAAGGAATTTCATAGCCTAGCTTCCGGAAAAAGACCACGGCCTGCTCGGGTGTCTTGATACCACGGAGCGCCGCGATAGCGAGGCCGGCCTGGGTCAATGCCGATTGTAAGGTATCAGGCATAAGCTCTATTCTTCATCCTTACTCACGTTACATCGCATCTGAGTCAGGCACTCCTGGTGATAGGTCCCTGGTGGTATTGATCTGTGATCCATTGCGCCCGCACACCGGACATGCCGGTTAAGACGTCATCAAAACTGGTCGTGTTGAAATACTTATTTCTGAGCGTTTCAAGTATGCGTCCGCAAAATGTAATATTGCTTCTCGGGAACCGGACAATATTGCAGAGATCGATTCGTTTGTTCTCATCCAGGGCCGCCAGAGCTTGGAGAAGCTGCGTCACAGCGAGCGCGCGCTGGTTGGCATCGGGAGGTAAGAGCGTAAATGCCAGCATATCCGGCACTACCATTGAGAGCAGCAGCGGTCTGATTCCACTGACGCCGGCGCCCTGAGCACTCACGGTCACGAAATCAACCGCACCTTCATTGAGAGAGAGCATTAGCTGCTCCATATGCCGTTTACGTTCCTCCACGCTTCTTTGCGACGCGCCGTCGTATACCATGCTAAACACGAAGCGTTGGAAGCCATCGCCGGACTCAGGTGTCTGAAGCGTTACATTCTGGTAGTAGAGATTGTGCTGGTTAATAAGCTCGCGCAAGATATCGGGATCGCCGGCGGAAGGCCCGGGTTGATTAGTAGCCGCGTGGATCAAGTCTTCGAGGGCCGCGCTGGCGGGAGCTACTTCCTGAGTCATGGTAAGTTTGGCTTGCTCGGTCGCGCCTGCGTCCAGGAGGCGCACGGTGAGAGTCACACTCCCCAAGCTTCCAGGCTTATAAGTAAACTCACCCACAGTCGAAGTCTCGACTTTCGGAGGACCGGTGCTTTCTGCCACCGTCCATTCGTAGGATGCGGCCTGGGCGGCCAGGCTCCCATCCGTGATAAAGACTACACAAACATTTTCCCGACCGATAACTATCGGCGATGTGACAAATGAAACCAATGCGCACCTGCCATCCGATGCTACCGTCGCCTGGCCCAAGTCAGAAGCCTGTAGATTCTGTGGAATTCTACTTTCTGTTTTACGCGCAGGCATACCGACTAGCTCCTTTCTCGCTTTCAGCGGATCGAAGTCGTTGTCTTCTGGAATCCATGGGAGCAAGCTTTTGTAGGTGGGCCAGGTTCGACTGCGGAAACCCGGCCAAGGCATGGCGTTCAACACAGCCCACCACGGAGCCAATCAATACGAGAACAATGCCCGCATATCCCATCATTCTTGCCTGCTCCAGGAAAACGAAAGAAACAATGCACAATATTCCCGCTAAGCTAAGACAACAGGGCCATAAGCCATTTCTCTTCGTCGTCCCCTGGTAGAGCGAGAAGAGATTGATGCACAGAAGCAATAAAAAAGCAGGAAGCAGCCAGCGCGCCGAGCGAATTACATGGATATTTGTTATACCCGCAGCACTAAGGTAAGCAGCCCAGCAGAAAGGGCATTTGGGCGCTATCACGATCAGTAGAGAGAGCACCGGCGATACAAAGCTTGTTAGGGTGCGCCCCGGGCCTGACAAACTACTTCCTTTGCAGGCATCGTCCTTCAGGCATTGTTTCAATTCAGAAATAACATCCGCTACCTGCCAGCGCAGTTGCTGGAAATGCGTCCTGATATTTCCCTGCTGGTCGATAATATAAAGCTCCGTGGTGTGATGATTAACGATCGACCCTATATAATTGACGCCCGAGCTAAAATAGCGAAGCAGGCTGGGCATTCCTGATTCGATTCTGAAGGCGCGGTGCTCGTCGTTGAGCATGACCCCGCGATGTTCACAATAAGACCTAATCCTGAAAGGATAGTCATAGATTGGATCATAGGTAATGGCCGCGATCTTTGTCCTTTCTTCCAATCCTTCCGTCGCTAGTGCCTTTTGTAACTCTCCCAATCTCGTAATCGTCAGGGAACACTTATGGGGGTTATCGCAGCGGGTATAGAAGAAAACGACAACGGCGGGCTTACCGTTGAAATATTCCTTGTATTTGCACTGCTTCCCCGAGTGATCTTCGAGGACCAGTTCCTCTACATCCAGCGTGAGCTGTTTCCGTGTTTGCAAAACGCTTACGTCTGCGCGGGCCAAAGTAGGCCGGCAACAACATGCCGGCTGATCCTTCTCTTCCACCTGCTCGATAGCTCCGATGGCCTTCTTGATTTCTGCCTTTACCCTATCATTGATATAAACATCCTCGCAGAGCTCCTTCAAAGCGGAGAGCGCCCCCATCGCGTCTGCCCCCATCCATTGCAGGCTCTTACATATTTCCAGCAGGCCGGTAGTATGATTTGGCAGCGGCCAGCGCGGCTTATACGAGGCAAAGCTGATGGCGTCATCGCTGAGCTTAAGATTACCGATGGCCTTTAGGAGATAAGAGGAGATTTCGGGCTCTGCTTTGGTAAGACCACGCAAAGCTATGGCAGCTCCTGCCACAAGATATGCGTTTCGTTCCGATTCCAACACCTCAAGGACAAATGGCAGCGCTTCTTCCGGGAGACCGCTATGCCCGAACGATTCGAACATATAACCGCGGAGTCTGATTACTTCGTTTGCGCTTCTTCCCGAGTATAATGGATGCTGCAGAGGCAGGTACTGAAGAAGCTGCCCTTGGTAATCAGGAAACTGTTTCACCAGATCAATAGCCGTAGCTATTTCATCCTCCGGAGTTTCCGTGGTTAAGGTTGTTATTTGTTCCAGCTCCATCTGCAATAGTTATTGTTCCCTTTGCTTTCGAACGTTTTCCAAGTAGCGCGAGGACATTTTTTTCAATTCCGGCGATGTGGTTGAAGTATGCAGCCTGGAAACCTCTTCCAAAAATTGCCGGTCTTCGTGCAAGCCCACTTTCTCCACCGGATGGACTAACGTTAATGCGTTTAGGAGCACACTTCGCACATCCTTATTCTCAGACTCATCCAGCACCAGAGTCTTAGCCATTTGCGTGAAATCCCGCGGATGGCCCGACTGGAGCGCCATGGCGCTGCTCATCCTCAGTTCTCTGTCCTGCTCTTTGTCCAAGACCAGATTCATCAGCAACGACTTTGCTTCAGGGTCGTTGGCCAGGACATGGATCGCCTCCAGTTTGGTGACGTTGTCCGAGTCAGGACTCTCTAACAACCTCCTGACAACCGGATAGTGCTCGGCATGGATATCATACCCGAGCAACTGGATGGCTTTTGCATCAGTCACAGTCGGTGTCTCCTGCCGGAGTAGCCCGCTAAGCAACCTTCTTTGCACAAATTCATCTTTGTATTTGGAAAGTTCTTCAGCTGCCATTTCGCGCAGTGAGTCTTCAGGTTCATCCAAGAGGGATCTTAGGACCACCATATATTCGCTTCGGACGGAGACGAAAGTCCTTGATGAAAAGCTCAACGTTTTGAGCAGGCCCAAGGCCGCTTTGCGTAATGTGATGGGTTCAGTTCCGTCTGACAGAATACGCAAACAAATGCGGATATATTCGGGATTTTCACCTATCGCCGAAACGGTCTTCTGCAGAATCTCCTCACGCACGGAGATGTCTTGCTGCTTATCCTGAAGAAGTGCGATGGCTTTTCCCACATCTTCAGGACTGCTTATGGCTGCAACATTTCGCAAAGCCTCTTTATATGCCTCGGTGCTGGCTGCGTTCCTAAAATCGCTTAGACCCGATAGGTTCTGCCCTTGCACTACCTCGACCTGGTCGCGTAGATCTTCGACGTACTTGTTCTTGTCAATCATGGCACTTCACTAGGTAAATGGGACATCGTCATAGTCGAAATAGTTGCTGTTGCCCTGTGTCCTGCCGATATAGTCTATTACATCTCTTACTGTAACTTGCGGCGGCGGCTTACTTGGAAATGCCAGTTGCGGCAGGGGTCCGCCGGGTGCGGTCGGAGGCCGGGTTCCGCCGGTAACGCCGTTCCATGGCCACATGGTATCGCCTAGGGCATCTCCTGGCTTTACGGATCCGACGTCAGAGTAAGTCGCTGCGTTCGGAGTATTCCATAAGTTGTTAGTCAACTGCCACCGGGCCCATAACCGATCCACATTACAATGAAGCAGGAAAAAAAGCGGGTCCTGAGTGGCAGTGGGCGGGGAGGTAATCGGCCCGCTGCCGAAACTGGTGTGAGCCCTGCCATGGGGATTACCCTCCATCGTCCGGAAATTGACGAAATTTAGTCCCAAGGCTAATGTGCTAGCCTCATTCATCACATTGCCGCCGGATGTATTCGTGTTGAAGCTTGGAACTCGGATCACGCCGGTGGTTCCGTTCACAGTCCAGTTTCTTAGACTATTAGTTGAATCGAAAGAAACCCTCCCGGCGCTGTTAGGGGTACCGCCCATAAAACCAGGGCTGAATACGTTCGGTGAGGGCTGGTCAAAACGCCAGTATGGCAAAGCTGCACTAGAATCAACAAACTGTAACCGTCGTTCAATATGCAGGACAAAGGCCCGATGCCATGGCAGGAACGCCGGTCTTTGGTGAATCTCGGGATCTGCATCGAGATTATGGCTATCCAAAAACCCTTGATAGTCAGGCGCAGACGCATTTAATGCGGCATAGGCATAAAGGAAGCGATCGCGCTCGGCTGGAGTTAGTATGTTTGCATTCTTACGGATGCGAACCATAAGTGTTCTCTGGTGCAGCACATTACTGGTTGCAGCATCGGTCACGGAAATCCCGCCATCTTGATCATCCGTGCTAGGTGAGCCGAATTTCCCGCCCACGAAAAAAGTTACCGGAGTTCCATTGCCGGGCAAAGTAAGCGGGAGTGTAGCCTGGTCCGGATCTCCGTAGTTTGTCCGGAAGATCACCTGCCCTCCCGTCGCGCCTCTATTGGTTAGGATCACATTGAGGTTGGGCTGCGGTTGATTGGTGATGCGAAGGCTGCAAGCGGACAAGCTCCAACCGATATAAGAAGCCCCGGACGGCGCATTATTAATGGAAAGCTCGAAAGCGCCGGTGATGACAGGTACTACCGGAGGAATCTTGCGAGCTTGATCGAGTCCAGTGTTAGCGGTCTTATTTTTCTTGGTGGTGGTAAGGCTGCCCATACACTTTTTTTAGCAAGCGTTGCGTGACCAAATGTTTGCCTCCTCTGACGCCGCGAGATTCATCAGCTCCATGTTTTCAGATTTCCCAGGTTGATCCAATTTAGGTCGCCCAATGCGAAGCTGATCGAGGAGAGGAAGGCTGGCATTCGCACCTTCCCGGGTGGAAAAACTGCGATGGCCTCCGCGCTCGCCGTATCGCCCATTGGCAAAGAGTGAAGCCAAACGCCGACGACTGCCAGAACATTCCGATCATTCTGGTCAACACCTCCCCTCGGGACATACATCCCCAAACAGATGTTGCAATAAGTATTATGACAAGCTTCGAGAATCGTGGCCCTTTGCCTCTTGCCAGCCGACAGAGTCGTAAAAGCTTCTCTCGCCGCGGACTTTTTCATCTGTGCAGTGTTTAGACAACAACCACGACCGATGAAATCAAAAAAATGAAAGCTCTCATGCGCTTGGAGAGATTCTGCAAGAATTAGCGGCAGGAACGCGATACCGGAGGCTCGGCTGATAATTTCGGAAACCAAGCGAAAACGTTGCACCTGAGCCCATGGGCGAGACAGAGATCGCGCTCGATTGGCGAAGACGAGGCCGAACTCCATGAGCATGAACTTGGCGGGCTGGCTCGTGTCGGGCCACATGTCGCCGAAAATGGTACGGCCGTCTTTAAAACTCCAATTTTCAAGGCAAAGGAACGAGCCCGCCGATACCGTCTCGTCCTGCTCCCCACCGCGCCGAATCCAGGAAAGCAAGCCGCTCGAGGGAGTCACGCTAATCCGCGACGAAGTTTGTGGCCCGGTCTGGGCCGTGGAAAAAACTATCCCGCTCGCAACCGGCATCGCAAATCCGGCGCCGAAGCCGCGCGCGAGTACCTCGGGTTCCTCCAGCGCGATCTTCAATCCGCTACTCCTACGGCCGCCGCGGCCCGAATCCGATATCAGGTTATGAGCACCGGGCCCAAAGTGTGGATCCCTTCATCCCCATCCACGTCGAGGGCAGCAATCGCGAAACGCAACCCCAGCGCGCTGCCCTTCCGCGCATCTTCGAGGGGGCCCCGCCAAAAAGTGCGCCTCCGCACCGCGCTGCTGCCCCCGGTCTCGCTAAAAAAGGGCCCTTACTACATCCACGAAGAAGAAGTCACCCGCTCGGCGTGCGCGTCACGCAAAGCTGCCAGCGTACTCGCTGGCGCGATGGGCGCGTTTGGCTCTGGCTGGGGATGCGAAAGCAAACCGGTCGCGGCGAAGGCACGAGCGGCCTCGTCTTCGATCAAGCCGTGGATGTGAAGACGGCGAAGTGAACAGATCCGCAGCCTTTTTCCTGCAGGCAACAGTCCTTTGGCTGAACCAAGTATTTGGGCTCTCGGGCTACACGATCCGAGCAAAGGTTCTCTTCGTCAGACATACTTCATCAACATTTTTAAGGGATCACTTAGGCAGGCCAAAAAAGCCTAGGTTCGATTCGCAGGGGCGCGGTCCGTTCGTCTCATGGCGTTCGTGACAATCTGTGACAAACTTCACCGAAACAAACCATTCTGGATGACGGCGAAAAACAGCTTCCCCTCGTGAGCTGCATCAGATAGCTAGGTTTGTGTGGTCCGGAGCGGGTTCAACTCCCCTCGCCTCCACCATTCCACCATTAGAGAGTTCCTCTCCAAAAGTGACTGTGAACTCACGCCTTCGGCTCGGTCCAAATTTCTTCTAACGAAAAAATAATGTGCGATCTTTCTGTAACGGCTGAGAGGCCGTGACGTTTAAGAATAAAATGCCTTCACTGCTTCGTGGTTGCGAAGATTCTCCGGCCGGTATCGCCTCATGACGTCGTAATCGAGCACTTCGACCGCTTTGAAACGCTTAACCACCGAAGGGTGCAGCGGGGCATCATTCGGAATCCGTCTGAGTTTGCTTGGGAATAGGCGAAACAGGCTACCTCGAGCCTCATCATGTTGGGGGCCGGTAGGGTCGGGGTAGAGCTTCAGAACAGATGGATCGTATTTCAGCCCGACCTTAACCGCCTCCTCGAGCATCCACTCCAGCGAGATATCTGACAGCCGGGATTCGTTTTCGAGATAGCTGCCACCAACGTCGGAATGATTGCCGGCGAACCATCGTTGTACAAACCAGTCCGCCGGTTCCGTCTTCTTTTCAGAATAGGAACCGCCCCACGGCACGCGCGGGAACGATTTTCGACGCTCATCGATCGATATGGCATGCCTTGCCCAAGAGACCTCGACGCTGAGATCGGTTTCGCATTCTTCCATGTGGATCGCGGTGAGATGGAAAGGACGCCAATTCCTGTTTATCGGCAGGCCGAACTCGAACCGTATCAGGCTGGCTAATAACAATAAACCGGCAACGAGAATGCCGGCGCTCGCAAGTGCGCCAAACCAAATCCAGAACGCGATCTTGAAACCGAACCAAGAGAGGACGAGCCAGCTTGGAAATGTCAGAAGGAGCATCGCGACAAGAAAAATTGATGCGGCCACAAAAGGCTTGGCCACCGAGGCCACGGTGTCGAAAACGCCGATGAAGTATGGATAGACGTTCGCCTTGTTCGGGTTGGCCGGATCTATTGATGCGTACCGCTCGCGGAAGCGGCGGCCCAGCTCGTCGCGTTGCGAGTTCAATTCTTCCAGCCGCTTCGTTGGAAACGTTTTCCTCGACTCTGTGTGCTGGTAGACTTTTTTTACGCCCTTCTCAGCAATCCGCCGTGCCGTTTTTTCGCCCCGCCGAAGCGGGATGCCTCCTTGATCCCGGGTAGGAACGCCACAGAGGCTTATCACTGCGCTTAAGCACCGCACGGTGTAAGCGCCTCTACTGAATCCGAAGAGGAATATACGATCTCCGGGGCGCCAAAGTCGGATGATGGCGGCATAGCAGTCGATGATGTTCCCTGTAATACCAAGGCCGGTGGCCTGACTCACGAGGTTGTATAACGCACGGATGGCAGTGGAGATGAGGCCAAAGCCCTCGTGACCTGGCGGGACGGTGCCAAGACCCGGATCGTAGAACGTCAATTGCTCGACAGGATTAACGGACGAATCCGGGCCGCAACGGGTTGCCCGATACAGCTTGTAGATATTGCTGCGCCGCTCGTCGAATAAGAGACCACCGCGCTGGCCGGTGCCGTCCGAGTAGATAACAATGTTTGCCATGGCTGCCTCTAGCGCGTTTATGCAATGTCGAAGTTTAGGTGCGCCCAGTCGTTTCTGCGACCGAATTTCAGGATAATATGAAACCCGAAGGCTTTCGGGCTGGCCCGCCCAAGCAAAGCGCCGGCAGTCCATTTTTTAGCCGACTTTTCTGTCAGAAAATCAAAATAATCCTTCCCAACTTAAAGGGGTTGGTGCATTATAAATTCCATAATTAGCACCTGTTCATGAATTCCGCTTCGCTCGCCAAAATCGCTTACCACCTCTCAATCCTACTCGCCTGTTTCACCCTCGGCGCGCGCCCGCAACAGCCCGTGGTCCTCACCCCCGGGGAAAACGACCTTGTTGTGCTCAATGGGTGCGTAATTTCCGCCTGCAATTATCTCGCAGCGGTCAAAACCCAGCACGGCTTGGAACAGAATTTTTGGGCGAAAATTCTTCTTGTTCGTTACAACGATCATCCGGCCGGTCACGCCTACTGCGTCTGGGAAACAGACGGCACGATTTACGGTTACGATCGCAATGCCGGATCGTTCACGATTCCGGTTTATACGCGAGACGCCCGCGCTATCGCCATTGTTCTGGCGCAGGAGCTTGGCAAAGTTTTGAACGAACCGCTTTCCGTGGCACGAGCGGAATTCGTCGACTCGACGAAGACGCAAGTCTTTAAGTACTGATTTTGTGCGCGAGCGTCGGCGCTTCGATCAGCCACGATCGATCCCGCCGAAGTCATATGGGATCAGCTCATTTTTGATCGGCAGCCTATATTTGTCCGGATCGGCGTGATCGTAGGGGCGGGTCGGCAGATTGACGAAATAGGCATCGATCGTGCCGATGTTTTGCACGGCGTGAAAGACGCCGCGAGGAATTGTGAAAAGGGTGCGGTTCTTTTCGCTAAAGGTGAACGAATTCAGCATCCGGCGGGTGGGCGAATCTTCGCGATTGTCGAAAAAGACCCAGTGCAGCACGCCGTTTAGCGTGGCGATGCGGTCGTCCTGATCTTTGTGCACGATCCAGCCCTTGATTGCCTTAGGACGAACGCTCACGCCGTAAACATAAACCAACGGGTCAGGGTGGACCTCCCAGTTTAATCGGTAAAACTCGACGACTTCACCGCGCGCATCTTCAATCGTGGTCAGCGGCCGCGTCACAAGGCCGTGAATGCGCGGCTCCACCGATTCGCCAGTTTCAGTAACAGTTTGCCGATCCTTTTTCATGATCCAATTCGTCTGAGGGGTTTACTCTGCCGCGCTCGCGCCGGAAACGCCAACTTACGGGGATTTGCCCCAGGTCTTCTTTTGGTACGATGTCCGCCCGGAGCCCTCCTCGAACGCTTCAAAGCGAGTTGGATTCAGCAGATAATATTTTTGATGAAAATCCTCCGCCGGCCAGAATTTCGTCGCCGGAAGAATTTCGGTCACGATCCGCTTATCGAATTTGCCGGAGTGCGCGAGTTTTTCTTTTGAAGCCTCAGCGATCTTTTTCTCCTCCTCGCTGCCATAAAAAATCGCGGCGCGATAACTTGGCCCGATATCAGTGAACTGACCGTCGCTCTGAGTGGGATCTATTTGCTTCCAGTAAATATCGAGCAACTGGTCGTAAGAAATCTTGGCCGGATCGTAAGTGATCTCGATCGATTCTCGATACTTTGTCCTTTCCGAACTGACAAGTTCGTAGGTCGGGTTCGGTTCCGTTCCACCCGCATAGCCAACCTGCGTTTTGAATACGCCCGGCGCCTTGTCGAAGGAAGGCTGGATGCACCAGAAACAACCGCCCGCAAAAACCGCCGTCCTGGTTGTGGCCGGAGACGGGCTTTGCGCGTCGCTAAGATCGACAATTAACACGCCCAAGGCGGCAATAAGGCCGGGAAGTATGTTTTTCATATTGTCGATCTTAGACAGGAGAGTGGCCGGTTCGTTCCAAGTTTTCGGCTTGCCAGCCGCACCTGCGGCTGCCATAAGCGTGGGCTCTCAAACCACAGGAGGTTCTTATGGTTAAAACTGCTGCCATTATCTTCGGTATCGTCTTTCTTGCCGTTGGCATTCTCGGGTTTGTTCCCGCCGTCACCACTACAGTAGATGGAATGCCGATGTTGCTCGGCATTTTCCACGTCAATGCCTTCCACAACTACGTCCATATCGCTTCCGGAGTCGTCTTTCTCCTTTGCGGCATGGCCGGAGCAGGTCCGTCGCGCACGTTCTTCAAAATCTTCGGGCTCGTCTATGCGCTTGTGGCCGTGCTCGGATTCATGAATCCGATGGGTCCGTTGTTCGGCATGATGTCGAACAACCCGGCTGTTACCTGGCTGCACGTCGTCCTCGCCGCCGTGATGCTCTTCCTTGGCTTCGGTCCGGTCGGACGCACCACCGCCGCCGCTTAAAATTCTCTCGACCCCAAAAGTGCCTGCGGGCGAGGTTGCATTGCTTCGCCGCAGGCATAATTCTTTTCCGTGATCGATCTGATCCCGGAATCGTACGTCGCCCGCCTCGATCTTCCAAAAATCTTTGGCCGCACCGCGCCGTTGCATGTCGATCTTGGCTGCGGCGACGGCTCGTTTCTCTGCGCGCTGGCCGAACGCATGCCGGAAAAGAATTTTCTCGGCGTCGAACGGATGCTCGGCCGCGTCCGCAGCGCGTCGCGCAAAGGTGCGAGCCGCACGGGCAGTTCGAGCCGGCCTGGCAATATTCGCGTGCTGCATCTGGAAACGTTTTACACCGTTCGCTATTTACTGCCGCCAAGGTCGATCGAAGCGTTTTACCTCTTGTTTCCCGATCCCTGGCCGAAACGCCGGCACCAACGGCGCCGCGTCATGACGCCAGATTTCCTGAGCGCGATCGGCGATGCGCTGATTGACGGCGGAACATTCCGGATCGCAACCGACCAGTCCGATTACTTCGAGCAAATCCGCGAGTTAGCGGAACGATCCCCCGCCTTTTCGGCCGCGACCCTAAACGGAAGTGACAGCTTCCCGTTGTCCACCTTCGAAAAAAAATTCAAAGGCGACGGGGCTTCGATTTACCGGCTTGAGCTACGCAAGACTTCGCCTGTGATATAGGCGCGCGCCTGCCAGTCTTCGCGCCGAAAGATAAGTTCCACCGCACCCGTCTCGTCTTGCCGAAAAAGTTTGATCCCCCGAGCACGCACGCGCTCCGCCCATTCATCGCTGACGCGTTCGTATTCGGGAAAATCGCGTGATGTCGCGACAATCAAGCGCGGCTGCGTCGCATCGAGAAAAACGTCGGAACCGGACTGTGTGGAGTGGTTTTGACCCTTCACCAAAATGTCACTGCGCAAATCGACGTGCGAACTCATCAGGGACCGCTCGGTCGCTTCGCCACTATCGGCCATCAGGAGGATGCGCGCCGAAGGGGTAATCAGATGAACAACCAAAGATTGCTCATCGGCTGTGCTGGCTGAGAATTCGCGTGGCGGGAATAAGATCTTCGCTACCACTTCATCGGACAGCCGGATTTCATCGCCCGCATTCAATAGCTGCGGTGCTAGTCCGAGCTCCCTGAACCGAGCGCGCAATCGCCGGTGTACACTTGATCGATCGGGCGAAGGATTGTCCATGAGGGTAGCGGGCTGCATTTCGGAGAGCAATGGCGCCGCGCCGCCAATGTGTTGCGAATCGCCGTGCGTAAGGAGCAAACCGCGAAGCCGATTCACTCCGGCAGCGTGCAGGTATGCGCGCAGCAAGCGCTCGTAATCACGTTCGCTTCCGCAATCGAATAACCAATCGCCCCCACCTGTCCGCGCATGCACGGCGGCCCCCGCGCCAGTATCGAGCACGTTGAGTTTTAAAACGGCTCGCTCGGGCCAGTGGGGATGTTCGAAATAATAATGACCGCCGGGAAATTGGGCAAAGAAGTGAACGATCGCCAGAACAAGCCGGGCCAGAAGCCAGTTTGCATTATTGAAGACAAGAGCACACCACGGCAGAAGCGGTGCGCAGGCAAGGGAAAGCAGCGCAATCGCAAGAACAAAAAAAGCGATTGGCACAACGACGAGATTTGCAAACAGAGAGATCGGCGTGACCAGATAAAAGTACCAGAGAAGCAACGCTAACGATCCGATCCAGGCCGCCAGCGAAACGGAAGCGCCACGACTCAAAGCGATCATGAAAGAATCGAAAATGCGGCGCGGTGTGCGGATTAAACTTCGCGGCAGAAAAGGATCTGGCGCGGTCAATCGACGCAGCAGCGCCGAGGCAGGATCGGCGAGTAAAATGATTGTGCCCACCACCGCGAAGGAAAGTTGAAATCCGGTCGAGAACAGCTCGTTCGTATTCCAGCTCAGAAGAAAGAAAGCGGCCGCCGCCAGGCTGTTCAGCGCAAGCACTTTTCGGTCGAAAAATAAACCGCCTAACAAAATCGAGCTCATGACCGCAGCCCGCACACTCGAAATGTGTAGGCCGGTGATCGCGGCATAAAAAAGAAGGAGCGGAATAATGAGCGCGGCCGCCCATCTGCGAGAAAGCTGAGCCACCGTCGTCAGCATCCACAAAAGCCGCGCCACAATCCCAACGTGCAATCCAGCGACAGCGAAAAGGTGCAGCGTGCCCGTTTGTTGAAACGGCTCCTCTATGTCTTCCGGAGTCTGATGGCGAAGGCCAAGGACGATTCCGCTGAGAAAGCTTTGCACATCAGGTGCGCCCTCCAAGCCGCGGCAAAGCGTTGTCTGCATCCACACGCGCGACTTCTGCGCCGCGCGCAAAATCGGATTTCCGCCGCCGTGCCGAAGTAACACGCCATTTTCGGGATACCGGACAAAGACGAGACGGCGGACATCACGCCGCGCGAGATACGAGCGCATGTCGAATTCTCCCGGGTTTCGCGGCGGTTCGATCGGCTCGGCAATTCCAAACAACCGCAGTTCATCGCCAAATTGCGGATTGCCATTCCAGCGAACGAATACGGTTGCAGTTGTTCTTTCGCGTTTTCCTTCCAACTCAATCGATTTGAGCTGGAGCAGAAAACTCGCGAACCCACTCGTTGCCATCTTTGGTTCAGTGACCGCAGTTCCGCTCACGGTCACAACTCGGGGACGCTCGCTCAGACGCGACGCCAGCCACAATCCCTCACTCTCTTTTTGCTGGGAACTGTGGATGAGAAAGAAACCCGAACCGACAAGCAAGTAGACCAAAAACAATCGTGACCACATCAACAGCGAGACCGCTCCGATAACCAGCAGAATTGTTGCTGAAAGGAGCGCGGGTCGCGGGAGCGCAAAGAAATCTGCGCAGATAATTCCCACGGCGGCGGCAATTGCGAGCCCGACAAACGGTTGGCGCGACGCACTCAGCAACTTCATGAAGCCGACGGCCAGATCGCGTGTTCTCAAACAAGGTTTGCGAAATATTATATGAAGCCAGGAGGCTGCTCATTCGAATCCGAATGGCGGCCCGATATCCCGTGAAAAGAACAATAGATAAAGACCCATAGCTATAAACACGACAGACTGTCCCACCAACAACCAATCGACGACGCTTCGGAAAGTTAGGCCGTAGGGAAAGTAGATACGCATAAACAGAAGACCCACCGCCATTGCCGAACCAATTCCCAGTAGCAGCCACATCATGATTTTTTTATCCCGGGCGGACGACCTGTATTGCTCAGCTGGAGATTCGATACGTCCGGAAAATTGTGCCTGCGAAAGCTTCTTCTGATTCTCTACAATTCCATCCCCAATAATCGTGGTATCCGGGCCTGCTGCATAGATGAGCTGTATGATCCCACCATCACCGTTTTCCAAAATGTTCCACCAGACTGTAACAATACCCTCCGAAAGCCTGGACCGATCCAACTCAAGCTCTACTATATCTCGACTGCTTCGACGAATAGTCGCCTCGAGAATCGCCGTACCATTAGCGACCTTCAGGGTAATCGGTTTGAGTACCTGTCCTCGTCTGATTGACTGTTTACCGCGATTCCAGATTGCGATTTGGGCGGCCGAAACATCAGATTCAAGCTTTGTGTTGTTGTGAAATACAGACAAGGTTGATACGACCCCGGCCTTGACTACAGACGCCCGAATTGGATTGACGTAATACGTCACGTCCGGCCGAACCACGGCCGCTTCGTAAAAGTAAATTGCGAGGAGGACTCCGATAATACTGGCGAGTGTGCCAGTCAGGCCAACCGCTGGATCGCCGAAGAAGCGTGCTAGACGATTTCTCTTCTGAAGCGTCTCAGATGCGACGGCCATATCAATAGGCTTTAGTTTTGACTGGTGATAGCGGTTATTGTTTCGTTCCGCTTTACACGACCCGTCGACAAACATCTACGGGATTTTGTAAGAGAAGTTTGCCGCATATCCCGCCCAAGACGTTCGAAATCAGATGCACACCGCCTGCGCGCCGTATTTTTTCGAGTGCACGATCTGTTTAGCGAACAGGAGGAGGATGTCGATCTTAAGAGAGCGGAGCGGCGCAGTCATATTAACTCGCTCGCTTCAATAAACAACGCTAGGGCACGAGAAAGATTTTTTGCGTGTAGGGATCTTTTACTTCGGTGCCGGGCGGGAAACCTTCCACATCCACATATTTGCCAGGCGAATATGGGCTCTCGACCAAGTTCTTTCTTCCTGGAACCGGAGCCCCGTAGGGATAATCGCCCTTTGAAGTTTTCGTCGCGGCAGCCATCGGCGCTGGATCGTTGGGATTAGACGCCTGTTGCTGGGGCGGCGGGTATTGATGCAGCTGGTTTGGATTCCGGTTGTACGTAATGAGCCAATAGACGAGTCCTGTAAAAGATCCGCCAATAAGAGCTGATGAGGTCAATATCACGGCGTCTCTAACTGTTGTTGTGCTGTCATAACCGACGATAAGGAAGGCCCACAAAACGAGGATTGGACCGAGAGACCAAATCGCAATGCACAGGATCAGGCGACTTCCACCTCGAAGGAACCGCCCGTACAGAAAAACTAGCATCGGAAGCAGGATGGTAAGTGATGTTGCATAAATCCACGCCACCGTTCCGGCGCCCCCACGTTTGATCAGCTCCCAAAAAGTAATGGGGAAAAATTCACTTCCCACCGGGATTATCCGAGTAAAAAAAGCTGCGCTCGCAAATCCAACCACAGTGTATATCAAGGGGCATACGGCGATGGCGATCAGGGCACGACGCCAATCTCGCAGGCGGCTTTTCCGCGAAGGAGAAACGAAAAGGGACAAAGGATGGTCTTCGCTTCTTAAGAGGGAGGCACTTTGAGGCTGCCGCTGCAGTCCCCGAAAGAGCAGCTCCCGTTTAATCGCTAAGTAATGATTCAGCCAGATGCCAAGCAATGAAACCAAGCCACCAATGATGGCGACGACCAACGTCATGTCCATTTTCAGCGAGCGATTGTGACCACGCCCGCGATTGTGGCGGTAGCCTCCGCGTAGATCGAGTCAATTATCCCAGCCACGAACCCGTAGAATCCCTTCGCGGCATCCGATCGTTTTGCCATTAACTCACGCACGCCGTATTTTTCCCCGTGCAAGATCTGTTCAACGAACAAGAGGAAGATGTCGATCTTACGAGCGCAGAAAGCGGCGCGCCTCTCGCCACTCGAATGCGGCCGCGCACACTCGAGGAATTCGTCGGTCAGGAACACATTCTCGCCCCCGGCAAACTGCTTCGGCGTGCCATCGAAGCCGATCGATTGCCCTCGGTAATTTTCTCCGGTCCGCCGGGAACGGGCAAAACCACGCTCGCCTACGTCATCGCCGAGTTGACGCATTCCAAATTCATTCGGCTCAGCGGTGTCGAAAGTAATGTGGCGGAGATGCGTCGAGTCATCGCTTCGGCGACCAATCGGCGCCGGACATCGGGAAAGAAGACCATCGTCTTCATCGATGAGATCCATCATTTCAACAAAGCGCAGCAGGACATTCTGCTCCCTGATGTCGAAAGCGGAAATCTGCGTTTGATCGGCGCGACCACGTACAATCCGTTTTTCTACGTCAACAGCGCTCTAGTTTCGCGTTCGCAGGTTTTTCAGCTCGAGCCGCTCCGGGTCGAGCAACTCGAAGACTTGATCGATCGCGCGCTGGCGGACAAGGAACGCGGGCTCGGCAATTACAAAGTCAAGATCGACAAGAACGCGAGAAAACATCTGGCCAAGTTGAGCGACGGTGATGCGCGCAAAGCGCTAAATGCTCTCGAGATCGGCGTCCTGACTACGCCGCCGGATGCGAAAGGCGTGATTCATTTCACTCTCCCGGTCGCGGAGGAAAGCATTCAGCAAAAGGCGATCGTTTACGACAAAAAGGGCGATGCGCATTACGACACGATCAGCGCGTTCATCAAAAGCATGCGCGCATCTGACGAACAAGGCGCGATGTATTGGCTCGCGAAAATGTTGCACGCCGGCGAGGATTTTCGCTTCATCGCGCGGCGCATCGTCATTTTCGCGAGCGAGGACGTCGGCCTCGCCGATCCGCAAGCGTTGCCGCTCGCCATCGCAACGCAACAAGCGGTCGAATTTGTCGGACTTCCGGAAGCGCGCATTCCTCTCGCGCACGCCACCGCTTACATGTGCCGCGCGAAGAAAAGTCGCGAAGCCTACGAAGCGCTCGGCAAAGCGACCGAAGAAATCGAATCCGAACACACCGAGCGCGTGCCGGAGCACCTTAAGAACAAACATTTCCCGGTCAACCCGGAAAGCTGAGCTGTGGCTAACGAGTTGGTGCAGCGGTTGCATCCGCGGCTTTCGCAGTGGTTCACCGCCACGTTCGGTGAATTTAGGCCGCCCGCAGGCCCGTCGGTTTTCTCAAACGCCGCCGACTTCGTCGCGGTTTGGGGAGAATTTGATAACAGGCACTCATCAAGTTGCGGGTTGGAAAATCTTCATCCAAAGAGAAGAGGGTGGATCTTGCGATCCACCCTCCGACCTAACCGTCCGCAGGTGCTTCTCCTTAGCTCTTGCTCTGCGAAACGACTTCGTTCAATTTGAAAATCGGCAGGAACATCGCGATCACGATTCCGCCGACGATGACGCCGAGGAACACGATCAGCATCGGCTCGATCAGTGAAGTGAGCGCATCGAGCATGGCCTCGATTTCTTCGTCCCAGAAATCGGCCATCTTCTCGAGCATGGTGTCGATCTTGCCTGTGGCTTCGCCGGCCGCGACCATTCGCAATAGCATCGGCGGGAAAACTTTCTTTTTGCCCAATGCAACCGACAGGTTGTCGCCTTTTTCAACGTCTTCGCTCACCGATCGAATACTGGTCTCGACAACGTGATTGCCAGATGTGCCACCGACAATGTCGAGTACCTCCAGGATCGGCACGCCGCTGCGAATGAGCTGCGCAAACGTGCGCGAAAAGCGTGACATACAAATCTTGTGCACGAGCGGTCCGAAAACCGGCAGTTTGAGTTTCCATTTATCGGTCAACTGCTTGCCCCGTTTCGAGTGCATGAAATAGCGGATGGCAAAGATGCCCGCGACAATCACTCCAGCGAGGTAATACCAATTCCCTCGAACAAAATCGCTGATGTCGATGAGGAATTGCGTCGGAGCAGGCAACTTCGCGCCGAAATCCTTGAAAATTTCGCCAAAGATTGGAACGACGCGAACGATCAAGAAAGTGGTAATGGCAAAAGCGATGCAAAGCACGATGACCGGGTAGGTCATGGCTGATTTAATTTTCTTGCGCAGACGCGCACTGGCTTCCAAGAAGCCAGCCAGACGGTCCAAAATCTCAGCGAGTAAACCGCCAGCCTCACCCGCTTTCACCATGCTGACGAAGAGCCGATTGAAAACGCGAGGGTGTTTCGCGATCGATTCGTGAAAGGTTTCGCCACCTTGCACGCGCGTCGTGATGTCGCTGATGATGAAGCGCAGGTTGCGTTGCCGTTTCGGGTCGCACTGCTCGTAGAGAGCGGTCAAGGCTTGGACGAGCGAAATTCCCGCCTCGATCATGGTCGCGAGCTGGCGGGTGAAGAGAACAACGTCCGTTTCTTTGGCCGTCCAATTCTTTTTGCGTGAGCGGCTGGCCTCGGACTTCTTTTGCAGAGAGAGCACCATGAGGCCGCGGCTCATGAGACTGGTGACGGCGTTGTCTTCGTTGAGGGCATCCTGAATACCCGAAACGATGCGACCGGAGGTGTCGCGAGCTTGATAGGAGAAGGTAATCATAGTTATGGTAATTATAATCCGTATAGCAGTTAGGATGCCACCGCCTCCCCTTGTTCTTCGGCAGCCCTTGCGCCAGACTCCGCCGAATGCATCTCGCCGAGGAACTTTGCCAGGTCGCCAGCGACCTTTTTTTCTGGCAAGCCTACGATCCAAAGGTCAAGGCCGACCTCTTTTCTACCGCTATTCTCACGTCATCTGGGATCCTGATTGTCGATCCTATCCCTGTAGGCGAGACCGCCCTCAATGAACTCGTCCGCACCGCGCCCGTGATTGGCATCGTTATAACCAGTTCCAATCACACCCGCGCATCGCAGGAATTTTCGACTCGCTTTTCGGCGCCACTTTTTGCCCACCGGAATAGCTTGCCGGAAGAGGCTTCGTTTACGGCGCTAACCGATGGCGACAAGATTTGCGGCGTTCTGGACGTAATCGAGCTTCATGGCGCCGCACCCGGCGAAATCGCCCTTCATTTTCCACCGAACGACGGCACGCTCGTTGTCGGCGACGCGCTGATCAATTTCGGGCCGCTCGGTTTCTCTTTGTTGCCAAAGAAATATTGCTCGGACGAAAAGGCAATGCGGCGATCGCTGCGAAAGCTTCTCCCTCACAAGTCGCAGCGAATGCTTTTTGCCCACGGCACTGCCATCTTGTCGGGCGCAACCGCCCGATTGCATCGACTGCTCGATGTCGATCTTCGCGGCAATCCTTCGTGAGGTCAGAACATCCAACTGTCGTAGCGGAGAGCGGGGCCAAAGCGCCGTTCGCTCGATTCCTGCATCTGATTCGATTCTCTCATACAATCTTCGCCCTCCCCTTCGCGCTCGGGGCGCTGGTGGTAGCAGCGAACGGTCTGCCTTCGCTCCGCATGCTGCTCTTGGTTTTGCTCTGCATGATCTTCGCGCGCACGGCCGCCATGTTATTCAACCGCCTCGTCGATTGGTCCCTCGATCAGCGGAATCCGCGCACCGCTTCCCGCCATCTTCTCATTCAAAAATCGGCCGCCTTGGCTTTGCTGGTGCTAACCTCCGCCGCGTTTCTGTTTGCAGCTGCGGCGATCAATCGATTGACGTTCGCCCTCGCACCGGTTGCTCTGGCCATCAGTTTTTTTTACTCGGTGACAAAACGGTTTACCGCGGCGACGCATTTTTTTCTGGGGCTCGCTCTCGGCATTGCACCAATCGGCGCCTGGATTGCCCAAACGGCACATGTCGATCTTGCGCCGCTTATTCTCGCTCTTGGAATTATCTTTTGGGTGGCTGGTTTCGACCTTATCTATGCCACGCAAGATTATGATTTCGATCGGCGCGAGGGAATTCGATCGCTCGTGGTCAAGCTGGGCATCAGGCAAAGTTTACGTCTTGCACAATGGCTGCACGTTGGCGCCTTCGCGGCCATCATTGCCTTCGGCTATCTCGCTGGGCTCGGCCCGATTTATTACGGTGCGATGGTGGTGGTCGCGCTAGCGCTGATTTATGAACACCGCAGTGCGCGACGCCTCGACATTCCCGGAATCAACCGCGCGTTTTTCCAGAGCAACGCGTTTGTCAGTGCAGTATTTCTTTTGGCTGTGTGCCTCGATCGATTGCTTTAGCACATCGCGTTTAGCTGCTCGACACGCCTTTGATGGCGACCGCCCTCAAACGCCGTCTCCAGCCAAACGCGCACGATCTTGGGCACCAGATCTTCGGGGATCACTCTTTGTCCGATGGACAATACATTGGCGTCGTTATGCTGGCGCGAGAGCCGGGCCGTCTCTTCATTCCAGCAAAGCGCACAACGCACCCCATGCACTTTGTTCGCCGCCATTGCTTCGCCATTGCCGGAACCGCCGAACACAATTCCGCGTTCGCATTCGCCTCGCGCCACTGCTTCGGCCGCCGGTCGAATAAACAAGGGATAGTCGACCGCTTCCTCGTTGAACGTGCCGAAATCCTTGACCTCGTGGCCAAGCTCGCCAAGCAACTGCTTAACCTTTTCTTTGTATTTGAAACCGGCGTGATCGGTCCCAAGGGAAATTTTCATCGCCGAAGTGTTAGCCGACGACCGCGATTGTTGTCGAGGAGAAGATGTCGATATTAGCTCTCGTCGCCGTGCAATTTCGCCAGCTCACGCCAAAGATCGCGCTCACGCTCTGTGATTTTTTTCGGAATGTCGATTTGCACATCGACATACAGATCGCCGCGACCGCCGGAGCTCGTAGGCAGACCGCGCCCGCGCAGGCGAAATCGCTGGCCGCCGCGCGTCCCAGGCGGAATCTTTAATCGCACGTCTCCTTCAAGAGTCGGCACCTTCAGTTCTGTCCCAAGAACTGCCTGCCACGGCGCCATCTTCACCTCGTGAATCAGATCGCTCCCCTCCACCGAAAAATCGGGATGGCGCGCAAGACGAACTCGCAAAAACAAATCGCCTTTTCGTCCGCCGCGCTCGCCCGCCTCACCTTGGCCGGCAAGACGAATACGTTGCCCCTCATGCACTCCGCGCGGGATTTTGACCTGATAACTTTCCACCTTATTTGATCCAGCGCGCCGGAGTGAAACGGTTCTGGTCGATCCGTGCAATGCCTCCTCCAGCGTGACCATGATGTCCGCCTCGACATCACTACCACGCTCAGCGCCCGTCGGTCGCTGACCGAATCCACCGAAAGCAGACCGTCCGCGCCCACCGCCGAAAAACGCCTCAAAGAAATCGCTGAACCCGGTCCCACCGAACTCGAATTCGACGCCTCCGTTACCGCTGCTCCACTGTTGAAATCCGCCACCCGGTTGTTGTTGCGCCCCCCAGCCCGGCGGCGGTTGAAATCCACCCGGTTGATTCCAATCCGCGCCTAACTGATCGTACTTCTTCCGTTTCTCCGGATCGCTCAGGACTTCGTAGGCTTCGTTGATCTGCTTAAACTTTTCCTCCGCGGTCTTTTTATCCTTCGCGACGTCGGGATGATATTTTCGAGCCAGCTTCCGGAACGCACTCTTGATCTCGTCGTCCGTCGCCGTTTTGGACACACCGAGTGTCTCGTAATAATCTCTGAACTGGACCGCCATCGGCCCTCAACCTTGTGCCTCCGCACAATCAGCGCAACCTTATCTCTTCAATGCGCGAGCTCGGGAAATTCATCGTTGTCATCGGCGTCGTCACGACGTTGGTTGGCTTGGCGGTCTGGGGCGGGTTTATGCCGAAATGGCTGGGACGTCTGCCGGGTGATATTCGGATCGAACGCGACGGCACCACTTTTTATTTCCCGATCGTCACCTGCATCGTCATCAGCATCGTGTTGAGCCTGATCATGTCGATCTTCCGGCGCTGATGGCGGCGCCGCGCAAACAGCTTCAACTTAACCGCCACGTCGCGCGACTTCTGCGATGCCGTCGTTGTCCACGCATGATTCCACCGCCAGTCTCGGGCGGTCCGGTGGTCAGTAGGGTGATGTTAATCGGGCAGGCGCCGGGCGTGCGCGAGCCAGTTCTTAACCGGCCCTTCGCGTGGACCGCAGGCAAGACCCTTTTCCGCTGGTTCGAAGAATTCTGCGGCATGAATGAGGCCGCCGTAAGATCAACAATCTACTTCGCGGCGGTATGTCGGTGTTTTCCTGGTAAAACTCCGGCCGGCGGCGATCGCGTTCCTTCGCCGGATGAAATTCGTAACTGCTCGAGCTGGATGAACGAAGAGTTCAAAATTTTGCGGCCGCGTCTCGTCATCCCGGTCGGCCGGCTCGCTATCGCCCAGTTTATTTCGTGCGACAAACTCGAGGAAGTCGTCGGCCGCAAATTTCGAATTCGCCGCGCCGGATCGATTGTCGATCTTATCCCGCTGCCGCATCCATCCGGCGCGTCGCCCTGGCACAAACTTTCGCCAGGAAAGGAACTGCTCGCGAAAGGGATGCGCAAAATCGCGCGCCATCCCGCAATCCGCGCGCTACGGTAGAGCCGATGTCTGCGCAACTACACGTGACGGTTTGGAACGAATACGTGCATGAACGCGAAAACCCGGTCGTGCGTGAGATTTATCCGAAAGGGATGCATGAATGCATCGCCGAAGGGCTGCGTGAAGATGTCGATCTTGAGGTGCGCACTGCGACCTTGCACGATCCTGAGCATGGCCTAACGAAAGATGTTTTAGAGAGCACAGACGTGCTGATCTGGTGGGGGCATGCGGCGCACGGCCAAGTCAACGATGCCGTCGTCGAGCGCGTGCTTAAGCGCGTATGGGAGGGCATGGGTTTCATCGCGTTGCACTCGTCGCATTACTCCAAAGTTTTCAAGCGTCTCATGGGCACAAGTTGCTCACTCACCTGGCGCGAAGCGGGCGAAAAGGAACGGCTTTGGGTCTGCAATCCGGCGCATCCGATTGCGCGCGGCATTGACCGCTATTTCGAAATCGAGAACACGGAGATGTACGGCGAACCATTCGCGATCCCAACCCCGGACGAAATTGTCTTCATCTCGTGGTTCGAAGGCGGCGATGTCTTCCGTTCCGGCTGCACCTGGAAACGCGGCAATGGCAAGATCTTTTATTTCCGACCGGGTCACGAAATTTATCCGATTTATTACCATCCTAAGGTTCGGCTCGTTTTGCGTAATGCTGTGAAATGGGCCGCACCCGACGGGAAATGGATCGATAGTTGTCCGCAAATTCCCGCCGACCAGGCAGCGGAACCGCTCACCGTCAAAGGTCCGCGCCTTCACAAGAAAGGCGAAGCTGGATTTCGGTGATTGCAAATGTCTTCGACCACTCCAACTCGCGCTGAGATACCCGCTTCTGACAAGTGGGACCTCACTCATCTTTTTGTCGATGTAAGCAAGTGGCAGGAGGATTTCGCTTGGGTGCAAAAGACCTATCCTCGGTTGAAAGAATGGAAGGGGAAGGTCGGTGAATCGGCCAAGTCGCTCGCCGACCTGCTCGCATTCGAAAAGACGATCGACTTGAAGTTGGAACGCCTTTACCACTTTGCGTCGCTTCAGCTGGCAGAGGACAGCGCGAATACGGAATACCTCGCGCGCATCGGCCAACTGCAAAACCTGCTTACAAAAATCGGGGAAGCTTCGGCGTTCGTCGTTCCCGAAATCCAGGCGATCGACGATGAACGGTTTGCCAAGTTCTTGGCCGATCCTGCGCTCAAGGAATGGCGAATCAAACTGCACAAGATCCGCCGGATGAAGCCGCACGTGCTTTCCGAGCCGGAGGAGCGTTTGCTCGCGCTCGGCAGCGTCGCGCTCAGCGGCTACGACGACACCTTTTCGCAACTGACCGACGTCGACATGAAGTTCGGCGTTCTGATCGACGAGAGCGGTCGCGAGAAACCGCTCACGCAAAGTTCCTACAGCTCATTTCTGGTCAAACGTGATCACGAGCTACGCAAACGGGCTTTTCATCAGTTTTACGCGGAGTTCCAGGACCACCAATACACGCTGGCCACGTCGCTTGCTTACGCGGTGAAGGCCGATGTTTTTCGGGCGCGCGCGCGCAACTATCCGTCTGCGCTCGAAGCCGCCTTGTTTCCCGACGATGTACCGATCGCGGTCTACGACGGTTTGATCAAGTCCGTTCGGGCGAACTTAAAGCCACTCTTTCGCTATTTCGATCTGCGCCGTCGCGTGCTTAAGCTCGATGGACTGCACGCTTACGACACCTATGTCCCGCTCGTCGCCGAGATTGAAACACACATCAGTTTTGATGAAGCGATCGAAAAAGTGATCGCGGCCCTGCAGCCGCTTGGAAAAGAATATGTCGATGTTCTGGCGGAAGGTTTGCGCGGCCGCTGGTGCGATCGCTACGAAACCAAAGGCAAGCGCAGCGGCGCGTTTTCATCGGGAAGTTACGGCGCGCCGCCCTACATCCTGATGAACTACAAGGAAGACGTCTTCGCCGATGTTTACACGCTGGCGCACGAGGCCGGCCACTCCATGCACACCTGGTTCGCGCAAAGGTCGCAACTATTTCAAGACCACGATTACCCGATTTTTCTGGCCGAAGTCGCATCCACCTTCAACGAGGAATTGCTCACCCATTTTCTCCTTGAGCAAACGAGCGACCCGAAAATGCGCGCTTACATCATCAACCGGCAGATCGACGACATTCGCGGCACGCTCGTGCGACAGACTATGTTCGCCGAGTTTGAGAAAATCATTCACGCGGTCGAGGAAAGCGGGGACGCGCTCACCCTGGATAGTTTTAAGTCCGAGTATCACAAATTGCTCGAAGCCTACTTCGCGGAGAATTTCGTGCTCGACTCGCAGCTCGATCTCGAATGCCTGCGCATCCCGCATTTTTACAGCGCCTTTTACGTTTACAAATACGCCACCGGCATTTCCGCTGCGGTCGCCCTTTCGCAGCGCGTGCTCTCGGGCGCACCCGGAAGCGTCGAAGCGTATCTGAATTTTCTATGCTCCGGCGGATCGAAATTCCCGCTCGAGACTTTGCAGGCGGCCGGCGTGGACATGACGTCCCCTGCGCCGATCGAGAGCACGCTGCGTTTATTCGAGCAGCGGCTCAAGGAACTGGAAGAGCTTTTATTGTAGGGCGTCTGTGTCAGACGCCGGCGTTTCACAGAAACGCCCTACAACGCAAGGCGAGACACCCAAAACTGAAATTTTCATAACCGGGCAAGCTTTTTGCTTAAGACTGGTTTGTGAATTTTGAGTGGCAGTTTCGTGCGGCCTGCGGTTATGCCGAACTCGGCATGACGCGCGAATCGATCGCCGAACTGGACGCGATTGCGTGCCGTTTTCAAAATCGACCGGAAGTGCTTCAGCTCCGGCTTCATCATTTGATGCACAGAAAGAGTTGGCTCCGCGCTCTGACCGTCAGCCGCAAACTTTGCCAAGTCGCGCCCGATTGCGGTGCGGGTTACCTGCACGCCGGATTTTGTCTGCACGAACTGGGCAAAACCGCGCAAGCGAAAGAGCTTTTGCTCAAAGGGCCGATCGCGCTGCTGAAAGAGCCCATCTACTACTACAACATGGGCTGTTACGACGCCCTGCTCGGCAATGTCGAGGAAGCGCAGTTCAATTTGAAGACCAGTTTCAAAATGGACGCGACCTTCCGGGAGTTGGCCAAGAAAGACCCGGATCTGCAGGCCGTCCAGGCGTTGCTCTGACCTGGAGGGACGGGCTCTGTCCCGTCCAAGAAGATGTGGACGACACGGAGGTCGTCCCTCCATGTTTCGTGAATGGAACTTGATGCCGACGAATTGCGCCAATGCTTGGAGCCGCTCTTCCGAGAAAATTTCGAGAAGCTCGGCGAGTTGGGCGCTGCCATTTCGGTTTGGCAACACGGCAAACCGATTGTCGATCTTCACGGCGGCTTCCGCGATGCGCGCCGCGAACACGCTTGGACGGGTGACACGATTGTTCTGATCTGGTCTGCGATCAAAGGAATCGCCAGCGGCTGTCTGTTGCATGTTTTGCAGCAACACAAGATCGACATCGCGCGGCGTGTGGCCGAATTCTGGCCCGAATTCGCGCAGACCGGCAAAGAACATATCACCCTGGCTCAACTGCTTTCACACCAAGCCGGGCTGTCTGCCTTAGATCGACAAGTCGATGTGCTCGACTACCCGGCCGTTATCGATGCGCTGGAAAAACAGAAACCGCTCTGGCCTCCCGGCACCGCTCACGGATATCACGCGCGCACCTTCGGATTTCTCCTCGACGAACTGGTGCGTCGAATTGCAGGCAAAACGATCAGCGACTACTTGCGCGAAACATTTGCTGAGCCGTTGCAACTCGATCTTTGGATCGGTCTCCCGAAAAAAGAAAATTCACGCGCCGCCACCATTTATCCCGCCAAAGCGGGCAAGCCGCCGGAGCCAGCCAAGTTTTATGCCGATCTTGCCACGCCGGGGACGCTGGTGCGCAAAGCGTTTACCTCGCCCTACGGATTGCATGCGGTCAGTGCGATGAATGATCCATCAAACCGCGCACATCCGAACGCCTCTTTCGGCGGCTTCGCCACCGCCAATTCGCTGGCGAAATTTTACGCCATGCTCGCAAACGGCGGCGAGCTCGCGGGCCGCCGATTCTTCACCGACGAAACTTTGCCGTGGATGACAACTACTCTGACCGACGGGATCGATCGTGTTTTTCAAATCCCAACTGCATTTTCCGCCGGCTTCATGAAAGATTCCCAACAGTCGAAGCGCCGCATCTTCGCTAGATCGGCATCTTCATTCGGCCATCCCGGGGCAGGCGGCAGTCACGCCTTTGCCGATCCGGAAAACGGAATCGCCTTCGCCTATGTCATGAACCAGATGGAGCAATCGCTTTTGCCGAACGAGAAATCCCTCCGATTGGTGGACGCGATTTTCAGGTAGGGGCGGTTCACCGAACTGCCCGCGGGCGATTGAGGTCAATCGCCCTACCTATTCACCAATGATTGTGACCAAGGTCTTCCGCCGGTGCGGATCGCGGCGATGTTCGAACAGGAAAATTCCCTGCCAGGTCCCAAGCTGCATTTTCCCATCAACAATTGGCACCGTCTCGCTCGTACGCGTCATTACCATGCGGATGTGCGCGGGCATATCGTCCGGGCCTTCGTCGTCATGCTCGAAATAATCGGAGTCTTCCGGCACGAGCCGGTCGAAAAACTCTTCGAGATCGCGGCGCGCGGCTGGCGCCGCATTTTCCATCGCGATGAGACTGCAACTAGTGTGCGGAACGAAAACGGTAACCGTCCCGCTGCGCACACCGCACTTGTCGATCCTATCCTGGATTTCGTCCGTGATTTCGTAAGTGCCTTTGCCGTTTGTCTTCACCACGAAGTTATCCGAATGAACCCGCATCGCGCGTGACGGTACGCAGGCTAAGTGCTTGGGCAATTTTCGCGTCGACGAGCCCGCTTAAAAAAATCAGCCGATCATAGGCGCACTTCGGCCCGTGTTTCCGAATCAAAAGAAAGCTTCACACCAATTTCCTGGAGAGGCAGACCTATGATGAAGGATTCTTTTTTTATTAAGTTCGTTTTCCATCGGCTCAATCGCGCGATCCGATTGGCCGCCGCAATTCTCTTCAGCGCTACCGGACTGTTCGCATTGGCGGATACCGAAGTCGTGGGGCCCGTGACGGTGGGAATTCACGGTAACGAACCGTTGGTTACGACGTCGCCGGACGGAACGCTCTACATCAGCGCGCTTCAGCACCTTTATCGTTCGACCGATTCAGGATCGACCTGGACGGAATTGGCCGGGCCTATCTATGCCTCGACTCTGAATTTGAATTCGGACAGCTCCATCTCGGTCGATCCCGGAAATCGTCTCTACTTTACGTTCGATTATCCCTACGCCGGAACGACCGCGGTCTGCACCAGCGACGATCATGGCGACACGTGGAATTGCAATCCGGCCGTTGTTCCGGGTGGCACGGACCGGATGTGGGTGCTGGCGCCAACTACGAGCGGCGCGTTTGAAGTTACAAACCAGGGACTTTACGAAACGGCATTTCTGCAAAGTTCCGATCGCGGCACGACCTGGACGCCGAAATCGATCGGTGCCGGACTTCTCGAGCCGCAGTCCGGACCATTGCTGCAGCAAAGCGGCGGCAGCGACATCATGCAGGTGATTAAAATTTACGGCACATTGCCGCAAGAGGTGCCGGAGTTGAAATTTTACGTTTACCATCCTTCGACGACCGGCTCCATCATCTCCGACGTTCGCACAACCGGATTGCCGTTGCCGATGGCGTTGCCGAGCGCTTCGTTCGGAACGGACGGTGGCCTGTGGGTTTCATCAGAAGAGTTGAACGCGGCCGGCGGGAAACAAGTCGTGATCGCGCATTCCACCAACGCTGGCGCAACCTGGGTTAAACTCCCGCCCGTTCCGGGAACGACCACCGGCACGTCGATCTTCAGCTGGGTCGCCGCCGGCGCTCCGCATCATGTCGGAGTTCTTTTCTATTACACGCCGGACAACGGCGATCCGGGAGCCCTAACCAATTCGAACTGGTCGGCGATGTGGGCCGAAAGTTTCGACGCCGACAGTTCGCTGCCGACCTGGAAAGTCACGACGGTTGAAAGTGGGATTCACACCGGAGCAGTTTGCATCGCCGCGAGCTGCAGCGGATCGAATCGTTTCGCCGGAGATTTCATCAGCGCGGTCTTTGATTCAAAGGACGTGGCGCACTTGACCTGGATGAAACAGGCGATCGACCCAATCACTGGCCTGGCGACCGGCGCAACTTCAATTCGCTACGCGAAGGTGCAAATTCCTCCGGTGCGGCGCCATCCCCTTTGACCGACGGAATCCGCCAAAAATTTCGTCCAGATTAATTTTCAGCACGATGTCGATCTAGTCGTCGCTCGCCATTGATCTTTCCCGTGCGCGATGGCCTAGTAGTCATCGATGCAAGACGATCTCGAGCGCGTGCTGTTTGATGAGGCGACAATTCTGCGCCGGCTCGACGAGATCGCCGCGCAAATCTCGGAAGATTATCGCGATCGGGAACTAACCGTGATTGCGGTGTTGAACGGCAGCCTCATGTTCATGGCCGACCTACTCCGGCGGATCCCGTTGCCGCTGAAATTGGATTGCCTGAGCGTGGCGAGTTATCACGGCAAGGCGCAGACGAGTGGCGAAGTCATTTTTAAACAGGTCGCGGTGCCCGACGTCCAAGATCGACATGTTCTCCTACTCGACGACATCCTCGACAGCGGCCACACCCTTGCCGCCATTCGGGAAAAGCTGGAGACGGCCAAACCGCGCAGCATTCGGGTTTGTGTCCTGCTGAGTAAAAAGAAGGCGCGCGCACGCCATGTCGATGCGGACTACGTCGGCTTTGAAATCGAAGATGAATTCGTCGTCGGTTACGGGCTCGATTTCATGGAGCGCTATCGCAATCTTCCGTCGATCGGTGTGCTGCGGAAGGAATTGATCGCGCAGCCGCAATCATGAAGGTGCGCATCCAGTTCTTCTCCCAATTGCGCGATCTGGCTGGTGCGGCAGAGTTAGGCGTCGATCTTGCCGAGGGAGCGACCGTCGCCGATTTGCTGAGAAAAATTTACGAGGAAAAGCCTGTACTTCGCGCGCATGACAAAACCACGCTTATTGCGGCCGGTGTCGAGTTTGTCGATCGAAATTACGTGATCAAGTCCAGCGATGAGATTTCGATTATGCCGCCGGTGCAAGGCGGCTAGTCGCGAAAATTCTTGAAGCCGGTGCCGACGCCGAAGTCGCGGCTTTTGACGAACTGAATGACCGCTTGCAGCTCATCCCGCTTTTTTCCCGTCACGCGCACTTGTCGATCTTGCAGCTGGCTTTGCACTTTAAAATTTTGCGCTTTGATCGCGTGGATAATTTCCTTGGCCTTGTCCCCTTCCAGTCCTTGTTGAATTTTCAATTCCTGCCGCGCATGGCCGATCGATGAAATCGCAGGCTCGACCTGCTCGACGTTGCGCAGGTCCACCCCGCGCTTCGACAACTTGCCGATAACGATTTCACGCAGTCCTTTCAAACGCGCGGCGTCTTCGGCGGTCAAAACGATTTTGTCTTTTTCGTGAACAATCTCGACCTTGGCATCCTTGAAATCGAAACGGGCGGCAAGTTCCTTGCGCGCTTGATTGAGCGCATTATCGATTTCCTGCTTGTCCACTTCGGAGACGATGTCGAAGGAAGGCATAACCAGTTTGGATTTTAGAGTTTGGATTTTAGATTGGCCGTCGCAAATGAATTTTTCATTTTGTCGCAAGATCGACTTCCGCCTGATGGTGGTGATATTCGCCATCTCTCTATCGGCTTGTCAGCCGTCGGGTGTTCGCGAAGAGAAAGCGCTGCGGCGGCAGTTGGCCAATGAGTTGCATCATCACGCATATCAGAGCGCCGTGCCGCTCGCGCGCCAATTGATCCAACGTCAGCCGAAAGATAACAGCGCTTGGAAGAGGCTCGTCCAAGCCCAGATCGGGTTGCACGATTTCGACGGAGCCAAGCAATCGGTCACGGACTGGCGCAAAGCGGTGCAACCTTTGCCGCATCGCGCCGATGAATATGAGGGCGACATTGCCCGGGCCGAAGGCGATCCGGCCGGCGCGTTGCGCGCTTGGCAAAAAGCCGCGGCCAATCAACCGAAGAACCATCGTGTCCTCGAGAAAATCGCCGCCCTCGAGCAAAGCCAGCAACATTGGAACGAAGCGATCGCGACGTGGAATGCATCGTTACTACTTCAAGATGGCGCGTCGACGCGGATCAATCGTGCCGTCTGCCTCCGTCGATTGCACCGCTGGGATGAAGCGTTCCAGGATTGGCGTCGAGCCAAACAACTCGGGCCGGACGAGCCCGAGGTGCATCGCTGGTCGATCACCTTCGAAAGTCTCGGGAAGTTTCTCGATCAAATCCGCGAACTGGACGCGAAGTTGGAAGCGTTGCCTGGCGATCTCGGCTTGCTTTGCGATCGCGCGCTTCTTTTGCTGCGCAGTGGCGATGCCGAGCTCGCACTGGATGATTGCCAGACCGCAGCGCAACAGGCGCGGTGGGCGCTGCGACCGAAATTGTTTGCCGGGCTCGCGCTTATCGCACTGACTCGCGCGAAGGAATGCGAACGATTGTCGATCCAACAACCATTGCGATTGGAGACAATGACGCCGGAATTTCTCGAAACGATCAGCCGGCTCGATTCCGCCATTTTGGTCGAACCGAAAAACGCCGAGCATTTTGCCGCGCGGGCGTGGCAGTTGAATGAAATCGGACAACCGATCCTGGCTTTGCAGGACGCCGAAACCGCCGGCCGGCTGGATGAAAAAAACGCGGACGCGTGGGCGGAGGCAAGTTACGCGCTGACCAAGCTTGGCCGTGGCGACGAAGCCTTTAACGCGATCAAACACGCCACCGAGCTCGATCCGAATCTGGCCGCGGCCTGGCAATATCGCGGCGAACTCGAGAAACAACGTGGGGACAACCTCGCCGCGATCGATTCGTTATCGCGCGCCCTGGCCATTCAACAAACCGTGGCGGCGTTGCAAACGCGCGAAGAATGCTATCGCCGCGCCGGATTGCAAGCGCGGGCCGATGAAGATCAGCGCGCGTTGCAACAACTCACCGCTCGCGCGGTCAATGAAAAATAACTGATCAATCGAATCGCAAAGCGATGACGGGGTCGATTTTCAAGGCGCGACGCGCCGGGAAATAACAGGCGACAAAGGCGGCTGCAGCGAGCATGAACGTGACGCTGCCGAAAATCAGCGGGTCGCTCGGATTGACGCCGTAGAGAAAAGTGCTGGCCAATCGCGTGGAAGCAAACGCGGCGAACAAGCCGATCACGAGGCCGATGACAGCGAGCAACATTCCCTGCCGCAGGACGAGTTGCAGGACCTGACCGGCCTGCGCGCCAAGCGCCATACGAATGCCGAGCTCGCGCGTGCGTTGGCTGACCGAATAAGCCATCACGCCGTAAACCCCAACCGACGCGAGGATGAGCGCGAGCACGCCGAGGGCGCCGAGGATCATCGCGCCCATCCACGACGGCCAAAGCGTAATGGCCATGTGATCGCGGATGGTTTTCTCGTAGATGATTGGAATGTGCAGGTCGATGTCGCGCACGATCCGGTGCGTCTCGCTCAGCATCGGTCCCGGCGCGGCGGCGGTGTGGACAAAGAAACTCATCCCGCCGTCGGGCAAATCGATGAATGGAATATAAACCATCGGCGCGGGTGTCTCGCCGAGCGTGCCAGCCTTGGCGTGACGCGCGATCCCGATCACTTCGATCGATTCGTTGTCGACCAAAAATCGAAAACGCCGCCCGATTGGATCTTCGTCGGGCCAAAATTGTTTCGCCATGACTTCGTCGATGACCGCGACCTTCGCCGCGCTCTTCTCGCTGTCGTGTTCGTCAAACTTGCGGCCGCGCAAAAAAGAAATGCCCATCGTTTCGAAATAACCGGGAGTGATCGGACTGATGTTTGCGACGCGACGGTTGTGTTCGTCGTTCTCGCCCCGCCCTTCGATGATGATGGTGCGCCCCTGTCCGCCAAAGCCGAGCGGAACGAATTGGTTAATGTCCGCGCTGACCACGCGCGGATCGTGCCGGACTTGATCGAGAATCGCGCGGGTGACCTGCGCGCCGCGCGTCTTGTCGTAACCGGCGAGTCCTGGATCAATGGTCAAGATCGACAAGTTCTCGGTGCGAAATCCGGGATCGATCGCCTGCGCCTTGTGAAACGCTTTCAAGAACAAGGCCGATCCAATCAGGAGCAAAAGCGAAACCGCAATTTGTCCGATGACGAGAAGATTGCGCAGGTTCCAGCGATGGGCGCCGCCACCGCCGCTGGAAGAGGCGCGCTCGCGCAAACCCTGGGTCAGGTCCCAGCGCGCGGTTTGTAAAGCGGGAGCAAGTCCGAAAACGACACCGCTCAAGATCGCAAGCGCAAAAGCAAAGAGCAGCACGCGTGCATCGGGTTGCGGATTCAACGCCACTGGAAACGGTGTTGGCGGCAACAGCGACAGCAACATGTCGCCGAGCCAGTAGGCAAGCACGACGCCGCCGATGCCTCCGATAACCGAGAGCAAAATACTTTCAGTGAGCAATTGCCGGACGATCCGGCCACGCCCTGCCCCAAGCGCAAGCCGGACCGCCATTTCGCGCTGCCGCGTGGTCGCGCGCGCGAGCAAAAGATTGGCCACGTTCGCACAGGCGATGAGGAGAATGCTCCCGGCCGCCACGAGCAAAAGGAGCGAGACGTTTTGCGCGATGCTTTCATTTCCCGGGCCGCCGAGGCCCTGTGTTTTGGCCGCTTCGAGAGAAAGAAGATTGATCGAGCGTTCCTTGTTCACATCCGGATAAGCCTGCTCGAGCTGGCGCGCGATCGTTTTCATTTGCGCTTCCGCCTGCGAGATTGTGACGCCCGGTTTCAACCGACCGAGCACGCTCAAAAACAGCGCGCGCCGTTTTTCAAACCAAAGCTCGCCTCCGGGACGCGCCCATTGGTGCATCGCCATCGGCACCCACATGTCGGGCGCGAAGCCGACGTCGACCCCCTTGAAATTTTGCGGAGCAACCCCGATCACGGTAAAGACGTGCCCGTTCAATGTGATCGTGCTTCCGATAATGCCGGCATCGCCGCCGATTTTTTTCCAGAATTTGTATCCAAGCACAGCCACCGGATGCCCATTCGGCGTTGAATCTTCTTCGGGCAAAAAGGCGCGGCCGAGCACCGGACGCACTTCGAGCAGATCGAAGTAATTGCCGTTCACGAGCAGACCGCCGACGTTCAGTGTCTCGGAGCCCCGCGTCATGCCCATGGACGCAAAAGTGTAACCGGCCATGGAACTGAAAACGGTGTTCTGTTTTCGGTAGTCCTCGAGGTTCAGGTAGGAATTGGCCTGTTTCCCCGTGATGTGGCTGTCGGTCGTGTAAACCTGAACGACTCGATCGGCATGTCCGACCGGCAACGGCTGCAGCAACAGCGTGTTCACGATTCCAAAAATCGTGGTGTTAACTCCGAGACCGAGCGCAATCGCCAGAAAAGCGACAGTGGAAAAGCCGGGACTCTTAATCAGCATGCGCAAAGCAAAACGTAAATCGGTCATCATAGGTCAGGGATTCGCCTCCACGATTCTCACGCTGCCGTTGGTCGCGTGAATGTCGACATTCGCCTCGGATGCGCCGCCGATCGTTGTGTCGATCTTGGCGACACCGTCGAGATGTCGATCTTGTTTGTCGCTAAAATCACTGGCCACATGTCCATTCACGCTCGTGGCCAGGAGATGAAATGATGCTTCGCCCGGGATGAACGCGCGGGCGTTGCCGTTCACAATCTCCGCGTTGATGGAGAAAGGACGATGCTCCCACCAGTGATAGCCGACGTCGAGACCGCCGTTGGCGACGGCCAAATGCACATTGCCAAAACAATTATGACCAAAGAGCCGGCCATTGGCCAAACTCGCGTGCACGTTTTTGCCGCGCATCCCTTCGATTACAACTTCGCCATTGGTCAGCTCCAGTCGCGCGATGCTGCAGAACTGTGGAAGGACAACGATGTAATCGACCGTGCCGGAGCGATCGGAAAAACTCCACTTCGCTCGCGGCGGGAAAACCGTGTCAATCGAAGCGGCGCCCGGTTGCACCGAAATGTTGACGCCGATCTTGGCGAGCCGTTCGGCGCTGTAAGCTTTCTTGATCGCCTGGATTCGCAGCTCCTTGATGTCCGCCCCGTAAATTCGAATCGATCCGTCGACGTTGCGAATGCTGAGCGCTGCACCCGGATCGATCGGATACGTTTTCTCGACGACATCTTCGACAACGCCCTCTTCGAAGCCCGCAGCCGAAAACGATAGCGCTAATGTGAGACCCAGGGCGATCGATATGCGAGAGCGGCCGGACATATCTTAGATCGACATCATCATTCGTAACGCAGAGCAACGATTGGATCGACGCTCATGGCGCGTCGCGCCGGAAAATAGCTGGCGAGCAATGCCGCACTGGCGAGAACGACGAGAACGGTTGCATAGGTCATGAAATCATTCGCGCTCACACCAAAAAGCAAAGAAGTCATCAAGCGCGTCGCCATGAGCGAGCCAACCAAACCAATAACCAATCCAACGCCGACTACAGCGAGACTTTGGTTAAGAATCAGACGCAACATGTCGATCTTCTGCGCACCGAGCGCCATGCGGATACCGATCTCTTTTGTGCGCTGCGCCACGCTGTAGGCAATGACGCCATAGATTCCGATCGCGGCCAGAGTCATGGCGACTCCCGCGAACGCTCCGAGCAACATCATGTTAAATCGCGGCTGGGCTAGCGTAACACCGATGCGTTTCTCGAGAGGCTCAAGAGCGGGAACGAACAAATCTTTATCGAATTCATGCACGATGTTGCGCAGCGGTGCTTGCAATCCACCTGATGCGACTGTGCGGATGACAACATCCATTCGGCGTTGCGGATCCTGCGCGGCTGGAATGTAAAACTCCGGCAGCGGTTGAATGGCGAGCGATTCATGACGCGAACCGCCAACGATCCCGACGATTTCCTTTGGTTCCGCCGGCTGATTATTTTTACCGTGAGTCAAGACGATTTGCTGACCAACCGCATTGCCACCGGGAAAATAGCGTTGCGCCAGCACATCGTTCACGATTACGACCGGGGGAGAATCCTTCCTGTCGCTGGAATTGAATGCTCGCCCGCTCAACAGCGGCGTTTGCATCGCGCGAAAGTAATCCGGCGTAATGGTCAGATGCGAAGCCTCCAATTCTTGCCCGGGTGGACGAGGCGGTTGACCGACAATAGAAAATATTGATCCGCTGTCGTTGTTTGAAAACGGCATGGGAAAAGCGGCGCCAGCTGCTTCCACTCCGGGCAAGGCAGCAAGCTTGGGCAGAACTTGCTCGAAAAATTGTCGATGTTTTTCCGGCTCGGGATATTTCGCTTTGGGTAAAATGAGTTCAGCCACAAGCGCATGCGAAGGATCAAACCCAGGCTTAGTCGCACGCAGATTCGCGAAGCTTTTAATTAAGAGACCGGCGCCGGTAAGAAGTAATAGGGACAATGCAACCTGTGTGACGACGAGCAACCGGCGCAAGTGATGCGACTCCGGGCCGACGGCGCCGCGACTTCCTTCCTGGAGGGATTCGTTCACGTTCGGCCGCGTGACCTGCAACGCGGGAATCAAAGCGAAGAGCAACGTGCTGCAGACGGCGACGACAAAAGTGAACGAGCAGACCGCGCCGTTGATCCGAATTTCGCCCAACCGCGGAACATCCTGCGGACCGAATGCGCGTAGTAGGTCCATTCCCCACCAAGCGATGAGCAATCCGCCCAGCGCGCCAAACAAGGCGAGAAGAAATCCTTCTGAGAGCAATTGCGTCACGATGCGCGAACGACTCGCCCCCAGCGCGGTGCGAATGGCGATCTCGCGTTGCCGCGCGGTCGCGCGCGCGAGTAGAAGGTTCGCAACATTGGCGCAGGCAATCAGCAAAACAAAAAGGACAGCCGCGAGAATGGTGACCAGCGCGGGCCGGACATCGCCGACGATGTCGTTGTGCAAAGAAAATACGCGCTCGGAACGATTCGTGTTCGATTTGGGATACTGTTGCTCGAGCCGCGCGGCGATTGTCCTCATCTCTGCTTCGCACTGTTGAATGGTCGCGCCTGGTTTCAATCGGCCGACCATGCGGAGAAAATGGCTGTCGCGATTGTTCACCTCTTCCGGCACGAGCGGATGCAGCGGCTGCAAATAATCCGCGCGCTCGCCCTCCACGGGAAATTGAAATCCAGCCGGCATCACGCCGAGCACAGTGTATGAGCGCCACGATAAGCTGATCTGTTTTCCGACAATGTTTGGGTCGCTGTTGAAGAGAGTTTTCCAGGCGTAATCGGTCAACACCACAACGCGGGCATCGACGTTGTCGTCTTCGCGTGTGTAAACGCGACCGCGCGCGGGCGAAACCCCGAGCACCGAAAAAATGTCCGAGGTAATGGCGACGCCGGACAACTGACGAGACTCTTCCGTCCGATTGAGCACTGCACCCGACCGCGTGAATGCCGCCAACGCCGACAACGTCTGCGATTGATCGCGAAGATCGACATAATCCGGAATCGATTCGGTTTCCCTCTCCGAGTTCTCGCGAGCGACCTGCGACCAAACAGCAACGAGCTGGTTTGGTTTTGGAAATGGAAGCGGATGCACCAAGACGGCGTCGATCACGCTGAAGATGGCGCTGTTTGCGCCGATGCCTAAAGCGAGGGTCAGAATGGCAATGCCCGCGAACGCGGGCGACTTGGACAACATCCGCAACGCGTATCTGAGATTGGTCAGCATGTGTTAGATCGACATCTGCAAGATCGACATTTGCATTCGCAAAAAAATCATTCGTAACGCAGGGCCACGATCGGGTCGACCCGTGTCGCGCGGCGTGCAGGAACGAAACAGGAAAGCGCGGCAACAAGGGTAAGTAATCCCGCGACCGCGAAATAAATGGACGGGTCGAGCGCGTTAACTTTGAAGAGAATGTTTTTCAAAGCCGCCGCCGCGACAACTCCCAGGAGCAATGCAATACCGCCGGCGCCAAGGACAAGACCGATCGCGAGTTGCCATGCGCCCTGGGTCATGACCATTCGGAAAATTCGCGCCGCGTCCGCGCCCAGTGCTATCCGGATGCCGAATTCCTGCGTGCGCTGGTTCACCGAAAAACTCATCACGCCATAGAGACCAACCGCCGAGAGAATGAAGGCGACGATTCCGAAAATACCGAACAGGTTCGCGATGATGCGATTGCCGGCGAGAACTTCATTATGATATCGCGCGGGCGTTCCGGCGAAATAGGTTGGAAGATTTGAATCGATCTCGGCCACTGCTTTGCTCAAGACCGGACCGAGAATTTCAGCTCGTTGCCCCGCACGCGGACGAACAACGATCGTGCAAAATTGGGTAGCCGGTGACGCGCCGAGTAAGGGCATATAAAATCCGGCGCTCTCGGTTTGCTGATCAAATGGGCCTTGCATCAGGGTATCGGGGACCACGCCTACAATCGTTCGCCACGGTTGCGGCTGGCCGGGATTGAAAATGCGAACCTGATGACCAATTGCGCTTTGGTTGCCCCAATACCTTCGGGCAAAACTCGCGTTCACGATTGCTACCGGTTGCTTCGAATCGGCGTCATCGATCGTGAAATCGCGACCCTCTAAAATTCTTAACCCGAGCGTGGTAAAATAATTATCCGAGACGGATTCGAAATTGCCACGCGGCCGATCCCGGTCGGTCAGATAGTTTTGGCCATCGACCTCATACTGTCCGCCAGGAGCAAAGGTCATTCGAAAGCGATCGGTCATCGCAGCGGAATCGAACTGGGGATTGGCCCGCAACGCACGCACCGCGCGCCGGAAAAATTCCCGTCGTGTATCCTCGCTTGGGTATGCGCCTTCCATCAACGCCATGCGCGCGGCATAAATCGCATTCTCGTCATAGCCGTAATCAAGCTTCGTCTGATTTCGGATCGACTTGATCTGCAACATCGCCGCAATCAGGAGCGCGGCGGTCAATGCGATTTGTCCGACCACGAGCACACGCGTGATGACGTTGACCAGACGATTGCTATTACCGCGCCCGCCTTCTTTCATGATCTCAGCCGCGTTACCCCTCGAGCTCAGAAACGCCGGGACGAGACCGGACACGATTGTTGCCACTAACGTGATCGCAACCGTGAAAATCAGGACCCGTCCATCGATCGTAAATTGAACCCAGTAAGGCGGCGGTTGCGGCAATGCCTTGATCGTGCGGGCAAAAAGATCGACCGCCCAATACGCCAGGAGCACGCCGGCGACTGCGCCGAATACCGCGACGACCAAACTCTCAGTCAACATTTGGCGCACGAGTCTCCCGCGGGTCGCCCCGAGTGCGCCGCGAATCGCGAGTTCCTTGGCGCGCAGCGCGGAGCGGCCGAACTGCATGTTCATCACGTTTACACACGCGATTAACAACACGAGAATGACAGCCGCGAGCATCGCCCAAAGGGTCTGGCGCAGTTGCACGCCGGTAAACGCGTTCAACAGTGGTTGCACGTTGGCCGACGTAAAAGTTTGGTTGGTCTTGGGATTGTCGTCGGCTAAATGGCGAGCCAGAGCGACAAATTCCGCGTTCGCCTGATCGATGCCGACATCGGGTTTGAGCCGACCCATCACCGCAGGCGCGGGATTATTGGCGCCAAGCAGCAGTTGGCCGCGCGGAACCAGAGGAAACTCATTATAAAGGGGCGTCCAGAGCTCCTCCGAAACTGGAAATTTAAAATTTGGCGGCATGACGCCGATGATGGTCGCGGCTTTGCCATTAATTCGAACGCTCTGACCAACGATGTTGGGATCGGCGTTGAAATCACGTCTCCAGATTTCGTCGCCCAGGATCGTGACTTTTTCTGCGCCGGGCTTGTTGTCCTCGGCCGTGAAATCGCGGCCTATCACCGGCGACACGCCGACGATCTTGAAGAAGTGTTCCGTGACGTAACCGCCGGTGTAACGCTGCGGATTGTTTTTGTAGGTGACGTTAATTGTCGATCCACTCAAGTAGCCCGCCATCTGCGCGAATGATTTCTGCGCCGCTTTCAAATCTTCGTAATCCTGGGCGGTCGGAATATTGCCAAGCCCGAAATTATTGTTTTGATCGCTGGCTTTAGGGTCGATCAAGCCCACGCTCATCAGCTGCTCCGGATGCGGAAACGAAAACCCGCGTAGGACGATCGCGTTGACGACGGTGAACTGCGTCGTCACACCGCCGATGCCGAGGCCGAGCACGAGCATGGCGAGAACACAAAACGACTTCTCCTTAAACAGCACACGGAGACCGACCCGAACATCCTGGACGAAAGAATCTATAAGCATGGTGTTTTTGTTATTAGGATTGTTGTTGTTTTAGACGACCCACCCATCGCGCAGTTGCACGATGCGGTTTCCGTAGGCGGCATTTTTCTCCGAGTGCGTGACTTGAATGATGGTCGTGCCCTCGGCATTGAGTTTTTGGAACAGCTCCATGATCTCCTCACCCTGGCTCGAGTGCAGGTTTCCAGTCGGCTCGTCGGCCAATAAGAGTTTTGGATTCGCAATGATGGCGCGCGCGACGCCGACCAATTGCTGTTGGCCGCCGGAGAGCTGGCGCGGATACAAATCCTTTTTCGCCACGATTTGAAACTTGTCGAGCGTGTCGGCCACGATCGCGGCCCGTTCCGCTTTTCCGACTTTGCGGTAGGAAAGCGGGATATCGAGGTTCTCGTAAACGGTCAAGTCATCGAGCAGATGATATTGCTGAAAGACAAATCCGATCTGCTCGTTGCGAAGCGCCGCACGCTCCTTCGCTTTGAGATGATGAACGGCGGTGTCGTTAAAGAAATATTCGCCAGCCCAACCGTGGTCGTGCATGCCAAGGATATGAAGCAGCGACGACTTGCCCGCGCCGGATGGGCCCATGATCGAAACGAATTCGCCTTCGGCAACGTCGAGATCGATATCGCGAAGGACGTAAAAGAATTTTCCCTTCGCCAGGGGATGACAGCGCTCGAGGTGCCGGAGGCGGATCATGTCGATCCCGGCTCGTTAGGCAGCGATGCGATTGTCTTCCACCACGCGACCGTCGAACAAATGGACGGTGCGATCGGCGTGCTGCGCGAAACGCGCGTCGTGCGTGACCATGCAAATGGTCGCGCCACCGGCGTGCAGTTCCTTGAGCAAATCCATGACCGCTTCGCCGTTACGCGAATCGAGGTTACCGGTCGGTTCGTCTGCGAGCAGGATCGCCGGTTTACCAGCGAGAGCGCGCGCGACCGCCACGCGTTGTTGCTGACCGCCGGAAAGCTGACTCGGCAAATGTTTGGCGCGATGCCCCATTCCCACGCGCTCGAGCGCTTCGGTCACGAACCCTTTTCGGTCCCCGGCGCTCAAACCGCGATACGTCAACGGCAGCTCCACGTTTTCGTAAACGGTGAGATCGCCGATCAGGTTGAAGCTTTGAAAAATAAATCCGATCTCACGATTGCGAATCCGTGCGCGATCAGGAAAGGAAAGATTGGCGACTTCGCCGCCTTTGAGTGCGTAGCTTCCACCCGACGGCGTATCGAGCAGGCCCAGGATCGACAACAGCGTCGACTTGCCGCAGCCCGACGGGCCGGCGATGGAAAGATATTCGCCGCTCTTAATGTCGAGATGAATTCCGGACAGCGCGTGCGTTTCGACTTCATCCGTGAGGAAAACTTTCGTCACGCTGTTGAGCCGAATGAGAGGAGTGGATCCGTTGGCGGAGCCTTGATTTGCAGGAGTAGTTTGAGTTGAGACCATATCTTTGATGTGGGTTTGGGTTAGTTGAGACGAATCCGCTCGTGCGCGTCCCACGCGCTCGTGTCGGAAAGGATAACCTGGTCTCCGGGCTGGAGACCGTTCTGAATCTCGATCGTGTTGACTGAGCTCTTGCCCAGCTTCACCGGCGTGCGCACAGCTTCGTTGCTGCCGCTAACGAGTTTAAAAATTCCAACGGTGTTGTTTTCCTGGCCAAACGCCGGACGTCCGACAAACACGACATTGTCGAGACGCTCGAGCTCGATCGTTCCATCGACACTCAAATCCGGCCGCGCGCCTTTGGGCAATTCGCCGTCGATTGCAACATCGACAGTCACCGTTCCTTGCTCGACTGCGGGATCGACTCGAACGACGTGTCCGTTGACCTTGCCATTACGCGTGTCGATCTCGGCTTTTTGGTCGATGAGGATGTCCTTGGCTTGCGTCTCCGCGATTTTTACCTGCGCCTTAAGTTTTGTCGGATCGGCCACACGCGCGAGGTTGTCGCCGATCTTTACGCGTTGCCCAATCTGAACGGGCAGTTGCTGCAGCACGCCCGACATGCCTGCTTTCACATGCAACGCTTCCACCTGGTCCATTTTCAACTTCGCCAGTTGTTTCGCCTGATCGACCGCGGCTTGCTTTGAAGCGATTTGCGGTTCGATCGAGTCACGGGAAAAGGCCAGACGCTTTTGCTCGATCTCATCGCGATTGGCGAGTTCCGCCTCTTTCACTTTCGATGTTTTGTAAACGAGATCGGCCACAAGCCCGTTCTTGGATAATTGATCGTTCGTCTGCCGTTCCATCTTGGCCTGCTCGAACTCGGAATGAACCTTGGCTGTGATCGATTCCTGATCGAGAAGCTCCCGTTGCAAGGTCGCGCGCAAGGTCGTGAGCTCAGCTTCAGCCGCGCTCGCCTTCGATTCGGCATCATGGGCCGACTGCTCGAAGTCAGGACTGCTCAATTCCAAAATAACCGTGTCCGGCTCCACGTGCGTTCCGGGCCAGACGACAATTTTTTCCACGCGGCATTCGGTGCTTGTGGCAATCCAACGGATCTCTTCCGGCACGAGCGTGCCCAATCCGCGCACTTGTCGCACCATCGGCCCGCGTTTCACCGTATCGATCCACACCGTCGAGCGATCGACGCTCGGCACCGCCGGCTTGAGGCGCGACAAAGCGAACGTCGCCAGCAAAACACCGACCGCAGTTGCGGCGATGATCATGATGCGGCGCTTCTTCTTCTTCGCGGCCACGCCTTCACGCGGGAGATCCATGGAAGAGAGGCTAGGCGTAAATCCAGCTGGTCGCACGATGGTTGTATCTTGTTCTTGGGGTTGTGGAGTCATGAGTTTGAATTACAGCGTGCCCAAAACGCGGCAGAGTTGGATGATTGCGAAAATTCCGCTCACCAACGGCACCACCGCCGTCACCAACATCGTGCCGAAGATCGCGGCCTCTCCGAGAAAGCTCTTTGGTTCCTCAGTCTCAAAATAATCGCGGCTGATGCTGCGAAATGACGGCGCGGAAACTTTCGCGCAGCTGCCGTTAAATCCGTCGAGTGCGATGGAGTGATAGTGATAATCTGTAACTGGAAATCGCTTATTGCTGTGAGATGTCTCAATTGTTGGTTTCATAAAATCTTCTTTTCTTCTTTCCTTTGAGATGCGTTCAACCTGCTCGCTGGATTCAAAAGTTTTTCTGGTTGGCGGCACCTATTGCAATGCGCGTGCCACGCAAAAAAACAAAGCTACATCTCTCAGCTGATCAGTGACTTAGAGTTGTCGATCTAAAACGACCCCGCTCGAAAAGCTTCGCTTGTGGGACAACTACGTCCCGCTTTTGGGACGCCGTTCTAACTAACGAGGAAGCCGCAGCTCCGCTTCCGCACCGGTGCGATCGCGCCGGTTTGCCAAGGAGAGCGTACCACCGTGCGCTTCGGCGATTTGACGGCTGAGCGCGAGGCCGATGCCTGAACCGCCCGGTTTGGTCGTGAAAAATGGTACGAACAAATTAGTTGGATTCATGATTCCGGGCCCTTCATCGCGGACAAAAACTTCGACACAGTCAGCGGCTTCACGCCAACCGATCGCAACCTTTCCGCCGGTCTCGAGTGAGGCGTCGACCGCGTTGTGCACGAGATTGATTAACAATTGTTCGAGCTGGGTCGCGTCCGCCACGATTTTTATTTCCGGTCCCGGCAAAATGTCTACCCCAAGTCGCGTTTCCAAAGTGATCACGCGCCGAATCAAGTCGCCAAGATCGACATGGTCCTTTTGCGGAGGGGGCAAGCGCGCGAGGCGCGCGTACGCTTCCATGAATCGGCTGAGGGAATCCGCCCGCGCCGCGATCGATTTTAATCCGCTGCGGGCGTCATCCTGCCAATCAGTGGGACGCGGTTCGCGTTTAAGTAGCGACTCTAAACTTGCGGCGATCGATTTGATCGGGGCGAGCGAGTTATTCATTTCGTGTCCAAGCACGCGCACCAGCCGTTGCCAGGCGCGGCGCTCCTCTTCGCGCAGCGTGCGGCTTAGATCGGTCAGCACGAGCAGCTCATGCGGCATGCCGTGCTCGCGAAAAGTGCTGCGACGCACGCCCCATCGGCCGGAGCCGCCGGGAAATGTCAGAGTCAGCGGAGCGTCTTCGTGCGAATCGAGACATTCGGACAGACCGAGATCGCTCGCTTTTCTGCCCAGCAACTTATCAATCGGCTGGCCGAGTAAATTTTCACCGGCCCGATTGACCAGGCGCAAGCGGCGTTCCGGATCGAAAGTGAAAACCGCCACGTCGATCTCGGCCATGATCGTGCGCAAGAGCGCGGTTGCTTCAAACGCACCCAGACGTTGCACACGTAAAGTTTCACCGAGCGAATTGATCTCGAGGAGCGCTTCACCAAGCGCATCGTCCTGGCGAGCGCCACGCGCCCGGATCGAGTAATCGCCCTCGCGCAAAGCCGCGAGCAGATTCGTCATCGTCTGAAGCGGATGCACAATGTGCTCCCGCGCGCTGGTGAGAAAACCGAGCATGCAAGCAACAATGAAAATCGTCAGCGTCCATTGCACTTTGGCGCTGAAATCGCCGAACCATAAGATCGACAAGGCAATGATAATGGCTGGGGCGGCAGCACCGAGCGTGAGCCAGGTCAGTTTTCCTTCGTGCGAAAAACGATGTCGACTCTTGGGTTTGCCTTTCATCTGCACAGCTCTCTTCCGGGGAGCACACGCGCCCTCGCGTGTCGCGATCGGCGCCCTCGCCGATCGATCTGCTTTTTATGGAAAGGAGATTCGCGGCGAGGCGCCGCGAACAGCACGCGAGGCGCGTGCGCTCCCCAACCTTCACAGTCCATATTGTTGCAGCCGCCGGTAGAACGCGCTTCGACTCAAGCCAAGCGCCTCGGCTGCCTTGCGCGCGTTACCATCATTTCGCGCCAGCGCCTTCTTGATCAGAAAAGCTTCTACCTCCTCCAGGCTCATCTCTTCCAGACTACGCGATTCGCCTCCACCGGTCGTTAGGCCAAGGTCGCGCGCCTTGATCTGCGGCCCCTGTGACATGAGCACGGCGCGTTCGATGACATGATCGAGCTCGCGGACGTTTCCTGGGAACGCGTGCTGCATCAAGCGTTCGCGCGCCGTTTCGTCGAAACCACCGAACTCTTTCCGATAGCGCTGTGCGTGCTGCCGCAGAAAATTATTCGCCAGCGGCATGATGTCTTCGCGACGATCCCGCAGCGGTGGCAGTGCGATCTCGATCGTGTTCAGCCGGAAAAGCAGATCCTGCCGGAAACGACCCGCCGCGACCTCGTCCTTTAAGTTAGCATTCGTGGCCGAAACGATTCGCACATTTGCGCGCAGCGTCTTTGATGAGCCAACCCGTTCGAACTCGCCCGCCTCGATCACACGCAATAATTTCGTCTGCTGATTGAGCGGAATGTTCGCAATCTCATCCAGGAAAAGCGTGCTTTCATCAGCGAGCTCGAACCGCCCGGCCCGATCCGTCTTGGCGTCGGTGAACGCGCCTTTGACGTGACCGAACAATTCGCTTTCGAAAAGTGTCTCGGAAAGACCGCCCATGTTGACCGTGATCATGCTGTGCGATTTCCGTGGCGACAGCGCATGCAGGGCTTGCGCGACCACGCCTTTGCCCGTGCCGTTTTCGCCTGTGATCAGAATGTTCGCGTCCGAGGGCGCGACGCGTGAAATCATTTCAATCACCGGACGCATCGACGGCGCTTCGGCGATGAGATTGGGGACGCCGCCGCGCAATAGTTCGTTGGCCGCTTCCAATTTGCGGCCCTTGCGCAATGCGCCGGCCAGCTCGATCTGCGTGCGCACAATCGCGAGCAGCCGCTCGTTGTCCCAAGGCTTCGGCACAAAATCGCGCGCGCCTCGCTTCATGGCCTCGACCGCAAGATCGATCGTCGCCCACGCCGTCATGACCACGATCGGCAGCGTGTTATCGATTTCCTGAATTTTCGGGATGACTTCCAGACCTTCCTGACCCGAGGTCGTGTCGCGCGCGTAATTCAAGTCCATCATCAGCAGCGCGTAGTCGCGCTTCGCCAGCGCATCGAAAATTCCAGCGATTGATTTAACCGCCTCGGTTTGGTGCCCTTCGCCTTTAAGCAGAATGCGCAGCGCCTCCAGCACATCCGGCTGATCATCCGCGATGAGAATTCGGCTCACGCGTTTACTCTCAACCGCGTTTCCATCGCGCTGTCAATTGTCGATCTTGCTATTGTCGATCTTGCGGTGCGATACAATCACCGGTGATGGCGAATCGAGAACTACCGTTTGTCAGCGTGATTCTCGCCGTAAAGAACGGCGCGAAATTTCTGCGCGAATCGCTCGAGAGCGTCCTGCGACAAAGTCATACGCCGCTTGAAATCATTGTTCTGGACGATCAATCGATCGACGAGACGCGCGCGATTGTGGAAAATGTCGATTCAGCGAAAATCCGTTACATCTGCAATGATCCGCAGCTCGGCATCGCCGGTTCACGCAATCACGGAATCCAACTGGCGAAAGGCGAGTTCCTCGCCTTCACCTCGCACGACGACATTTGGTTGCCGGAGAAATTGAGCCGGCAATGCGAATGTTTCGTGCGCGATGCCGGGCTCGATGTGTGCCTCAGCCATGTGCGTTGCTTCGTCGATCCAAATGAGACTGTGCCGCCACAGTCTTTTCCGAAGGATTTAATTGGAAAAGATGTGCCCGGTTGGGTGATTGAAACCTTGGTGGCGCGTCGATCCGCTTTCGAACGCGCGGGTTTCTTCGACGAGACGTTCGCACAAGCCGACGACACGGAATGGTACGCGCGCGCGCAACGAATGGGATTGTCGATCTTGATGTTACCGGACGCGCTCGTGCGAAAACGTTTGCACGCGCGCAGTGTTACTTACGGAAGAGATCGCGCGAAAACGGGGCGACGCGAATTGCTGGAAATCGCGCGCCGCTCGATCGCGCAGCAAAGATCAAGCGATCCGCCGGCGCCGCAGAAAGAAAAAAGCTAAACCGCCAACCGCCAGGAGCGACCATGTCGACGGCTCGGGAATCACTTGGACGTTGTCGATCAACAAATCCGGATCCTGAGCATCAGTGAAGCTAGAATTATCGTAGGCGGAGAATCCGAGAATGTAAGTGCCGGCCAAAAGGGGGCCGGTAGTGAAAAGTTGATAGCCAGTGGCGACACCGCCGGAGGTGGATGTCTTACTCAAAACCGTAAACGAGCTCGAAGCCGTGCTGGAATCATGAAGCGTAAAGAAGACCGCATCGTCTTGGCCGCTGCTGTTGCCTCCGTTAGGCATAAAATCCCACTGGAAACTGATGATGGCGCCGTTTGGAACGGTGAACGTCTGCTCAATGGCGGAACCACCGTGGAGTCCTGTTCCTTGATTCAAACTGTTGAGCGCTCCCGAGGTTAGCCCGAGGAACGTTTCCAAACTCGATTGCGAAGCCGTTCCGAGATGTGGCGTACTGATTACTGCCTGGAAACTTCCTTCCACCGGCGCTTGTCCATTGAACGTGCCTTGAACATTCGTGACCCCGATCGTGCTCCAGGGCGGAAACGCGCTGGATTCGAAACCACCATTTGAAAATACCTGCCCGTCCGCCAACCCGGCGGTCATGACGAAAGAAGCCAATGAAAGAAGGAAGATTTTTCCCGATTCGCCCATGGAAATCACCGCGCGCATTATCGAGTCGTGGCGACGCGATGGTCAAGCAGATTCAATTGTCGATCTTAGCGAGGCGCGTCGATCAAGGTCAGGTTGTAAATCGCATCCGTGTAATTGGGTTTAAGCTCCAGCGCTTTTTTCAACGCGGCGCGCGCATCATCGGGCCGATGCAGCTTGATGAAAACGGCGCCGAGCGCGTTCCAACCTTCGGCGTAATTCGGATCCAACTCGACCACTGCGCGATATTCAATCAGCGCGCTTTCCAAATCATTGCTGCTCGACAAGGCCAGACCGAGATTGAAATGGATCACCGCGTTCTTCGGCTCGAGTTCAACCGCGCGACGAAATTCGCGCACGGCCGTCGCCATTTTTCCAATCGCCGCGGAGGCCAGGCCAAGATCGACATGGAACGCCGCGCGTTCCGGATGGCGATTGACCGCTTCTTCGTAAACGCTGATCGCTTCGTCGTTCTTACCCGTGCGCATCAAGACAACGCCGAGATTCATCAGCGCATCGGGCGAATCCGGATTGATCCGAAGCGCTTCGCGGAATGCACTAATCGCCAGTTCGTCGCGACCGCTCTTCAGCGCCGGATAGCCGAGATTGAGCCAGGCTTTTAAGTTGTCCGGCGCGGCCACGGCGGTTTCCATCCAGAAACGATTTTCATTTCCCCAAGCCGGATTTCGCCGCCACGTCCGCCAACCGCCCAGCACAATCACGATGACAAGCAGAGCAAGCGCGACCGTCTGCCGCGCGGTCATGGTTTCCTGAATGCGCTTGCGCGATTGCGTGAACAACGCGGTCCAGACCACGCCGGCGACTGCGCAAAATCCGAGCGATGGCAGATACAACAGTCGCTCGGCTTTGATCGTGCCGATGATCGCGACAAAGTTCGAAACCGGAAAGATCGCCAGGAAATAAAACACGATTCCGAACCAGATGCGGCCGCGGCGAATGAACGAGACGGCGGCGATCACGAGCAAGGCGATGATTATCCCGAGCGAAATGAGAACTGCGGGCGCGAGCGGATTGTTTACCAGCGGAATGCTGTTGAATGAGTAATCGCCGCAAAGTTTTTTCGGCCAAATCAAGAGCCAAAGATAATCGCCCTGCACTTTGATCGCGGTCAGAAGACGCAAAGGCAGCGACGCGGGCGCGAGCGGATTGTCGACGTATTGAATTTTCTCGGGAACGCGCAAAAGCGGCCGCCAATACAACATCCAGCGAAAAACAAAGTAGAACGCGGCCACGCCGAAAACCCACGGATACAAGATCGACAATCGCTTGGGCCAGAGATTTTGTGGAACCGAAGCGCCGCGCGCGCGGAAGAGATCGCCGAGAATAATCGCGGCCGGAAAAATGAGCGCGTTTTCCTTCGAAAGGAGCGCCGCAAAAAATAAGAGCAACGATACCGCGAACGTTGCCGGCAAGATCGACATCGCCTCGGTGCTTCTTAAATAGAGCAGCCAGCCGCCAAGAAAAAACGCGAATGCCATCAGTTCCGCGCGGCCACTCACCCAGGCGACGGCTTCGGTGTGGATCGGATGAACCGCGAAGACGAGCGCGGCGACGAGGGCAATCGGAAACGAACGCAACAGTCGTTTAAGAAAAAGAAAAACGAGCGCGCTATTGAATGCATGAAGCAAAATATTGACGGCGTGATAACCGATCGGGTTTTCGCGGCCGATCAGATAATTGAGAGCAAAAGAAAGTGTCAGCAACGGCCGATACCCACCGGCGCCGGCATAATGACCGGAAGTGAAGATCGACGGCCAATCGGCGATCTGCTTTGTGAACGGATGTTTGAAAATCAGCTCCCAGTCGTCGGTGACAAAACCGTTCGCGAGCGAATTGAAATAAACAACGACCGCGACAAAGGCGATGCCGAGGACGCAATGCTTCGTCTTCATTTCAGCTCGCGCGCGTCCGCAGAAAGCGAAATGCGCGCCGGAGTTCGAGTTCCATCAGCATCGTCAGACAATGGCGCAGTGCGCCGCAAACGTGCGTCGGATACGATCTGCCAATTCGGGCGCGGTCCGGGAAAATATATTTCCAGACGTCGACCAGCCGAACCAGACGCAATTCGAAACCCTTGCGCGTCGTCAAAAACCTGCGCAGAAAAAATTCGCGAGAACGACGACGCCGCTCGCCAAGATCGACAAGTGAAAGCACGTAGTCGCTTAACATTCGTTCCGGCCAACTGATTTTCGGCGGCGGCAATTCCTCGGGAAACGGCAAAGTCATCCCGAAAAGTTCGCGAAGAAGCTGCAACGTCACCGCCAGAGCGCCTGGTGCACTGGCCACGCGTGTCCGCTCGAGCGCAATTTCCCAACTGAATCCGCCGGCAGAAACAATCTCCTGCAGATCGGTGAACCAGATCAATCGATTGCCGCTTAGTTCATCAAACACAAACTCAGCCACGCGGCCACGCGCCGCGATCGTGTGATTCAGATATCCGTGATTGTCGAGATGCGAAGCGAGATAAACGATTTCATCTTCTGTCGAGAGAACGAGCGCGGGACGATCCGCGATTCTAATTCCATTCGCGCGCGCAAAGAGCGCATCGTGATCGAAAGCGATTTCGCTGAATGGATCGGCCAACTTCCAATGCAACTCGATGTGCACCGGGGTCGGACCGCGTCGCACGAACGGCAAGTTGACGTGATATTTGCGATTGAATTTTTCCGAGAGAAGCTCGGGGGCAATTTCGTAACCGGCGGCGAGCAGAATTTCCTTCGCCTGGTCGATTTTGTCTTCGCGCACGAGAAGATCGATATCGGCAAAGGGGCGCAAGGCGGGATCGCGATAGATCGTTGGGGCCAGAGCCGCGCCTTTCAAAAGCATGATGTCGATCTTATCGGCAGCAAATCGATCGAGCAGTTCCGCGATGGCGGCGAAGTGCGCTTGATTGCGGACCGATGTGCGCACGTAACTTTGCCGGAGCAAGTGCAACGCGCGTGGCGGAATTTTTCCGTGTCGATCTAACGATTGAAGGTTGCGAAAGAGCAACGAGCCAACACCGTGTCGCCACGCTGTTGCGATCAGTTCATCCCAATTCAAATGCGAATCGAGAATCGCTGTCGCGCGCTCGGCCAGGTCCGCTGGAACATTTTGCCGCGCGCAAATCAAAATCAGTTCACGTTCGCTTGGTGTCAGCATGGAGATTTCCGCGCGCCCGACGGCGATCGAGCGAGGCCTTGATCGCGCGGACATAGCCATTGAGATCGCGGTGGGCGAGCGCAAGATTGTTTTCATGAATGCGCCGGCGATACAGCACCTCCGAGAGCATTTCCGCGCGCAAAGATTTTTCCAGGGCGCGCAAATACCAATCCGCGCCTTCCAGCGCGTCCGCGGCCGAATCAAAAAAGCCGATTCGCTCAAAGGCCGCGCGTTTGATCAGCATCGTTCCGGGAATTGGTCCGGGAATCGCGCGCGATTCTTCGCCGCGCTTTAGCTCGACATCGAAAAACTCAACGACGTGGGCAAAAACAGCTTCCAGCTCTGCATTCTTCAGGAATGCGTCCATTTGCCGGGACAGTTTTGTGTCCGTCCAAAGATCATCCGCATCGAGAAAGGCAATAAATTCGCCCTTTGATTCGCGCACGCCGGCGTTGCGCGCCGCGCCCGCGCCTTGATGCGATTGTGAAAGAAGTCGCGCCCGCGGAAACTTGTTCACGACCTCCCGTGACTGGTCGGTCGAACCGTCGTCGACCACGATGAGCTCGAGTGGTTGATAACCCTGTGCGAGCACGCTTTCGATCGCAGCGGCGATGAATCGGTCGCTGTTGTAGACGGGAATCACGACGCTGATCAATGGCCGTTCCATTAGTTCGCGCTCCTTCTGCGTTGCAACGACTGATGGAGCGCGCTCAGCAATCCGCCCCGCGACGTCTGATAAACGTTCGGCCGATTTCCAGGATGCATGCGAAAGTACAGACTAACGTCCGGCAAACGGGCGATGTCTGCGCCGGAATCTCGCGCGCGCAAAAACCAATCGACATCTTCGCCGTGGCGCATCTGGGAATTAAATCCGCCGATCCTGTCGATCAATCGGCGGCGACAGACCGCGCTGCCAAGTTGATAGGTATGAAAGGCCGGGCCGGCCGGTGCGGCGATGAAACATTGGGTTTGCCCGAAGACAAGATCGACATCGTGGCTTTGCAGATGATCGAGCGCAGCTTGCGGATGATTCGCCGCCCATAAATCGTCGGCGTCGAGAAAGCCGACAAACTCGCCTCGCGCGATTTCGAGACCGCGATTGCGCGCCGCGGCCGGACCTCGATTTTCCTGCCTGAGATAAGTCACGGCCTCGCCAAGATTTTTCGCGACCAATTCGATTTCGTCGGTCGATCCATCATCGACAATTATAATTTCGATTGGCAATTGCGACCGTCGAATGCTCGCGACGGCTTCGCCCAGAAATTTTGCGCCGTTAAAAACAGGAATGATCACGCTCAGCATCTCAAATCTCCGAAAGAGAGGCGGAGATTCGCTCCGGAATTTTCTCGAAGTCGCGACCGAGATTCAAATGCCGAACGGGAATTCTCTCCACAAAACTTGAAAGACGCTGAAAGGAAGTTTGTCCGGCGCCGGACAATTGAAAGATCGTGCTTGGCGCAATGGCGCGAAGCGCTTCCCCGGGCGAAGCCGGCTGAATCGACGTCTCGCGAGTTTGAGAGATACGCGGCAACAAAAGAGCACGACATGAGAGCGAGCGCGCGATTCGCTCGGGCCAAATTTCATTCAGGAAAAACAAATGTTTGTCTCCATCCATGGCCGTACTTTTTCCCGCGAGCGTGTTGAATTGCGGCAACTGATCGTGCCCAAGTTTGACCGAATTGTAGAGACTGAAAACACGGCTCGGTTCGGCGACTCTTAAAAGGCAATAATCGTCCGCGAGATAATTCCATCCGGCTTGCGCGCAGAGCAACGCCGTTGTCGATTTCCCGGAGCCGCCGGGACCAGCGAGAATGGCTGCGCCGCATTCCGTGCCGATCGCGCCGCAATGAACCAGGACGCGATCGTTCCGTTCCGCCCACCAATTCAGAATCGTGCGAAATGGCGCGCCGCTTTCATAAGCGGGAACCTCTTGCGCGTCGCGCGTCCAAAAGAGCGCGAGCTTACGGTCGAGATCAATCATGCTTAAGGCACTGGTGCCCTGATCGAAGGCGGTGCGAAACCGCTCATTATTATATGAGCGGATTTCGCCACGCGGTCCGTAATCCGATTCCGTCCACGGCGGCGGCACCATCTTTGTGCCGGTGCCAACGCTGTCCCAGGCGCAAATCGTAAGATCGACATGTTGTTGGGCCGGCAGTTGCAAATGGGCAAAGGCGCGCGTTAATCGTTCGCCAACTGCCGGCCCTGCGATTTGAAAGCGCGCGACCAAACCGCCAATCGAATAATCCTGTTCGTTCGATTGCGCCGATAAAAAAACTTCGTGGGCGGCGTCGAAGAACTGGCCCGGCCCGGCGCTCACTTTTGATCTGAAACCGGCGGCAGATTTTTGGGCCAACCGCTTTCATCCAGCTCGTGAATGGGATCGAGCAGAAGCAGATCGCGCATATCGGTAAATTTTTCGATGGTCGGAGCGACAAACGATTTCGGCGCTGCCACCTCGCGCGCGGCGGAGTTGTCAGGCGCGGCGACAACGAGCTGCTCTCGTTCGATTTCATCGAGGAAGCTTTCCATCTTCGCGGTGTTCTCCCGATTCGCTGCGAAGACCTTGGTAATTTCGTCGCGCGATTTTCCTGCATCCAAAAAGCGCCAGATGTCGATCCCGGAGCCGCCGACGCTGTAATAGTTTCCGCTCTCCAAGTTCACGATCACCACTTCGGTATCGAAAATTTGGTGGATAACTTTGGGAGAATTAATTCGGTAGCGCACGGGAGCGGACAGTTTCGATGGAACGGAGGCTTCGATCAAACCCAGAGTGTGCGATCAAATGTGCGATACTGAATCGCTTCACTGACGTGCTCGGGTGAGATGTCGATCTTGTCGTCGAGATCGGCGATGGTGCGCGAAACTTTGAGAATGCGATCGTAGGCGCGCGCGCTGAGATTCAATTCGCTCATGGCAACGCGAATCAATTCGTGGGAATCGTCCCCGAGCTTGCAATGCATTTTCAAATGGCGTGTCGTCATGCGCGCGTTGCAATTTGTCTTCGCGTCTTTTCGAAAGCGCCCTTGCTGTACTTCTCGCGCCTTGGTCACCCGTTCGCGGATCGCTTGTGAAGGTTCTTCGGCGCGTTCACTGGCAATGTCGCGATATTCGACCGCCGGCACTTCGATATGCAGATCGATTCGATCGAGTAAGGGTCCGGAGATGCGCTGGCGATAACGTTGCACCTGCACCGGTCCGCAGCGGCATTCACGTTTCAGATCGCCAAAGTAACCGCAGGGACAGGGATTCATCGCTGCGACGAGCATGAACTCGGCTGGAAACGTGAGGCTCCCGGCGGCGCGCGAGATCGTCACTTTTCCATCCTCGAGCGGTTGGCGCATCACTTCCAAGGCCGAGCGTTTGAACTCGGGCAGCTCATCGAGAAACAGGACGCCGTTGTGCGCGATGCTGACCTCGCCCGGATTCGGAAACGTGCCGCCGCCGAGGAGACCGATGTCACTAATGGTGTGATGCGGCGAACGGAATGGTCGCGTCGAAACAAACGAATTATCGCCATCGAGCATACCGGCGATGCTGTGGATCTTGGTCGCTTCAATCGCTTCGTCGAGCGACATCGGCGGGATAATTGTCGGGATGCGTTTCGACAGCATCGATTTGCCCGAGCCAGGCGGACCGATCATGAGAATGTTGTGACCGCCGGCGACGGCGACTTCGATCGCGCGCTTGACGTGACTCTGTCCTTTGACGTCGGAAAAATCGACCTCGTAGTTTTGATGAGTCGCGAAAAAGTCCGTTAGGTCACCGCGGGTTGGGAGAAGGGCAAGCTCGCCGCGCATGAATTCGAATGTTTGCCGCAGATTTTGCACGCCGTAGATGTCGATCTTGTCGACCATGGCGGCTTCGCGCGCATTGGCTTCCGGCACGAACAAGGCGCGCTTGCCGCGTTTACGCGCTTCCAGCGCGACCGGCAAGACACCTTTGACCGGCCGCACTGCGCCATCCAATGCGAGTTCGCCGACAAAGGAAAAATTTTCGAATGGCGTGCTGTTGATTTCTTCGGTAACGGCGACCATTCCGAGCGCGATCGGCAGATCGAAGCTCGGGCCTTCCTTTTTGATATCGGCCGGCGCGAGATTCACCGTGGTGCGTCCGCGCGGCCAACGATAGCCGCTATTGGTTACGGCCGTCGTCACCCGATGGAGACTTTCTTTCACAGCCGTATCCGGCAGCCCAACAATAAAAATCTTGGGATCGCCGTGCGCGCCGTTCACCTCCACTTCGACTTCGTAGGCATCGACGCCGTAGACCGCGGCCGAATAAATCTTCGCCAACATTGGGGTTTAGGTTGTCAAAGGTATATACGGGAAAAGAGACAATTGGGCGTATGGAAATTGCTGCATTTGGGAGCGTCGCAGGCGCGCCCTACGCCTCGTAAAAAGATTGAACAAGATACATCCGGAAACTGTCGAAGATGCGAAATATTTAACCTTGTTAAGTAGTTTAAAAAATGCTAAGAATTGTCATTAACGAGGTCCCGGCCACCCACCCCGCCGGAAGGTTGTTCATCATACCCCCCAAAGCGTGCAATGAAGAAGAGTTATATGGCTGCTGAAGACAGCGATACTGGAATTAAAATTTATCTGCGCGAGATCGGGCAAATCCCGCTTCTCACGCCGGATCAGGAGATTACTCTGGCCGCGAAGATCAAGAAAGGCGATCGCGAGGCCCGGGCGCTCATGATTCGTTCGAATCTGCGTCTGGTCGTCAAAATTGCCCATGACTACGCCAATCTCGGCCTGCCTCTGCTCGATCTGATTTCCGAAGGCAACATTGGCCTGATGAAAGCGGTTGAGCGATTCGACCCTGCGAAGGGCGGAAAGCTCAGCACGTACGCCGCCTGGTGGATCAAACAGTCGATCAAGCGCGCGCTGGCCAATCAGAGCAAGACCATCCGTCTGCCAGTGCATCTCGTGGACAAGATTTCCAAGATGCGCCGTGTTTCTCTGCAGATGAGCGAGGAGCTCGGGCGCGAGCCGACCGATGAAGAACTCGGTGACGAGATCGGCATCGCCAGCGGAAAAGTTTCGCAATTGAAAACGGTTTCCATCCGGCCGGCATCTCTCGATGCACCGATCAGCGATGACGATTCGACCGAATTCGGCGAGATCGTCGGCGACGAAGATGCTCAGACTCCGTTTGAGCTTCTGCGCGACAAAAATCTGCGCAACGAAGTGGGCGGATTGCTCGACGTGCTCGACGATCGCGAAAAGAAAATCATTTTCCAGCGCTTCGGGCTCGATGGCGGCAAGCCGAAGACGCTCGAAGAAGTTGGCAAGAAGTTCGGCGTCACCCGCGAGCGCATTCGCCAGCTGCAAAACATTGCGCTGTCGAAACTGCGCCGCGCGCTCGGCAAGAAAGAGCGCCCGGTCGACGTGGAATTGCCGGTCGAAGCTTAAAATCGACATTTTCAATGTGGGAGCAGCCTCAGCGCTGCGACACAATCGGGACACTAAGGTCCCTCCCACATTTTTATTTCGCCGTGCGCAACTGCACGCAATCAACCAGACCTTCGTCGGCCCGCAGGTCGGTGATGATTACCAAATGGTCGCCCGGCGTGGTTAGCTTTTGCTGGCGCAGACATTTCTCGGCCGCTTTGATGGTGGCGTTTGGATCGTCGGTAAATTCAATCCGCATCGGGCAAACGCCCCAGCAGATCGACAATTGCCGCCGCACTTCTTCGCTCGGGGTAAAAGCAAAAATCGGCGCGTGCTCCGGGCGAAG
>Ga0209526_10000005_pt1 | contig 173943 bp, 156 predicted proteins | sample JacPinW_OM2H0_M1_FD_188566 | JGI IMG/M metagenome (GOLD analysis project Ga0209526, IMG submission 188566) | Forest soil microbial communities from Algoma, Ontario, Canada - Jack Pine, Ontario site 1_JW_OM2H0_M1 (SPAdes) (version 2) | ecosystem: Environmental > Terrestrial > Soil > Boreal... | reverse complement strand
AGCGACTCCTCAGTGGCATCAACCAGCTCCAAGCCGGAAAACCAGCGCTTAAAGGTGTCGGCGCTGACCTGTGGTTTGAGCGCAGTGGACAGTTTCTGCCATAGCTTTGTACACTTCTCGTCCATAGCGACTTGTTAACAGCGTTACACGATTGCCACAAAGGCGGTAAAAGGGGGGAAACGGTTGAAAAAAACGACGCGGCACGCTCGCGTTACCGCGCACAAACTCTTGAAAATGCGGCGCAAACCGGGACGTAAACACGTAAAATACGAGGGAAAAATGAGTTCCTCGCTGGATGAGGAACGCTCGCGCGAGCTAAGATCGACATGTTCGTTGCGCAAGACATCGGAAAAGGCTAAGGGATCGTTCATTCCGGGCGCAGTAGATTCCTCAAAAATGTTCACAGGTTATTCACATCGGCCCCTTTTCGCCCTGCCAGCGGCTTGAGATTAGAAACCGCGACAAACATCGACAAGAAAAAATTGTGAATTTTATTTTCATTTTGCGCTCAAAAAAATCTTGACTGAAAAACCGTACCGGATACTCCGCGCGCGACAAAAACCGGGCAGCGTTCGAACAGTTGACCGCTTTGATGCACGCACGCATTTTCTCCTGCTTTCGGGCAACATCGGCGTGCTCGTTGTCGTAAAATGAAAATCATCGTGGCAAAAACCAGGGGGCAGAGGTGCCAAACATAGGTCCGCGCGTCGTGCGTCTTCCGAAATAGCGCTGAACGCTCATGCGTATTCTTCCGTTTTCATTGTTTGCGCTTTTTCTCGCTGCGTTGCCCGCCCACGCGACCGACGATTTGCTGCCGCCTTTCGGATTCCGGTGGAATGATTCGACGCAGCGCGTCGAAAACGTGCTCAATGGTGCGAAAGCGCGAATTACGTTGCGCGAAAAAAAGGAGAATAGCGAAGTGTGGACAGTGGAAGGCCTGGTTCATCCGGGTTTGAGACGAACGCTCTTCACTTTCAAGCACAGTTCGCTTTTTGGCGTCGAACTTCAGTACGAATACCAGGACCGCACGATCGAATGGTACAACCAGCGCATGGGCGACATCCGGCGCTACTTCGATGCAAAATTCGGCACCGGTAAGTTAGTTTCGCGCTCGCGCGACACAGACTCAGACGTGATTCAAACGCTCGTCGGATATCAATGGATGGTCGGGACGACCATGCTTGAGCTCTTTTATTTTTCGGCCGAGAAAGGCCAGCAGTCTTACCGCACCATCAGCGTCGATTACAAAGCGCTCTGATTTTTTTTGTAGCGGCGGTCTATGACCGCCGAATCCATTAGTTCCGGCGCTCGCAGAGCGCCGCTACAGAAGCTGCTTCAATCACAACGCCGACTCGGACGCGACGGCTGGTCGATGTTTGATCCCGCGCTGGGTTTCTTTCTGCAAACGTTTCAAGCGACTTGCCAAACTCGCTTTGGCCGCCGAGTTCATCCGGTCGATAAACAAAATGCCATTGAGATGATCGATCTCATGTTGAATGGCGCGCGCGAGCAACCCACCGGCTTCAAACTTGATTGTGTCGCCATCAAGTGTTTGCGCCGTCAGCGCGATCGATTCCGCGCGCTCGATCTCGCCGGTGATTTCAGGAAAGCTCAGGCAGCCTTCGGTTCCGGTCGAAGTTTTATTATGCGGCGTGATCTGCGGATTGATTAGCACAAGCGGCATTTCCGCCCTTGGATCGACATCTTTCCCATCTAACCGCATCGTGCTCGGCCGGTCCTCGACTTCCGAGACATCGATCACGGTAAGTTGGAGCGCTTCACCGACCTGTTGCGCCGCTAACCCGACGCCATTGGCGGCGTGCATCGTCTCGAGCATGTTCGCGGCGAGCTCGCGGATGCGATTGTCGATCTTATCGATGCGTTTGCCTTTTGCCCGGAGAATCGGATCTCCGTACTGACGGATGGGCAGGTTCATCTTTGCTCGCGTGTGAAGGAAGGCAGATTTTTCACACCGGCCAATTTGAGCGCGTCCATTACTTTAATGATCGTCCCCCAGGACGCCTTCCTGTCGGCTTGCAAAGCGAGAGACGATTTTCGCGTCGCGGGCAAATTGCGCACGGCGTTCTCCAGTTCGTCGACGGCAACCGGTTTTCCATCGAGCTTGACCTCGTCGCTCTCATCCACACTCACAACGGCGTGCTCCATCTCGGCCGGCGCGCTCGTGGCCGTTTTTGAATCAGGAAGATTGATCTGAACTTCGGGCTGGTCCTTTTTGAACGTGGTCGAGACGACAAAGAAGATCAGGAGAATGGTGAGAATATCCACCAGTGAAACGATGATGATGGACGGCGCGCGCCGTTTCTTGACAGCGAATTTCATGGCGCCAGCTCGAGTGGGTTCACGCGACCGGTGCGCGCGTCGGCATCACGGCCGGTTTTGGCGGCGGGGCCTGCCCAGCGACGCGGCCGTAATAGAGTTTGGCGAGTAGATCAGTCACGAGCGATTCCATTTCCACCGAAAGCACTTCCACTTTCTTGGAAAAATAAACGAACGCGATCAAGCTCGGCACGGCAATGCCGAGGCCGAAGATGGTGGTGCTGAGCGCTTCCGATATTCCGAGCGCGATTCGTTTGGCGTCGGCTGCGCCCGCACTCAAACCGAGACTGGCGAAAACGTGGATCAAACCCGAGACCGTGCCGATCAATCCGATCAATGGCGCGATGCCCACGATCACTTCGAGCACAACCAGGCCCCGCTCGAGCCGAACCATCTCGTAGCGCGCCCGTGTTTGCACCGCTTCCGCATTTTCCGAGCGCGTCCAACGCAGATGTTGCAGGGCCACGCGGACGATGCGCGCGAGCGATGATGGATCGTGATGAACGATGCGGCCCAGCCGTTCCGGACTCGCCCCGGGAACGAGCCGTTCCATCTCGCCCTCGATCGTAATCGGGAGCACATTTTTTTCCCGCAGCGCGAACGTGCGCAAAATAATCGTGGTTAGGGCCACAATCGAGCATGCCAGCAGCGGCCACATGAACAAACCGCCCTTGGTGAAAAAGCCCGTTACGCTTTGCAGCGCTTCCGGCATTTGAGCGATGAGCAAGGTGGCAATCATTAGTTTGGATAAATGATGAAGTTCATGCCCTCAATCTCCAGTCCTTCGGCAGGCAAAGTATTCGCCAGCTCCTCCGGAATCGGCGGAAGCTGCGCCTCGAGCACGGATTGCAGACAAATATTGGCAAAAGCTTCGTTCGATGTGTTCTCGGTAATCTTGAGATTCTTCACGCGACCGCTTCGGTCAATGAAAAAGTGGACCCGGAGAGTGCCGATGTTAGCCAAATCGCGCTTCTGTTCCATGTAAGAGTACCAGCGCGAGCCGATCGAATCTTTCAGGACCTTTTCGTAACGGCCGAGCGGTGTCCCCAATGCATTAACCGACGAGATTCCGTGATTGCTGATACTCCCGGAGATGCGCGTCTGCTCTTTCAGCGCTCGATAGCTGGAGCGCGCCTGCGCCGGGGTCGGCGCCACCGTTGGCCTGACCGCCGGGGTCGGTGTGGTCGTTAACATGGCAAATTGTTGGGCCTCGGTCGCAGCTGTGGGCTGCGGCGTCGACTTGGGAGGCTCGTATGGTTGCGGAGTTTGCTGAGGCGCTGCGCTCGGTTGCGGCTGCGCGCCATCTCTGGCCAGTGAATAGTTATGCGATTCCAAGTCGACCGCGGGCCGATCTTTCCCTTGTTGCGACGGAAGCGGCGCATCTCCGGTGGCGGGTTGCTGGCTGGCAGCGACGGAGTTGGCATTCGACTCGAATGTTTTTTCCTTGGGCGGCTCGACCGACGCTTTCGATTCGTCCGTCTCCATGAACATCGTGTTCTTTTGCGCAGCCACCGCGGGTGGCGGCGTGGAAAGATCGACAATCGTCAATTCCACCGGCTTGTCCTCTTCCAACACGAGAGGCGATGAGAAAACACCGCTGAACGTGGCGATGGTGTATCCGATTACCAGATGCAGAAAAAGGGCGGCCAGAAGTGCCCACAGAATCTTGCGCACCTCCGCCTTTTTCTCCGTCGCGTCATCGACGGAGTGCCCAATGATAAACTCCGATGTCGTCACAATTTAGCGCCCGAACATTAGGTCACGCCCGAGGCTTTGTCATTCGGGCGTGGTGAAACAAATATTGCTGTGCATAACCTCCGTGTTCCCCGAAGTATTCTTGTGTGAACCTTTGCAGCCGCGACGCGTTCAATTTTCGCGCGCGAGGGAAATACCTTTCCTTCAACACCCGCTCGATCCAGACATCGATCGGGAAAGCTCGCAGCCGTTCGTACGCGAAGAGCATCACACAATTAGCAACCTTCGCGCCCACGCCCGGCAGAGCGCAGAGCTTGGCTCGAAGATCGACATCGGAAAGTGCCGACCATGCTTCCAGATCGGCCTCATTCGCACTAACAAGCCGGGCCGTTGCCAGCAAGTTCTTTGCACGATAACCAAGCGCGCATTCGCGCAATTTCTTCTCGGAACTTTCGGTAAGCCGCCGCGCGGATGGAAATGAATGCAAATCATGATTGCCGATCTTGCGCAGTTCGCCAAACCGAACCCGCAAGGCGCGCGAGATTTGGCGAATGTGCGCGACCTGCTTCATCGACGAGCAAATGAATGTCGCCAGACATTCCCACTTCGGTTGCCGAATGATCCGTAGTCCGCGGCAAAAACTTCTCGCCGTCTTCATGACTTCATCACTTGGGAAAGAGCGACAGATTTCCGCGAGCGAATGATCGAGCGAGAAATAGTTTCGGATCAAACTTGCTCGACCATTCGTAATCAATCGATCGCCGCGTTGCTCTAGTTGAACCGGCACGTCCCCGATCGTCCCGACAAATCCGGCGCCGATTTTCTCCCAATGAAAGACCTGGCCGGAGTTAAGCGTCTTCTCCAGGTCAAAATCCGGCGCTGCGATTTCTGCTAGTTTCACTTCTCAAAGGTTGCGCGGCGCAAAAATTCTGTCACCTAAGATCGACATGGACAGCCGGCTCGCGATCGACGCGATTGTATTACTTGCCTACTTTTTTGGCATCGTCGCGCTCGGACTTTGGGCGGGACGGCGAAATAAAAATTTACAGGATTTTTCCCTCGGCGGCCGGTCGATTCCGTGGTGGGCGGTCCTGGGTTCGATCATTGCGGCCGAAACGAGCGCCGCGACTTTTTTGGGAACACCGGCCGAGGGCTTCAAGACGCGGGGCTACTTTTACGGCCAGCTCGTTATCGGCACGATCCTGGCGCGTATCGTGGTCGCCCGCACCTTCATCAAACCCTATTACGACTATCGAGTGCAGAGCGTTTACGAATTTCTCACCGTCCGCTTCGGCACCAAAACCAAGAACATGGCGAGCGGGATTTTTCTCTTTACCCGCGTGCTCGGAATCGGCGTCCGCCTTTACCTCGGCGGCGCGATCATGGTGGTGATCTGGCGTTATCTCTTCCCGTCGCTGCCGGTGAATCTAAATACCTATATTTGGGGAATCATCTTCGTCACCGTCATCACCACCATTTATACGGCGGTCGGTGGAATCAAAGCGGTGGTCTGGACCGACTTGATCCAGGTCGTGCTCATGTTCAGCGCCGTGATTTTCGCGATTTTCCTCCTGCTTCGACACATTCCCGGAGGCTTCGACACCGTAAAAGAGAACCTTGGCGGACTTGGCAACGTTAAATTTTTTCAAACCGGATGGGATCCACATCTCCCGTTCGGCGCGGCCCTGAAAGCGATGCTCGAAGAACCCTACACTCTGTTCGCCGCGTTTATCGCCTCCACTTTAATCACGATGGCAACTCACGGGACCGATCAGGACAACGTACAACGGATGTTGACGGCGCCTGATTACCGAAAGTCTCAGCTCTCACTAATCTTGAGCGGCGTGATGGATCTGCCGATCGCAATGGCGTTCCTGACCGTTGGCATTTTGCTTTCGGTATACTACTCGGTTGTTCCTGGCACGACATTGCCCGCCGCCGATAACGAAATCTTTGGTCATTACATCGTGCACGAAATGCCAGTGGTGTTTCGCGGCCTGATTATTGCCGGCGTTTTCGCCACCATGATGGGCTCGACTTCCGCCGCGTTGAACGCGCTCGCGACCAGTTTCACCAAGGATTTTTACCTGCCTTACATTCGACCAGGCGCGACCGATCGACAGGCAATACGCGCTGCCAGGATCTCAACGGCCGTGTTCGGAATTCTCATGATCCTGGTGGCGACAGTGGCGGCCAACGCCGTTCTGCAAGACGCCAAGTTGACCATTATTCCCATCGCCATTGGGATTCTCGGCTACACCTACGGCGCGCTCCTCGCCGTTTTTCTTCTCGGAATGTTGACGCACAGTCGCGGACGCGACGGCGCCAATGTGGTGGCCATGATCGTCGGCATCAGTTCCGTGCTCATCTTGTGCAAGGTGACCATTCCCGCTTTCGATCTCGGTGCGCTTTTCACTGGAAAGTTAATTCCAGCACAATGGGACTTCGGCTGGTTCATGCCCGACTGGTGGCCAAAAATCGCCTGGCCTTGGTTCGTTTTTGTCGGTTGCGTTGTCACGCTAGCTATCAGCGTCCTGTTCCGCACACCGCCGAGCCAGATCGCAGCCGCAGAAGCGCACGTGAAAATGGCCTCTTGAAACGCTTGAGAATTTAGGAACGCGGCGGCGCGCCTCCCTCGATTTTCTTGTCACCGGCCAACTTGATTCCCAAATCGCGCAACTGCCGCGGATCGACATCGGCGGGCGACTGCGACATCAAATCCATGCCGCGATTGTTTTTCGGAAAGGCCATCACTTCGCGGATCGCTTCCTCGCCGCACACAAGCATGACCAGACGATCGAGCCCGAACGCGATGCCGCCGTGCGGCGGAGCGCCGAGTCTAAATGCGCGGAGCAAGTGGCCGAACATCGATTGTCGATCTTGCGCGTTTATCCCAAGCACTCCGAACATCTTGTCCTGCAAATCGGGCTCATGAATTCGCAAACTTCCGCCGCCTATCTCCACCCCGTTTAGGACCACGTCGTAGGCTTCCGCGCGGATTTCGCCGAACTTCTTTGCGTCGAGCAACGGCATGTCCTCTGCCTTGGGGCGTGTGAACGGATGATGCACCGCGTTCCACTTGTTTTCCTCCGCGCTCCATTGCAGCAGCGGAAAATCCGTCACCCAAAGAAAATCCAGCTGATCGCTGTCGCTGACGAGCTTCTGATATTCCGCGATCCGCAGCCGGATGCGGCCGAGCACTTCACAGGCGATCTCCCATTTGTCGGCCGCGAACAAAATGAGATCGCCCTCCTCAATCTTTAGTTTCGATTGCAATGCCTTCTTCTCCGCGTCGGAGAAGAATTTCACGATCGGCGATTTCCATTCGCCATTCTCGATCTTGATGAAGGCGAGTCCTTTTGCGCCAAATGTCTTGGCGATTTCCGTCAGCTCGTCGCTTTGCCCAATCGTGAGCGAAGCAAATTTCTTTGCGTTGATCGCTTTGACCACACCACCGGAATCGAGCGCACCGCGAAAGACTTTGAAACCGCTCGCGCGAAACTCTTCGCTAAGATCGACAAGTTCCATCGCGAAGCGGCGATCGGGTTTGTCGCTGCCGTATCGGCTGATCGCCTCACGATAGGTCATCCGGTCAAACGGCGTTTTGATGTCGATCTTGCGCGCCGCTTTGAAGATTGCGGCAAGCATTCCCTCGGTCAGCGTGAAGATGTCGTTGGCTTCGACAAACGAAGCCTCAATGTCGATCTGGGTAAATTCGGGTTGCCGGTCGGCCCGCAAATCTTCATCGCGAAAACATTTTGCGATCTGAAAATATTTCTCCACGCCGCCGACCATGAGCAGTTGTTTGTATTGCTGCGGCGCTTGTGGCAGCGCGTAGAATTTTCCGGGCGTGAGCCGGCTCGGCACGAGAAAGTCACGCGCGCCTTCCGGCGTGCTCTTGGAAAGGATCGGTGTCTCGACTTCGATGTAGCCCTGGCTGTCGAGATAATCACGCGTCGCCTTGGCAACTTTGTGGCGCAACCGCAGGTTCCTTGCGAGCTGCGGCCGGCGCAGATCGTAGTAGCGATAGGTCAGACGCAAATCTTCGTTGTGAACGTCGGTATCAATCTGGAATGGCAGATCGGTCGCGCGATTGAGCACGATCAGCTCCGACGGGAGAACTTCGATATCGCCAGTGGCGAGTTTCGGATTCTCCGTCCCCGGCAATCGCGGGGCGACTTTACCACTCACTTGAATCACATCTTCGCTGCGCAACGCATGCGATCGCTTCGCCACCTCGGCGTTTTCTTCCGGGCGAAAAACCACTTGGGTCAAGCCTTCGCGATCGCGTAGATCGATGAAAATGACGCCGCCGTGATCGCGCGAGACGTGCACCCAGCCGGCGAGCGTGACCTGCTTGCCGATGTCAGTCTTGCGAAGCGAATTGCAGTCGTGCGTGCGGAACATTTTTAAAACTACCGTGTCATTCTGAGCGGAGCGAAGAATCTCTCAAATTTGTGTAACGGCAAGCTAGTTAGAGAGGTCCTTCGCTCCGCTCAGGATGACCGCGATGAAGGCTTTGCGAGAAAGTCGAGCAATTGATCGTGTGCTATCAACTTCTCTTCGCGCGTGGCCAGCGTTTTTACTTTTACCTGCGGCCATTCATCGCCGTAAAGAACTGCAATGGTCGCACCAGAATCCTCGGCGTTCTGAAATTGTTTGCCTACTTTCGTTGCAATGAGTGGATAATCGACGCGATAACCGTTTTCTCGAAGTTGTTGGATCTGCGACAACGCGTCGGCGCGACGTTCTTCCTTGGCGATGACGATGTAGATGTCGATCTTTAGTTCGTCGCGCACGGCCGCTTCCATTTTCTCACGCGCAGTTGGACGCGCCCGGACCAATTCCGCGAGCACAACGTCGCCCATGGCGAAACCGAGCGCCGGCATTGAAACCGCGTCGTCGCTCAATTGTCCGATCAAATTATCGTAGCGGCCGCCGCCGGCGATGGCGCGGAGTTTTCCCCTTCGATCGAAAACTTCAAAGACTGTGCCGGTATAATAAGCGAGCCCGCGCACGATCCGAACATCGACATCGACGTATTCCGCGAGGCCGCGCGCGCCAAGATCGTCAACGAGTTGATCGAGTTTTCCGCTGCGGCCGCCTTTGTCCAGGATCGACAAAACCGGGTCGGCCAGCTTTCCGAGTTTCTCCGCCGTTTTATCGCGCGGTTCGCGCTCGGACTTGTCGATCGTCTGCAACACTTCCTCCCAGCGCTCGCTCGGAGTTTTCTGCTGTTTGAGAAAATCAGTCCAAAATTCTCGGTCGCTGATGCGGACGACGAAATCCTCGGCCGTAAACCCGAACGAGCGAAGGATGTCGATGGAGAGAGCGATCAATTCGACATCGGCGGAAAAATTGCTTTCGCCGATGATGTCGCAGTTGAGCTGGAAATGTTCGCGCAATCTTCCGCGCTGTTGTTTTTCGTAACGAAAGAACTGCCCGATGGAAAACCACTTCAGCGGTTTCCTGAACTCGCGTTCATGCGCGGCCACAACACGCGCCAGCGTTGGCGTCAGCTCGGGGCGGAGCGAGACTTCGCGTTCGCCTTTGTCCACGAAATTAAAAAGCTGGCCGACGATTTCATCGCCGCTTTTCTTTTTGTAGAGCTCGGTCGGCTCAAGCACCGGGCCCTCCCATTCGACGAAGCCGTAGCGGCGGGCGACCTCGCGCCATTTCGCGAAGATGTAATTGCGCGCGGCGCAATCGCTCGGCAGAAAATCGCGGAATCCGGGTAAGGCTTGCATCTTTATCACTTCAGGATGCGACCGCACGATGTCGATCTTACGAAACAAAGATGCCGTTGAATAAACTCCAGCTGGAAGGAGTCGGATAGATTCACGGCGGAGAGCATCCGTTCAACCAAAGCAAAGGACAAACATGAAACAAACCAGATTAATGAAAATGTTGGCGGCCGGCGCCGCTTGCGCAGTGGCACTTGGGACGGCCCTGGCGCAAGAAAGCTCGACCACGACAACCACTACCATCAATCCCGCGACGGGCACGACCACTCGGGAAACGGTGACAACCAACAGCGCCGGAACGATCACGGCTTACACGCCGGGTTCGGATTACATCACGTTCCGCAGCTCAACGGACATCGCTCCGGTGAAGTATTACTACACCAAGAGCACGACCGTTCTCGACGCGGAAGGCAAGACCGTGACATGGTCGGCCGTTCGCCCGGACCTGCCGGCGACGGTTTATTACACCAAGGAAGGCGATCGAATGGTCGCGACGAAGGTCATACTGAGCAAACCGGCCACGGTTTACGAGAAAAAGGAGACGACCACCACGACTACGACAAAGCCGTAAGGCTCGGTTGGTAGTTTAACGAAAATTCAAAAGCGCCCGCGGAAGCAATTCCGTGGGCGCTTTTCTTTTAATCGTTGTAACCGCGCGGGAATTTCTGATGCCATTTCCAAGCGCTTTCGATGATAGCGTCGAGCGATTGGAACTGCGGTTGCCAGCCAAGCTCGCGCTTGATTTTTTCCGATGATGCAATGAGTCGCGGCGGATCCCCGGGGCGTCGCGGCTTTTCCACGATGTCGATCTTGCGGCCGGTGACTTTTCTGGCGGCGTCAATCACTTCCCGCACGCTGGAGCCGCCGCCAGTGCCGAGGTTGTAGAATTCACTCTTCCGTGCGTTGAGCGCGAGCATGTGCGCCCGGGCAAGATCGACAATGTGGATGTAATCGCGGATGCAGGTGCCATCCGGCGTGTCGTAGTCCGTGCCGAAAATTTCGACGTGCGGTTTTTCGCCCAAAGCGACCCTCAGCACATTGGGGATGAGATGGGTTTCGACGCGATGGTGTTCGCCGAACTTTGCCGACGCACCGGCGGCGTTGAAGTATCGCAACGAGACAAACTTCAATCCGTGGATCTCGCCATACCAGCGCAGGATTTTTTCGAAGGCGAGCTTTGATTCACCGTAGGGATTGATCGGCCGCGCCGGCTGGCTTTCGTCGATCGGCACGCGATCGGGTGGGCCGAAAATCGCGCAGGTCGATGAAAAGACGAATTGGTTAACTCCCTTCGCCACCATCGCGTCGAGCAGGTTCAGCCCGTTGGCGATATTGTTGCGAAAATATTTGGATGGGTTCTGCATCGATTCGCCAACCAGCGCACTGGCGGCGAAATGCATGACCGCGTCCGGACGTGCATTGGCAAAAGCCGACTCAATTGATTGACGATCGGCGAGATCGCCTTCGATGAACTTGGCGCGCGGATCGATCGCGGCGCGATGGCCTTCGCTCAGATTGTCGAAGATCGTGACGGCGTGCTTCTCGTCGAGAAGCTGTTCGGCGCAAATGCTGCCGATATATCCAGCGCCACCGACAACGAGAATTTTCATTCGCGGGAAAGTCCGCGAATCCCAGCGTTAATCAATCGTGGCGCGCGGCGTGGTTGGCGCATGCGCAGAGGCGGTGGCTTTCTTCTGCGCGCTGGCGATTGGCTTGGGCGCGGACGGCGGCGCCTTTTTGTGCAAGGCAACGATCATCTGCTGGACTTGGCGATGTTTGGCCCGCGGGGTGAGGACCTTGAGGCTTTGTGCGTCCGAACCCCACTGAAGGATGTCGATGTCGACCATGCGAACGCCCCAACGTTTCATTTCCAGGCGACTCGTCTTGTAAAGATCGATCGTATTGGTTCCGACGAGCGCAGTCCCGTAATCGTCGATGACGTATTCTTCTTTCGTGTCGACAATTCGGAAACGCGTTCCGAGAGGAAAGCGCGACCAATCTGATGCCGCGCTTAAGACGTGGCGACCAGAGAGATAAGTACCAATAGCATTATGGCGACCGCCTTTCTCCGTATGTGTGTAGGCAGTGGTCCGAACTTTTTGCATGCGATGCACGCTCGAAGACTGGACTGTGACATGCGCAACTGGCTGCTCCGCGCAACTGGCTAGAAAACCAGCAAACGCCAGAGCAATTGTAACCCTTATGTATTTGAACATTTTGCAACACCGGGGCCGTAATACCATTGCGGCCAGGTATGGCAAGCAATAATTTGCCGGGCGATTGTCGATCTTCTCCATGGGAACGCTTTCTCCGAGGCCGGTTTACAGAGCAGGAAGCGTTCTTTTCGATGGTGGTCTCTTTGAATTTTCGTAAACGGCGATGCGACCATGCCATGGTCGATTAGCGCGTAGGAAACTCGCTCTCGAAATGGCTGAGCGCCTACAACTTCGGACTGGCTGTTTGAGCCAAGTCCACCGTGCAATGCGGGCAGCGGGTCGCTTTGATGGGGATCGACATCGTGCAAGCCGGACAATCTTTTACCACCGGCTCGCCGTTTGGTTTGGGCCGTTTCATTTTGTTAATCGCGCGCACAAGCAGAAAAATACAAAAGGCGACGATAAGAAAATTGATCACCAGCGTGATAAGGTTGCCGTAATTCCAGGTGACTGCGCCGGCCTTGATCGCGTCGGCGGGCGTGTTGAAGGCGGTGCTCCCATCTTTCGCCGCCTTGAGGACGACGAACTTGTTTGAGAAATCGAGACCGCCGGTCAGCAGACCGATGGGCGGCATGATGATGTCTTTGACCAGCGATGTAACTACCGATCCAAAGGCCGCGCCGATAATCACCCCGACAGCGATATCAATCGCGTTTCCCTTCACAGCGAATTCTTTGAACTCTTTCCACACGTTTTTCATATGACGAGGTTGATTAGTTTTTTTGGCACAACGACAACCTTACGAATGGTCTTACCGGAGATGAGTTGCTGAATTTTCGGATTCGCGAGCGCAGCTGCTTTCATTTCGTCCTCGCTCGCCAGGATCGACATCTTCATCCGGTCGCGCACCTTGCCGTTCACCTGCACGACGATTTCGACCTCGTCCTCCGCCAGCCAGCGCTCGTCGTACTCGGGCCAGGGTTGATCGGTAATATCGCCGGGTGCGCCGAGTTTCTCCCACAACTCCGAGCTCACATGCGGTGCAAACGGATTGAGCAAAATCAAAAAGGTGCGCATCGCCGAAATCGGAATCGCTTCGGCGTTGGTGAACGCGTTCACGAAAATCATCATCTGCGCGATGGCGGTGTTAAAAGAGAGCGATTCGATGTCCTCCGTGACTTTCTTGATCGTGGCGTGCGTGATCTTCTGCTGCGCCTTGGTAAGATCGACATCTTGGACCGCGGGTGAGAGCTCCCATTCGCCCGCTTGATTTTCATTCATCATCAAACGCCAGACGCGTGCGAGAAATCTAAACACGCCTTCGACGCCGCGCATGCTCCACGGTTTCATCTGCTCGAGCGGCCCCATGAACATTTCGTAAAGACGAAACGCGTCCGCGCCGTACTGCTCGATCACATCCTCGGGATTGACGATGTTCCCGCGCGACTTCGACATCTTCTGATTGTCTTCGCCGAGAATGATTCCCTGATTCACCAAGCGCTGAAACGGTTCCGGCTTCGAAACGTAACCGAGATCGAAAAGCACTTTGTGCCAGAAGCGCGCGTAAAGAAGATGCAACACGGCGTGCTCGGTTCCGCCGACGTAAAGATCGACACCACCCGGTTTCGGCCCGCCCATCCAATATTTTTCCGCGGCTTCGCCGACGAAACGTTTATCGTTCTGCGGATCGCAGAATCTCAAGTAATACCAACACGAGCCGGCCCATTGCGGCATGACGTTTAATTCGCGCGTCGCCTTGTCCGAATACCGCACCCAATCTTTCGCTTTCGCCAGCGGCGGTTCGCCCGTGCCGGTGGGCTTGTAATCTTCGAGCGGCGGCGGGACGAGCGGCAGTTCGCTCTCACTCAACGACCGGTGTTTTCCATTTTCCCAAACGATTGGGAATGGCTCGCCCCAATACCGCTGCCGCGAGAAAAGCCAGTCGCGCAATTTGTAGTTAATCGCGCGTTTGCCTTGGCCGCGTTCCTCCAGCCACGCCGTAATTTTCTTTTTGGCTTCGGCGCTCGGCAGTCCGTTGACGATCGGCGAATTGATGGCAACGCCCTCACCGACAAACCCGAGCGCCTGCTCATCGCCGAGCGGCTGAACAACTTCGACAATCGGCAAATCGAATTTTCTCGCGAATTCCAAATCGCGCTCGTCATGTGCTGGCACTCCGCCGATCGCACCGGTGCCGTAACCGAGCAGCACGTAATCGGCGATCCAGATGGGAATCTTTTGTTCGGTCGCTGGATTGATCGCGTGGGCACCAGTAAAAACGCCGGTCTTTTCTTTCGTCAATTCCGCTCGTTCGAGCTCGCTTTTGCGTGCGGTCTTTTCTCGATACTCGCGCACCTCCGGCCATTGCTCTTCGGTAACGATTAGATCGACCAGGGAATGCTCCGGCGCGAGCACCAGGAACGTCCCGCCGTAAAGCGTGTCCGGGCGAGTGGTGAATACGCGGATCTTTTGTTCGTGATTGTCGATCTTGAAATCGATTTCCGCGCCTTCGCTTTTTCCGATCCAATTTCGCTGGAGCAATTTGATTCCTTCCGGCCAATCGAGTCCTTCGAGCTCGTCGATCAAGCGCTCGGCGTAAGCGGTAATGCGCAGCATCCATTGCCGCATTGGCCGGCGAACGACCGGAAATCCGCCCACTTCGCTTTTTCCATCGACAACTTCTTCGTTGGCCAGGACTGTGCCGAGTTCCGGGCACCAATTGACTGGAACTTCCGCTACGTAAGCGAGCCGCACGCTGTCAGGATCTTTTCCGCGATAAGTTGAGATCGGCTCGGCCTTGTTGGTTTTCGGATTGAACCAGGAATTGTAGATCTGCAAAAAAATCCATTGCGTCCATTTGTAGTAGCCCGGGTCGGTCGTGTTGACCTCGCGCTGCCAATCGTAAGAGAAACCGATCGCCTTGAGCTGCGATTTGAATTTGGCAACGTTCTCGCGCGTCGTGAGAGCGGGATGTTGCCCGCTCTTGATGGCGTATTGCTCGGCCGGCAAACCGAACGCATCCCAGCCCATCGGATGCAAAACGCTAAAGCCGCGCATCCGTTTGTAGCGCGCGACGATGTCGGTGGCGGTGTAACCTTCCGGATGCCCCACGTGCAACCCCGCGCCGCTCGGATACGGGAACATGTCGAGCACGTAGAATTTCGGTTTGGCCGGATCGAAGCCTTTTTCTCCGGGATTAGGCGCGTGAAAAATTTGGCGGTTATCCCAGAGCGCCTGCCACTTCGGCTCGATCTGGTCGAATGGATACGGTTTGCGACGCTCGCTGCTCATCGGATTATGAATCAGGAAAGCAGGAAAACAGGAAAAGAAAATGGAATTGCTGCTGGCCACCCGCAATGCGCATAAGACCCGCGAGTTTGCCCAGATACTTGGCAACGATTTTCAGATCAGCGATCTCTCCGGCTCGAATGTTCCACCAGTGCACGAAACCGGCGACACATTCGAGAGGAACGCGGTTCTGAAATCGGTGACCGTGTCGCGGGATAGGCATCTGTTTGTGATCGCGGACGACTCGGGTTTGGAAGTGGATGCGCTGGAAGGCGCGCCGGGAATTTACTCCGCGCGTTATGCCGGCGAGAATGCGAGCGACGAGCAGAATGTGGAAAAGCTTTTGCGGGAGCTCGCCGCTCGAAACCTGGCTGGTGCTCAGCGCGCGGCGCGGTTTCGTTGCGTCATCGCCCTGGCACGCGAGGGCAGGCTGCTCGATACGTTCGAAGGAATCGCCGAAGGAGTGATTGTCGATCTACCGCGCGGTAAAGGTGGGTTCGGCTACGATCCCATTTTTGCTCCGACAGGGTACGACCTGACCTTCGGCGAATTATCTGCCGAAATAAAAAATCGAATCAGTCACCGGGCGAAAGCAATCGCGGCGTTGCGCCAAGCTTTGCTGGACCTGAGGCCGAAAGCCTAGTGTGGCGGTTGCGCAGGTTGCGCACCTGGCCCAGCAGCTGCGCCCGTTCGAATCTGGTAGCCCACTTTCTTAATCTCGGCTTGACGAACCTTGTCGAGCAAACCGATGACATCGCCATGCATGGCCAGGGGTTCCGCGCTGATCGAAACCTTAATGTTAGGATTACTTTTTTGGAGTGCAAAAAGGCGCGGCATCACCTGCTCGTCCGGAACGTACTGCCCATCGAAATAATAGACTGGGCCGGCCGCGACCCGGACGGAAACATAATCTTTCTGCGTGGTCGGTGGGACAGCGGTGTTCGAGGGAAGATTCACCTTAATCCCTTTCATATGGGTCTGGCTCAAGCTCACCATCATGAAACTGGCGAGCAGAAAGAACATGATGTCGATCAAGGGAATGATCTCAATACGCGCGCGTTTGTGTGGGATAGGCGAAGAAAGACGCATGGTAGCTAATACGACGCACCGCTCATGGTGAAGGTGATGGGAATTTTGACTTTGGGTGCGACGCCGGGTTTAAATTTCCAGCGTCTAAAGGCGCTCACGGCCGAATTGTCCAAAATAGGATTACCGAGACTTTGCGCCATGGTTGCATCGGTCACGGTGCCGCTGGCATCGACCGAAACGACGCACACACCGCTGCCGGTGATGTGGCGAGAGCGTGCTTCATACGGATATTCGGGCTTCGGCGAATTGAGCGCGAGAGCTTTGGCGCTCGAAATTGACATGACTCCGGATGGACGTGCCGCGGTCGGGGCCTTGACCGGCGCCACTTTGGCATTGGGCGGACGCTTGGGCGGAGGAGTTGTCTCTTCCTGAAACTCGGGCTGGATGTCCGGCATTGGCGGCGGCTCGGGAAGTGGAATGTCTTCCGGTGGAGGCGTTGGCTCGTCCGTCGGCGTTTCCAGGGTTGCGATGATTTCCGCCGTTGGAATCTGGGAGAGATCGACCGGCGGCGCCTCGTGTTTCATTGATGCGACAACAATGACGGCGTGAAGGAACAACGCCCCCCCAAGGTAGGCCCAAAACTGCCACCTCGGCGGAGGTCTATACAGGATGGGCTTCGCCATATCGTTATCGATTTCCTGGTCCGGGAAGGCCCTTGAGGGCTTCGCTCTTAATTTCGAAAGCGATCTTGTAGAAACCGGCGCTGCGCAGTTCGTCCAGTAAACGGGTGACGTTGATATGCGGCGTATTAGCATCACCGCGAACGAACACCTTTGCTTCCGGATTCTCCTGGTGAACCTGGTTCAGCTGCGCCTGCATCGCTTCGGGCGTCATCTCCTTCTTGTCGAAGTACCAGTTTCCGGCTTCATCAACCGAAACGCTAACGTATTCATTCTTCGCTTGTGTCTCACCGGTCCTTCCAGTGGGAAGATTCACCTTCATTCCCTTCATATGGACCTGGCTCAAGCTCACCATCATGAAACTGGCGAGGAGAAAAAACATGATGTCGATCAGCGGAATGATCTCAATCCGCGCTTTCTTATGCGGAATGGGCGAGCCAATTCTCATCGGTTCCTTCGCAATTGTCTTTGGTTCATATTCCTATTAGCGAAGACAGAATAGGGATCACCGCGTTGTCGTCATTTCCACTTCGCGTTTCGCTTTGGCATTCGCTTCCAACATCACCTCCAGATTCGTTGCAGCCGTCTGCAATTCGAACTCTAAGTTAGACACTCGAGAAGTGAAAAAGTTAAATGGAATCAGCGCAAAAATGGCGATGCCCAGACCGCAGGCTGTCGCGATGAGCGCTTCGGCGATACCACCGGTGACCGCGACCACGGCAATCTCTTCGTTGCCGAGAGACGCGAATGACTTCATCAATCCAGTGATCGTGCCCAAGAGACCGAGCAATGGGGCTAGCGTAACGAGAGTGTCCATCACGACGAGGAAACGACCGGCGCGCTTGATTTCAATACCAGCCGCAACCTGCAAGGCTCCTTGCAGCGAAGCATGTTGGTGATTGAGTCCGTTCCACATCATGCGCAACACCGGATCGCGCGTATCGCGTGAGAGCCGCGAAGCTTCCGCGACGTCGCCCACTTCGATGGCGGTAAAAACTTTCTCGATCCGTTTCGGATCGCGCCGGAACCAGCGGCCGAGCCACCAGAAAATGCGCTCCAACACCACGGTGACCGCAATGATCGACACGATCAGGATTGGCCACATGATCGGGCCGCCTCGATTAAACTTATCGACGAGCCAAAAGCTGCTGGTCGGCGCACTAATAAGGCCAGATTCTTTATACGCACCCGGTGACGAGCTCGCGGCTGGCGATGGAGCGAGGCTTCCGCTCAATGTCGCGGTCACGCTCGCGCCTGGCGCGGGCGGAACACCGGCCGGACCTGCCGGGGACATTCCGTTGGCCGGAGCCGGAGACATTCCAGCTGCTGGCGGTGGTGCCCCTGGCACTGCTGGCGCCGCGGGATTTCCTACTGGCGGCGCTGCATTCGCGGGCGCAGCTGGGCTGGCCGCGGTGGCGGGCGCGTTCGGCGGTGGCGCCGCCGGGCGAGTTTGAGCGAAGGCGGTTAACGCTATGAGACTGAGACAGACAGTAAGTAGTGTTTTCATAAATTGCGGCCAGGATGAACTCAATTGCTGTGACCTATCCTTATCCCAAAGGAATTTATGGTGAGTCCAGCCCAAATTTTTCATCTTTCTTAGCGCTACTGGTTTGACTAGTAGTTCGCTCTATTAGTTCGAATTATCTGCGCCCGTGGGATGTAAGGGAAGCAATCAATTCCGATTCTACCTTAAAAATCCTTACGAGAGGATCTCAGGCCGCATTGACGACGCGGTTTTGCAAAGGCGGCCAATCGCTGATCCTCGCTTCCAGTTCGTCGCCCGCCTCGATCGGGCCGACGCCGGAAGGTGTGCCGGTTAGAATAACGTCGCCGGGCAACAGCGTTATTCCTTCGCTGGCGAAAGCCACAATCTGAGCAGGCGAATAAATCATCTGGCTGGTCCGGGCGACTTGCCGCGGCTCGCCGTTTTGCCGGAGCTCGAGCGGCAAATCGCCAACATCGACATCGGCATACACGAACGGCCCGATCGGCGTGTAGGTGTCGAAAGATTTGCAACGGCTGAATTGCTTTTCCGTCTTCTGTAAATCGCGATCGCTCACATCCAGGCTGACGGTGTAACCAAAAACAAAATCAAGCGCCTGTTCGGCCGCGATATTTTTCGCCTGTTTGCCGATGACGATGGCCAGCTCCACTTCGAAATCGGTTTGATGTTCCGGAAAGGTGATCTCGATCGTGCCTTTGTGCGGTAAAAGCGAACTCGGCGCCTTGAACCAGATTAACGGAGTGCCGAGCGGCGTCCGTTTCATCTCCGCGATGTGCTCGGCGTAATTCAATCCGACCGCGATCAACTTCGAAGGTGCGACCGCAAGATCGACATCTACCAATGAGAGCTTGGCAACTTCGCCGGTCGGCTCGATGTCGATCCAGTACGGATTCTCCAAAATGTGCACCTCATCGCCCCGGACCTCGCCGTAGAAAAATTCTTCGCCGAGTCTGAACCCACCAAACATTCTCATAGCATGTCATCCCGAACGGAGTGAGGGACCCCGCATTCGAAGCTTAGAATACACAAGCCGACCAGTGTGCTCCACCTCCATAAGGGAGGTTCCTCGCCTCGCTCGGAATGACAGCGCTTTTATTTGGGCGCGATTCCGACAAAATCACGCACCGATTTTTGTTCGGAGATGGAAAAGGCGCTGCCATCTTTGCGCTTGAACCAGAAAGCGCTCGAGGAGCCTCCATCAAGATTCAGCGCGCGTTGGATTTTGAAGTCACCTAAGCTGTTGGCGAGAATGCCCGATAGATCAGCGAGCGAAACGTCGGAACAAAATCCAAGTGCGGCACGATCGCCACTTCCGACGGCGGCAAAGGTTCGCCTCGCCGATCGCGTCGCCTCAAGACCCGCGACTCGATGTCCAAGATCGACCAGAAACGGTCCGCATTCGACGGCCGCGGGCGGTTTCGAGCGTGGTGAAAATTCGCTCACTCGCAATATTTGAACCTTCGCCGCGGAAGCGGCCAAAACTCCACTGAGCAATCTTGCTCGCTGCAATGGCGCGATCGTTTTTCCGTCGACGATCAACAACCCGATCGGCCGATAATCGGGATCGAAATAGCCGCCATTGACGCCGGCCAAACATTTTTCACGTCGCATCACTTGACTAAGATCGAGGCGCGGCTCGTCGGGCTGATCGATCATGCGCAGTGTGCATGATTTGGTGGAGAAAATCGCCAGCTCGAGCGAGGCACGCTGGCCCGTTGATGAATCTTCTGCCACCGCGTATCGATGTTCGAGCCCTCGCGCGGCCGAGGGTTCGTTTTGAATGGAAATTGTCTTCCATTCCGCGCGCGCCGATGCCGCGACAAGGAGAAAGAGGAATGCCGCGCTAAGTTTTCGCACCGTACTTGTCGAGCAAAGTCTGGAAGCGCGGATCTTTGCGGATGAAATCCCAAATCGGATTCAACTTCAAACTCGCGACCGTGATCGGACTGGGTCGCTGCAGCAAATGATCCAAAAGCGCCACGGCGTTGCCGGCGTCCCCGAAGATCGAGTAAATTTGCGCTGCCGTCAGGATTATTTCCGGCCCTTCGAAAGCATCCTTGCTCTCCGGACGAAGTGCTTGGGCGCGCTGAATCTCAGCGATGGCTGCATCCTTTTCGCCGAGCCAGGCCAGCGCCTCGGCCAAACGCGCCCGTGTCGCCGCATCATCTCCGTTTTGCTTGAGATCGTCCTCCGCGATTTTTTTTGCTTTCACGAAGAACTCGTGCGCGCCGGCGTCGTCGTGCAACGCCTTTCTCGCCGCGCCGATAGCGGTATACTTGCCGCAGAGCGCCCCTGGATAAGAGGCCAGAGAGGCATCGGGAAGAGCTTCCGCGATCCGGACCGCCTCATCGAACTTCCGCAGCAGAAAACAGTAGTTTATTTTACCAGCTGTGATCAGACTTTGGATCTCTGGAGTCACCGGCATCTTATCAACCCGGGCCAAAATTTCCTCGACCACCTTGAAGTCGCCTTTTTCTTCAATGGCGAATTTGGCCCTGAGCTCGAGCGGCCCGATGGCCTTGGGATCGACGGCGAGCGCGCGGTCGATCATTTTGTTGGCCGCCTCCCAATTGCGCTGCATCTCGTAATTGATGGCGAGGTTTTGCATGGCCCACACGCTTTTCGGGTTCAGCGCGACCGCTTTCTCGAGACTGGCATTCGACTGGTCCCATTTGCCCTGCCGGCGCTGGATCGCACCCAGGGCCAGATAAACTTCGGAGTCGTTAGGCAAACCGCGCTGGGCGATTTCAAATTCGCGGGCCGCCGCTTCGAAGTTGTTGTCGATGTAGTAATGGGAAAAGCCCAGGGCGAGATGCGCCTCCGGCAAGTCGGGTTGCAATTGGATGGCGCGCTCGGCCAGGGAGCGCGCTTTCTCGCGGCGCGCGGGCGTGCGCTCAAAGGTGTGCACGATCCAACTTTCCAATTGCGAGTAGCGCGCATAGGCGAGCGCGAACGTTGGGTCGAGCGCGATCGCGCGTTCGTACATTTGTTCCCCCTGCTTCAGCTTCTCTAGGTCTTCGTAGCCGCTCTGCATCTCGTGGGCGCGCATGAAGGCGATATAGGCGTCGCCGTTTTGCGTCGGCTGGCGCTCCATGTGTTCTTTCTCCGCCGGCGAAAGTTTCGCTTGTAGCGCCGCCGCGATCTGGCGCGCGAGATCGGTTTGGATTCTAAAAACGTCGCTCAGATCGCCATCATAATCTTCCGCCCAAAGATGTTGGTCATTAGTCGCGTCGATCAATTGTACATTCACGCGCACCTTATTGCCGGAGCGGCGCACGCTGCCTTCGAGAATGTTTGAGACGCCAAGCGCCTTGCCGATTTCACGAAGATTTTGCGTCTTACCGCGGTACGGCATGACGGATGTGCGCGAGATCACTTTTAGATCGCCGATTTTCGACAGGTTCGTCAGGACATCGTCCTGGATCCCGTCGGCGAAGTAAGCGTTCTCCTTGTCGTCGCTAAGATTTTCGAAGGGCAGCACGGCGATCGACTTGTCGATCTTGCGTGCGACCGCGCGCGGCAGCAGGAAAAAACCCGCGGCCGCGGAGATGATCACGCCGGTCACAACCAGCATAATGACGTTGCGACGTCGATGACTGACGGACGCCGCGATGTCGGGCGTTGCCTTGATTCCTTGCGGCGTAACATCAAAGGCCCAGGCCAGAATCAAGGCGATCGGAAACCCGATGAGCAACAACACGACGACCAAACGAAAAGTCCAGCCGGGCAAATCCCAAGCCGGGAAAACGGCTGAGCCAATCTGAATAATAAATCCCGCGGCGATAATGTAGGCCGCGGCCACGCGATAAACTTTTCGCCGTTTTACTTCCTCGAAGAAGCCACTCATAACAACAGGTTTGGGTTCGGCAGGAATATAGCTCAACGGTGCTGGTTAGACAGAAAAACACCGCACCCCGTTCACCTTACACGCGGGCAGGTACGAAGCGGTCGCTCGAGAAAAACTTATCGACTGCGTGCACCTTGTTTCACCGCCGGCGCCATTTTCTCGACTAAAGCTTCGAATCGCGCATCACCGCGCAATGGATCCCAGTTCGGGTGAAGGCGGAGCTGTCCGTAAGTAACGTCGCCTGGAATCTGAATCGCGGCGGTAAGCTCCTTCAAGGCAAGATCCTTCTCGCCGGTCCAGGCGTAGGTCACCGCCAAATAGCGCCGCATATATGCGCCATTGAGAGCGTCTTTGTTCGCCGGCAAAAGCTCGACCGCACGCCTTCCCTCCCGCAGCGCATCCTCTTTGCGATCGAGAGCCGCATCAATCATCCCGAGCACAGCCAGCGCCCTCGGATAGTCCGGTTGCGCGTGCAGCATTTGCTCGACCTCGGCGCGCGCGGCCAAAAAGGCGGAGCGGGCAGCCGCCGTGTCGCCGCGCAGACGAGCAGCGAGCCCTTCGCACCAAGCCCGCGGAAACGTCACACCATTTTCGTTGATGCCATGAGAAGGAATTGCAGCCAGAACGTGAGTGAGCGCAGCCGAATCGCGCTCGCAAAGCCCACAGAGCAGCCATCTCTCCGCGATGGTCGCGGCCGCCGCAGGGTTTTTGGCGAGAATGTCATCGATCGTTGCGCGCAAGGGACGCGTGTCTCCACGCCATTCAAGCTCGACCTGCGCGCGGGCCGCGCGAGTCTCAACATCTTCGGGAATCAGTTTCAGTGCACGATCGAGAACGGCCGTCGTGTCGGCGAACCGCCGCAGGTTTTGATACGTCAACGAAAGTTGCTGGAGAATGAAAGCATTTCGCGGATCCAACTCCAAAGCGCGCTCCAAGTCCTGCGTTGACTCGTCCCAGCGCGCTTCTCGACGCTCGATGTAACCCGCCAATTCGTAAACCAATGGATCATTCGGCAACTTGCCACGAGCAATCGTCAGTTCCTTATGCGCTTGTTTGTAATCGAGGTAGCCACGGTAAAGATGCTGTGCCCGCGCCAAATGTGTTTCGCCCGCGTCCGGCCGCATCCGCAACAGCGTTCGCACAGCCGCTTCGCCTAAAGCGAGACGTGCCGGTGTGTGATCGAGGCCGAGGAAGTAGAGACGATCATTGGCAAAGGCGAGCTGGTAGAACGCGAGAAAAAAAGTCGGATCTCTCGCGACGGCCTCGTCCAGCAATCCCACCGCCTGAAGAAAATTCTCCCGGGCGCGACTTGAGAAGGTCGTAATATCGAGCAGGAACTTGGCTCGCAGATATCGATCGTAAGCCGTGAAGTCCTTCGTTGGCTGTTCCGCAATGGCAGCCTTCTCGCCAGGAGAAAGTTGGGCTTTCAATTGATCGGCTATTTTTTGCGCGATCTCGCTTTGGATCGCGAAAACATCGGCCACTTCGCGATCATAAGACTCGGCCCAAATGTGCGCGTCCGTCCGAGCATCAATCAGCTGTGCGGTTACACGCACGCGAGCGCCAACGCGCTGCACACTTCCCTCGAGCACATGAGCCACTCCCAGGGTTGACGCGATCTACCGCAGGTTACGCCTGACGCCAGTCTTATATGGCATGACGCTGATGCGACTAATAACTTTTAGGTCCGCTACCTTCGCGAGGTCGGTAAGAATTTCACTCTGGACGCCATCGGCAAAAAACGCGTTCTCTTTGTCCGTACTCAAATTCTCGAAAGGCAATACCGCGATACTTTTATCGCGAACAGGAGGAACGGGGGCAAGGGCCGGAGTCACCTTACTGCGATGGAAAAACGCGTATGTGACGAGGGCAAGTGCGACCAACGTTAAAGGGGCAGCCAAAAGTCTGGCGTGTCGGCGAAAGAATTTGAGAACACTCGACGGCTGGATCGATTTCCGTTTGAAAAACGTCGGCAGCTCGCTGTTTCCTGCTTCGTCGGTATAAAGGCTTACGATGTTGAGTTTGGTCCCATGCTTTCCCTCATATTCACCGAGTTCATGCAGGTATGGTTGCCAATGCTGATAGCTAAAAACGTCTTCAGCCGCGCGCTTTGACAACAAGATATGCCCGACGTTGCCGCAACTCATCACTTGCTGAGCGATCTTTATCCCTGCTCCGGCAACGTTTGTCCTGTCATTCACATCCACCACACGACTCACCGGACCGGTATGGATACCCATCCGGATCGCTAACTGCGGATAATCGCGAAGCGCCTTGCCTATCTCGAGCGCACATTTGAGCGGGGTCTCGATCGTGGTCGAGAAGACCAGCACCATGCCGTCGCCGGTCGGGAGTCGAACCAATTTGTGCGCTGCTTCGGCACTTCGGAAACTCGCGCTGTTTCGCACGATCTGATTGAGTAGATCGAGAACCTCGTGCTGTTCGTTGATCAGTAGCTTGGAAAACCCCACGGTGTCGATGAACAGAATGTGGGCAATCTCTAGTTCGAGATCTGTTTTAGCCTGCGCCGACATAAAGGTACGCTGCGCCGGTCGAAGAGTATATCGCAGGCTTTTTCCGACCGTCGATTAGAAACAATGGAGTTCCCGGTTTCCGCTCGGGGAACTTTTCCAAAAACATTATTTTATTCCGCTGGCAAAGACGGTTTGGAAATGCGGGCTGTGCTTTTCCCGCGCGACCACGCGCACGTCGATGTTTTTGAAGCCGGCGCCTTCGAGCAGCTCGTGCAATCGCACTTCACTGAAACCGAGCCAGTGATCCGCATAAAGTTCTCTCGCCTTTTCGAAACGATGACTGAGCAAATCGAGGATCACGACGCGGCCGTTCTTCTTTAACATGCGATGCGCGGCCGCGATTGCGCGCTCGGGACGAATGGCGTGGTGCAGCGCCTGACTGAAGATTGCAAGATCGACACTGTTCTTGGCCACCGGCGGGTCCTGAATGTCGCCCAGGCGGTACTCAAGATTTTTGAAACCATGTTTGCGCGCCAGTTTCGATCCGAACTCGACCATTTTTTCCGAATTATCGATGGCTATAATCTTACGCGCGGTTTTGGCGAGCAGTTGCGAAAGGGTCCCCTCGCCCGCGCCAAGATCGACAATCGTCTGCGGTGGCAGCAATGGAATAAGCGCATGCGCCAGCGCCTGCCAGGAACGGCCCGGCACGTAACTGCGTCCAAATTTTCCCGCGAGTTCGTCGAAATATTCGCGCGCTTTGTCCTGACGTTTACGCAAGGTCAGCTTCAACGCGGTGCGATCTCGCGTCGTTTCCGGCAGCTCGCGCGCGAGCATTCGGACGATTTCGTTTACACGCGCCATGGCGCCGTTGCGCTGCGTCCGCTTGACCGGTCCGTAATAAACATTTTTGCCGGCACGCCGGTCTTCAACGACGCGGGCACGCTTCAACTGAGCGAGATGACTGGAGATACGCGATTGCCCGAGTCCCATGATCTCCTGCAACTCCGCGACGGAGAGTTCTTCTTCCTCGAGCAAAAGGAGCAGGCGCAGGCGCGTCGGGTCGGCCAGAAGTCGCAGTAAATTTATCGTTGACGCCATCGGAGCACCAAACGATATATCTACGTATCATGATCGGTCAATATGTCATCGACATCTTGATTTCTAATCTCGTCACTTGTCACTAATCACTCGTCACTTCTTCTCATGTCGCATCGCTACATTTTTTCTTCGGAATCCGTCACGGAAGGTCACCCTGATAAAGTTTGCGACACGATCAGCGATTACATTCTCGATGCCTGCCTCGAGCAGGACCCGCTGAGTCGCGTTGCTTGCGAGACGCTGGCTAAAGGCAATCTCGTCGTGCTGGCCGGCGAGATCACGAGCAACGCGAAGTTTGATTATGTCGAGCGCGTCCGGGAAGCGATTCGCAGTATCGGCTACACGAACAGCGATTGCATCTTTCACGCCGACACTTGCCGTGTTGTCTGCGAAATCAGCGAACAATCGCGCGACATCAAACAAGGCGTCGATCAAGCCGCGGCCGAAGGAAAAGGCACGTCCGAGCAAGGCGCCGGCGACCAGGGTTTAATGTTCGGCTTTGCCTGCAACGAAACGCCCGAACTGATGCCCGCGCCGATCTCCTTTGCGCACAAACTCGGGCGCGAACTCACTCGCTTGCGCAAGTCTGGCGAAATTCCATGGCTCCGTCCCGACGCGAAGACGCAAGTGTCGATCGAATACGAGGGCTACAAACCGGTGCGCATTACCACCGTGGTTGTGTCGTCACAGCACGCTGCCGACGTGAAACAAAAAGAAGTCCGCGAAACCCTGATCGAACTTCTGATTAAAAAAGTGATGCCGCGCGAACTGATGGATGAAAGAACAAGCTATTTGATCAATCCGACCGGAAGATTTGTCATCGGCGGGCCGGAAGGCGATGCCGGCATCACCGGTCGCAAAATCATTGTCGATTCTTATGGCGGCATGGGACGCCACGGTGGCGGCGCGTTTTCCGGAAAAGATCCAAGCAAAGTGGACCGCAGCGCGGCTTACATGGGGCGCTGGGTTGCGAAAAACGTGGTTGCCGCGGGATTGGCCGACCGCTGCGAAGTGCAATTCGCCTACGCCATTGGTCATCCGGAACCGGTCAGCGTCAGCGTCGATACCTTCGGCACCGGGAAAGTGGACGACGACAAATTGGAGCGTGCCGTTCGCCACGTTTTCAATTTTAAGCCCGCGGAAATCATCAAGCAGCTCGATTTGCTTCGGCCGATCTATCGCAAGACGACCAACTACGGCCATTTCGGAAGGATCGATGATCTCGATTCGATTACCTGGGAGAAAACGAACAAGGCCGACGAACTGAAAAAAGCCGCCAAATAGTTATCCGCAGATTTCGCAGATTTACGCAGATTTTTGAATGCAAAAGGACCCCGAAACATTCGCGATCATTGGCGCCGCGATGGAGGTGCATCGCGAGCTCGGACGCGGATTCCTCGAGCTCGTCTACCAAACTGCATTGGCGTTGGAATTCCAGGAGCGCGGAATTCCGTTCAAGGCTGAAGTTGCCCTGCCGATTCGCTACAAGGACAAGCTTCTGACCTGCGCGTATCGCGCCGACTTTGTCTGCTTTGAATCTGTAATCGTCGAAACGAAAGCTATCGCGACGCTGACCAGCGCCGACGAGGCGCAATTGATGAACGAGTTAAAGGCAACCGGCCTGCAGCGCGGGCTTCTACTAAATTTCGGAGCGACAAGCCTCGAACATAAGCGGCTCGTCTTAAATCTTTCCGAGAATCTGCGTAAATCTGCGAAATCTGCGGACGAAATCTATCTGTGAAAACTTTATGAGTACGACAACACGAATTGACAAAAAACAAGATTACAAAGTTGCCGATATCAATCTGGCGGACTGGGGCCGGAAAGAGATTTCCATCGCCGAGAAAGAAATGCCGGGGCTGATGTCGATCCGGGAGAAGTACGCGGCGAGTAAACCGCTGGCCGGCGTGCGCGTGACCGGTTCGCTGCACATGACGATCCAAACCGCCGTCCTTATCGAAACACTTGTCGATCTTGGCGCGAACGTGCGCTGGGCTTCATGCAACATTTTTTCCACGCAAGATCACGCCGCGGCCGCGATCGCGAAGGCCGGCATATCCGTCTTCGCCTGGAAAGGTGAATCACTCGAAGATTATTGGTGGTGCACTTATCGCGCGATCTCGCACCCGGATGGCAAGGGCCCACAGCTCATCGTCGATGACGGCGGCGACGCGACGCTGCTCATTCACAAAGGTTACGAGCTCGAAGAAGGAAGCGATTGGGCAAAATCGAAATCGGCGAACAAAGAAGAGCAAGTCATCAAAGATCTCTTGCTCGAAGTGCAGCGCGAGAATCCGTATCGTTGGCACGAGATCGTGAAGGATTGGCGCGGCGTTTCGGAGGAAACGACCACCGGAGTGCATCGCCTTTACAAGATGCACCAGGAAAACAAGCTCCTCGTTCCCGCGATCAACGTGAACGATTCGGTCACGAAATCGAAGTTCGACAATCTCTACGGCTGCCGGCACTCGCTCGTCGATGGATTGAACCGCGCACTCGATGTCATGATCGCCGGCAAAGTCGCGGTCGTTTGCGGCTACGGCGATGTCGGCAAAGGTTGCGCGCAATCACTCCGCGGGCAGGGCGCGCGCGTCGTCGTGACCGAGATCGATCCCATTAATGCGTTGCAAGCCGCGATGGAAGGCTACGAAGTCACGACCATCGAAGACACGCTTGGTCGCGGCGACATTTACATCAGCGCCACCGGCAATACCGATGTCATCACCCTCGAGCACATGCAGCGGATGAAAGACCAAGCCGTCGTCGCGAACATTGGCCACTTCGATAACGAAATTCAGGTCGAAGCGCTCAACACCGCAAAGGGCGTAAAGCGCACGAACATCAAGCCGCAGGTAGATAAGTACACTTTTTCTGACGGCCACGAAATCTTCCTGCTGGCCGAAGGCCGTCTCGTGAATCTCGGGTGCGCCACCGGCCATCCGAGCTTCGTCATGTCGAATTCGTTTTCCAATCAAGTCCTCGCCCAGCTCGATCTCTGGAAGAACCGGGACACTTACAAAGTTGGCGTTTACGTCTTGTCGAAGAAACTCGACGAAGAAGTCGCGCGACTGCATCTGGAAAAGATCGGCGTGAAACTGACAACGCTAACCAAAGAGCAAGCCGACTACCTCGGAGTTTCGGTCGATGGTCCGTTCAAGTCAGAACAGTACCGCTATTGAAAGCGGCGCCACTTTGGTGACCTCGACGTAGTCGCAGCCGTCGCGGTGTCGCCAAGTGCCCCAGATACGAACGCGTCGATTGCGATTCGCTGCCTCGGTCAGCAGTTTGCTTGCGCGCACGGGCGCCGCGAGCTGAACGGTCGAACGCGCGCCGGTGATTCGGAAGTCGTACATGATTTGAGAAGTGCACGGTTGACCGCCATGCATGGTGACTCTTCCGACGCCGGAAATGCGTGAGCCAGTCGACGATGTCTTCGCCGGCGCGACTGGCTTTGTTGGCTGCGCACAGCTCGTAAGCGCCGCCACCGCGATGGCGATCGAAAATGAAAACAGAGATAGTCTCATCGATCTGATTGCTTCATTTGATTTCATCGATCTCGGCATGGAACCGGTGCAACAACCGATGCACAAAAGGCGCGAGCAACACCGAAACAATCCCAATGAACGCGAGACCGGAAAACAGCGCATAAAACGAAGCGAAAAGCTTTGCCGCCGAAGTCGGCAAAGGATCGACCGGCCCCATGCCGGCCAGAATCATCGAAGCGTTGAGCAATGAATCGATCCAACTTAAATGCGCCAGACCGTGATAGCCGAGGACTCCGATTGAAAGACCGAAGGCCATAACACCGAAAGCGACCAAACCGTGCCATCCAACTCGCTTGAGAAATTCCGCCGGGCTAAGGAGCCGATGCGTTCGGTGCTCGTACATCCGTCCGTCCCAATGATCAATCGCCCTTATCTCACCGTGACCGCGTCACTCGGCTGCCCGATTTCCAGATCGTCAATGACCGCGCGCGCGGTGTAATTGCAGTCTTCAGCTTTACCGGAGCGCATCGGCGTGGTGTCGATCGCCGGGGTGCGAAAGAAGAACCCGATTTTCTGCGGCGAACTTTCTCCTTTGCATTGACGGTAGAGATTGACTCCGCTGACGTTTCCACCCGCTTTGCGGAATGGAATCGTCACGTAATTGCCGGTGCGGCGCGGTTGGCCGAGCTCGGCCTTGTATTTTTTCGGATCGAGCTTGGCGGAAATGATCCGCAGCGCTTTGCCGATCGCGTCGGTAAATTTGGAATGTTTCCTAAGCCGCTCCACCCGCGCCTGCCGTCGCGTATCGATGCCGGGGCGAACGGCGGTGGGCGCACCTGAGCCGCTCGGAAGATCGACATAGTCACCGGAGGTTTGCCCTTCCAGGATCGCGTGGGCCGCGTGATCAGGATCCGAGTCAATTTCCGGACCGAGTGTCTGCAAAATGTAAACGGCATATTTGGAATCGTTCACCGCGTTCGTGATTTCAATCGCGCTGAAACCAAGGTTTGCTCCAACTTTCGGGAATTCTTTTGCGAAGTTGTTATGCCAATCGATCTGACCGGCCCGTTCGGTGGGATAATAAGATTTGCTCATTCGCCAAAACGCTCCTGCGGATCGTCATACCCGATTGGAGCCGTGTCCGTCAATTCAGTTCAGACTGCGTTCGAGGCATGAGATCGGATCGCTGGCATAGCTCAAGCTTGTTAGGCAACATCTTCTTGGGCTATGAAGCCGTTTCATAAACGCAGCAGTCCGTTGACCGCCCCTCAAAAGGCGGCCAAATCGGCCGACGTTATCGCGAACAGCAATAGTGCCGAAACAGCCGCTCCGACTGCGATCGTACAGGAAAAATTTCCCGCAATCTCCATGAGCGCAGATCTGAAAAGCATGCTCGATCAACCGCTCGACCCGCGAGTCGATCGCATCTTGCAGAAAATCAACGATGGTAAAATTGCGGATGAGCGCTCTGCGAAAGGTCCGCGCGTCATTCACCCTCTACGCGGAGATGAACAAAGTCGTCAAGGCGATGAAGTAGCGCCGCCACTGGCGGATAAGCTTTGATCTGTTCGCAGCGCAGTTAACTGGTCGCTTCTACCGCGCTGGTTATACTTGGCGAAATGCCGGCCCCGCGCGCTAAGATCGACAAGTGGAATTTAGTGATCGGTGCGGTGCTGGTCGCATTGGTTTGGAGTGTCTTCGGCCAGACGGTTTGGTTCGGGTTCGTCAACTACGACGACCCGCTTTACATCCTGCAAAACCCAACGGTGCGCAGCGGACTGAGCTGGCACGGAGTGGCGTGGGCGTTCACCCACATTCATTCGCAGAACTGGCACCCGCTCACAACCATCTCGCACATGTTGGATTGCCACCTCTTTGGATTAAACGCCGGCGCTCACCACTTCGTTAATGTGCTCCTGCACACCATCGCCGCCGTCGTTTTGTTTCTTGCTCTGAACGCAATGACTGGCTCGCGTTGGCAGAGCGCGTTCGCGACAGCACTCTTCGCCATCCATCCGCTGCGAGTCGAATCCGTCGCCTGGATCGCCGAGCGCAAAGATGTCCTGAGCGGCGTCTTTTTCGCAGGAACGCTCGCAGCCTATGCCTGGTACGTGCGTCAACCAACGAAACTACGTTACCTGTTCGTGCTCCTTCTCTTTGCGTTCGGCCTGATGTCGAAGCCGATGCTGGTCACGTTGCCAGTAATTCTCCTGCTGCTGGATTACTGGCCGTTGCGGCGCTTCAACGAAACTCCTCGGGCTTTGCGGCGGCTGTTGATCGAGAAGATTCCTTTCGTCCTTCTTTCCGCAGCCTCATGCGTTGCCACGCTGGTCGTGCAAAATCTTGCTCTCGGCACGACCACGAATCTGCCGCTGCGCTGGCGGATCACGAACGCGCTCGTGAGTTATGTCGAATATCTTCGGCAGTTTGTTTGGCCGGTTCGTTTATCTCCGTTTTATATTCATCCCGAAAATCGGCTGCCAGGTTGGCAGATTGCGCTGGCTTGTATTTTACTCCTGGCGATTAGCGCGATCGCGATTCAGCAGGGGCGCAAGCGGCCCTACCTCATCGTTGGTTGGCTTTGGTATCTCGTCATGCTGTTGCCGGTCATCGGCATTGTTCAAGTTGGTTTGCAGGGACACGCCGATCGCTACACCTATTTGCCGCACATTGGTCTCTGTCTGGCCATCACTTGGACGGTCGGGGATTTGTTAGGGCAAAAACGCGCGAGACTTCTCGTTTCGGTCGGTGCGGCAGGAGTGATTATTGCTCTCGCATTATTAGCGTGGCGCCAGACTTCTTATTGGCGGGACACGGAATCGCTTTGGCGGCACGCGCTCACGATTGAGCCGAACAACGATGTCTCTCATGCTGGTTTGGCCGGAATTCTCCTGACCCGCGGACAAACCGACGAAGCGATCGAACATTATGAGCGCGCGATCGCTTTGCGTCCCGGAAACGCCGCCGCCCATCACGGCCTCGCCACGGCTTTCGCCAACGAACACCGAACCGACGAGGCCATCGCGCATTGGCAGCAGAGTTTGTCGATCTTGCCTAACAACATCGAAGCCCTCAATCATCTCGCCATTGCGCTGGTGAGAAAGGGACAGTTGCGCGAAGCCGTGGCGCAATGGGAGAAAGTGCTCGCCTATGAACCCGATGATCCGGACGCGACTAACAATCTCGCCTGGGTGCTCGCTACTTCCCCGGATGCAGATATCCGAAATGGAACGCGCGCTGTGCAATTGGCGGAACACGCGGTGCAACTAACACACGGCACCGATCCGACCCGCCTTCTGACGTTGGCCGCGGCTTACGCAGAGGCTGGTCAATTTCTCGCGGCCGTGCCGACGGCGAACAAGGGGCTTGAATTAGCCGAAGCGAACGGAAACACCGCGCTCGCTGATCATCTGCGCTACTGCGCGGACTTGTTCTTTCGCCGCATCCCACTGCGCGACACGCCGTCGGCGCGCTAAGATCGACAATCTCATTTGGCGCGCGCGATTTTCCGGGCCAGATAGGCCGAGAAATAACCGGCGTACTGCTTTTGTAAATCGGGCCGCTGCCAATCTTTGCCGGTCAGCGTCCCGCGGCAGTTCGCCGCGCCGCATTTGCACTTCAGCGAGTAATCGTCGTCGTCGGTTGCCGCCCAATCGTGCGTCAATTCCTCACCGGCGCGAATATCGCGCATGGCCACGAACGTGATCTCGCCGCGCATGCCAAGGTTCGCATCGCAGGAGTGATTGCTGTAGAGCATCGATCCTTCGCGCTCCTCCGGCGAGACCGGCGCAATGAACAGATCATCGTCGATCTGGATCTCAACCGGCCCGAGAATCGGCGTGATTTTTTCGCGCAATGTTTTTCGATCGACAATGTGTCCGCCCTTCACCGCCACGATTTCGTCCTTGTCGATCTTAGCGATCGCGAACAAACCGCGCCCGTGAATTGGGCTGTCACGCACTTCCGTTTTCGCTGAGCGATAAGAAAAAGGAAACATCGACGTCAAAGATCAGTTGTAGAGGCGCTTGTGCCAAGCGCCTTTGTTTTTGATTCGGCGGTTGACACAACCGCCGCTACAACCCGCAACGTTAGTGTCGCTTAGCTTTGCTTTGACTTGGCCCGCTTGAGCCCGGCGGCGGCGGATAAACGATGCGATAAAAGCGCCCGCTTCCCGGGGTCGGATCATCAAAAGTAATGCTTCCGTCTCCTGCTGCCGTAACGACCATGCCGGGAGCGGTCAATGGCAGCAACAGATCGGGACTTGTCTGGATCGCGTGATCTTTGAACGGCACACCGTTGCCTTGCACGAGAATATGTCCATTCGCCAGCTTCGTCACGCTGTCGACCTGCACGTTCGGCGTCGTCGGAATGATTTTGAAAACGCTGCCGTTGCCGATGTCGGCGATGTAAAGCTCGCCATTGGCGTCCTCCCCGAATCCGGCCGGCGCACTCAACGAAAAACTTCCACCGTTCGGAAATAATTGCGCGGTGATGTCCTGAAAATTCGTGGCCGACGCACCTCCGTCGTAATTGAACGTATATATTTTCCGCAGGCCGTAGTCGCCAAAAACGTAGGTGCCTCGCAGCGCCGGAACTTGTTTGCCGCGATAAACATTGCCGCCAATGATCGTGGTCGCGACCGAGCGCGTGAAATCCATGATCGGATCGACGGCTCCCACCGGTACCGGGTCGCTCGGGTAAGTTGGGTTTTGAATGAGGCCTTCACGGACGCGCCATCCGTAGTTCTCCCCGCCTCCAGGGTTGCCCGTCAATTGCACATCGATTTCTTCACGGTGACTCTGGCCGACGTCGCCGATAAACATGCGCCCGTTCGCGCGATCGAAGCTGTCGCGAAAAGGATTGCGTAATCCAAATGCCCAAATGTTTTGCCGCAGACTGCCGGAGCCGAAGAATGGGTTGCTTGCGGGAATGGAAGCGGTGCCATTCACTGGATCGACATGAATGCGCAACATTTTTCCTAATAACACTCTCGTGTCGCCCGGAGTGGGTAGATCCGCCGTGTTCTGCGCGTTGCCGCCGGGTTCGACATGGTTGTTGCCTCCTTGATCGTCGCCGTCGCCGCCGTCACCGGTCGCGATGTAAAGATTGTGATCGTCGCTCGGGCGCGGGCTGAATCCGATCCAGCCGCCATTGTGATTAGAGGCCGGATGTTGGAAAGTGATCAGGATTTTTTCGGTGGATGTGTCCGCGTGATAAGGCGCGCTTGGCGACAAAGTAAATTGCGAAACATGCGTCACGCCCTGTTGAAACATGTCTCCCGCCGCCGAATTAACAGTAAAGTTAAGGTAGAACTTTCCATTGGTTATGTAATTCGGATCGAACGCCATCCCGAGAAGTCCCTGCTCGCCACCGCCACGAAAAGAAGGATTCGATAATGTGGTGAGATCGATGAAGGGCGTTGTGTTCAGCGTCGGCGGCGACGTTGTCAGATCCAAAACAAAAATCCTTCCCGTCTGGCAAACAATGAACAATCGGGTGTAATCACCCGGCGGCGCGGTGGCGAATAGCGGCTGCGATAATCCCGATGCAACGCGGCTGACGCCCAGCCCTGTGACCGCCTGCGACCTGGTGTTCGCCGTGCTCAGCAGCACCAGCGCGGCGCCACATAAGAAAGAGAGCGCGCAATTTCGGCTGGCTCGTCCCCCGCGCTCCCGCATATCACCATTTAAGATTCGCTACGCGAAATAGCAAACGAAGGAAACGCTTGCACATTTCAGCGCTTGGCCGATGAACAAACGTGCAGCGTCCGCCAAAGATCATGTCGATCTTGACCGTCCTCGTCACGATGTCGGCCTGGTTTGCGATTTCAAATCACTGCACGCTCGGCGCGGTCGTGCCCGAAGCGAAGCCCTCGGCCGATGAATGCCCGTTTCACGCCAAGAAATCGGCGCCGACCAGGCACAAAGAATCGAGCAGCTTGCCCTGCTGCAAAATCTTGCGAGCGACCGTTGCGAGCCCGGCGAAAAATTTAGCCAAGGCGGTTGTCGATCTTCCCCCGCTTGTCTTCGCCAAGTTGATCGTTCTCGCACCGCCAAAAATTTCATTTCACAGTCCGACACTCGATACCGGACCACCCGGTAAGACTTCGTTTGCTGAATTGATCGGGAGCATGCGTGCGCATGCTCCGCCGCTGTTCGCTTAGTCAGCGAACCCTCATTGTGGTGGCAGGCGTCTCGCCTGCACTTGCCAAACCTTCGCAGCCGAGGACGGCTGCCTCCACAGAATCCGGAATTTCAAATTTCAACAACCAAATGACAAAACAGATTTTAATTTTGATCAGCTCAGTCGCGCTCGGGACGAATGGTACGATCGCACAGGAGGCCGTCCACAAACACGAGCGGCCGCCTTCGTCAAACTCCGGCGTGGCAGGCGAGAAAGCGCCACAGCAGGAGAAGCAGAAACAGAAATATACGTGCCCGATGCATCCCGAAGTTGTGATGGATCAACCGGGAAAATGTCCAAAGTGCGGGATGACACTTGTTCCCGTTAAAGAGAAGGGCAAACGCTCAACGTCCAACGTTCAACGTTCAACGCCAAATGCAGAACACGCTCATTACAACGCCGACGGCATGGCGATGCCGGAGCATCATCACGAAATGAAAATGCAGTCTTCGATCAACATTGCCGACCCGATGAATCGTGAAAGCTCAGGGACGGCTTGGGTGCCGGATTCCACGCCGATGTACGGACACATGATGATGTTCGGCGACGACATGCTCATGTTGCACGGCGGAATTTTCCCGCGCTACACAAACGTGAGCACGCGCCGGGGCGATGATCGCATCGATGCGCCGAATTGGTTCATGGCGATGTACTCGCACCCGTTCAACGACAGCGCGCAACTGGGCGGACGATTGATGATGAGTCTCGATCCGCTGACCGAAGGCGGTCGCGGCTATCCGCTCCTTTTCCAAAGCGGCGAATCGTGGCACGACCAGCCGTTGCACGATCGGCAGCATCCGCACGATTTGTTCGACGAGCTTTCCATCTCTTATTCGCAGAAGTTCGATCACGATCTTTCCGCGTTCGTGTATTTCGGCTATCCGGGAGAGCCCGCGCTTGGTCCGCCCACGTTCATGCATCGATTGTCGGCGATGGATAATCCGGACGCGCCGATCGGACATCACTGGCAGGATTCGACGCACATCACCTTTGGCGTCGCGACTGTGGGCGTGCAATGGTCCCGCCTTGGCGGGATTAAAATCGAAGGGAGCTCATTTACTGGACGCGAGCCGGATGAGAACCGTTACGACTTCGATCGGCCACGGTTCGATTCATTCAGTGGGAGGATTTCCTGGAATCCCACGCAAAATCTTGCTCTGCAAGTTTCGCACGGCTATATCAAGAGCCCGGAAGCGCTCGAACCGGACGTGAAGCAGCATCGCACCACCGCATCTGCGATTTACAATCTGCCGCTCGGTCACGATACGAATTGGTCGAACAGTTTCGTCTGGGGTCAAAACGACAACACTGGCGAAGGAAAAACGCAATCAATCCTGCTCGAATCGAACTATCAGCGAGGACGTGACACAGTTTACGGCCGTTGGGAGCGCGTCGAAAAATCCGGACACGAACTCGCGCTGCGACCGGTCGATCTTGGAAGAATCTTTCCGGTTAACGCGGTCACGCTTGGTTACGTGCGCGATCTATCGCACGGCGACAAGATCGACATCGGACTCGGGGGACAATTCACGCTAAACGTTTGGCCGGACGGACTCGATCGTTATTACGGCGAGGGAGTCGGCTACGGCTTTCAAGTTTTCCTGCGCATCCGGCCCTCGCTCCATTCGCACGTGCATTCCGATCACGTCGCCGGCGCGGAAAAATAATCGTCTGCTAAATGGGACGCGACAGAGCGCGTCCCTCCAATTATTAGTTTTCGGGTGAAAGCGAATAAGGCGGCGGTCACTTTTATTCTCGTCACCGTCACACTCGACGTCCTGGCGATGGGACTGATCATCCCGGTTTTGCCGAAGCTGATTCTAAACTTTCTTGGCGGCGAGATGACGAGCACGGCTTGGTGGAGCGGCTGGTTCGCGTTCGTCTTCGCGATCATGCAATTTGTGTTTTCGCCCGTGCTCGGCGTTTTGTCCGATCGCTTCGGCCGGCGCCCCGTTATCCTGTTGTCGAATTTGGGCCTGGGCTTGGATTACGTCGTGATGGCGTTGGCGCCGTCTCTGAGCTGGCTTTTTCTCGGCCGAATTATTTCCGGCATTACCACCTCAAGCATCCCGACAGCGATGGCCTACATCGCGGACGTGACCCCGAGAGAAAAACGCGCGGGCGCATTCGGTCTGATCGGTGTCGCCTTTGGCATCGGCTTCGCGTTTGGACCAGCTCTCGGCGGATTGTTAGGTGATTTTGATCCGCGTCTCGCTTTCTGGGTCGCGGCTGGACTTAGCCTGGCGAATTGGCTTTGGGGATATCTCTTCGTGCCCGAATCGCTCCCGCTCGAAAAACGACAAGGCTTCACGTTACGCCGGGCTAATCCCGTTGGCTCGCTCGTGCTCTTGCGCTCGCATCCGGAACTTTGGCGGCTCGCCACCATTCAGTTTCTCGCCTACGTCGCGCACAATGTTTTCGGCGTCTGGCCGCTCTACACGATCTATCGTTACAATTGGAGCCAATTGACCATCGGCCTGTCGCTCATGATCGTCGGCGTCGTCACGGCTGTCATCTCCGCTGTTCTGACCGGTCGAATGGTGAAACGCTTCGGCGAGAAGCGCACCCTCTACATCGGCCAATTCTTCGGATCGACTGGCATGTTCATGGCCGGTCTGGCGAAAACGGGCACATGGCTGCTTGCTTCGATTCCGATCATGTCTCTTTGGAATATTTCCATGCCGGCTGCCCAAAGCATGATGACGCATCGCGTGAGCGAGCGCGAACAAGGCGAGTTACAAGGCGCGTTGCAAAGCCTGCGTTCGATCACGTTCATTATCGGTCCGATCTTGTTTTTCCGGGTCTTCGGTTGGTTCATCGATCCGAAGCACCCCATTCAACTGCCGGGCGCGCCTTTCTATCTAGCGGCGGCCTTGCTTTTCTCCGCCATGCTCATGGCTACGCGCATCCGCGAACAACCTGCCTCCGAAAGATCGACATCGCCGCCGCCTGAAGTCCCGGACATTGTTCCGACGGAAGACATCGGCGGCACGCCGATCGTGCCCCGCGAGTTGTGAGCTGCGGTCGATGACCGCAGGCCCGGCTTCACAATGCTGACTACAGATTTTTCGTCATCCGCGCGAAGGGCCAATGTCGCGGCGTTTATCTCATCGCAAAATCCGGTCCCGATATGCTATCAAATGTGAAAATGAAACGCGCATTACTTGCAGCTGCGTTCTTGTTCAGCGGCATGCTCGCGCTCTTCGGTAATGGCGGCGCATGGCAAACCGGCGTGCCCGCCACCGGCACCGCCAGCGCGTCAACCACCAAGCACAGCACGAACGTGCAGATCGAAAACGAAACGCTAAAGATCGATCTGCAACCCGAGTCCGCCGTCGTCGAAGTGCATTACCGCATGCACAACACCGGACCGAAAGTAGAACAGGATTTTTTCTTTCCGGTCGAACGCTGGGGCAAACCAGAACAGTCGGGCGATGAAGCCGAAGAGGCGGAGGGACTCGAGCCGACCGATATCGATCATTACCAGATCAGCGTCGATGGGACCGAGTTGAAGTGGAGCGATGTGCCCGGCTCAAATGAGAAAGCAAAAAAGACGCACTCGGGAGAATTCTGGCAGGAAGATGTTTCCGTTACCAAATCGTGGAAAAAATCGGTAATTCCTTTCGAACAAAACCAGACGCGCGAAGTGACGATCCGTTACGGCTCGAAATATTCCGAGAGCGATGAGTCTGTTTCCGATGACAGCCACGTCAGCGACCGGGTCTTTGCTTATTCGCTCTCACCCGCCGCCACTTGGAAAGGACCGATCGGCAAAGGCGCGATCGACATCAATATTTTGCACAACGAACCGGAAGACGCTTCGATCGCGAAGCCGAAAGATCGCTTCAAGAAAATTAGCGACACGCATTACCAATGGAGCTTCGAGAACCTGAAACCTTCACTGGCCGACGACATCCGCATCGTCGCGCATTCAAAGTACGATGAATACCCGACCGGTTATTCCGAAGAAGCGATCGCGCAACACGCCGCGTATGTGATACGCGGCAACCAATACTTTCTCGATCACACCGACTATGACGCGAAGGCCAGCTCAACCCTGGCTCCAAAAGACAAACAGAATTTCGACGTGATCAATATTAAAGAAGACCCGCAGCGCGAAGTGCAATCGCCCTGGGCCGAGGGCGTGGAAAGCGACGGTGTCGGAGAAAGCATTACTCTAAACGTAAAACGCCCGTTGCCACTCTACGGCATCTTGATTCGGGCAGGCTATTTTGATTCCGAAGACCAGGAACGCTGGTGGAAAAATAATCGCGTGGCTGCGCTCGAGATCACGCTCAACGACGAACGCACTTTTACGGAATCGATTCCAGACGAACGCTTCGAGGAGCCTTACCTCATCCGCGTTCGTGATTACGCCAAGCCGGTCAATAAGGTGAAGCTCGTCATCAAAGCGGTCTATCGCGGCAAGGAAGCCAACGACACCTGTATCTCCCTCGTGCAATTGCGGGCCGCGCTGGCAGAGAAGCCGGAAGTGCAACCGGCGGGATGAGCGCAGACTGAACCGCGTATTACGCGAAGGCTTTTACACGGTTGTCATCGCGGACGAGTTGCATGAAAATCATTGCTCCGCATGCCGAGGCTTCCGAAACAGAATTATTACGACATCGAGCGCATCATCGAGTTCGATTTTGTGCGCGCGACCGAGGCGGCCGCGCTCAATTCGCTGCGCTGGCTCGGGCGCGGCGACAAGGAACAAGCCGATGCCGCGGCCTGCGACGCGATGCGCGGGATGTTCGATCTCATGAACATTTGCGGCGAAGTCGTGATCGGCGAAGGGATCAAAGACGACGCGCCCGGAATTTTTAAAGGCGAGCAACTTGGTACCTGGATTCCCGGCTCGCCGGCGTTCGACATCGCGATCGATCCGATCGACGGCACGACGAACATTTCCAAAGGCGCGCCGAACTCGATCAGTTGTATCGCGGCAGCCAGTCCGGAAGACAGAGTGAAAGTGGCGCTGCGCGATGTGCCGTCGTTTTATATGTCGAAGCTGGCCTACGGGCCGCGCGTGATTCAATACATGAAGAAGCGCGGCGACTCGCTCAAGATCGAGATGCCGATCTCGGAGACGTTGGCGATTGTGGCGCGCGCGGTGGACAAGCGCGTGCAGGACGTTGTCGTGATGATGCTCGATCGGCCGCGGCACAAGGAGATGGTCGAACAAATTCGCGGCGCGGGCGCGTCGCTACGCATGATCGGCGACGGCGATATTGCGGCGGCGATGGCGCCGGCTTTGCCAGATTCCGATATCGATCTTTACATGGGCATTGGCGGTTCGCCCGAAGCGGTGCTGGCGGCGGCGGGGATCAAATGTCTCGGCGGTGACATGCAATGCAAAATGTGGCCGCGCGATGAGAAAGAGCGCAAGAAACTGATCAACGAAGGCTACGAGAAGGATGTCGCGCGCGTTTTCTCCGCCGACGATCTGGCCAATGGCGAGAACATTATCTTTTGCGCCACCGGAATCAGCGACAGCGCGTTGTTGCGCGGCGTGAAGTCGAAAGGCATGACCGCGATCACCTATTCGATGTTGATGCGGGCGAAAAGCAAAACCGTCCGTTTTATCCGCGCGCAGCACGACCTCCAGAACAAGACGATTCGGCTTCGCTCCGACAATCGAGAGCATCAGATCTGATTTAGAACAACCGCGGATTACGCGGATGTCGCGGATTGCGTTCCAGAGGAAAGGGCTTGTGCCTCATCCGTTTAGATCCGCGTAATCCGCGGTTAGATTTTCTCGGCTCGACAGCGGAGCGGCGGTTCGTGCAAGATCGACATCGAACATTTCCCGCTTATGAGACAGATACCGAAAACCGAACTTTCCAAGGATAACGGCTGCGTCATCGACATGAAATGGAAGCTTGGCCCGCTGAGTTATCACGCCTCGGCCGCCGGCAAGGTCGCGGTGGAGCCGTCGAAGGAAGTCATCCGTTTGCCTGAGCTCGTTATTTACGATCACATCGGCTTCGCCGGTGCTTATGCGCGTACGAACCTGAGTTTTCATTTCATTGGCGATTTCTGGAACGACCGGATCAGCTCGCTCATTGTCGTCTGCGGTGTGTGGCGTTTTTATCGAGATGAATATTACAAAGGCCCATCGTGGGACCTCGGCCCCGGCTATTACGAAAGCTTCTTCACCGAGAAGGGCCCTGACGACGTCGTCAGTTCCTTCCAAGCGATCGCGCTGACTTGAGGAATTAAGAATTCGGCAGTCTCCCGTCCCCACCGGAGCAATGACCGGGATTCGATGGAATAATTCCACATGTCGTTAGTTCTATGCAGCGTGCGCTCGCAACGATAGTGATGTTTGTAGCGATTGACGTCGCTGCGGCTGCTGAATTGCGAACGCAAGACATCGTGGGTACGTGGACACTCGGCGTCGCTGACAAGGAATACGCTTACTACACATTTCGGTCGAACCTGACCTACACTGGCTCTAAGGGCGATATGCTGTTCGAAGGAAGATGGAAGCTGCTCCGAGGAAACAGACTGCAGCTGACGCCCTTTTTCGATGGAGGCGTAATCGTGATTAACAGTTTCGATGGGCACACTCTGCGAGCCATTCTTCCAGATGGGAAAAAGGACGTATGGAAGAAGATGCCAAGATGGAGAGGCTCTCCGAAGTATTGAACCAATGGATTTAACCAATCGTTGGAGCCATCATGCCGACGTGTGCTGACACTAAAAACAATGCAATAAGGTGAAACCAAAAAAGACTCGCGGAAGACGTAATGCGACAGCAGCCAAGGCAAGCAAACCCAAGAACCCCGACGCTTACCTCGCAGCAGTGAGCCCGGATAAGCGAGCCGCGCTTGGGAAGCTTCGAAAGATGATCAAGGCTGCCGCGCCAAAAGCCGAGGAGTGTCTCAGTTACCAACTCCCAGCCTTCCATCTTAACGGAAAGTTTCTTGTGGCCTACGGCGCGGCCGCGAACCACTGCGCTTTTTATCCGGGTTCCGTGTTGGAAGCTATTAAGAGCGAGCTCAACGATTACGACACGAGCAAAGGCACGATCCGGTTTCCGGCGAACAGGCCGCTGCCAGCAACTCTGGTGCGGAAGTTGGTGAAGCTTCGGATCGCGAAGATTAACTCCAACTGACCGCTTATTCAGTAACTGCCACTCGCTCCAAGCCCAACGCTTCGCGCGTGTCGATTGTCAAATACCCGGTGACGCGAAGGCCGTGCTCGCGCTGATAGCGCATGATCGCGCGCTGCGTTTCGGGACCGAAAATGCCGTCAATTTGTCCGCGGTAATAACCTTGTCGCGCCAGCTGCTGCTGCGCGGCGACGACCGTGGCCTCAGGATATTGCGTGGAAGAATCGTAGGTGCCCTGGCTGTAGTTCTGATCGTAGTAATTGGCGTCGGAGCCATAGTACGCGCCGGAGTCATAGGCGTACGGGTACGGGTAATAATCGTAGGGATAGCCGTACCACGGGAAGAATCCGATATCGAAGATGAACCAGCAGTTGTTGACCCAACGGCAACGGTGCCCGTGCCACCAATGATCGCTGTGACGGTCCCAATCGCGATGCCAGTTGCCGTCGTGCCGCGCGAAAACTCCCCTCCCGACACCGGGATTGCGATTGCCATTGGCGTTGATTCGATTTGCGCCGCCATTTGCATTTCTTCCGGGACGATCGCCCCGGAGGTTCTGATTTTGAGCGAGACGATTTTGTCGAGCGTTTTGGATGTCGCCAAAATGATTGCCCGGGTTCGTCCGGAAATTCCGAGCGTTGTTAATTCGCGCGAGGTTATTGCCACCGCTGGCCATTCCGGGCGTAAACTGACGGCGCGCAATTGAGGCGTTTCCGCCGGAATTTATATACCGCTGACGAAACGTCGCCGGCGTCGAACGCATTCCGACTGATGAGAAGCGTTGGGACGGTGCAATCATGCGAGCACCGCTAAAATTCCCGCCGGGCGAAGAGCGGAAGCTCGGTGCGCTGGAGCGCGCGGGCGCGGAAGAGAAATTCGATCCCCCGTTGCCGTGACGGTTGCCAGCTTGGGCTGAAAGAGACGCGACGGCGCTGAAGATGAGAGCGAGCAAGAGAATTTTGTAGGGTTTCATAAATGTGGGACTCCTTCCAATTAGACCATGTCAGTTATTGAACCATTCAATCAATCTATAGTTCCGGCGAGATTATTCATCCGGGCAAAGTGCCTCCGTTTTGGCTGGCGTGACCGAACCGGTTGCGATTTGATCTGGCTAACCTCTGCACGATGGACACCTTCGAATTTCTAGTCCAAGGGAGCGCGCCGGAGCCGTATCGAGTTTCGTTCCGGCGGGAAGGAAGGAATCTGTCGGCGCATTGCACGTGCCCCGCGACCGAAAGCGGCAGTTATTGCGAGCATCGCATTAATATTCTTCGCGGCGCCGCGGATGGAGTTGTGAGCGCCAACAGCGCTGATGTTGCCACGGTCGCGAGCTGGCTCAAAGGAACGGACGTCGATGCCGCGTTGCAAACCGTGATAAGGCTCGAAAAGGAAGCCGAGCGGATCAAGGAAGCATTGAGTTCCGCAAAGCAGACCTTGTCGGAATATTTACTCGACTAAATAACTGCCGCCAGAGACGACGGCAGCTACAACGTCTGCGGGTTTTTCGCCATTCCCAAAACTTGGCGTGCACAGCCCCATGAGAGTGTGAAGCCGGAACCGCCGTGGCCGTAGTTGTGGATGACAGCGCGGCCATCGCGCAGACGATCCCGCTCGACGCGGACACCAGATTTCCGAAATGGGCGAAGACCAACCCGTTCGTCGAGGACTTTAGGCTTCTTGATATTCAAAACGCGACTGCATTCGGCGAGAATGCGCGCAGACGTTGCTGGATCGACATTGCGGTTATCGCTCAGTTCGTTGGTGCCGCCGAAAAGGCAATCGTTCGCGCGCGGAATGGCGTACATAAGCGGGTCAAAATCGCAAACGATCGCCGATGAGATGTCGATCTTGGGTACGATCGCGACCTGACCGCGATGTGGTTCCAGATCGGCATCGCGGACGAGCTCACGCGCGCCGATGCCGGCACAGTTGATAATCAATTCGAAAGTCGGATCGACATCTTCGAGCTTTTCGAAGCGCACGTTTCCATTGATCTCGCCGCCGGCATCGACAAATCGTTGCGCGAGATAATCGAGATAGATTGTCGTATCCATCAAGGGGACGCTCAACGCGAAGCCACTTTTAAAGGCAGAGAGGACTTCGCTGGCTTTTAAGAATCGTGCGCCCAGTGCCGGAGCCCATTCGGGAATTTGGATTTTGCCCGCGCGCAAAAATGTGCGCAGTTCGATCATCGAGACGCCGCTGCGCGGATTGCGTGCAAGATCGACAAGGACGCTATGGGTCTCTAACGCCCACGCGATCACGGCATCGGCCGGCTCGGCATCGTACGGATACCAGATCGCTCCGGCGGCGGCCGAGGTGGTTTGCTGTCCGATTTCCTCGGCCAAGATCGACACCGAAAATTTGCGCTCGGCGAAAACGACGCCGCAAGTCAAACCGGACACGCCAGCGCCGACGATGGCGACAGATGGTGGCATGCCTCTGATTGTAGGGCAGGCGCTTCGCCTGCCAAATCAAACGGCAGCGACAGCTCAGCGCTTACGCTTCCGCGCGCGCACAGGCGTGCGCTTGGGTTTGCCTCTCGCTACGGCCAACGCCATTTCGCGTTCGGCCACCAAGCGTTTAAGCAAATCATTTTCCATTTTGAGGCGGAGGAACCGCGCGGACGCGGCCGCCTCGGCGACCTGCTTGACGATCGGCCCCTCCGGTTGGGTCGGGTGTTTCAAAGCATAATAATAGGAATTCTTGTGATCGTGATTGCCGGCGTCCGAATCGTATTGGGCGGTGTAAGAGACTTCCAGGCCGATGTGCTTGTAGATGTAGCCCAAGATGGGGACGACCGAGGGCGGCAAATCGGGCACGACGTCTTCAGTATCAATAATTCGGAAGGTCGGGATGTTCTGGTAGCTGTACTGATAATAGAAGTCTGGATCGCCGACACGAGGCGACGCCAGCGGATAGTGAACGAGGCTGACCTTGGAGCGGTCGAGTTTGGAATTCGCGATCACGTCCGGCACGGCCAGGGTGGAGAGAGCCGACCCGAGACTGTGCGCGGTCACAAATAACGCCTTGGCGTTTGCACCCAGCTGTTGCAACGCCCGGTTAATTGCAGCGAGCACGAACGGGCTCATGGCGGCATAGATACTCATGAAGCCTGCATGGACTTTGCCGAAACCAGACACGAGAGAATAGGCGGTTTGGCTGACGTCGAAGTCGTCAATCCAGTCCGCGTCGGTTTCACTCCCGCGAGCAACAAGGTAGATGCTGCCCTGCGGGGAATAAGCGACAAAAGCGAACGGTTCGAAGTAGGAAGGAAGCGACCACGTTTGCCCCCAGATGGAAGCGCTGTAAGTCATGGGCGGTCCTTTCGGCGTCCACTGAAAAGATTTCTGGGACGGGTAACCCTGCGCCTTCCACTGGGCGTACATATCGTAGGCGGTGTTGACCAACTCGTTGCAGAGCACTGCGTTTGGCAGGCTGAACAGCGAAGGGAAATACATGGGGAGACTTTTTCTTGGATAGCTCATAGGGGTAATGGCATTTTGCTAAATGCGATGCGTGGGGGAGGAGGAACTCAGGAATAACAGGCGCGCCCATGCTGTGTCAATCCCTGGCAAAGCGCTCGTAAGTTCGGCGCTGATCGATTAAACTTCTTCCATGGTTTCGCTCAATCGAGACGCGTTGACGGAGAAGGTTTTGGCGGGCGAGCGAATTTCGACGGACGAAGCATTACAGTTATATGCGTGGCCCTTGGAAGAATTGGGCGCGCTAGCCAACGCGCGACGGGATTTGGTGAAAGCGAAGAGTTACAACGGGCGCGGCAACGACATTGTGACTTACATTGTCGATCGAAACATCAACTACACGAACGTCTGCAACGTTTACTGCAAGTTCTGCGCGTTTTATCGCACTGAGAAAGACGAAGATCATTACGTGCTCTCATTCGAGCAGATCGATCAGAAACTGGACGAACTTTCTGCGGCCGGCGGTGTTCAAATCTTAATGCAGGGCGGCCACCATCCGAAACTGGCGTTCAAATGGTATGTCGATCTTCTGCATCACATCCGGGAAAAATATCCGCACATTAACATTCACGGATTCAGTCCGCCGGAGTTTCAACATTTCGCGGAAACCTTTCGCATGCCGTTGCGCGAAGTGATTTTAGAATTCAAGAACGCCGGACTCGGATCGATCCCCGGCGGCGGCGGCGAGATCCTGGTCGATCGAGTGCGCAAGAAAATCTCGCCGCTCAAGATCGACAGCGACGAATGGCTCGAGGTCATGCAAGTCGCGCATGAGCTCGGTTTGAAATCGAGCGCGACGATGATGTTCGGTCACGTCGAAACGATTGAAGAGCGCGTCGAACATTTGCAGCGCATCCGCGATCAGCAGGACCGCAGCGGCGGATTCACCGCGTTCATTTGCTGGACATTTCAACCACAGCACACGGTTTTGAAAATCAAACATCCCACCGGCGTTTCGGAATATCTGCGCACACAAGCTCTTTCCCGCATCTTCCTGGATAACATCGACAATGTGCAAAGCTCGTGGGTGACGCAGGGCCCGGGCGTCGGGCAGGTGGCGCTCAAATACGGCGCGAACGATTTCGGCTCGGTCATGATGGAGGAGAACGTGGTGAGCAGCGCGGGCACGACTTTTCGTTTGGATGCGGCGGCAATTGAGTCGCTGATTCGCGATGCCGGCTACGAACCGCGACGTCGAAACAACTGGTATCAACTATTGAACTGAACGTCGTGGAAGGTTGTCTATGGACAAGCCGCCCGGAGCGCCCGACTAAAATCACGCCTTGACGATAGCCCTCTTATTCCCCATATAGCCGCCTGTCCCGCGTAGGGTTCCACGCGGGATTCGACATCTTTATGACCTACTTCTCCGGATCAGCGCGCGCGCGCGCCTATTGGATTTCGCTCGGATGGCTCGTCGCGCTGTTCGGATTGGTATCGGCCCACGCACAGCAGGGGCCGCCGATCGTCCGTTCCATCGACGTCGAATACTCTGGCCCGGCGACCGTGAGCAAAGAGCGGATTCTGGCGCAAATGCGAACTGCGATCGGCCAGCCGTATTCCGACCAGGTGGTCGAACAGGACATTCGACAACTTTACACCACCGGATCGATCCGGAACGTGCGCATTTTTGCACAACCGGAAGGTGACGGTGTGAAAGTCATCGTGGCGGTGCAGACGCGCGCGGTCGTGCGCGAGATCGAGATAACCGGCGCGCAGAAGATCAAGGCGAAGAGACTTCGCAAGGAAATTGAACTTAAGATCAACCAGGCGGTGAACGAGGAGGCGCTCGAAAAAAGCCGCCAGAAAATTATCGATGTCTACAAGGGCCGCGGGTTCAACGACGTGACGGTGCAGTTCCGCGTGGATCCGATCGAGGAAAAGCGCGGCACAGCGCGCATTGTCTTCGTGGTCGACGAAGGCGCCAAAGGCGCGGTGCGCCGCGTTGTTTTCGAGGGCAACGCACACTTCAGCGAGCGGGCACTGCGCAAACAGATGAAGGTGCGCGGCAAAACGCTGATCGCGTTCATCGACAAATCCGGCCGCTTGGATGAGGTGCAGCTGCAGCAGGACATCGGCGCGATTAAAGAATATTATCAAAACCACGGTTACATCGACGTGGAGGTAAAGGACGTGCGCAAGGAGCGCCAAGCCGGCCCTCTCGTTCTCACCATCGCGATCGAGGAAGGCCCGCAATATCACGTCGGCAGAATGACCTTCTCGGGCTACACCAAGACAACTGAGGACAGACTGCGCAAGGTCCTCAAGATGAAAGAAGGCGACGTTTATTCGCCCAAGCAATTGCACGATGATGCCAAGGCGATCGCGGACGCTTATGGGAGCGGCGGATATGTCGATCTTTTGGTGGTGCCGAGCGGCACTCCTAACGGACCGGCCCGCATCGACGTGGCCTACAAGATCGAGGAGGGCAATCGTTCCTTTGTCCAGCGGATCAACATCATCGGAAACACCCGCACCAAAGATAAGGTGATTCGCCGCGAAGTTCTGATCGCGCCGGGCGATGTCTTTAATACCGTCCGTGTGGATGTGACAAAAAAGCGTCTCGAAAATCTTGGTTACTTTGCCAAGGTTGAAACCTACCCGGACGACACCGGCGTGCCCGGTCGCAAAGACCTTGTCATTCAGGTTGAGGAGAAGCGCACCGGTTCTCTCAGTTTTGGCGGCGGCTTCAGCACGGTCGACCAGCTGGTTGTTTTTGCGGAGCTCACCCAGGGCAATTTCGATTTAATGAACTGGCCCGGATTCACCGGTGCCGGGCAAAAGTTTAGGGCGCGTGTTCAGGTGGGCACACAGCGCCGGGACATTGTCATTGCGTTAACGGAGCCTTATTTCCTCGATCGGCGGTTGTCGGTCGGCGCCCAGGCCTTCTTCAGCGAAGCCAATTACCTGAGCTCGGTTTACGACCAGCGCAATTACGGTTTCGCGGTAGAGGCGCGTAAACCAATCACCTCGCTTATGTACGCAACGCTGGGCTATCGTCTGGAGGAGATCGACATCTTCAATGTGCAGGCGGGCGTGTCGCAGGACATCCGGGACCAGGAAGGTGCGCGTCTGAAAAGCACGATTCTGAGCAGCATTGTTTTTGACCGCCGTGATAATCCGCTGCTCACCCGGCGCGGACAGCGTGTCGCTTTATCTCCGTTTGTTTCCGGCGGCTTTCTCGGCGGCGATACGCAAATTTATGGAGGCGACCTCGAAGCATCGCAATATTTTCACCTGCCTTGGGATCTGATCCTGTTGTTCAACGGCGAAGCAGCGGTGGTGGATACATGGGATGTTCCCGACACGAGGCCAGTTTTTCTGGGCCACGACGCCATCCCGGCGACCGCCACCACCCCGGCGTTCCCGGACACTAACCGAGCAGTACAAAGATCAGCGGTCCCAATTTTCGATCGGCTTTATCTCGGCGGCTCAAACAATCTGCGTGGATTTGCATTCCGCGACGTGGGTCCGAGAGACGTGCACGGAGAACCATTGGGCGGCGAATCGATGGCGCGCGGCACGGTCGAAATGACTTTCCCGATTATCGAGAAGGCCCGCGGCGCAATCTTTTACGATACCGGATTCGTGAATGCCGATGCCTACTCTTTCAAGACTAGCAACACTGCTTCAGACTTTGGCTTTGGTCTGCGCCTGGATTTACCAATTGGCCCACTGCGTGTTGATTACGGGATTCCCCTTCAGACAAATGGGCGCTCCAGCAGCGGCCATTTTAACTTCAACGTCGGTTATCAATTTTGAGCAGGTTGACAACCGGCCTCATCCACCCAACTGTCTCATCCTCCTTTATGAAAAAGCTCCTCACCATCGTCCTGGGCGCAATGCTGGCGCTGCCATGCGCAGCCTTTGCCCAAGGCACCACAAAAATCGGCACCGTCGACATGAACCGCGCCTTCAAGGAATACAACAAGACCAAGGACGCGGAGGCTAAGATCAACGAAGCCAAAAACGCCGCCAAAAAAGAATACGACGATCGAGCCGACGCCTACAAAAAAGCGCTCGACGACATCAACGGCTTGAACAAGCAGCTCGATTCATCGGCCCTCAGCTCCGATGCCAAGACGAAGATGGCCAAAGATCGCGATGACAAGATCGCCAACATCAAAAACATGGAACGTGAGATCAACGAGTTCCGTCAAACTCGCGAGCGCCAGCTGCAGGAGCAGGCTTTGCGGATGCGCGAAGGCATCGTCAAAGAAATCACCGACGTCGTAATGGAGAAAGTGCGCGCGAACAGCCTCGATTTCGTGTTCGATAAGTCCGGCATGAGTTTGAACGGCGTTCCGCTGCTGATGTACTCGCGGGACAATGTCGATTTTACGAGCGATGTTATTGCCGTTCTTAACAAGCCGGGACGCGCCTCGAGCGTGACCACAGAGAAACCGGCAACCAGTGCAGCCGCGTCGGCCACTCCGAATCCAGCGAAGGCGACCAAACCTTAAGATTCAATTTTCGATTGTTAAAAACACACGCGGGAAAAACTCGCGTGTGTTTTTTTCGTACGGTGAGGGAAACAAGGTGAAGCACGGTACGGCGGGCAAGGTTTTCCTCGGGTTCCTTATTGGTTGCTGCTCGAGCGCGCTGGCTGCGGACTGGCAAGCGACGGTAACGAAGGACCCTCCGGGCAAATTCCAGGAACCGCGGCCATTCCGCGCCACCTACAATTTCGGCTGGAGCGGATTCACTGCAGGGACAGGCGAAGCCCTTCTTACAAAACCGTCCGAGCAACGATTTGAACTGCAAGGCACGGGAAAGACCATCGGCCTGGCCCGCGCCTTGTGGAGATTTGATGTTACCTTACATACCGCCACCGACGCTCACACCCTGCGGCCGATCGAAACCACTCAGACCGAGACGGCTCGCAGCAAGAAGATCACGACGCACCTCGCCTTTACTGCGAATGGCGTGACACGTTCCCGGACGGAAGGGCCGGGCGCGGGCACGACGAAATCGAAGCAGTTCAGCTTTCCGAATTTGTTCGATCTGCACGGCGCCATGCTTTATCTGCGCAGCCAGCCGTTAAAGGATCGGAACGTCCATCGGATTGTCGTCTATCCCGCCACTAACGCGTATCTCGCGATCGTGACCGTCGCCGGACATGAGAAGATTTCAGTGCGCGCCGGCACCTTCAACGCGATCAAACTCGACCTGCAACTCAACAAAGTCGGTAAGAACCTCGAACTGCAACCGCACCGGAAATTCCGTCGCGCCACGGTTTGGGTTTCAGACGATGTCGATCGCATCATTCTGCGCATCGACGCGCAGATTTTTGTCGGCAGCGTCTTCGCCGAACTGCAATCGGTGCGCTTCGACAATCCAAAGTCGTAGTCCGAACCTTTCCGAAGATCGATCGACTACGGGCGAATCCATTCGCCCCGGACCGGTGGCTCCCGATAAATTCGCCGTGGCCGATAGATCGGCCCGCTCGCGCCGGGCAGTAATTCTAATGCGGCCAGCGTCTCGAGATCGAGCCGGCCAGTGGTCGGGAGACCCACGCGCGATTGGTAGGCACGCAATGAAAATTCAAAGTCCGGCCCGAAAACACCGGTGATTTCGCCGCGATAAAGATCGCGCTTGGCCAATCGCTTTTGCGCCTTGGCAATAAGGTCTTGCTGAACTTCCGGCGGTGCGCCTTCATAAGGCGTGCCGACAAAGTTTCGGCCGATCGACGGCGCCGGCCGACCGGGGTAGACCGGCGGCTCTTGTCGATCTTGCGGTGGAGCAGCGTAACGTTGAGTTGGTGTTTCGTAATCGTCTGGCGCGCGGCTAGATTCTCCAGGCTGATCCGATGTTTCCGGAGGAGGCGATGGCGCGCGCGCTGTTACAGCCGGCGTGGCCGTTGTTGCGGGCGCAGGCGGCGGCGAGGCGGCAGCCGCTTTGGGGGCGGACTTGAGAGATCGCATCGTCTCGTCATTCAACTCCCCGGTGACCTGCAACCCATTGCGAATTTGATAACGGCGAATCGCCGCTGTCGTATCAGCATTTTTTTCGCCACTGATTTCACCGTAATAAAAACCCTGGTCCTTTAATGATTGCTGGATGCCCGCGATCTTGTCGTCCGCGCGCACGGAAATGACTAACGCCAGAAAAAGAAAGAGGGCGATGCTAGGGCGCATGTTGATGTTGGTGGTTTGACGCCATCACGTGCGCCTTATTCGGTTCCTACCGCCAGCGGAGGCTGGCGGGACTTCAAGACATCTCGATATCGAAGGATGCCGTCGCCAATAGCCGTCGCGATTTGCTCGCGATATTCCTCGCTGCCGAGCTTGGCAATATCCTCCTGGTTGGACAGGAATCCGCCTTCGACCAGGACCGCCGGGTGTTGCACATTTGCGATCACAAAAAATTGCTCCGCTTTCGTCCCGCGATTGACCGCTTGCGTCCGGGTCACGACCGCGTCCTGAATGAAGCCGGCCAAACTTTGGCTCTCGAAGTTCGGCGATTGCGACGACGCTCTTTGCAAAAATGGCAGCCAGGAGATGACGGGCGCGCCTGGCGTGATCTGATGGTCGGCATAATATGTTTCCACGCCGCTCGTCACCGTCTTGGCGTTCTTGCTCCCTTCATTGAAATGAATGCTGACAAAGACGCAATCGTGCATTCGATTCGTAAGCGCCGCGCGTTCCGCCAGCGAAATATAACTATCGCCTACTCGCGTCAGGACCGTGGCCAACCCGCGCGCCTGCAGGATGCGATCGACTCTTTGCGCGACATCCAGGGTCAGATCTTTTTCCATCACATTTCCAACCATCGCGCCGGAATCCTGTCCACCATGTCCCGGATCGAGCACGACCACGGAAAACGGTTGCCCAGTTACAGGTCCTGGCGCCGAGCCGCTTGCAACACCGGGCTTCGACGTCAGCTCAGCCCAGACAAGAGAACCCGCCATGAGCAGCAGCCCCAACCACGCGAGCGCAGTCCGCCACCATCGCCGGCGCTTCGGCGCCGGCTCCGGCAATATGGTTTCCTCGATCACGATTGAATGATGGAGCGCACTTCTTCATCGGACAACGATCGGTAGCGAATCGCCGTTTTCGCATCGCGCTCGAGGACCGCGGCCTCAATTCCGCTCGTGGTCAATTGCTCTTGTCGATGTTGCGCAATGGCGGCGCGGTCCGGTAATTCCTTGGCGCTATCTCCGCCCAATGCGCGATGCCCCACGCTCCAGGCGTCAAGCGCCGCCATCACCGCACCGTTGAAATCGGCTTGCGCGTCATAATTGGCGTTCAAAAATGATTCCATCAGCTCAGTCGATAAATGGGTTGCGCTGAGCACGGCGAAATGTTGGCGCGTCTTCGAAACCGCCGGGCCGTTGGTCGCGATGGCTCCGTCGTATTCAACGCGCAAAAACAAATCTTCCTCCGGAGTTGCACCCACTTCCGCAAAAAGCAGCCGCGCTAGAAAAGGCGCGCCGTAGACTTGTTCGAACGCGCTCTTCATCACCGGGCTAAGTGAGTAATGCGCCAGACGTCGCAACGAAACATCCGCCGCCGAACGCGTGAAACCTTCCGTGCTCGCCAGTTCAATCGCGGCCATGCGCAGACGCTCGATGTCGCCCGGATGACCGATCGCTCCCATCGCGATGCGATCGTAAATCTCGAATATCTTTTGCCGGTTGCGCCCGAGCGTTAAAAATAAAATCCCATCGCGAAAACCGACCGCCGCAATCGGACTGCCCGCCGCCAGTTGCGTCTCGATGTACTCGCGCCGGTTCGCGATCGCTTCAACCCACCGGTAGGGCTCTTCGATCATGCGACCGATTTGTTGAATACCGCCGCAATCTTTTGCTCCGGCAGTGTCGCGATGCCCTCGTGCGAGACGACTTTGATTATTGGGAAAATTTTGCCACTCCGATCCACTCCGCCCGTCGCCGTGTCGGACTCGGCCGCCGTGTCCAGAGCGCGCAACGCGATCGCGACCGCTTCGTCTAGGTTTAGCTTTTGCAGCGGTTTTTCGCCCCAATGGTTTTCGTAATAGAGAATCCCGCGCACGGCCGGCGAACCCGAGCCGGTCGCAGCGTAATCGGCTGCTTCAAATTGCGCGCCCATGGCATCGTAAAAATAAAGCCGCGCTTCGGGTTTTGAATTGGGATCGTAGGTCGCGAAGATCGGCACGACCATCCCGACGCCTTGCATCACGAAACCAAAATTGTCGCGCAACAATTTGGAAAGAGCGCGCACTTTCCCATCCACGCTCATTTCCTGCAGCTGTGTACGCCGAAAATATTGAAACGAATGCTCGAGCACGCGCGCCATTTCCCAGGCCGTCGCCGGCACGCCAGCGATGGCCATGATCGAATGGCGATCGATCTCCAACACTTTGTCGGCACGGTCGTAAACAACGGTGTGCCCTGCCGTCGCGCGTCGATCTCCCGCCACCAGCACGCCTCCGGAAAACTTGAACGCGAGGATGGTGGTGGATTGTGTCTGCGACCAGGATTGCGCGCCGGAAGTCGGTCCCCCGCCAAGATCGACAATCGCCGGCACATTCCCGGCCAACCCTTTGCGCCGCAGTAGCGCGGGGAAATCTTCACCTCCCCCAGAAAATGTCTGGTCAAGTGCCACGGGCGACAGCCTCCATTATTCGCCCGTGCGCTGCCGATAGCGCTTGGACTGGTTCGGATCCACCTTGCGCATCTTTTTCAAGAGATCTTTCGTGTCCGGCCTCGAGATGTCGGGCGACCGCGGCCCGCCGCCATCGCCTTGTTTCGGTCCCCACGGCATCGGTTCCATCGGCTTTTGAGTGCGCTCCGGCATGGCAAAAAATTTAAGGGAAAACCGGTTAAAGGCAAATTCACCCGCGCTTGCCAGAAAAACCAGCAGATGTCAAAATCTCTGGCCATGAAGCTTTGCGCGCAGATTTTGGTGGCGCTTTTTTTGACGACAACGTTCGTCTCGTCCGTTTCCGCGCAAGCCATGACGCGGTCGCCTGCGCCTTCCATTTCAAACGCTACGCAAATCGAAATCCTCACGAAAAAAATCGACGAACAGAATGCGAAGATCGACATGCTCTCGCAGCAAATTCTGAAACTCGAACAACAACTTTCCGGGTCGCGGCCCGGTGTCATGGTGAGTGAAAGCTCTCCCGCAACTTCGACATCGATCGCGCCCACATCGACAATTGCACCTGCGCTTGAAGCCTCTGCTCATCCCACCGGCGTCAACGGCAACAGTCACGTCGTCGCGCGCGGCGAGACGCTCACCTCCATTGCCAAGATGCACAACGTCAGTGTGAGCGAGCTGCAAAAATTCAATCACATCGAGAACGATCGGAAACTCCAGATCGGCCAGACCATCATGCTGCCGGCTTCGACTTCGCCCGCGCCGCCGGCTTCTTCTCCGCCTCAGTAAATCGATGGACGAACCGTCGAACCGGCGCTGGTTTTTGCGCAAACACGAAGACGGCAGCGTTTTCGGCCCGCTGGCTTTTGCACAGCTCTCGCGCTGGGCTTCCAGCGCCCAGATCGCGCCGCACGACGCCGTCTCCAACGATCAACTGACGTGGATGAAAGCGCCCATGCTTCCGCAGCTCGGCATGGATTGGCTCGTCGAAATCACGAGCGAACGTTACTACGGCCCGACTACTCTGGGCGCGATCCAGGAATTCATCCGCCTCGGCGAAATTGATGCCGACACATTTGTCATCAACGCCTGCGATGGAACGCGCCGAAAAATCCAGGAGATGCCCGCGTTATTGGAAAACCCCGCGGAGACCTTGCCTGCTGAAGTTGAAGAAAGCTCCGCGCGAATCGCCGAGGAACCGACGGCCAGCGGGATATCGATCGACGTGCGCGATCGCATTCGCGATCTCGAACAAAGTCTGCTCGAAGAACGCCGCGCCTTGCAGGAAGCAGAAGAGCGTTATCGCGAGCTCGAGCAAAAATATCAGGAACTCGTCGAGAGTGCGCCCCTAACCAGTTAGGGGCGATTGGTAGCGTATCGGCTTCAGAAATATAGTCGACGCATTCTGATTGCCGGAGCCAGCTTCGGGAATACGATTGCCTCTCCGTCCTCAAAATGTGACCAAACACAATGCGCTATCCAATCCATAAACTGTAAGTTGTAGTTTAGGTGACTCTCCTGTGGATTATTAATCAGCTTCGTCTTAGTGGAGCAATCAAACCAGAGCACGGTTTGGAGATAATCCGAAAGCGAGTTTCCACTCCTAACCTTGATTGACCGCTTGTCGGGAATAAACTCGATTTCTCGCTCGTTCTTCACATACTCCGGGATCACAAGTCGGCACATGTAATTGTACAACTTGTTTGAGTCCCCGCGGATATGGTCCTGAACTTTTTCTTTTTGGGCCACGATGCAGTCAATTTTGATGTCCTTGTAAGTCCCCAGCATTTCTACGGTTTTTTCCGCAAACTCTATTTTTTGCGCAGTACTGGCGGCAGAGGCTTTCATTTCGGAAACCCACCCATATTTTTTGTACATGTCCGCGATGATTCGCTTTGGCCGCTTTCGGTCTGCTTTCGGAAGAAACATAACTGCCAAGCACAAAAAGCGACTTGACCCGCCTGCCCTAAAAGGATGGGAGAATGTCCATCCCAGATCTCCGCTTTCATCGAGATACACCTGCATTAAAAAACGCCCTGAGACCGACGCGCTTAGATCGCGTTTATGATAACCCTCCATATGAAGGGTCATCACGGTGCTCAGGGACTTATCTTAAAAATAGCATGTAAACAGCCGCGCGTACGAAAATGTTTGGAAATCGCTCAATCTATAAGGGTGCTAATCTCGTCCAGTTCCCGCACGTGATCGCTAATTCCGCATTTCATCGCTGGCGTGCTACCCCAGCGGATTTGGAATCTCCACCGCCGGATCGACAACGATCTCCTCTGGCACCGGCTCTAGGTCTTTCTGCTCTTCCGGTTTTTCCAGCAAACTCTCTTCGCACAGCCGCGCGTATTTTCCGCCCCGCATGATTAACTCTTCGTGTTTTCCGCGCTCGATGATTCGGCCGCGATCGAGCACCAGGATTTGGTCGGCGCGAACAATCGTGGAAAGCCGGTGCGCGATCACGATCGAGGTCCGGTTCGCCATTAAATGTTCAAGCGCCTCCTGAATCAAACGCTCCGTCGCCGTGTCCACGCTTGCGGTCGCCTCATCCAGGATCAGAATGGGCGGATCCTTCAAGAGCGCCCGCGCGATCGAGAGCCGTTGCTTTTCACCCACGCTCAATTTCACACCGCGCTCGCCCACGACGCTCTCGAGACCCTTTGGCAAACGCTCAATGAAACCGCGCGCATTGGCCGCATCGACCGCGCGCCACAATTCCGCTTCGCTCGCGTTCGGCTTTCCCATCAACAAATTTTCCCGGATCGAGCCGTTAAAGAGAAAACTTTCCTGCGTCACCACGCCGATCGACTCGCGCAACGTGCGCAGCCCGTACTCGCAAATCGGTTTCCCATCGATGTAAATTTCGCCGCTGGTGAATTCGTAAAAGCGAACCAGCAGATTCACCAGCGTGGATTTACCCGCACCAGTGGCGCCGACCAGCGCGACCGTTTCGCCCGGACGCGCATGAAAAGAAACATGACTCAGCGCCGGTAAACCTTCGGCGTAACTAAAGCTGACATCTTCGTAACGGATGTCGCCGGCAATGCGGGGGGACACCTCCTCGCCGGTCCGTCCGGGTTCGGTTGGCTCATCCAAGATTTCAAAAACGCGTTCGCCGGCGGCGCGTCCGGCCTGCACAAGTTGATTGAGCTGATGCAAACGGCTGGCCGGTTCGTAGAGAAATGCCATGTACATGAGCGACGCGACCAGGTCGCCAAGCTGCAATGTGCCGGAAAGCACGGCGTGACCGCCAAATCCGAGCACCAGCACCGCGCCCATCGCTTCCAACATCGACATCGACGGGCTGTAAATCGCCCACACCCGCATGACCACGAGCGTGGCATGGCGTAGTTGATCGCTCACTCGGTTAAACCGCGCGTGCTGCTCGCCTTCGCGAGCGAAACTTTTGATCTGGCGAATCCCGGAAAGATTGTCGTGCAAAAGCGCATTCATCGCCGACGCGGCCCGGCGCTGCAGACGATACCGCCGATGTGCGGTCAATGTGTAAGTGAGCGCGCCGGCGATCAGCAATGGAAATGGCGCGAGCGCGAGCAACGCCAGCTTCACGTCCAAATAAAACATCATCGCCATCACGATCACGACTTGCAAAGCCGCGACCACGCCTTGCTCAATGCCATCGATCAGCATGCGCTCGACCGAATTCACGTCTTCGATCACGCGCGTCATCAAATCGCCGGTTGCGCGATTGTCGAACCATCGCAGTGGCAACAATTGAATGTGCGAATACAGATCGCTGCGCAGATCGAAAATAACTTTTTGCTCGAACGTGTTGTTCAGGATGATGCGCAGAATGTTGAAACCGTGCTGCAAAACGAACGCGGCCGCCGCCAGCAAAATGAGCGGCATCAATTTCTCCGGATGATTCCCGCGTATGACGTCGTTAATGATCCATCTCGCCACCGTCGGAAAGACGATCAGCATCAACGTGCCCAGAATCGCGCAAACCAACGTTCCAGCTGCGAGCGACGGATACCGCTTCAAATAGGCAAAGACGCGCCAAACCGTTTTCATTCGCCAATCAACCTCAACCCGCGTGCCACCACGTCAAGGTAGGGGCGATTGACTCAATCGCCCGCGCGGCTGAGCTTCACATCGTTAGACGACGATTCCGTCATGTTTTTTTTCGGTTTAGTTTTTTTGTTCGTCGCACTGATTCTCATCGGTATTGGCGCGGCTGTTGGCTTGGTCATCTGCGCTGTTGCCGCAGTCCTGGTCGCCGTCGGCATTTTGTCTTCTTCGGTTGTGGTCGGTCTCCTTAGTCGGCGGCCGGCCGCTGGAATTCGCGCATTTTTGCTTCAATGCGCGCTACTTGCGGGCATTCCTTCCGGCATTCTTTGCGCGTGGTTGGCGCACGGCATTTTTACCGCCTATGGCACCGGTTGGACTGTTTTGCTTTATGGTGCACTCGGAGGTGCTGCCGCTGGTCTCATCGTCGTGTTCTTCTTCGATTTTATTTTCCGCCGGCTACACCGTTGGGCATCCGCAAGGCTCAACCGCAAACCAGTTCGCGAACTTCCAACGTCCATCCCCTAACTAAGCGTCCGATGGCCGATCCCATGAACGCAAAGCAAGCTTTAGCGTGGGTCACAGAATGTGGAGTAGCCGTAGAGTCAGTGCGCGCCAGCGTTCCTAGTCTCGCTCAGATGGTAACAGGAGAACCACTGAGAGGTAGTTGGTGGGCACATCCGAAGAGAAACGATATATTCCGGCTTTCGCGAGCGATTCGCAGTTCTCCCGACGTTCTGGTGTGCCGACTGGTAGATGGAAAAATTACCTACGTCCATCGGCGTCTGTGGCCGGCCCTTGTTGCGCTAGCCGGCCGGTTTTCCAAGGGCAGGCTTGCCGCTGTTAAGGAAGTGCACACTCCCGCGGGCAAGCACAAACTGCTGGTCACTCCTTTTCCCAAGTGGGTGCCGAAGGAAATATTGAGAGTGTCGAAGAACCTGACCCAGAAAGAGGCCGCTTCACAATTGGCGTTCCTCCTTTAATTGATCTCGTTAGGCCGGCGTGAAGTATTCTTCAGACCCGATCGCCGGAATGTTTATGTCGATCTTTGAAGGTCAGTTCGGCGACTCCTGATTTGTCGAGCTCGCCCAAACCTTCGGCGATCATGCGATCGTACTGTTCCTTGGTCGCACGCGCGAGTGGCAGATCGAGACCGAGGCTGCGCGCGAGATCGAGCGCGATCCCGCTGTCTTTGGCTGCATGCGCGGCTGAGAAAAAACAACTGTGCTCGCGGTTCTGCATGTCTTCGCCATCCGTTTCGAGCACGCGCGAGTTCGCACCGGTCTCGGCAAACACTTCGCGTAACATTTTCAAATCGAGTCCTAGTGCAGCGCCAAGTCCAAGACCTTCCGCCAGACCAGCGGTGTTGATATTCATCACCATGTTGACGAGCGCTTTCACTTTCGCGGCTTCGCCCGCTTTCCCGACGAAGCGCACAATAGATCCGAGTTCTTTCAAAACCGGTTCCGCCTTGCGAAAGGCATCTTCGCTTCCGCCGCACATTAAATAAAGGGAGCCGTCGCGCGCCTGCGTGATGCTTGAGGCCATGCACGCTTCCAGCGTTTGCGCTCCGGCTTTCTCCGCCAGCTTTTCAACATCGACATGGACCTGGGGCGAAATCGTCGCGCAGTTGATGAAAAGTTTGCCGCGCGCATTCACGAGCAGGTTGTCTCCCGAACCGGAAAAAATTTCACGCATCGCCGCGTCGTCTGAGACGACCGTGATGATTACATCCGATTCCGCGGTCACTTCCGACAAATCCTGAGATGCCGCCGCGCCAATTTCCTGCGCTACGGCTGTCGCCACTTTGCGATTCAAGTCAAAGACCGCAGTGACGTGAAGATGTCGGTCTTTCAAACGCCGTGCCATGTTCGCGCCCATTCGGCCGACGCCGACGAAACCGATGTTCATTTCTAAACCTGGCCGGCGAAGAACGGGTTGTGATCTTTTTCTTCGCCAACCGTCGTCATCGGACCGTGACCGGGACAGAGAATCGTTTCGTCCGGGAGAGTCAGGATCTTTTCCAGATTATTTCGCACGGCTTCCTCATACGAAACGTTACCGCCGCCCATCGATCCGGCGAAAAGCGAGTCGCCCACGATGGCGAGTTTGCGCGCGAGACCGTTGACCACATAAGTCAGGCCTCCGCGCGAATGTCCCCAGGTCAGCCGCGTGTCGATGTCGATCTTGCCGACGCAGAACGCTTTTCCTTCTTCGATCGGTTCGGCGCCGGAGACTTCTTCATGCTCCGATGCATAAACGGGCGCCTTGGTCTTGAGCTTCAATTGCGCCAGTGCGGCAATGTGATCGGCGTGCCCGTGCGTAAGCAAAATCAGTTTGATGTTCAGGTTTTCATCCGCAACGAGGCGCAACATTTCCGCGCAGTCTCCGCCGGTGTCGAACACGGCGGCCTCCTTGCTTTTCGGGTCCCAGACGAGATACGAATTCACCGCCATGTCGTGATAGTGGGTGTGAAATTGCGCAAACCCGTCCAGCTTCGGGATTGTTTTCGGCTGCCAAGCGCCCGTGGCCAGCTCGCTCAGCGCGCGAGCCGCCAGTCCCAACGCCGGCGCGATGCGCAAAAGCGCAAGTTCATCAAACTCGCCCTCGCGCAATTTGCGAAGCGTCTGGGAATTGACGCGTGCTTTCTCAGCCAGCTCCGTATCGGTGAGACGCAGACCGTGTTGCGCTTTGCTGATGATGTCGGAGAAATTATCTTCCAGCGGGATCATTGCTTAGATTAGTTAGGCCGGGGCCGGCGCCACTTCCACTTCGACACGCAAATTCGAAATTCGGCACTCCGCTATTTTCTCAAAAGTTGCGGCCACGTCGATAACAGAAACGGGCTGGCCAATCTCTCTTTCAATCGAGGTCATAGCGACGTTGCTGATGCCACACGGGATGATGTGAGCGAACGGCGCGAGGTCGCCACAAACATTGAGGGCAAACCCGTGCATCGTGATCCAGTGACGCACGCCAACACCGATGGACGCGATCTTGCGGTCATCCACCCAAACTCCGGTGAGCCCTTCGCGCCGCCGCGCCGCGATTCCGTAATCACTGAGGAGATCGATGAGTAACTGCTCGAGCCAGCGCAGGTATCGGTGCAGATCCTGGCCGCATTGGCGAAGATCGACAATCGGATAGCCCATTAACTGGCCGGGCCCATGATAAGTCGCCTGGCCGCCGCGATTGATCGAAAATACCGGATGCGGCAAATGCGAGGTGCCGAGCAAACTCGATTTGTCCGGCGTCCGCCCGATCGTGTAAACCGGCTCGTGCTCGAGCAGAAGTAACTCATCTTCGGCGTTGCGATCCTGCCGTTTTCTCGCGACGACCTCTTCTTGTAGCGCAAGCGCGGCGGCGAACTCCATGCGACCGAGCCGGCGCACGTGAAGATCGGGACTCATATTTGCACGCCTTGCGGAACGCCAAGTCGCGCGACCTCCTGCGAACGCAAATGTGTTAGCCCAATCGCGAGTGCATCCGCCGCGTCCGCGCCCGGAGTTTCGGTCAATCCGAGAAGCGCACGCACCATGAACGCGACCTGACTTTTCCCCGCGCCGCCCCGGCCGACAGTTGCCTGCTTGATCCGCGTGGGCGCGTATTCAAAAACCGGGAGGCCATTTTCGGCCGCGGCCAGAATCGCCGCGCCGCGTGCCGCGCCGAGCAGAATCGCCGTCTTGAAACTCTGCACGTAAATCACCGACTCCAGCGCACAGCAATCGGGCTCGTGTTGACGAATCAAGTCGGCGAGCCCGTCGCGGATGGCGACGAGACAGGATGAAGAACGGAGCGAACTCGCGTTGTGAATGCTCCCGAAATACAACGCCTGCGCTTTGCCATTGTTAGCATCGACAATCGCCACGCCGGTGTTTCGCAGCGAAGCATCGATGGCAAGAACGCGCATGGATTTAATGGGCGATCGCGCCAAGCACAAGGAAAACGCAACCGACCGCGCCAAAAAGCAAACTTACAATCCAAAAGCTTCGCTTCCTCGTCAGTGCAGAAATCGCAGCGACGGCGATGGCGATTTGAAACATGGTCACGCCGCGCGCAAAAACTTCATGTTGATGGAAATTCGCCTTGGCTTCCGCCTCTTTTGCTTCCGCTTCTTTCTTAATTTCCTTTTGCTCTTCTTCGTAGCGCGCGGCTTTTTCACGATCTTTCTCGTCCGGCGTGGCTGTCAGCGCCATTTTCGCGTCGAGCACCGACGCCTTGATGCTTTTCGCCTGGTAATAGCTCCACTGATCGGACGCTTCGATCTGGCTCATCATTGCTTCGTTGGCATGTTTGCCGGAGAGAAGCCCTGTGATGGCGGCGAGCACAGCGAGAATCGCAGTGCTCAACGCCACCAAAGAGATCCAACGTTCGCCCCCGTGCTCGGCGCGATGATGCACATCCTCCTGCAAGCCTTCCAAGGGAACTTCCGCTTCTTCCATGGGTTCAGTCTAAGATCGACAATCGCCCGTTCAAGGCGGAATCGTAAGGTCGATGAGCCGTAAAAAAGAGAGCGGAAAACCCGGCATCGTGCGTCGCTTTTTTTCCGCACTCGGACCGGGTGTCATTACCGGCGCAGCGGACGACGATCCGTCGGGGATCGCGACCTACTCCATTGCCGGCGCGCAACATGGCACTGCGCTTCTGTGGACGGCGTTGCTGACGTGGCCGCTGATGGCCTTCGTGCAAATGATGTGTGCGCGCATCGGGTTAGTGACCGGCCGCGGCCTGGCCGGCGCAATGCACCACAAATATCCTCGACCGCTCATCCTCGTCGCGGCGATTGCGTTGTTCGGGGCAAATTCAATCAACGTCGGCGCCGATCTTTCCGGCATGGCCGACGCCGCCGAGATGCTCACAAGTATCAATTCACGTGTCTTCGTCATTGTTTTCGGCGTCGGCATTTCTCTCGCCACGATTTGGTGTCGCTACCATCAGATTGCTACCATCTTGAAATGGCTCGCGCTGGTGTTGTTCGCCTATGTCATAACCGGATTCATTATTCATCCAGACTGGCGAATGGTTGCACACGCCGCGTTCATCCCTGCGTGGCCGAAGAGCCACGATGAGTGGGGCACGCTCGTCGCCATCCTCGGCACGACGATCAGTCCTTACCTGTTTTTTTGGCAGGCGTCGCAGGAAGTCGAAGAAGAAAAAGCCAAAGGCCGCCGTATGCTCTATCGCCGTTTTGGCGCCTCTCCGGTCGAAATCATTACGCGCAAGATCGACATCGACGTTGGCACATTCTTTTCGAATCTCGTCATGTTCTTCATCATTCTCACGACCGCATTCACGCTCCATCAACACGGCATCACGCACATCGACAGTGCGAAAGACGCCGCGCAAGCGCTTTACCCGCTGGCCGGGAAATTTGCCGGAACGCTCTTCACCCTCGGAATCGTGGGCGTTGGTTTGCTCGCCATTCCCACCCTCACTGGCTCCGCCGCCTACGCGCTCGCCGAAACTTTTGCCTGGCGCGAAGGACTCGATCAACGATTTCGCGGTGCGCGCCCATTTTATCTCGTCATCATTGTCTCGACCCTCATCGGTATCGCGATGGATTTTCTCGACGTCAATCCGGTCCGGGCGCTCTACTGGACCGCGGTCATCAACGGATTGCTCGCACCATTTATTCTTCTCGGAATAATTTTTGTCGCGCTCGATCGCAAGGTCATGAAAGACCAGCCCAGTTCCATTCCGAGCATCGTCGTCGTCTCGCTCGCAACCTTGTTAATGTTCGGGGCCGCGATCGGGATGTTCGTGTTTTAAGCCTAACGATTGCCTGCCGCGCCGGAGCCGGGCGGAGGCGGGTCGATCTTGTCGGCGTCAGCTTGCGACGTCAGGACGCAGCGAAAGCCGTAAATCACGTCGCGCTCATTTCGATCGACCACGTTGCGATACGACGATTGCATTTCCAGCCGATTGCTTGTTCCCCACGAGCCGCCGCGCAACACTCCCCAGTCGCGCCCGACGTTTCCGCTCGTTCCTTTATAACCTTCCTCGCACCACTCCCACACATTGCCGCCCAGATCGTAAATCCCGAGCGCGTTCGGCTTGAAACTTCCCGCGATCATGGTCGTGCCCCGGCGTTGTTGTTCGCTGTAATTGCCCGCACCGGCCGGCGGCGGCCATTGCTTTCCCCACGGAAATTCGTTTTTGATTTTTCCGTCGCGCGCTTCCGGTGTGCCTCCGCTCTCCTTCGATAAACCGACCGCCGCGCTCCATTCCAGATCGGTCGGCAACCGATAGAACTGTCGATCTTCGAGCACATTCTCCTGGCGCTCTTTGTCCGTCAGCCATTTGCAAAACGCGACCGCATCGAACCAGTTCACTTTCACCACCGGATGCGTCGGTCCCTGCGCGAAATCGGGAACATCTCGATGACGTCCGGTGGCGGAGCAGAACGCGTCGTAATCCTGCACCCGCGTTTCCCAAACCGAAATGCGGACATCGCCCAGTGGAACGAATTTCATTCCAAGCGAATTTATCCAGGGTTGTCCCGGTTCGGGGGCAAGACTTTTTTCCAGACGCGCGGCGAGAAAAGCCTGTTGCGTCGGTTCGACTTTCCCGCTCACGGAACTTGGTTTGTAACCAGCGAGCCGAAGCTCATACGTCACCGGACCCGGTTTCACTTCTTCGATCACGAGCGGTGTCTGACCGAGCTCGCTGCCGTTTGCCACCACCGTCGCGCCACCGGGTGCGCTCGTGATTTTCACGCTGCCGTTCGCGAAAACAAAATGGGCCGCATTTTCTTTTTGCAATTCGACCGTGAGAGATTGCCGCTCATCCGGCCAGCCATCCAGATGCGCGACGAGATCGTGCGCGCGCGCCGGAAGATCGACATGCAACGGCGTTCGGCCGCGCGAAGTTCCATCAACAATCACATCGGCGCCGGACGGCTCGCTCGTCACGTTGACCGCGGCATTGACGAACGCGAACGATTTCCGCGCGATCTCGCCGCGCTGCACTTCAATCGTGTCGCGCATTTCCCAATCACCCTGGTGCGCGACCAACGAATATTTGCCGGTGGGAAGACCGGCAACTTTTTGCGGCAAAACGCCATCACGCGAAATTTGCCCGTCTTCGCTCCGCAACGAAAACTGCGCGCCGGGCGGTTCCGATTGAAGATCGAGCGCGCCTTTGCATCGCACCAGGTGAAACACCGGTAGATCGGCCGATTGCTTCCCGGCAAGATCGAGAATCTCCTCAACCGGGTCGTAACCCGGCGCCATAATCCGCAATCGGTATTTGCGCGGCTCCAACTCATCGAATGTCGCCGGAGTTCTTTTCGCGCGGTCATCCAGCAACACAAGCGCATTCGACGGATCGGAGCGCACGCTCGCCTGCAAGTGAAGATCGACAGGCGATTGCGGCGATGGATGCGCGCGAAACCAAAAGAAGACGCTGGCGGCCGCGAGCAAGATCGCCACGGCGGCAATCGGAAGTGCCGCTCGCGATTTTTTTCGCGGTGGACGTTGCCCCTGCTCGAGCGCGGCCAGATCGGCCTGCATCTCCGCGGCAGACGCGTAACGCTTGCGCGGATCGTTCGCGCAGGCTTTCACCAGCACGTCGTTCAGTTGCAGCAACTGTTCTTTGTCCGCCCGGTCGCTCAGTTGCGAATCGAGCTCAGGAAAATCCAGCCGATCTTTACCGGTGCTGATTTCGTAAAGCAGTTTGCCGAGACTGAAAATGTCGGCTTGGGCACTGCCCGGTCCTTCCGGCGGCACATAGCCTTCAGTCCCGACAAATGAATGCTGCCCAGTGGCGGCGACCAGTCCGATATCGGCGAGCTTCGGCACGTCTTCGATAAAGATGATGTTGGAAGGTTTGATATCGCGATGGGTGAGTCCGTGCGCGTGCAACGCTTCGAGCGCCTCCGTTAACGAAAGTCCTAACTGAATCGACTCGAACGCGGAAAGCCGTTTGTGCCGCGCGAGATCGGCTTTCACCGTGCGCGGTTCGTAATGGACGATGTCGATCTTGCGGCCGGCCATGTGATCGTCGGCCAGCTCCATGATGTAATAGAGATACTCGCTCGTGCGCCCGACATGCAGGATGTCGACGAAACCGGCGTGCGCGCGCGAGATCGGCTCAAAAGCGGACATGCCTTGAAACTCGCGTTGAAAGGCGCGCTCACTCTCGAACGTCGTGCGATAAACCACTTTCACGGCGCGCAAGCCACCGGTCAGAGTACGCGCCAGCCAAATCTCGCCATAAGCGCCGCGGCCGATCACGCGAAGCACTTCGTGATCGGGAATAATTGGAGTTTGAGCGGAGACTTCCTCGGGAATGCCCGCGATTTTACACAAGCGTACCCGCGAAGCAATTGCGGTTAGCGACCGCTCTTTTCCAGTGTTTTGATTTCCTTTTTCAACAGCGCGGCGACTCGGTGACGCGCCAGGTATACCTGGCCGATCTTCACTCGCAGCTGGTCGGCGACTTTTTGCGCGGGCCATTCCTTGCGCACATAGCAATCGAAGATCTGAAATTGTTTTGGCTCCACTTTCTTTTTCACCCGCGCGATCGCCGCCGCGAACAAATTTTCCTGCCACTCGGTTTCCCAAAGTGCATCGAGGTCGACCGCGTTTGAATCGGGCACGCGCTCGATCGTGGCCGTGAAGCGATCGTCCGGTGAACGCGGCCGCTTCGCCGCGCCCGGTTCGCGTTTGCGGAATTGATCGACAATGCGCCAACGCGTGATTTGCAGGAGCCAGCCTTTGAACGAGCCGATCGCCGGATCATAGCGCAACTTGTCGATCTTCTTTGCCACGGTGATGATCGTTTCCTGGACCACCTCCTGCGCCTCGGCATCGGTCAGACCGGATTTACGCGCCGCTGAGTAAATCAGTTTCCAGTAAGTGTCGAAAAATTCCTGCCAGCGTTTGCGATCATCCCAGTTGGCCAGCCGATCGACCAGGCTCCGTCGTGTAGCAACAAGGCTCCCGCTCATGTCGATCTTTGTAGCGCACTCCGGACCCGAATAAAAGGCGCGCGATTTCCTGAAAGATTGAGGCGCGGTGGCCGTAATCACCTCATGAAAACACCCGCGCTTCTCTCGAAAGCAATCCAGATCGTTTCGCGCTTCGCTGCGATCTGTAGCCGGATCCCGAGGCAAATCTTCGGCAACGTTTCGTGGCAGGCGCCACGCTGGCTGACCCGAACCGGCGATGCCTGGACTCGACTCGAGCGTGCCTATCCGCGTTTGATCGCGCCGGTAATCATCGCCATCTTTTTCGTCGCGTGCGGAGCGGCGTGGACCTGGAACTGGTACTCACATTTGCCAAAACCACGTTTCGTTTCGGTCAAGGTTCAACCAATTCCTGTAACCGAACTCAAAAAGGACCTGCAGTTTCCAAAGCTGCTCGTTTACTTCAACGAATCCGCCGCGCGCCTGGAAGATTTGCATAAACCGAATTTGTCCGGTGTGCGACTCGACCCTTCTATCGGCGGCGCATGGCATTGGGCCGCGGGCGATGTTCTCGTTTTCGAACCAACCGAAGATTGGCCGGCCGATCGGAAGTTCCGGGTCGTCTTCGATAGGAAATTTTTCCCGCGTCACGTGTTGATGGAGCGGCTCGTTTACGAAGCGCAGACACCGCCGTTCGTAATTGCGACTAAAGGTCTCGAGTTCTATCAAGACCCGACCAATCCGATCCGGCGTCAAGTCACCGCCACTTTCGAGATGACACACGCGGTCGAGCCGGGCGAGTTGGAACGGCACATCCAACTTCTCATGATCGGCCGGTCGTCGGTCTTTCCGGCATCCGATCCATTACCGCATTGCACCATTACTTACGGAATGCATCAGCGCGTTGCTTATCTGCACAGTTCACAGATCACGCTGCCCGAGCAGGAAGATTTTATGAAAATCGCGCTGAGCGAAGGCGTGCGCACAACACAAGGCGGCGCGCAAACGAACGCCGCGCTCGAACAAAAGATCCGCATCCCGTCGGTCACGACCATGTTTCAAATCGATTCGATCGACACCGCGGTCACGCGTGATAAGACCGGCGAGCCTGAGCAGTTGCTGGTCATAAACACCACGGCCGACATCAACACGCGCGACCTGGCCAAGGGTCTCGAAGTTCGACTCCTGCCGAAGCGAAAGATTCCCGAATCCGAACAAGCTGAAAACGAACCCGCCAATGAAGATGTCGATCAAACAACGGAAAACGAAGAGTCCGATTCGAGCCAGGACGTTACCGAATCGGACTTGAAGGACGAGGAGCGCTGGAAAAGCGACACCGACGTGCCCGAGGAGGTGCTGGCGCAGGCCAGGCGCGTTTCGGTCACGGTTGTTCCGTCGGAAAAGGCGCTGGATCGACAGCATGCATTTCGGGTGCGGGTAGAATCGGACGGCGAGCTTTACGTTCGCGTCGCGAAGGGACTCCGCGCCGCTGGCGATTATCGACTCGCCCACGATTACAACGCGGTCGTCGATGTGCCGTTGTTGCCGCGCGAAGTGCAGATCGAAGGCCAGGGCGGTTTACTCGCGCTCAATGGCGAAAGAAAATTGTCGATCCGTTCACGCGGTCTGAGCGCAATCGAATACGAAGTTGCACGCGTCGCCACCACCCAGATCAATCATCTCGTTAGCCAAACAGAAGGGAAATTTCAGCATCCGCAGTTTCAAGTTCCCGGTCTGTTCGATCAGGAAAACATTTCGCGCATCGCGCTCGAACATCAGTCGATCGCGATGGAAAATAAATGGAAGGCGAACTACTCCGCCTTCGATTTCTCGGAACATCTGCGCAAGCCGGCCGACGGCGGGAGCGAGCGCGGGCTTTTCTTTCTCAGTGCGCGCGGATGGGATCCCGCGAAAAAGAAAGTGCTCAAGACGACAAAGGATTCGCGGTTCCTGCTCGTGACCGATATCGGAATCTTATCGAAGAAGAACGCCAACGGCAGCCACGACATTTTTCTCATGTCGATCAAGGAGGGCAAGCCGGTCGCGAATGCGATTGTCGATCTTCTGGGCAAGAACGGAATCGCCATTCAGACCGCGCGGACCGATGCGGAAGGTCATTGCACATTTTCATCGGTCGAGAAATCGGTGCGGGAAAAAACGCCGGTCGCCTTCGTCGCCCGCAATGGCGACGATATTTCCTTCATTCCGTATGCGCGCGAAGATCGGGCCCTGAATTTTTCGCGCTTCGACATCGAAGGCGTGGAGAACGCGCTGCCGGAAAATCTGGACGCATTTCTCTTTACCGAACGCGGTGTTTATCGGCCGGGCGACGAGATTCACATCGGCCTGGTCGTGAAACAGCGCAATTGGCAGGGCCAGCTCAAAGGGCTGCCCATTGAAACGGAAGTGGTCGATGCGCGCGGCCTGCGTGTGCAAACCAAAAAACTGACGCTGCCCGAGACCGGCTTTACCGAGCTGACTTACCAAACGGCTAACGAATCGCCCACCGGCCTCTACACCTTCAACGCTTATCTCATCATCAACAGCAAGCGCACCACTTTGCTTGGATCGACCACGGCCAACGTGAAGGAATTTTTGCCCGACCGGATGAAGATCGAGACGCGGCTTACGAAGAGCGCGCCGCGCGGATGGATCAGTCCAAAAGATGTTCGCGCCGCCATCGCTTTGGCAAATCTTTACGGCACACCCGCGACCGATCGCCGCGTCACCGGTCGGGTCGAGCTTGCGCCGACTGCGTTCTGCTTTCCGGAATTTCGCGGCTACGTTTTTTACGACCCGCTCGTCGATACCAAGAAAGATCGAAGTGTCCAATCGGTCGATCTTGGAGAAAAGAAGACCGACGACAACGGCCACACCGAGTTCGATCTCCAATTGGAGCGCTTCGCCGACGCCACCTACTCGATGCGCTTTATCGCCGAAGGTTTTGAGGCCGAAGGTGGCCGCAGCGTCAACGGCGATGCGAGCGCGCTCGTTTCGGCCCTCCCTTATGTCATCGGCTGGAAAGCCGAAGGCGATTTGCATTACATCGATATGAATAAGGCGCGCGTGCTTGAGTTGGTCGCAGTCGATCCGCAACTGAATCGCATCGCGGTCGAGAACGTTACCCTCAACCTCATCGCGCAGGAATACGTCTCCGTGCTCACGAAACAGGAGAACGGTAAATACACTTACGAGTCCGTTCTCAAGGAGCGCATCGCGAAATCGGAGAAGATCAGCGTCTCGGCCAATGGCTTTCGGTACAACCTGCCGGCGACTGAGCCGGGCAGTTATGTTTTTGAATTGCGCGACGATCAGAACCGGCGCGTGGCCAAAGTGCAATTCTGCGTCGTCGGCCGTGGCGCCGTTGCGCGTTCGCTCGAGAAAAACGCCGAGCTCGAAGTCAAACTGGACCACCCGCAATACAACAGCGGCGACGACGTCGCCATCAGCATCACTGCGCCGTACGCCGGCAGCGGTCTGATCACGATCGAGCGCGACAAGGTTTACGCGCAACAGTGGTTTCAAGCCACCACCGCCAGCAGCATTCAACACATCCGCGTCCCGGAAAATTTCGAGGGCAGCGGTTACATCAACGTCGCTTTTGTGCGCGCGCTCGATTCAAAAGAAATTTTTGTCAGCCCGCTCAGCTACGGCGTTGTCCCCTTCACCGCCAACCTGGAGAAACGCCGGCTCAAGATCGACATCCAGACTGCGGCGAAATCAAAACCGGGCGAGCCGTTGCGCATCAATTATAAAACCGATCGCGCCGCCCGGATCGTCATTTTCGCGGTCGACCAGGGAATTTTGCAGGTCACCGATTACAAAACGCCCGACCCGCTTGGTTACTTCTTTCGCAAATGCGCTCTCGGCGTTGAGACCTCGCAGATTGTCGATCTAATCATTCCGGAATTTTCATTGCTGCGCTCGGTCTCGGCCTTCGGTGGCGGCGGCGATATCCAGCGATTAAATCCGTTCAAGCGCGTGACCGACAAGCCGGTCGTGTTCTGGTCGGGCATTCTCGAGGCCGACACCACCTCGCGCGAAGTCGTTTACGATGTCCCTGATTTCTTCGACGGCACCTTAAAGATAATGGCCGTCGCGGTCTCGAATGAAAGCATCAGCTCAGCCGATCGCGACACGCTCGTGCGCGGACCGTTTGTCATCACGACGAGCATGCCGGTGCTGGCCGCGCCGGGCGACGAGTTTGAAGCCGGCGTCACCGTGGCCAACAACGTCGAAGGTTCGGGCGCGGATGCAGAAATCGAACTACGCGCCGAAACCGACGAGCGATTGTCGATCTTGAAAACGCCGTTGCAGAAACTGCGCATCGCCGAAGGCCGCGAGCAAAGCGCCGTCTTTCGCTTCCGCGTGAAGGACAAACTTGGTTCGGGCGAAATTAGATTTGTCGCCAGCCGCAACGGGACGGAAACAAAACGTCGCGCCACGCTGAGCGTGCGCCCGCCAGTTCCTTACATGACCGACGTGCGCGGCGGCAGTTTCAAAACCACCACCACCGAAGTTTCGATCACTCGCGCCATGCATCCCGAATTTGCAAAACGCAACGCAATCGTCTCAGCGCTTCCGCTTGGACTCGCGCACGGTCTCGATGTTTATCTCAAAGAATTCCCGCACGGTTGCAGCGAGCAGATCACGAGTGGCGCGTTCTGCCGGTTGACGCTGGCCGACGAAGCCGATTTCGGTTTGAGCCGCGCCGAGATTAACAAACAACTCGAATACACGTTCGGCGTTTTGCGTCGACGCCAAAACGATCAGGGCGCGTTCGGTTATTGGGCGCCGGAGACTGGTGACCACATCAGTTTCGTTTCCGTCTACGTGATGGATTTTCTGAGCGAATCGAAAGCGGCCGGTTTCACGCCGCCGTCGGAAGTGTTCGCAAGCGGTCTGCGCAATTTGCAAAAGATGGTCGGGCGCGAGCCGTCCAATTTCAGCGATGCGCGCACGCTGGCCTACGCGATCTACATCCTTACGCGCGAAGGTGTCATCACGACCAATTACATTTTGAATCTGCGAGACAACCTCGACAAGAATCAGCGCGACAAATGGCAGAACGACATCACCGGTGTTTATCTTGCCGGCGCCCTTCACCTTCTTCATAAAGACCAGGAGGCCGAGAGCTTGATTGGCCGTTACAAGATCGACAATCACTCGGCGCGATTGTGCGATGATTTTTTCCAGCCGCTCGGGACCGACTCGCAATACATCGCCGTGGTCGCGCGCGAATTTCCGGCGCAACTACGAAAGATCTCGGCCGACGAATTTGGAAACATTCTCGAACCGATCGGCAAAGGTTGGTTCAACACTCTTTCCGCCGCATATGCCGTGCGCGCGCTGAAGGCCTACTCACACACGATCGCGCAAAATCCGCCTGACCTCACGATCGCTGAGATCCGCGGCAACAAGGAAGAAGTCCGCCTGATCAAAGGCGCGAAGCTATTGCAAAACGCGCGCTTCTCCGGCAATGCCACCGCGCTGCGCTTTGAAACCGCATCGAGATTGAGCGGCCCGGGCGCATTCTTCCAAGTCATCGAAGCGGGCTTCGATCGGCAAATTCCAAATGAAGAGCTTTCGAACGGCCTGGAAATTTATCGAGAACTTCTCGGCAAGGACAACAAGCCGGTGACGCAGACGCATCTCGGCGAAGCGATCCGTGTCCGCTTGCATGTGCGGAGCCTAAAACGTGAACCAGTTACCAACGTTGCGATTGTCGATCTTCTACCCGGCGGATTTGAAATCGTCGATACCTCGTTGCGCGGGGGCGTCTCGACCATCGGCGGCGTTGACTATGTCGATCTTCGCGAAGATCGCGCCGTCTTTTTCACGACGGTGCCGAGTTACGCGCGTGAGATCGATTACCAAATCAAGTCGTGTAACCGTGGCGAGTTTGTCGTCCCGCCGGTCTTCGCCGAGTCGATGTACGATCGCAACATCAAAGGCCGCGGCGTTGGCGGCAAGATCGTTGTCACGGAATAACGCCTGCCGCACACACAAAATGAAAACGCGTGTCATCCCGAACGAAGTGAGGGACCTCGCAAAAGGTGATGGAGCACACCTTATTCGCAGCGTGATCCAAGCTGCATGGGTGAGGTCCCTCGCTCTGCTCGGGATGACCGCGTGGATAGTTTGGTTGGTGCTGCCGAAGCCGCCTTTGCTCGATGGTACTTCGTTTTCCCAGTGCGTGCGGGATCGCAATGGCACTCTTCTGCGCGTCACTCTCACAGCCGATCAGAAGTTCCGAATCTGGACGCCGCTCCGTGAGATTTCCCCGGAACTGATCGATGCGACGCTGCGCTACGAAGACAAATATTACGCGCGCCATCCGGGAGTGAATCCGATCGCCCTTGTCCGCGCTGCTCTCGATCTCGCGCGGCTCCATCGCGTCACCGCCGGTGGATCGACAATCACCATGCAACTCGCGCGACTCCGTTTTCATCTGCACACGCGAACATTGTCGGGAAAACTGACGCAGATCATTCGCGCGATTGAGCTGGAGCGGCATTACTCCAAGCAAGAAATCCTCGAGGCGTATCTGAACCTCGCTCCTTACGGACGGAACATCGAAGGCATCGGCGCTGCGAGTCAGATCTATTTCGGCAAGAGAGCGGATCGTCTGACCGGACCCGAAGCGATCGCGCTCAGTGTCATTCCGCAAAGTCCGACGCGACGCGCTCTCTTCGCCGACCGCGACAATCATTCCGTTAATGCCGCGCAAAATAATTGGTACGACCGGGCCGGAATCGACCAGCAGTTCTCTTCACGGGAGTTTCGGGCGCGTATCCAAACGGAGCGGAAATTTTTCGCGCCGCACTTTGTTCAGCAAGTCCTCGAGAATGAAAAAGGTCGCGAACAAATCGTCACGACGCTCGATTTGGAAAGACAGCAACTGATCGAGCGACGCGTCAGCGATTATGTCGCGGCAAATGTAAATCGCGGGTTTCAAAATGCGGCCGTGTTCCTGCTCGATTTCCGAACGATGGATGTTCTCGCGCAACTTGGCTCGGCCGACTTTGGCAAGATCGACATCAACGGCCAGGTCGACGGAACGCGCAGTCCACGCTCGCCCGGTTCGACATTGAAGCCGTTCGTTTACGCGCTCGCCCTCGAACAAGGTTTGATTCAGCCGCTGTCGATCCTGGCCGACGCGCCCCGGAGTTTCGGCGAATACAATCCGGAAAATTTCGATCGCGAATTTCTCGGACCGATCCGGGCCTGCGACGCGCTCGCGCGCAGCCGCAACGTTCCGGCGGTTGAGCTCGCATCGAAACTTGCGCACCCGGCGCTTTACGAATTTCTGCGCAAAGCGGATGTGAAATTGCCGCAGCCGGAATCGTTTTATGGATTGGCCCTGCCGCTCGGCGGCGCGGAAGTGTCGATGCAGGACCTCGTTCGACTTTACGCGACGCTCGCTAACAATGGCGAGCTGCGTCCGCTGCGCCGCGTGGCGCGCGATCCGATTTCAAAAGGCCGCCGAGTCCTTTCGCCCGAAGCTTCTTTTCTCACACTCGAAATGCTTCGTAATGTGCCGCGGCCGGAAATGAATTGTGCTGATGCCGCCGGCAGCGCGCCGGTCTTTTGGAAGACGGGAACGTCACACGGTTTCCGCGACGCCTGGTCGATCGCGGTCTTCGATCATTACGTCCTCGCCGTTTGGATCGGCAATTTCGATGGGCGTGGCAATCCCGCATTTGTCGGTCGGACCGCTGCCGCGCCGCTCCTGTTTCAAATCATCGATAGTTTGCGAGCGAGTTGGCCGGAACCAAACGAGCCGCATCTTCCGCCGCCGGGCGCAAATCTGAAGCGGGTGGAAGTCTGCGCGGTCTCCGGCGATTTGCCGGAGCCATGGTGTCCGCACCGGATCGAGGGCTGGTTCATTCCCGGCGTCTCGCCGATCAAGACTTGCAGCATCCATCGCGAGGTCCTTGTCGATGTTGCGAGCGGCCTGCGTGTCCCCATCGACGATGGAACGCGAGAGTTGCGCCGCGAAGTTTACGAATTTTGGCCAAGCGATCTGCTCACTTTGTTTGAGCGCGCCGGCGTGCCGCGGAAATCGCCACCGCCGTTTCTTCCCGGAACCGCCACAGACTTGCTCGCGCGCAACGGCCAGGCGCCGCACATCCTGGCCAGCGGCCGAGAAATCGTTTTTGCTTCTTCTGCCACGATGCCATTACGGGCAAAGACCGAAGGCGATGTTCGCGAAATTTACTGGTTCGCGGACAAAACATTCATCGGAAGATGCGACGCGAAAGATTCACTTTCCTGGAAATCTTCTCCCGGTCAGTATGAATTGACCGCGCTCGATGATCACGGCCGCTCCGGTTCGTGCCTGGTGACGGTGCGCTGAATTAATTTCCGATTGAACAGTGCTCGCCGCAACAGCAGCGTAGCCATTCATGTCCCGGCAATACACGCTACAACGAACGCCTGAGTCGACGTCGATCCATATCGACTACGCGGCCGAGCTGAATGAACAACAGCTCGCGGCCGTGACGGCGCCGCCGGGACCGCTGCTCGTCATTGCCGGCGCGGGCTCGGGCAAGACGCGCACGCTTACTTATCGGGTGGCGTACCTGCTCGAGAACGGAATCGACCCGCGAAATATTTTGCTGCTCACATTCACGAACAAGGCTGCGCGGCAGATGCTCGATCGCGTAGCGAATTTGCTGCCGGTCGATGCCAGCGGGATTTGGGGTGGGACGTTTCACTCGATTGGAAATCGCATGCTGCGCCGGCACGGCAGCGCGCTCGGTTACAACAGCGGATTCACGATCATGGACCGCGAAGATCAAAAGGATTTGATCAACACCGTAGTCGCGAACGCGGGGATCGATCCGAAGGAAATCCGGTTTCCGAAAGGCGATGTCCTGGCGGAGATTTTCAGCTTCGTCGTCAACACGGAAACACCGATGGAGGAGTTGCTCGCGGAGAAGTTTCCGTATTTTCTCCCGTTGCTCGACAAGATCAAAGACGTGCACGCGCGCTACGAGAAAAAGAAAAAGACAACCAACTCAATGGACTTCGATGACCTACTCGAGAAGACATTGTCGATGTTGCAACAAGACGAGCACATCGCGGAGATTTATCGCCGGAAGTTCCAATTTCTCCTGGTCGATGAATATCAGGACACGAACAAAATCCAGGCGGATTTGATCGACACTTTGGCGCGCGACCATCGCAACGTCATGGTGGTGGGTGACGACGCGCAATCGATCTACTCCTGGCGCGGCGCCAATTTCAAAAACATTCTCGAATTTCCGAAGCGTTATCCGGACGCGCAGGTCTTCAAGATCGAGATGAACTACCGCAGCGTGCCGGAAATTCTTGAGGTCGCCAATTCGGCCATCGCCGCCAACGTCGAGCAATTTCGCAAAAATCTGGCGCCGACGCGCGAATCAAATGCGGTCAAGCCGGCGGTCGTAGCGTTGAATGATGGAAGCGAACAGGCGCAGTTCGTCGCGCAACGAATTCTCGAACTGCGAGATGAAGATGTCGATCTAAGCGACATCGCGGTGCTCTATCGCGCGCACTATCATGCGATCGAGCTGCAATTGGAGCTGTCGCGCCGCGGCATTCCTTATCAAATCACGAGCGGCGTCCGCTTTTTCGAGCAGGCCCATATCAAAGATGTGACATCGTTTCTGCGGTTGGTCGCGAACCCGCGCGACGAAGTCGCGTTCAAGCGCATGGTCAAATTGCTGCCGGGCATCGGCAATCGCACGGCCGACAATCTTTGGAACGCGTGGGACAAATCTCTGAACGAACGCGGCGAAATTACGTCCTGGCGCGAGCGCTTGCTGGCGCTGAATGCACCCGCCCGATCGAAGAAGATGTGGGAGCAACTCGCGCACACGCTCGATGAAATCGCGCCGGGCGGTCAGCCCAATCCGCCGTCGGAGATGATCACGTCGGTGGTCGAAGCGATCTACGACGATTACGCGAAGGTGAACTTCACCAACTACGAGTTGCGCCGTGAAGATCTGAACCAGCTCGCCGCCTTCTCGCGCCAGTTCAAAGATCTAAACGAATTTCTCGCGCAGCTCGCACTCATCAGCAACGTCGACGCCGAAGCCGCGCCGAACCAAACCGCGGACAAGGAGGCGGTTAACCTGTCGTCCGTTCACCAGGCAAAGGGGCTCGAGTTTCACACCGTCTTTATTATCTACCTAACGGACGGGATGTTTCCAAGCAGCCGTTCGCTCGACCGCCGCGATTCGCTGGAAGAAGAACGGCGCTTGTTTTACGTCGCGATCACGCGCGCGCGCGACGAACTTTATCTTACTTATCCGCACATGCGTTTGAACGCCGGCTACGGCGACATCTTCCAGCGGCCGTCACGATTCCTGAAAGAAATCCCAAACGAACTCGTCGAAGACTGGCAGGTGACGAGAAAATGACGAAGCACGAATGACGAATGACGAAGGAAGCCAGAACGCTCGAATGACGAATAGCTGTTTGGGTTTTGTCATTCCTTCGGGCTTCGACATTCGACATTCGACATTCTTTTCATGAATCTCTCTCCGGAAAAAAAGATCGCGGGCGTACTGGCGCCGCTCTTCGCCTTGCGCAGGGATGATGACTTGGGAATCGGCGATATCGCCGCGCTGCGTGAGTTCATTGATTGGATTGCACAAGCCGGCTTCAAGCTCGTCCAACTTCTGCCGATCAATGAAACCGGCGGCGATCACAGTCCCTACAACGCGATCAGCGCGATGGCACTCGAACCGACCACCCTGCATCTGGCGCCGGGCTCGCCGGAAGATTTGACTGGCGACGATTTCGAGGCGGCCATGGCCGATGTCGATCTTGGCCGATTGCGGCGCGCTTCAGTGAAATATGGTCCGATCAAAAAATTGAAGCGGCGGTTGCTCGAAAAAGCCTTTGCCAGTTTTTCAACGAGCGCGAGCGAAGATCGACAATCGTATTTCAAAACATTCTGCGGCCAAGAAGCGGCCTGGCTGGATGACTACGTAATTTTCCGTGCATTGATGGAAGAGAACGGCGAGACCGAAAGATGGGACAAGTGGAAACCGGAACATCGCACCCTCGAAGCCGCCCGCGCCTGGTTCCAAAACCTATCGCAAGATCGACAAGCAATCTTCGCGCGCCGTCAGGATTTCTTTCGTTACGTGCAATGGATCGCGTCCGAGCAATGGCGCGAAGTCAAAACTTATGCGAGCCAGCGCGGGGTCGCGCTCATGGGCGACATTCCCTTTGGCATCAGCTATTACAGCGCCGACGTTTTCTCGCGCCCGAATGAATTCGCGCTCGAGTGGTCGGGCGGCGCGCCCCCCGAGCCCTACTTCAAAGACGACCAGTTCACCATGAAATGGGGACAAAACTGGGGCATTCCGCTTTATAACTGGAGCGCGATGCGCACGAACAATCTCGCCTGGTGGCGGCAACGCGTCCGCAATGTGAAACGAGTTTTTCATCTCTTCCGCATCGATCATGTGCTCGGTTTTTATCGCATCTACGCCTTTCCCTGGCGACCGAAGCGAAACAAAGAATTTCTGCCGCTGGAATGGAATCAAATGCTGGAGCGCACGCGCGGCCGTGCCCCACAATTTGCGCCCCGCGACGATTCGACGCCGGAAAACTGCGAAGCCAACCGGCGCGAAGGTGAAGAGTATTTGCGTGTCGTGCTGGAGGAATCGGGAGAAACGTGCGTGATCGGCGAAGATCTTGGAACCGTGCCCGATTACATGCGGCCGAGCTTGCGCGAGCTTGGCATCGCCGGATTTAAGATTCCGCAATGGGAAGTTCGTCACGAGCGAGTTGTTGCGGGCAACGAATACGAGCGTCTCTCGGTGGCGACTTACTGCACGCACGATCACAAACCGCTGCGGGCGCTGTGGGAAGAAGTTTTTGAGCAGCCAACATCGACATCGGACCAGGCGCGCTTCGATCTGCTAAAGATCGCACGTTTCGCCGGGTTCGATCCGAGCGCCGAGAAGATCGATTTCGATAAAGATTTTTATCCCGCCATTATGAAAGCGCTTTTCCAAAGCGAAGCCTGGATCGCCGCCGTCATGATCACCGATCTGTTGGCGAGAAAATATCGCTTTAATGTGCCGGGCACGGCGGCCAACACCAACTGGACCCGGCGAATGTCGCGCACGATCGCGCAACTGCGCACGAGCCATTCGACGCAGAAACGGATGAGCGGAATTCGTGAGCTGCTGGAGAAGAGCGGCCGCACATGACGCTGTCATCCTGAGCGGAGCGAAGGACCTCACACAAGCGATTGCTCTTACAAGTATCTGCGTGTGCAGACCTCGGCTCACATCCGTCGAACCCTTGCGTGATTCTCGATGTATTGCGAGGCCCCTCGCTGCCGCTCGGGATGACAAACGTTTTTGTTTTTGAAAAAAAAATCCGTGTTTCATCCGTGTTTCATCTGTGGCTAATTGAATCATGGCTTCTCCGATTAAAGTCGCTGTCACCGGTGCGGCCGGACAGATTGGTTACTCACTCATTTTTCGGATCGCTTCCGGCGAAATGTTTGGCCGCGACCAGCCGATCGCGCTGCATTTAATCGAAATTCCAAATGCGCTCGGTGCGCTCGAAGGCGTGGTCATGGAGTTGCACGACTGCGCGTTTCCGCTGCTGCAATCGATTGTGCCAACGGCTGATCTCGACGAAGGATTTCGCGATATAAACTGGGCGTTGCTCGTGGGCAGCGTTCCGCGCAAAGCCGGCATGGAACGGAAAGATCTGCTTGGGATCAACGGCAAGATTTTCATCGGTCAGGGTCAGGCCATTGAAAAAAACGCCGCGGCCGACGTGCGCGTCCTTGTCATCGGCAACCCGTGCAACACCAATTGCCTGATCGCGATGAACAATGCGAAGAAGATTCCGCGCGATCGCTGGTTTGCCATGACCCGGCTGGATGAGAACCGCGCCAAGGCGCAGCTCGCGCACAAAGCGGGCGTGGAAGTCACGCGCGTGACCAACATGACGATCTGGGGAAACCACTCCGCCACGCAGTATCCCGATTTTTACAACGCGAAGATCGACAATCGACCGGGCAATGAAGTGATCGGCGACGAGAAGTGGCTGAAAGAACAATTCATCGCGGCCGTGCAACAACGCGGCGCGGCCATCATCAAAGCGCGCGGCCTTTCGTCGGCCGGCTCGGCCGCCAATGCAATTGTCGACTCGGTTCATTCGCTCACGAGCGACACGCCCGCCAACGATTGGCACAGCGTCGCGGTTTGTTCGGATGGAAGTTACAACGTCGATGAAGGATTGATCTGCTCGTTTCCTGTCCGCGTGCGCGGAGGCAAATGGGAGATCGTGCAGAAACTCCCGATCAACGATTTCAGCCGCGACAAGATCGACAAGTCGGTCGCGGAATTGAAAGAAGAACGCGGGCTCGTCGGCGAATTGCTGCCGAGCTAGTGCCGCGCCCGAACCCGCCGTGCGCTCAGGACGATAGCCACCAAACCCAATCCGCTAAGCATGATTGTCGCTGGCTCGGGCACCGAAGCGTTCACCTCGAAATAATAGTTTCGCCCGCCAGCAATGCTCCAGGTCGCACCGCCATCGGTCGAGAGACCGATAGATGCGGCGGGGTTGATGCTCCAGCCGTCGGTCGACGTGTAATTGGTTGTGGACGGATACGCCCAAACATAGAAGGCATTACCGCCCGCGAACGATGTGGAACTCGCCACCAACCAATACGTCGTGAAAGGTGATAGCGTGATGCCGGAGGCGGTGTAGTTGAAAATATTAATAGGGCCACCTGGCGGAGGGCCACCGTTAGACGGATTTGGACCATTGAGCTGACCGAGACTGCTGCTGGGCATGCCATTGTTGTCGCTGAAGAGTGAGAAAACAAAGTCGCCACTCGGGGTTCCAAAGTTCCCGCCTGTGCCGGTGATGATGCTGACGGAATCAAGGTTGATCGCGGCATTGCCAGTGATGAAAGATTGCGCGATCTGATGGTTAAAACCCAAACCTTCAGCGTTACCACTGGGTTCACCCAGATTGGACAAGTAGGTTGTGGCTTGCGCTGCATTTGCGACAAGACAAATGAGGAAGGCAATGATCGAAGTTCCTCGCTTCATTCGCACGTGGTTTAGAGCAAAAATCTGCGGGAAGCGAGACAACTCTGCAAATTCTATCGCTGAAGTTTCTCGCCGGTGATTTTCTCGAAAGCCTCGACGTACTTGGCCGACGTTTTTTCGATGATCTCGCGCGGCAACTTCGGCGCGGGTGGAGTTTTGTCCCAATCGAGCGTCTCCAGATAATCGCGCACGAATTGCTTGTCGAAGCTGGGCGGGCTTTTGCCGACGACGTATTGGTCCTTCGGCCAGAAGCGGGATGAATCCGGCGTCAACACTTCGTCGATCAACAAGAGTTGATTGCCGATCGTGCCGAATTCGAACTTTGTGTCCGCCACGATGATCCCGCGCTGTGCGGCGTGATCGCGGCCGCGCGAATAAATTTCGAGACTGAGATCTTTCACTTGGTTCGCGATTTCATCGCCGAGAATCTGCGCGCATCTCTTCATATCGATGTTTTCGTCGTGACCCTCGTCGGCCTTCGTCGCCGGCGTGAAGATCGGTTCCGGTAACTGTGAAGCGAGCTGCAAACCGCCCGGGAGCTTGATGCCGCAAACGCTTTGCGACTCTTGATATTCCTTCCAACCGGAACCGGCGAGATAACCGCGCACGACGCACTCGACCGCGAGCGGTTTTGTTTTCTTCACAATCATCGAACGTCCCGCGAGCTGATCGCGAAATCCTTGCAGTTCTTTTGGAAACTTCTCGAAGTCGGCCGTGACGAAGTGATTGTCGATCTTGTCGAAACGTTTGAACCAAAAGGCGGAGAGTTGATTTAATACTGCGCCCTTCTGTGGGATGGGATCGGGCAAAATCACGTCGAAGGCCGAGAGCCGATCGGTCACGACGAAGAGCAGGGTCTCGCCGAGGTCGAAAACTTCGCGGACCTTTCCACTGCGCAGTTTTTTTATACCGGGAAGATCGACAATCGATTGTGGAGCAGTCTGCATAATGCGACATCATTAGCCCATGGCTGGAATCGTCGTCAAACCGCGGGCGCGCATTTTGCATGGGCACGATTGGGTGTTCTCCAGCGAAGTCCTGAAAGTTTTCGGACGACCGGCCAACGGCGATGTGATCTCGCTCAAAGACGGCAAAGATCATTTGATCGGCAGTGCGATTTACAATTCGAAATCGCAAATCGTGGCGCGGCGTTTTTCGCGCCGAAAGCAGGACCTCGATCTCGACTTCTTCAAACGCCGTATTGCGCAAGCGGCCGAATACCGCGAGCGGCGCAAGATCGACAATCGCCTTTGCCGCGTGGTCTGGAGCGAGAGCGACGGATTGCCCGGCGTGATCCTCGATCGCTACGGCGACCATTTTGTATTGCAGACATTGACGTTCGGGATGGACCGGCGAAAAGAACTGATTGCCGATGCGATTGTCGATCTTTTTGGCAACGTCAGGATCATCGAGCGAAACGATGCTCCGGTTCGGAAGGCGGAAGGACTCGAATTGCAGAGCGGCGTTTTGCGCGGCGACAACGCGACTCAAATCAAGATCGGCATCGACGGCGTGAAGTTCGATGTCGATCTTTTGCACGGGCACAAGACTGGTTTCTATCTCGACCAGCGAATGAACTACGCGGTCGTGGCCCAACACGCCAGCGGCCGGCGCGTGCTCGATTGCTTCGCCAATCAGGGAGCGTTCGCGCTGACGTGTGCTCGCGCCGGCGCGGCGGCAGTGACCGGCGTGGAAGAAAGCTCTCAGAATATTTCGGCGGCCAAGAACAATGCCGAGCAAAATGAGCTGTCGGTCAATTGGGTCGAGCAAGATGTGTTTCAGTTTTTGCGCGGCGCCGAGAAGGCGGAGGCAGAATATGACTTGATCATTCTGGATCCGCCGTCGTTTACGAAGGCGAAAGGCGGCTTGCGCGATGCCTTACGCGGGTATCGCGAGCTCCATCTCCGCGCCTTCAAACTTCTTTCGAAAGATGGAGTGCTTGCGACATTTTCCTGCGCGCATCACGTGAACGATGAAGCATTCGGGCAAACGATCGCGGCTGCACTGGTTGATGCGCGTCGATCGGCGCGAAAACTTCGCCGGTTCGAACAAGCGCCCGATCATCCGGTTTTGCCCACATTGCCGGAAACCGAGTACTTCAAAGGCTTTTTGCTCGAGATGATGCCCGGCCGGTGAATCTGTCATCCTGAGCGGAGTCGAAGGATCTCTCCCAGACAAAGCAGATCTACCAACACCTCCGCGCGCGAACTCCGGTTTAGACATGATGGACGCTTGCGTGACCCTCGAAGTGTGGTGAGGTCCCTCGCTCCGCTCGGGATGACAGCGCGATTGATGATGCCAGTTCGACGGTTGTCGATCTTGCCGACAGGCAAAAATTTCTTACGGGAAAAGTCTGGAATTATTCGGCGAGGTAATTAATGTGCGGGCAGCGGTGACCAGACGCGAACCAACCGGCGCGCGAAATGCGAAAGTTTGACATGCCCGAAAAAATCCGACCGATCGAACAAATGCTGGAGTTGAGTGAGGAAGCGATTTCCGCGGAGCACCTCGATTCGCAAGTGCAGAAGGCGCAGGACCAATTGCTCCAGCTCAAGCGCCAGCAGGAACAAATCGAGAAACAGAAACGCGAGCTGGAGGAGCTGAGCCGGAAACAGGAAGAACTGGATCGCGGCCGCGCCGAGATGAGCGACAAGCTGAGCCGTTCGCTGGTGATTCTGGAGCGGGAAGCGTACGATACGCAAAAGAAACTCGATCAATTGCGCGCGACGCGGGAAAGCTTCGGGCAACATCTCGAACTGATCGAAGCGATCGATCCCAAGAACTGGAACCCGGCGGAATTGAACAAGGAATTGAGCCGGGCGTTGAGCACGGTGGACGATGCCCGCACCGAGTTTAGTCAGCAGCGGAGCCGGCTGCAGGCCGAGGAAGGGAGCAGCGATGTCGGATTGCCGGAAGCAGCGCCGGATGTGGCCGACATGCTCAACGAAGGAAGCGATTTCAGCCACTGGGTGAAAATCGGTTTCGCCTTCAGTTTGCCGCTGATTCTTTTTGGTGTCGCCGCGCTCATAGCCTTTTTCTGGATGGCCCACCGTATCCAGTGATGCTGCATGCTTCGTCGCGCGAATAAACCGGGCACGGCGCTCGATCTCAGCAAGGAGGAACTTGCGCGCCAGGAATCCGAGCTGCGCGATCAGGTGGAAAAGCTCGAGCGCATGATCGCGGATGCGCCGCGCGTGGCGGAGGAGAAAACGAGGCAGCAACGCGAAGAATTGCTGCATCGCGCGGGCGCGGAACGCACCCGGCTTGATGTCTCGGTCGCGTTGCAGGACAAGCGTTTCGGCGAAGCCGCCGGCAGTGGACCGCGGCGAGGAGCGATGCGGAAACAGCGCCGCGAAGGCCGGATTATTTTTCTCGTCCTGCTCATCGCGCTGGCCGGGCTCGTTATCTGGCTTCTGACGCACCTGCAAATTTTTTGATTCGCGGCTTGATGAGTAAACCTTCCGAGCTCGACGTCGCCTATGTGGCACAATTGGCGCGCCTCAAATTGACCGCCGAAGAAACGCAGTTGTTCCAAAAACAACTCGGCGATGTTTTGAAATATGCCGACAAGTTAAAGGAAGTGGACGTGAGCCAAGTCGAAGCCGCCGCGCACGCCGTCCCAATTTTCAATGTCTTTCGCGAAGACGAACCGCGTGATTGGTTCACGGCCGAGGAAGCGCTGAGCAACGCGCCGCGCAAGGCGAACAATCTTTTCATCGTCACCAAAGTCGTCGAATGAAGCCGGCGGATTTGCCGGCGCTGAACATCGCCGACCTGCAGGGTCTGCTCCGCGCCCGCAAAGTATCGCCACGGCAAGTCCTCGAAGCGCTGCAGGCACGGATTGCAGATGTCGAACCTAGGATCGACGCATATCTATCGCGTGATTTCGACGCGGCCTTGAAAGAAGCGGAGAAGGTAAATGTCGATCTTCCGTTGGGCGGCGTCCCGATAGCGATCAAGGACATCATCAACGTCGCCGGTCAGCCGTGCACGTGCGCGTCGAAAATTCTGGCGAACTATCGCGCGATGTACGACGCGACCGTGATCCGGAAATTGCGCGCGGCCGGCGCGATTCCATTCGGCAAAATGAACATGGACGAATTTGCGATGGGTTCTTCCACGGAAAACTCGAGCGTGAAGCCTACTCGCAATCCGTGGGATTTATCGCGCGTGCCGGGCGGGTCGAGTGGCGGCTCAGCCGCGGCCGTCGCGGCTGATGCGGCGTTTGGTGCTCTCGGCACCGACACTGGCGGATCGATTCGACAACCGGCCGCGCTCAGTGGTCTCGTCGGACTCAAACCAACTTACGGCCGCGTTTCACGATTCGGGGTCACGGCGTTTGCCTCCTCACTCGATCAAGTCGGGCCGCTGACCAAAACCGTGCGCGACGCCGCGATCATCATGCGCGCCATTGCCGGGCACGACCCACTGGATTCAACCAGCTTGAACGAACCGGTGCCCGATTACGTCGCCGAACTCAAAGGCGATTTGCGCGGAGTGCGCCTTGGATTGCCGAAGGAATACATGATCGAAGGGATCGATCCGCAGGTGAAATCCGCCATCGATGTCGCGATCAAGCAATTGCAATCGCTCGGCGCGGAGATTGTCGATGTTAGCCTGCCGCACACCGACTACGGCATCGCCGTTTATTATTTTCTCGCCACCGCGGAGGCGTCCGCGAACCTCGCGCGCTTCGACGGTGTGCGTTACGGATACCGCGCGGAAAATCCGAAGGACCTGCTCGATCATTATAGCCGCACGCGCGAGGAAGGCTTCGGCGCGGAAGTAAAACGCCGGATCATTCTCGGGACTTACGTGCTGAGCTCCGGTTACTACGACGCCTATTACATTCGCGCGCAAAAAGTGCGTGAGCTCATCCGGCAGGATTTCGCCAAGGCGTTCGAGAAAGTTGACGCGATTGTTTCGCCCACTTCGCCGGTGCCGGCTTTCAAGCTCGGTGAACGCACAGCCGACCCGTTGCAAATGTACCTGGCCGACATCTTCACCAATACCGGCAACCTCGCCGGCATTTGCGGAATCAGCGTCCCGTGCGGCTTTGCCAAGATCGACAAAGTGCAATTACCGATCGGTCTACAGTTGTTAGGCAAAGCGCTCGACGAAGCGCGCATCTTCCAAATCGCGCACGCTTACGAGCAAAGCACCGATTGGCACAAGGCGCGGCCGCCAATCAAGAATTAATGGTGCCCTGAGCTGTCGTGACCATCTCCGTGATCGCCACCATCACCATGATGGTCTCCGTGATGATCGCCACATGGGCTGTCGTCGTCGTCGTCATCGTCTTCGTCGCAGCTTGCCTTTTTCGGCTTCTTAACCTTGGCGCCGCTGGTGATGACGACTTTGTTCACGATGACTTCGCCACTAACCTCTGTGTGGGCGCCACCAATCGTGAGCGTCCGCTGCGCACTGGAGGCGGAGTTATAGGCGAGCAACGTTCCGTTGAAGATTGAGTCGCCCGTAATCGAAAATGTTCCGCCCGCGCCGGTGATGTTGAACAAGACGTCGGAAGCGGTGAGACCACCGGTCAGGACAATTTTGGAGCCATTGGCGAGGCTGAAGTTGCCCGAGACATTAATGACAAAGGCCGATCCCTCGGCGCCGTTAAGAGTGAGTGTGGAATGGTTATCGAGCACGAAATTGCTCAACTTCATGACGTATTTCCCGCCGAACGGATTATTACTAAACGTCCTGTTCGTTGCGTTGAGGCTGAGAGTCGTCGGCGATCCGGACGTAGCACTCAGCGCGGCCGCAGCGGCCGAGACGTTCTTGAGCGCGGTGATGCCGCTATCGAGTGAAGAGTTTGTTGAGCTGCTCGAAAAACGGCTGCCTCCAATGAAACCATTTCCGGGGTGCGTCTCGCTCGAAGTCGTCTTTTCGTAACGATCTCCGTTAACACGACCCCAGTTTGAAACATTGAGTCTGCTGTAATTGCCGGCCAACGCAATATCGCCTTCGACCACGCTCGTCGCACTGCTCGAAGAACCGGAGACATCCAGGGAAATAAAAGGCGAACTCGAAGTTCCAGCCCCATAAGTGAAAATCGTAAAGCGATGCGTCCTGCCGGCGTAGCCCAGGTCGAGATGGAATTTCTTATAAATCCCATCCCCATAGACGATGCAGCTGTTCTCGTCGTCATTGGCGTCGTTTTCGCCGCCGCTGCTGTGGCTATCCCAGCAACGCGCCGCTGGAACGCATGAAAAAACCGATGCGGCCGCGACTAAAATAAGGAGCGAGCTACGCAGACTAAAAAGTCTTTTCATACGCATGGTTCGTAAAACGTTGGAGTCTGGGTACGACCCTCCCGAGAGTCAAGGCTAAACAAGGGAGGCGGAGGCGCCTTGGACGCTCACGTTCGCGCCTTGGATCGGCAAGATTTGGCTAAACGCGACCGCACCGGTTGGTGTAAGCTTGTTTAGTTCATGTGGTCGCTACGAGTAAGATAATTTTCACGAGACCATGGACCACCCGAGAAATGGCAAGCCTTCGCCCATTTTCTACATTGTAATCGCTCTGACGATATTGGCTCCGTGGCTCGGCGGTTCCGTTCAGCTCTGGGCCCAGATGCCACTCTGCTTGGGCACGGGCCTGCTCTTTGCACTTTGTCCGCCGAAAAAATCGCTCGGCCTCTTGCCAAACGCCGCATTTGTAATTCTGTTCGCGCTTGCGTTGGCGGCATTTTTTCCCGCGCACTGGTTTTTCGTGGCCGATTGGCGCATTGAGCTCGCGAAGCTCGGGGTTGAATTGCCCGACACCGTTTCTCCCCAGCCATGGGTTACTCTCCAGCTCGCCGGATTGTTTCTCCTCGAATTGTCCTGGACGTACTATCTCCTGGCCGCCGACTGGACGCTAACCGAACGGCGACAAGCCTGGCCCTTGATCGCGGCTGGCATCACCACACTTGCGGGTGCCCTCGTCGTTTCCGTCATGCTCGATAAACACGTTCCATTTTGGCCGAATGTTTCGGAATTTGGATTTTTTCCAAATCGCAATCACACCAGCAACGTTCTTGGACTAGGCGGCATTTTGGTTTATGCGCTGGCCCTGCGGGGATTCGATGAGCGTCGAAAAAATTGGTGGATCTGGCTGATTGCGCTCTCCTTGATTTGTTGGGCGCTGATTCTCGATTTTTCGCGCTCGGGAATTATCCTTCTCTGCGGCGGTGCATTGGTCTGGCACATTTATTGGGCGGCGACTTCCGAACACAAGCGCCGTCCCCTGATTGCGTCGGTTGGAATTCTTCTTCTTCTCGGTTTCATTGTCTGGGATGGCGGCAAGACCGCCATGAGATTCGGCAAGGATACAGGCGATTTCTTTTCGTCGGAGAACGCCCGCTTCTTGATCCACCGAGACTCCATCGCGATCGCGTGGAATTCGCCATTTGTCGGCGTCGGTCTGGGGAACTTCAACCCGGTCTTCAACATGCAACGCCACGACTTCCTTCTATCCAACATCGCGGGCCATCCGGAGAGCGATTGGGTCTGGGCTGCTGTCGAGCTTGGCGTCCTTGGTCCAATGGTCATCGCATTGTTGTTCGGTTGGTGGGTGATGCGGTGCTTTCCATTTGAACCACGAACCCTCCGCCTCATGCGCATGGCCGCTTTCATTTGCGGATGCGGTTTCGCTTTGCATGCATTTGTCGATGTACCCGGGCATCAAATCGGAGCGCTCTGGCCGGCGGTGTTCCTTGCCAGCACCGCCACTCATCCTGCCAAAGGCTTTGCCCAATCAGGAGCAGTTGCCATCGTGTTTCGTCTCATTGGGTTCTTGCTGTTGCTCGCTGGATTGTTCTGGCTCGGTTCGCTGATCGAACCAGCCCGATTTCCCACTAAGTATTCGGTCCGGGAGTTGGAACGTCAGATGACTTTGGCTCTCGATGCTAATGAAAATACCAAGGCGATCGCCGCGGCGTCAGATGGATTGCGAATAGCTCCGCTGAATTGGTTTGCCTATCAAGGCCTTGCTGCGACGGAATTGTCAGCACACTCCCGCGCAGACGCGGAGCGAGATTTCGCGGTGGCTCGTTACCTCTTACCCGTTTGGTCGGAGCTATGGTTAAAAGAAGGACTGTTATGGGCGGCTGACGGTGACATCGACCGAGCATTCGAAGTATGGAGCGACATGCTGGAACGGTTCCGCGGCGACTCTGCCAATCTCTACGAGCAAATCTTCGAAGCAATCAAGCGCGAGCCCGAACTAGTTGATCGATGGCGTCAACTTGCTCGAGGCAAAAATGAGTGTCTTCTCGTTTTTTTTCGACGAGCTGGATATGTGGAGTTTGGCGTTGAACTGGCCCGATTGCTTTCTGAAGATCCGAACCTGAACAATCTCAATCGCGACGAAAAGGCGGCGCTCTTCTCCGCTTGGTATCGCTCCTTCGATAAGGAAGCCCTGAAGCAGGCGTTACAAGATCACTCTGACTGGAAAGAGATAGGTTGGCGTCAACTGGCACAAAGTTTCGCCGACAACAGCGATCATAAGACGGCGTTTGAAATCGCGGAACATTACGTTTCGCCGCCTCATATTCCGAACTCGAATACGGAAGAAGCAGTAACGGTCTTGCGACCACGCTTCCGACTGGATCCGACTAACTTCAATTTAGGACTGGCCCTCTATTTCGCACAAATCCGGGAAGGGCGCGCTGATGAAGGCCTAACGACCTTGCAATCCCTGATCGCGCTCCGCGGCAGTCCGAAATACTTGCGATACATGGAAGCTCAATTGTGGGCGCGCAAAGGCGATTGGGAAAAAGCATGGAACGCGCTGCGAGCGTACGAACCCTTTAAGTTCTAAGCGTGATAGGTCAGCAGGGCGCGAATTGGCTTGCCAAAATCGAAGCCAATCTTTACAATCCGCCCCTTAAACTGGGCCACCGCTTCCAATGTTGTTTCTCCTCAACTCTGCTTGTTTCGATGACGGAGAATACCGGGCAAGCTAATCGATAGAAACCGAGGTTAGTGCCCCTGGTGTATAAACTCTCGACCGTCTGCGTCAGCATGTTCATGGCCGGCCTTCTTGGCATTGCTCCTTCGGCAATCGCTCAGACGATGCAGCCTTCGGGCCTAACTGCGCCCCCTGTGTCTAATCCGACCGAATCGGCCGCTTTGGAGCCCACCGCCACCCAGCCCCCAGTCATAGAGCCCACTGAATCTCAGTCTGGCTCAGCGGTATCGGCCAGTGTGCGAAGGTTGCATTACACGCTGAAGCTCGATGTTCGCGGCACCTATGATGACAACATCGCCCTCACGCAGACAAATCACATCCATGATTACAGTCTGCGCATTGATCCGGTGATTTCGTTTAGCTTCGGAGAGGCCGAGGCAAGCGGCTCGAACTCTCTGCACTTTGAGTACGACCCAGATATTATTCTCTATCTAGATCATTCCAACCTTGATGCGCTCCAGCATGTCATTCATTTCGGGGCTACCTCCCACTTAAGTCGACTCACCTTGGGAGTAACTGAAGAGGCTCAATTCTTGCATGGCACCGACGTAAACCAATTTACACAGACGGGAACGTTTGTGAATTCAGTGAACCTCGATGTGCGTGGACGGCCGGAGGTAAATACCTTCAACACTGGCGCCACGGCCGCTTATGATTTGACCGGCAAAACCTCGCTCAGCGCCGGCGGACAATGGTCGATCACCGATTATAGTCAATTCACCAGCTCGCAGACTGTCTCTGGATCTTTGTATTTGAGTTACGCCTTTCAACCCAAACTGAGCGTTGGAGTCGGTGGCACCGGTGGTCGCCAACTGGTCGATGAGCCCACGCCCGATCAGACCTTTGAACAGGCGAATGTTCGACTTTCCTACGAGGTAACGGGCAAAGTTCAAGCCAGCGGATCGGCTGGTATCGAGTTTCGCCAGGTCGATACCGGAACAAACGACTACTTCTCGCCGGTCTTCGAATTGGGTCTTTACTACGAACCGTTTGACGGATCGGCCTTTTCTCTCTCTGGTTCGCGGCGAACTACCAGTTCCGCCTCATTGGTTGGACAAGATTTTATTTCAACTCAGTTTACCGCCAGTTGGCGCCAGCGCTTGCTGCAACGGCTTTCCGTTAGCTTCACCGGCGGCTACGAAAATCTGACCTATTTCAACGTGATATCCGGCGTGAATTCGACCCGGGACGATAACTATTATTTTATCGAGCCTGCCATTGATGTTAGGATCACACGTTACTGGAGCGCGGGTGGCTATTACTTGCACCGGGAGAATACCAGTTCGCTAAGCGGTTTCGGATTTAATGACAATCAAACAGGGTTTAGAACGACTCTTATTTTTTGAGTTGAGGGAAAATCGCCACGCTGCTCGCGGCACTGTTGCACGAACACTCCTTTGTGGGATTGTGTTCTCGGTTTTCGTTGGCGCTGCGTTCGCGCAAACAGTGGAGTCTTACCAGCCGCTGAGCACAATTCCACCGGCTTCACCGACACCGGCCTCCTCCTCTCTCTTGAATTTCGATGCGGAACGGGCAGCTGGCAGACCCGCATCCTCCTCTGGTTCATCGACGGCGATTGCCAGCACAATCAGTGTACCGAGTGGTTATCAACTCGGCACTGGCGATCAAATCTCGGTCGAGGTTTTTGGTGAAGACGATCTTCGCACCGCCGCTCGTCTAAATTCGGATGGTGCTGTGAGCTTGCCCTTGCTCGGCTCCGTTAGCTTGGCCGGGCTGACGACAAGTCAGGCCGCCGCTCGTCTGATCGAGCTCTACGGTCGTGATTATCTTGTTAATCCCAAGGTGAACGTCACGTTGGTTGGTTACGCCAAACGGCGCTTCACCGTCCTCGGCCAGGTAAATCGTCCCGGAAGCTATGAGCTGCCCGAAGGAAGTTCGGAGGGCATCGATATTCTCGAGGCAATCGCCATGGCCGGCGGCTACACGCGAATCGCGGCGCCGGAGCGGATAAGCGTTAAACGACGCGATCAAATTCTGCGCGTCGACGCGAAGCGGCTCGCGCGCAGCAGCGGAAGCAAAGGTGGATTTCGCGTCGAGCCCGGCGATACCATCACCGTGGCGGAAAGCTTATTCTAAAACATGGTGCACAGGGGCGAACGGGCTCAGGGGACCGATCTCGTATTCCGCAATCCCAAATTTCTGCTAAACTGACAACCGCTCATGCCATCGCCGTCCCCCGTTACTCCGCTCCCGAAGCCGCCAGCTGGCGACGCCGCTCCTGTTTTTTCTACTACAACCGGCGCGTCGATTGATCCGACAGCGGAGCGTCGCGGATTCGATTTTCGCCACTTCTGGCACGCACTCGTCGAACGAATCTGGATCGTTGTCCTTTGCATCTTGGCCGGACTCTTTGTGGCCATCGGCTATTTGGCGCGAACACCGAAGCTCTACCAGGGCCACATTGTTCTCGAAGTTGAATTCGCCGAACCGACCTTCGTCAACGCGGAAGACTCGGCTATGCGGCTGCGTTCCATGTTCCTCGCCAGCCAAGAAGCATTGCGCACGATTGAGCAAAACCTAACGAATCGAACTTTGCTCGCGCGCGTCGTTCGGGCCGAAGGGTTGGCTGATGACGGCGGGCGCGCCTTGTTAGGCCAGCCTGCCACGAACAATCAACCTGCCACCACTCCCCCGCCCGGGGCAAGCCCGACCGCTCCCAAATCGGACAAGGTTGGCGCCCCGATTTTTACTCCACTCGAAGAAGCGCTTGGTGGCGCGATGGTCGGCATGGTCAAACCGGTGATCCGCCGCGGTTCGCGCCTGATCGATCTGTACATGACCAATCGCGACCCGGCGATGGCGCAACGGTTAGCGGAAGCGGTTGGTCGCGAATACATTCGCAACGCCATCGAGCGCCGCTCATCGTTCAGTCAGGATTCGTTACGCTATTTGTTGGAAGAAGAAGAGCGACTCAAGGGCAATCTCAAGCGGAGTGAGGCAGCGGTTGCCGAATATAAAGAGAAAACTCCAGACGCTCTCCAACTCGGTGGGGGCGCCGCCGCGACGGGAAGTTCAACCGGCGCCGGCGCTGGAAGTGGCGGCGCGCGTGGCGGTCTGGTCGAAGACAAGTTGCAGGAGCTAACCAGCAAACTCACCGCTGCTAAATCAGATCGCCTGCGACTCGAGGGCGAGCTTAGCCAAATTCAAGGAGAGGGCGACAATGTGGATGCTTTGCTTGCGATTCCAAGCATTGCTTTAGCTCAGGCTGTGGTCGATCGCCGCCGCGATGTCAATCAGCTCGAAGCAGCTGTCGCGCAACTGGCGCAACGTTACAAAGACAAGCATCCGAAAATGATGGCCGCGCGCGCGGCCTTGTCCGAAGCTCGCGGTTCTCTCCGCCGCACTGTTCTCGATCAGCCCGCGCTTTTGCGCAATGCCATTGAGCAGGCGCAAGCCACCGAAAAGAATTTGGAAACCGCCGTGCGCGAACAGGAGAAAGCTGCGCTAGCGCTGAACAAAGCTGCCATCGGTTATCAGGAATTGGCTCGCCAGGCCGAGACCGATCGCGCCCTTTACGAGAGCGTTCTGCGCCAAATCAAAGAAACGAACCTGACTAAGGACGTAAAGACAAATGCGGTCAGTGTGATCGAACATTCGCCTCTTGCGCGCATGCCCTTTAGTCCGAACCCGCGTAAATCCATTTTGCTCGGCCTTCTCGGCGGCTTATTTGCCGGACTTGCTTTTGTTTACGGCGCTGATCTTCTCGATCGATCGATCAAGACTGTCGATCAAGCGGAATCAACACTCGCCCTTCCCGTTCTCGCCGCTGTTCCGGAGGTAACGAAAGCGGAATCTGCTGGCCAAAAAGAAATTTCTCCGGGCGCGGCCGGTTATCGGCTCATGGCTGAGGCGCCGGAAGGGCCGGCTGCGGAAGCGTTCCGGAATCTACGCGCGTCACTCTCACTTCTCGGGCCGGAGAAAGAGCGAAAGGTTTTCCTCTTTACCAGCGCCCTTCCTAACGAAGGGAAGAGTTTCACCAGCGCTAATTACGCGTTGGCTCTCGCGCAACAGGGACACCGCGTCTTGCTCATCGACGGCGATTTGCGGCGGCCCAGTTTGCACAAGATCTTCCGGTCGACCGCGCAAGACAACGGCGCTCAGGACGACACGTTGGGCGTAGTCGATTATCTGGTCGGCAATGTCGATCTTAGTATGGCGGTGCATACGGTTTCCGCCGGTCGACTGGATGTTGAGGCCGCCGAAAAACTCACCCTCACCGGCGGCCAGTTGTCGATCTTGGCCGGCGGCCGTCGCGCGCCGAACCCGGCCGAGCTTTTGAGCGGTCCATCCTTCGGCCGTCTCGTTGCCGAAGCTGCGCGCCTTTTCGATCGAGTCGTTATCGACAGCGCGCCAATCCTAGCCGTCAGCGACACGCTTCTCATGACTCCGTGGGTGCAGACCATCTGCGTCGTCGTTCAAGCTAGTCGCACAGCGCGCAATGCCGTTCAACGCGCCCTTGGTATGCTGACCGGCGCCGGCGGACGCCCCGCCGGGATCGTTCTCAATCGTCTCCCGCGCCGCCGCGGCTCCGGATATTATTATTACTACGCGTCACCGGGTTATGGCAAAGGCGAAGGCGCTTACTCGGGACGTAGCTACGGTCTCGAAGCGCGGAGAAGGTGACTTCTCAACGCGATCATTGCGTCAAGCTTCAGTGAACACGCGCGAGCGGGTGCGGCGCGGGTAGGCGGTAACGCAGCTAAGGTAGCTGGCGCGAGCGCGGGAGCGCGAGTGACCAATAAATAGGATTCAAACTTCGATCGTCTGGCCTCACGCGAAATGAGAGGCGAAGCCCCCAGCACTGCTCATCTTCCCTTGCCAAACAGCATGGTATGAACTGTTTTGAGCGCGATCATCGCGTCGAGTTTCAGTGAATAGTGTCTTATGTAATAGAGATCGTATTTCAATTTCTCGATCGCGTCCTCTTCGCTCTCACCGTAAGGATAGTTCACCTGCGCCCAACCGGTGATCCCGGGTTTTACCAAGTGCCGAAAATGGTAAAACGGAATTTTCTTCTCATAACGCTCCGAGCACTTGATCCATTCCGCGCGCGGGCCGATCAGACTCATGTCGCCTTTGAACACATTCCAGAGTTGCGGCAGTTCATCGAGTCGAAGTTTGCGCAACCATCGCCCGACGCGCGTGATACGCGGATCGCCTTCGCGCGTATAAATATCGTCTTCATCCGCTACACTGGCATCAGTGCGCATTTCCATTGTGCGGAATTTGTAGGCAAGAAACGGCTGACCCTCTCGACCCGCACGTAGCTGCCGAAATATTGCCGGCCGGCCGCTCGTTAGCCAAACCAAACAGGTCAGCAGCACTAACAACGGAGAACAGATAATCAATAATACGCCCGAGGCGATCACATCGAAGAGGCGTTTCAAATAATGATAAGGCGAAATGCGCGCCAGTTGGAAACCGGTCTGGAGCGGCCAGACCGGATCGATCACGTTCAACGGGACGTAGCGCCAGTGCGTTTCATAAAACGACTCCATTGTATAAACTCGTGTCGCATGAAATTGCGTTCGCACCAGGCGCTCCAAAAGCTCGTGGCTGAGCTTCTTGAGTTTCTCCGCCAGAATAATTCCACTGTAATTGTTATCGGCGTTCGCCAGCTTTGCTTCCACATCACCTTCGATTACCGGTGACCCCTCACCTGCTATGGGTCGACCGACGCGTTCGTTATTAAGGTCGACAAAATGCAGTCGCTGTTGATTCGGCGAGTTTTTGTACGCTTCGTAGAAGCTCGCAGCAGTTTCACCGCTTCCGAGAACGAGAAAGGATTTCGATGCCGTCTCCGCCGCGATTGAAGCTCGCATCCAGCGTCGGTACATCAACGAAAGAGGAGCGAAGGCCGCGAAGCTTAAAAGCAAAACACCACGACTCGGCTTAATCGCCTGCTGATAAGAAGCGATCGAATAAATCAAGAACGAGCTGAAAATGGCGGCGCTTGCCAGCGCGAGCAGATGCTCGGTCGCGTAGAACAGGCTCCGCATCTCGATGTTCCGGTCATAACCGCCGACAATGTAAAGCGCTTGCACGATCACAACGAGATTGAGCGTGCCGAGAATGGCAAACTGAAGCGTATCGATCGTTTCAACTCCGCGCAGACTGTTGGCGGCGGTATAAATGCCGATCCAAAAAATAATATCCAAAAGCAGAATCAAAAGCGCAGGTATCCACTCGTGCTTGGTTATCTGCTTCAGTTTCGACAAATGTTGTGCCTCTATCGAGGGTGCCTCCTCCTTGGCATTTAAAGCCTCAGGAGTGAAACCACCTGGTTCAACGTCAGTGATGACGCCGGAAGCATCTTCGTTAGGCATGGCGAAGAGGTATATTAGCGTTTTCACGATAAAACGGGAAGTGATTATCGCGTTTCATGGCGCCGACTACGGGTCGCAACAACTGGACACTCGGGTCCCACCGCCAATCCGCTAACGGCGGCTAGGCGGCCATATCGAAATCTTGACGTTCGATCCCGTTAAGTTCCAGAAAACTGTCCAGTGCGAACAGACACCAGGAACGATACCAACTTCTAAGGCGAACGGGGCTTTCTTTCTCAATGCGTCGAAACACGTCGTGCCATTCGTCCGTAATCCAATCCTTGAAGGGAAAAAGAAACCCTTGCTTCGGGCGATCTCGGACCCATTCCGGAATTTCAGGGACCGCGTCCAGCAAAATCTGTTTGCCCTTCCTTAGCCTCAGCTGCGCCGGGATCCGCTCAATCGTTTCGATCAGCTTGTGATCGACGAAAGGTACCCGCAGCTCAAGACTCCACGCCATGCTCATCACGTCGCTATCACGCAACAACTGATTACGCATGTAACGAGTCAGTTCCAGATAGCTGACCTGATCTTCAACTGTTGGCTGCAAGGGAACATGAAACGCGAGCTCTGATCTGCCATTCGCACTAGGCGACCCGTATCGCGGGAGCAAAAGCGCGACCTCCTGCGGCGTAAAGACTCCACGCATGCACCAGTAAGCGGACGCGATCGTTGGTGATTCCTGTAGAAAACGCCCTATTCGGTTTGTTCGTGGGGAGGACGGGATGCGCTCAAAAAAATTGCCGGCTGCCACTCGAAAAGGCCATGCCGCGTTAAGCCAGCAACTCGCCTTTAGCATACGCGGCACAGCCTGAAAGGACTGGTAACCGCCAAAGATTTCATCACCGCCTAGTCCCGACAAGACAACCTTCAATCCCTGATCATGCGCCAACTTCGATACGCAAAAAGTATTAAAGCCATCAATGCTTGGCTGATCAGAGTGCGCCAGAAAATCAGCCAGCAGCCCTTTTGCTGTGACCGAATCCAGCTTCCAGTCTGAATGGCGCGTCCCGAAATGTGAAGCAGTTCGAGCTGCTACTGCTCCTTCATTAAATCGTGGGTCGTCAAATGAGATACAGAACGTTCGCAGATCGTTCCCGGCGCGCTTCCGCGCGAGAGCTACGATCGCTGTCGAATCAAGGCCTCCGCTAAGAAACACTCCCACCGGCACGTCACTCACGAGATGACGTGCGATTGATTCCTCCAATGCCTTTCGCACAAGATCACTTGCTTCGCGGTCGCCCATCGGATCGTCGACAAACTGAAGATCCCAATACTTTTTCAAACAGGTCTCGCCATCCCGGTAGATCATGTAATGGCCTGCCGGCAAAGCTCGGACCTTGTCGACTAATGTTAACGGTTCTGGTACTGCACCGAAGAGCAAGTATCCCGAGACGGCTGACATCGAGAGTTGCAACGGGACTCTTCCGCTTTTCAGCAAAGGTCGGACCTCCGATGCGAACAAGAGCTGCCCGTTTGCCGCATAGTAATAAAGTGGTTTGATTCCTAGCGGCCCGCGCGCCAAAAAAAGCGACTGCTCCCGCTCGTCCCAGATGGCGAAGGCAAACATGCCCTCGAATTCCCGGACACACTCCGGGCCATATCGCGCAAACATTTTGAGGACGACCTCGGTATCGGAATGAGAGATGAACGATTCCCCTTCCGCCATGAGTTCCACTCGGAGTGATTCGAAATTGTAGATCTCACCGTTGAAAACGATTGCATACCGTCCGTCTTCGGATTGCATCGGCTGATGGCCCGCAGAACTAAGATCGAGGATGGCCAGCCGCGTATTGACAAGTCCCGCGCTCCCAGTTTGTGAAACGAAAAGGCCGGCGTCGTCGGGGCCCCGATGGTCGAGCTCCTTTTTCATCGTCAAGAGCACGCCCTCCAGTTCCTCAGGGCTCAACTTCGAATTAATGAATCCTGCTATGCCGCACATGATTGATTATCTGTAACGCCCGACCGCAGCGCCGGTCGATTTGGAGATAAATGGTTGAACGATCTCCTGCAATCGCCGCGCGAATCGCGAATAACCATAGGTCTCGATCGCTTTTTCCCGCAGGGCTTCAGGATCATCTAGAATTTTCAGCGGAAATTCCCTCCTCAAAACCTGGATTAGAGTTTGCGAAATTTCCGAAACATTATCCGGGTCGATCAACGCCCCGAGCTCGCCGTCCAACAAAGCGTCCGCGGAGCCGTCTTTGTTTCCAGCAATAACCGCCTTTCCACAAGCGAGCGCTTCGAGAAAAACGATTCCGAATCCTTCTCCTTTGCTTGGCATCGCAAAGACGTCGCAGAGATTGTAATGCGCGCAAAGATCATGTTCTGGAACATACCCTGCGAGAGTAACGTTCTCCTTCAGGTTCAACTCGCCGATTAGTTTCGTCACACGCGCGCGATCCGGGCCATGCCCGCCCAAAATATACCGTATGTCTGGAAAGTGCTCTCGCACCGCCGGCAATGCGCGCAGCACTTGATCGTAACCTTTGTATCGTTCTGCGCTGACGAGCCGCGCGATAGTCAAAATCACCGGTTGGTTTGCCCGTAGCCGATACCGTTTGAGTAAATAACGCGGCTTCGGTCCCGGTTGGAAATTTTCTGAGTCGAACGTATCCGGGAGAATCTGTATCGCGGCAGCTTCCACCGTTAGCGCCTTCGCCATTCTTTCCCTGGTATAACGGCTCACCGCCACAAGTTGATCTGTGTTTCGCAATGCTGTACGAATCTGGCGACTCGGGATGTCCCAAACTTCGACCCCGTGGCCAATCGCGATAAATGGGATCCGGAAAAATCTCCGCAACCAATATGCGGCCGGCGCAAAATTCGCATGGGTAGTGATAATGAGCTGTGGCCGATCTCGATACGCTCGATGAAATAATTTCAGCGTAAACGCCAAAGTTCGTAGAGGCAGCGGCCACGAGCCAACAGTTGCGAACGGGGCTGCCTTATTATTGTCTGCGACATCGGGTGCCGAGGTATCGTTCTTCGAAAAGACCAGCACCTGCGCGGTTGGCAGGCAGTCTTGTAGCGCCCGCACCACAAAGCGCGAGAACGTTTGAATTCCACCAGTCGAGAATGCGTACTCGGGCACCCACACATGAATCTTCATCGGGTTTCGGGTGTCACCGATCGGCGCTCATCGCGATCGGGACGCGGTGTCGTGCGCAACATCTGCCGGCACCTTCTTCATTTCGAGTAGTCGCAACGATAGCAACAACTCGGCTAATACCCGTTGGCCGACGTAATACCAACCTCGCCAGCCATCCAGAATCAGTCCTCGGCCGAGGAAAAGATAAAAAAGCATCGCGAATGGCGCGAAATAAATCTGTCGCCTCATCCTGTCCTGGAATGTTAGATCTGCCGCCGAGGCTTGAATCAAATGGCGCGCTTCCACCACCGTATATCGATCTTGTGCCCGCATCCATCGACTTAGGGGCTTTCTGTCGTCGTGATCAATGAACGATGTTAACGATTCCACTTTTCCATGCACGCGGACACGATGGCCGTGCCCTTCATCCTCGTAATGGGCGAGTTCGCGGCGATACAAAATTGTACGGGGCGGATAAATCGTATTTCGCAACCGCTGGCCGAAAACGCAATAGTGGAAACGCGCCGCGTATCCTGCAATCTCTTCTGTCGGATTCAACCTTTGAATTTCGTCTCTCAATTCGGCGGTGAACACGTAGTCGGCATCAATCGATAAAACCCACGGACTAGCGATCTGAGTAAGGCCAAAATTGCATTGCCCGGCAAAAGAATCGAAATGCTGTTGGACAATGGTCAGGCAAGGGTGCGCCTGTTTTGCAATCTCCAGCGTATCATCCGTACTATAGCTATCGACTATCAGGATTCTTTCCACCCAGCTGAGTGCGGCCAGCGTCCGGGCAATGTTCTCGCGTTCGTTAAATGTCAGGATCAGCCCGGTCGGCGAAATCATATCGGCCGCGCCACTGGCTTTGCGTTTCCAGTCAAAATTGAATCGTACAGTTGAACGAGAGCGCGGCCGACCACTTCCTCCGAGAAACGATTTTCCGCAAGCATCCGACCTCGCTTGCCCAATCGTTCTCGCGTTTCGCGTTCATTCAGCAACTTCACCATCGCATCGCTCAACGCCATTGCGTCCGATGCTACCACCCAACCCGCTTCAGCACGTAAGATTTCTTCGGCAATGCCAACCTGTTCTGTCACGATCGTTGCTGCGCCGGCCATAAGCGCTTCCGCAGCAGCCACGCCGAAATTCTCCGAATACGAAGGCAGCACGAACATTGTCGCTGCGGCGAATGCGGCGGACTTGTCGTCGCCTTCAAGAAAACCAGTCCACACCACATTCGGTCCAAGATCGGCATCGTCCGATTGCCCGCGCAATGCATCCATGTAATCGCGGTCGCCTGCCCCGGCGATGACAAGCAGCGCGTCGGGTCTCTGGCGCCGCGCCAAAGCAAAAGCGCGCAACAGCAAATCGACGCCTTTCTTTGGATCGATGCGCGATAGATAAAGGATCAGCGGACGGCCCTGTGCTTGCGGGAATCGTCGAAAAAAACGATTTGAATCTCCCTCTGCGATTTCCTTCCGGATTGGTAGTGGAATGATCTCCGAACGCGTCGCCTCGAGGCTTTCATCGATGGCGACTGCTTCGTTCCTCTCCGCGGCGCTGGTAAAATGGATGGCGGCCGCGCGCCGTAAAAGTGGCAACTCAATCAACCGAAGCGAGACTTGTTTAAGCAGGCGCCGCCGGTTCTCAATTCCCCAGCGATTGAGTACCCCCAGCGGTCGTATTATGTAGGGCACTCCCCGGTGCAGTGCACTCCGGGCTGCCGTCGTACTGCTATGCGAGAACAGCGCATGAATATGCACCAGATCGAACTCGCTCACTCGCTCGCGCAACCAACGGCCCAAGCCCTGCGAGAACTTATAAAACTCGGTATTTTTGCGGAAATAAAACAGCTCCGCTCCATAATCAGTTAGCACCTTCTCGCCGATTGGAACGTTCAGCCGGGCACCAGGACCATCGTCATCCGTTGTCGTGATGGTCACGGCGATTCCAGCTTGAGTGAGAGCGCTTGCGATTAAAGGCAACGCTACACTCGGCCCGCCATGTTTCAGCGAAAGGGACGGGATTACGTGCAGCACTTTCATGATCAATCGCCGACGAACGAATTGCCTTCAGTTTATCAGATTCGATTCGCAGAAGCGAAATCGAGCGCTTCTTCCAAACCGCGTGTCGCGTGAGCGTAACTGTAATTCGATATAATCTCTTTCCCGGCAACGCCCCATTGCCGCAGTTGATTTGTATCTCTCAGCGCGGATTTCAGAGCGTCTGTAAGACTGTCGATGTTTCCCGCTTCGCACACGAGCCCGTTATGATTCGGCCGCACCAGATCGGGTCCGCATCCAACGTGGCTGCTCACGATAACTGGTTTCGCCAGACAAAGCGCCTCATTCACCGCCAATCCCCACGTCTCTTCGGGCCCGTAGCTTGGCAAAACGAAGAGATCGGCGGCGGCATAAGTTCGCGGCATTTGCGATTGATTCTGGAACGGAGCGAAAAACACATTTGGTATCGTAGCGGAACGCTCGCGCAGCTCTCTCTCGAGGGCGCCGGAGCCGACGAATAACAGAGACACATCCGCGCGGCCGAGCCGGGAAAATGCCTCGAGCAGATCAAGTGGGCGCTTCTTCTCTTCGAACTTTCCGGCGAAAAGGATTAGAGGATGACTTTGCGGAATGCCGAGTTCAGTCCGCCAGCGTCTACCCTCTGACGCTGTGTCGGCAGGCGCAGCCATGAACCGCTCGTTATCAACTGCGTGCGGCGAAAAGAAAAGTTTCGACTCCGGCACACCGTGCCAAAGAAAATATTCGCGGTTCGCCTGTCCCACGTAAAGCAACGCATTAAAACGCCTAAATATTCTCGCAATGATCCAACGCCTGAGCCTTCCCCTCCGCTCTCTGTTTTCTACTTTAGACTTTCTACTTTGTAATTTGTACGCCAGCCGATGCGAATCTCCTCGCATCAAAAGCGGAAACCCTCGTCGCCTAGCACTTGTAAAAATAATCCGAAGCAAGCTGGCGTAATTGTATCCGATCAACAAAGCTGCATCCGGCTTCCAGGAGTTGATTCTACTTTCTAATTTCGCATTTCTAATTCCGAAGAACCGATCCGTCCCCGGGTGCTTACTTACATTTGGGACAAATTCATGTTCGTACCCTTCAAGCAACGGGATGTCCCATTTCACATCCTGTTTGAAGCCAGGATCGTGACGCGCTCGCACGCCAAAATCCCAAAGATAGAAAACCCTTAAGTCCAACGCGCTGTGCGCGGCCATCCATCGAAACCACGGCGCATAATATTGAATCGGATGTGTCGTGACGATGGCTAGGCGCCGGCTCTTATCCGCGACATTCACACCGTTCATTAGAGGCAGCCGCATCCGCTGCAACTCCTTTCGATTGTCGTTCGGGTTTTCTACTTTCTCCTTTTCACTTTCTACTTTTCTTCCCCTTCACTCCACCATTGGCCCCCCGGCTTCTTCCAGAGTTTTCGGACGAACGAAGAGCGCGGTTACGAAGACAAACGCGACAACCGATTGAAACAAAGCGGCCACGTACACTCCCGCTGCGAATTCGGTCTGAAATGAGTAACTCGCAACAAGGATTGCAAAGAGTGACCGCATTGACAACACCGGCGCCGACCCTGCCCATCGGCCGATCGCTCCGTAGTAGGCTCCCATGAATAAAGACAGCATTCCAATTCCTAGGAAACCGAAATTGGCATAGGCTTCGTTCAGCAAACCGAATCCGATAGTCGTGCGTTGGGTTTCTTCCGTGGTGCTCTGAATCCCGTAATGCATCGCCAGTATGTACGTGCCCTCGTGGCTTCGAATCTTTTCCGGATTCAAGAATCGAGGAACAAGGAGCTGGGGAATAATCGTATAAGTCGCGCCATCGAGATAAGGAACTGCCCCCGGGGTCATCGATTGCACGTAGAGCAGCAGATGCATCAAACTTGCGCGTTCGAGTAGCGACTGGCCGCTTTCTTCCCTATCGGGCGCATCTGAAAAAAGGTTTCTCGAGGAGGTAGAGATCCATTCGGTAATGAAAACTGGATACTGCAACGGCTGGACGGCAGGTTCTCCTTCCGAGAGCCAGTACATTTCCCGCATGTCGCTCTTGCCGCCATGCAAGAAGGCGAAGACGCACGCGCTTACAATTCCCATGCGCCATGGAAAACGCCTCGCTCCGATCGTATACCCGAACCCGGCAACGCCTATCAGGGACATTGTGTTTATCAAAAGCAGGCCCGGTAAAGTCACAACCAGCAGAAGTGTGAACAGAGCCTTAAACAGAAAACGGAACTCGGGGGCCAGTGCGCCATTTCCAAGTCGGTAACTCAGCGCAAAACAGGCCAGTGCCTCGAGTGCGAGCGTCCCGGCGCGGACAAGCGAACTGATGCCTTCCGGCGGCTGAAACCAATTCGCCGTTGTACTAATAGTGAGAAGAATCCCGCCGCAAAGCACGACAAGAAAAAAAACATCCGCTTTGAGCGGGTTGAGCACGAGAAATCTCGTAGTTTGTCTCGGTGCCTTTCGGGCGATCTGGCTCCAGACAAAAGTGCCCACTAGAAGGAAGCCGGTCACAGTGAGCGCACCAATCAGTTGATCGTTCGGCGGAAACCCCGAGACAACGGGATGCTCATAAAGAAGCGGAAGCCCAAATGTCCACAGGTGCGTTACGGCATAAACCGGGAAAAGGGGAAGACCTTTTACTTTTCCAGCGACCCAGAGAGCGAAAGGAAAAAGTGAGGCACTAATAACGAGAAAGGCCCCTAACGCACTTTCGGCATATTGCGGATGCGCAGTTAGCGTCACGATCACGACGATGCAACAGGTCGCGGCCCAAAAAACCTTTGAAAGGGCTGACTGCCGCCTCTTTGTCTCACTGAGAGGCAAACTGGAAACGAGAGGAGTCATCTGTTTGTAATCGCTCGATCAAATACCTCACATTGTCGTCGTGTCATCTCGCGCGCGGTGTATTGCTTGAATTCGTTCCAGTCTAAACCTTGTTCGCTGACTTCCGCCTCCTGTCCCCCGTCTTCTGCCCTCCGTCCTCTGTCCTCTGATTTTCGTCGTAGCTCCTCCAGCGCCTGTGACGTTGCTGCGCAAGAATTTCCAGGATGCATCGGATCAAAAGTCACAACTCTTCCGGCGTTGCATCGGCGAAGAATCTCTACGGCCGGACTTTGCTCATGCAGAATCGCCAAGAGCGGTTTTTGAACCAGCATATACGGAAAAACTTTCGACGCGCTGTAACCCGGTGAATCCGAGCCGACGATGATTAAAGCATCACTGTCCACTAATGTTTGCAGTGTTTCAAAATATGGAATTCTCGCGGTGCTTTCTTTCACGATATCCGCAACACCAAACTCGATTGCGATCGGTTCTACCGTTTTCTTGGCGCGTCCCATAGGTGCATAACTTGTTCCGACAAAATGCATCCGGACCTGCCGCCACCTTTGAGGTTCAGTGTCCAGGGCCTTTCTTACGGCGGAAAAAAGCAGACGCAACGATTCCGCCATGATTTCCCCGGCGGCCCCGATGTACACCCAATGTTCCTTTCCATCGCTCCGATCGAAGATCGTTTGTTTGATTTTCAGTGAAGGCAGAATTTCAAAATCACTCTCGGGCGCGCCGAACGGTAATACTGTAAACTGATCGCGACGCAGAAACGAATAACGTTCAAGCAACGTTTCAACATACGCCGGCGAAACCGAGATCACTTCCGTCACTTGACGCATCACCTTCGGCTCAAACAGTTGCGCGACCGATTTGCTAATTGCATACTTCACGTGACCGCCGGGAGGTCGAGTACCGCTTCTTTTGTAATAATCGTCGAACCACGGGTCTTGAAGATCGACGACATACGGGACACCGAATTTTCGTTTCCAGTTTGGACCGAGAATCATTACCGGAAACTGCGTCGTTGAAAAATAGACGAGATCAAATCTTCGCGCGCTCAGCAGTCGATGGCCAGCGAGCCAGAGATATGGAAGCGCCCGCAACGCAAGGCTGCCCAAATCGAGTAATCGCGTCCAACGGAGCATTATCGCTCCGACGCGAATCACTTCTACACTTCGCGGCACGGATTGTTCGAGCAATGGATCGACGATCCCACCCGCGATTCGATTGGGCCGCACAGCCAATACGACCGCAGTCCAACCATTTTCTGCAAAGTACGGCAACGATGTGCGGATTCGTTGGTGATCTGGAGCATTGATCGGCGGAAAATGCGGACTGATTACTAGGACATGACGAAGATTAGCCATGTCGTGCCAATAAGTGAGAGATCGCCGAGTCCCCATGATTCCCAACTACCGTTTCGCGGGCGAGCACGGTTACTCTGTAGCCGAGTCCGGTGAGCAGTGACGCACAATCCTCGGAGAGATTAGGAGAGTGCGCTTCGAGGAAGATCGTGGGCCGATAGCTTCGGAGTGTCTTTTCGGCACCGAGCAAAACATTTAGTTCTGCACCTTCCACATCGACTTTGATGACGTCAGGCGGGGCTAGTTGACGCTGATCTAAAAGTGAATCCAGGCTGCGCATTGTTACAGTCATCACTTGATCTCCGCGCTCTTTTTCTTGGAATTTGCTCTCATGAATTTTGGACATGCTGGGGTCTTTCATCATTTCTAGCTCAATCATGCCGTCGCGATCGCCAATCGCGTACATAAAGAGTCGGAGCGGGAGTGAAGAATTCAGCGCTATTAACCGCTCAATTTCCGCAATGTTCGCCGGAAGCGGCTCGAACATAAAAACTTCCTTCGCGCCAGCGAGCGCCATCACACCGCTCATGAAGCCTCGGAAGACGCCAATGTCGTAACAGACATCGTCTGCGCGCACCCCAGCCTGAAGCGTTTCAGCAAATCCCGCCTCGTACGTTCCGGTCCAGATCGTCTTGTCGCGCGGAAGTTTGATGTAAACGCGCAAACCCCGCGCTGGCCCGGCATTAATTTTGTGCACAAATTCGTTGCCCGAACCAAAGCGCCTTACCAAGAATCGCTGAAACGGCGCCAGCAGCGGAAGCGTTCTTACTACGCGTCGCAAGCGCCAAGGCAGGACATTGACGCTCCATTGAACTATGTTTTTCATCAACCAACTTTCGGAGCCTGAGACTTGAGGTCTCTGTGGCGGATCGCATCTTGTACGCTGCAAATTAATTTTGGCGCTTGTTTCTCCCAACAAAACGTTTGTGCCGCTGCCTCCAACGCCGCGGCCTTGGCTTTTAGCAGTTTCGCAGGCGAATCAATCAAATCTCTTAGGTTCGCCGCCAGCGAAGGGGCGTCCCCAGACTTGTAAATCCTAACCGCTGCAGGAGCCTGCTCGGCCACTTCAAGGTGCCCGGCGGTATCGCTCGCGACGACGGCAATTCCCGCAAGCAGGTAAAGCAAAATCTTATTCGAAATCGTTAATTCTTTGTTCCGGCAATATTTCATCTCGCCAGCAAATCCAATATCGTGCTCGCCGACGCGAGAAACTAACGCTTCGTTAGGCACGGTGGCGTGCACGTAGATGCGACTACGCCAGGATGGTGGAAGCCGTTCCACCATCCAGCGATCAAAACCGGCGACCGCCTTTCCGCGGAGATGGACGTCGAAATTGGGAGTCATGTGCCCTAATGCCGCGAATAGGTCTTCAAGCCCTCGGTCGGGACCAAGCGTCTGCGACACCCAGTGCACCGATATCGCGCGTTTTTCATGTCGATCTTTCTCCCCGTGTTTTATGACTGCTCGGTCTGACCATTCGAATGCATTGTAGATTACCGTAGGCGGCCGACATCCAAAGGCCGCCACAAGCTCCTCACTCATGGCTCGCGAAGGACAAGTTAGATGCGGAGCCGTGCGCAGAATTCTTCCTTCGATTGCGCGCAACATCCGAATCGGTCTGCACTTCCTTGCCTCCGCAGGCAGGTCCTCGGAATACCAGTCTTCCATATCGACACCCACAGGGCGCCCCATTTGACATAATTGATCTCCGACCCACATAGCTTGTTCCAAGTGGACGATGTGGAAATGCGCGCGCAGTTTAAGTGCGGCAGCCTTCAATTCCGGAATAAAGTAGCCTAGCTGGTAACGGTTCTCTAAGCCGAACCGATTAAACAATTCTTGGCCACATCGTCTGCGAAATCGACGGGCGACTGATGCGAAATCGGAACCTAAATCTCCAGAAGTAACTGAGCCAACGTTCCAATAGGAAAAACCGTACTTCGAGGCTAGAGTCTTGTCTTCTTTGTCCATCGAAGCATCGAGCGAAGCACCCAAAACGGTCGCCGTAAAACCAGCTTCCTGTAATGCAGCCGCTTCTTTGCGGGCACGAGGATTTCTGGACAAATTGAAACCAGTAATTATTGCGATTCGGCAGTTGCCCGCTGCGGAGTCATGCGATCTTTGCATATGAACTGTGGAGATAGCGCTATTACCTTTGTCGTCCCACATTAGGCCTTCCGCATCCACAGACTTTTTGCCAACGAGCCTTGCAATTGGCTAAAGTGCCGCGCGAAAGTCGGAAAATGGCGCTGAAGATAATAGCCGGGCCACAAAACCTCATAGTCATTGCTCCCCGATAGCAATGCCTGTAGCAAATACTGCTCACCGAAATTCCATCCGTTCTCCACGACCCAACGTTTCGGATATTCGTAGGGTAGGAAGATGTCGTGGAGGTGAACCAACACGCCGCTAGCCAGCCTCGGAATCACCGAGAAAAACAAATACAAAACGTCGTTGCCCGGGCGAATCTCGTGGCTTGAATCAATAAATAAGATGTCATTGCGCCTCAAAGATTCAAAGATTTCGAAATCCACCAGGTTTTCTACCTGTGCACAAATGACTTTGTCCGAAATATCGGCGACTTCGCAGCGAGGGCTGGGATCGATTGAAGCTAGGTGTGCCTGTAATCCTGCGTCATGAATTGCACACCGGAAAAGGCGAGTGCTATGACCTGATCCTATTTCAATGATTTGAACCGGCTGATAGAGTTGGACAACGGCGTATAGCACCTCGGCGTCCGGCGTCGAAAAATAACTATTTTCCAGCACGAAACCGTTATTGTTTTCTCCAGCAGCAATCTCAGATATGCGGGTCGCGGTTCGCGAAATCTCCTGAAGGATTGGAGTCGGATCACACGCTTCGAATTGAGGTAAAACCGGGAAAGCTAGTTTACTAAAATAATTCGCGGCGACCAGTCGCGACAAACGAGCCGTTTCAAGTCGTTTATACGTAAGCGAATCAACGTGAACATTGAACCGTTCTAGAATCTTATTCGCAAAGTGTTTGGCATTAGTTCCGAGCCCCATTCAGTTTCACCTCAAGAAAGAGATTGAAAAATATCAAGATAGTGTCGAGCGCACTTTTCAAGGGAGAGATTGTTCAGAATGTATTCGCGTGGCGCTAAGGAATTGGCGCTGAGTTTGCTAACAAACTCGAGAAGCGCTTTTTCAAATTCACCGGAGTCGCAGAATTTTACCCCACATCGCTCATTCCAGTACGGGACTGATGAGACCGGTCCATACTTCACTTTGTCCGGGTAAAAGGACGGATCTTGCCAATATCCGGCTCGATCCCACGCGAGAATTGGAACGCCACACGATAAGGCCTGCTGATAGGCGATGCCTTGTGTTTCGTGTTCGCACAAAAAGATCATTGCTCGGCACTGTTGTAGTAGCTCATGAAACTCTTCCTCATGATAATAGCCATATCGAATCTCGGAAAAGCTCCGTTTTCGCCGCCGAAGTTCTGCGCGGATAGGGTCTAGCAGTGTCCGTTCATATTCTTCGTGATGCCACATGACTTTGTCGTAGAGCAAGAAATCGAACCGTTTTTCTTCGTTTGAGCTCGGCGACCACAGATCGGTGTCGACTCCCACCGCCCAAGACTTAACTTTGTCTCCAAAATACGGATCCCACATTTTTCGCATCCAATCCCCGGGGACGAGAATCTTCCTTACTGTCGGGTACTTTTGAAAGAAACCGGGCTGCTCAAGTGGATGCGAGAACACCGCGGCGCCGAATAGAATCGGGTTCGCCCACTTAATTTTGTCGAGTACGTGCGGCTTGCCGATAATGCAGGCGATCTCGTGTGGATGTTGCTTGATGTACGCGTAGTCATTGACGCGATACCGCACACCTAGTTTGTCTAAACCGGCACATAGATTTAAGAAGACCCGAGCGTGACCCCCGGCGCGAGGCTTGCCGCGAATAATCCGCCGGATCGCGCGCCGCAGGTATCGATCCAGGGGAAGCCACCGATCCGAGTCGGGTTCCTCGTAAAAAAGACTAAGTGTATCCGGACTCAACGCGTGTGTTTCTTGCATTATTGCGGCGAGGGCAGACCCGGGCTCTCGACGCCAAGCAGAGTTTCAGTCGACCGCGGCACCTCTGCTGTTGCGCCGCGTTTGTTCCAACCCGACACGCGCGGAAAAATCTTCGCGCCGAGATTGGTTAACGGCATTTCGGCAAGCTTGTACCACAACGGAACTCCAAGCGCGACGCTGGCCAACAACGCTAGCCAGTGCCACCAGCTAAACACAGTTTGATATGTTTGGTCCCATGGACCGAGCACGAGTTGTTGGAATAGATAAATACTGTAACTGAACAAACCGATTCGTCGAAGCCATTCTGGCGCAAAAAGGAACCTTTTGCGTTCAAGACCAACGAGGATCATCACTGCGCTCAAGCCAGCAAAGACAACCGGCCACGTCAAAACGAACGCGTAGGAAAATGGCTTGCACTGGCGCATTGCGCCCACGACGACAATCCCCAAAAGCGCACTTATGAAGCTTATCCCTGGATACCTTAAACAATATTGGCAAACCCTTGTGTTACGGACCGCATCCAGTTGCAGGGCCAGGATTCCTCCCACAGCAAACGCCTCAACTGGCATATAGGTATCGAGCCACCACTCGGCTCGATAGTGTCCCAGTCTGACTGCCAGGAAGATGGCTATTCTCCCTAGGGGGGCGGCGATCAATAAGAACCAAAGTAACTGACGCAGATGTCGAGCAGCTATAAACGACAGCACGCCTATCCCGAGATAATAGATTTCCTCGATGTGCAGAGTCTTTAAATGCCAGGTGATATATGGTCCGCCGAACCAATTCGAAATCGGTAGAACCAATGTGCCAATGGATAGTGCACTGTTCTGGCGTGGCAGCAGTATATAGATACCGAGAAATAAAAGATATCCCGGTTGAAGACGGAAAACGCGGCGCCCGAAAAAATGTCCGATTGCTTTTAGTCGCAGCGGAAAAGAATCAGTCGCGTTAACCTCTCGCGCCAAAATTCCCGTTACAAGAAAACCGGACAGCACATAAAACATAAATACGCCCGCGTCTCCCTGTAAGTATAAGGCAAGAGATGTAAAGTGGTCGTGCAAAGGCGTGACATGGAATAGATGCGCCAGACAAACGACCAGAATCGCATATCCACGAATGCAATCGCACCAATAATTGCGTGCCTTGTGCATTACTTAAATAGTTGGAGCATGCATCGCGGGAAAAACATCAAACGGCGGTCGGCGCTAGCATCCGGTTCGTCGCGCATTGCCGTGATAGTCATGTTCGATCTAGGCTTCAATGAGATTGAGCGCCCGGTCCAAGTCCGGAATGTTAACGCTAATCCCGTCAAGCGGGCCGGAACCTGTCCCCTCCGCAGGAAGCCAAAAATAACGATGGCCGCATTTTTGTGCTAGGGGGTAGTAAGAAATGACGTCGGCCCTATATCTATTGAAAATTTCGAGAACCTTGCATGGGCGTGCGAACACCATATTCGTAAGTGCGGCACCGTGTGCGGACACGATTACACTTGCCTCTGCCATCACGTCCACCTGTTCACGAGGAGATATCATATGTCCGTCAAAAACATGATAGCCTCTCTTAACAACGCATTCGCGAACTTCGGCTTCGTTTACAACGGGCCGCTTTGCGGCAGCACTTCGTGCTAAGTATATTTTCCGGTTACTCTGGATCGACGCGGGGACTCGGAATATTTTGCTCAGTGCTTCAATCACCCAGCCTGAGATTGCGCCCTCGACGTGAGGAATTGATGCAACGAAAAGTTGATGGCATGATAGTTTTGTGCGGGCGCCAATTCGATATAAACGCTCGCAGGGAACGCCAGCGGCCTCAAGCCATTCTACCTGTTGAGAGGTAATTGTGTCTGGCACGATAAAATGCCGAATCAGCGAGAATGCTTCGCCGAGTAAATGCAATCGGACTACCGCCTGCAGAAGGAAATGGTAGTGACTATCAAATCCCGGCAAGGCCAATACCGTAGCTGGTTCGAAAATCTCGCGATAGTCTAGAGTGAACAGCTGAAATGGTCTGTGATAGGGCTTTTTGAAACGTAAGTCATTCGCCCAGCCATGGGAAAACTCATCGAAGAGTTCACTGCGAGATGACATGACGACTCCATCACGCGAAAAGACGTGGCCGTGCCCCAGATAGAGTAGACCCGCACTTGGAGTAGTCCAAGAAATCGCCCGACGGAACAGAGCTAAGAAATTTTGCGAACACTCTATATCAGGAGTTGCACATTCAGGCGGTTGCGCCGGCAGAAGTTGAACGGTCGATGCGTACCGCATTTGAAACCAAGGTCCACGACGTCGGGCATACCAGCCCATTGCCTCTGCTGTTCTAGCACTCCATTCGACCGCGGATAGAATTGTTGAGCGTGGCAAGATACAAGGATACTGCGAGTACATTGCGCGCAGAACCCGAAACAGACGACTGGAACGAAATTTACTCACGAGCGGCTGTTTCGTGTATCGAGCGGCAGGTTTACGTAAACCGTCTAGGCGCCAAGTGTAGCATTAAACGCCTAAATCTTAGCATCACTTCAGTTGTTCCAAACCCAAGATTTCTATAAAGGCTCCCGAGCAATCCTCGTTCGGGGATCCGAAATGTTGGATTCAAATTGAAAACAAAATCAGCAAGGTCGCGAGCTTCATCCAAATGGCTATAAGCAATGCGGTGGGCAAGCGCCCAAAGAATATTTGCCGCTGCCTGTTTTCTCCGATCGGTCAGTTCACCGCGCTGATCCAATTCATTCAAGATCCGTCGATATATTTTTTCGTGTTGAAAATTCGTTACCGCCGCACGCATGCCCTTTGGAAATTGTAACCGCTCATTGTCGTGCTGGCGATGAGCAAACACGGGTTTCTGATAAGCGGCCACGCGCGGCTTCTTCAATGCTACTTCAAGAACAAATAGTCGATCGTCCCGAATGCCAGCCTCAGGCCGATGCGGAATGTCTTCAATAAGTGAGCGACGAAAAAGGTAAGCGGAATAGTGGGAGCTGTCACATTCGCCGAGCTGCTGAGCTATAAAATCGTCACATCGCACCCACTCCTGTTCTCGCAAGAATTCGCCTCGTTCACCGCATAAGACGTAGCCCCCAACGATTACATCGGCACCGGTATCGCCACCTATACTCAACTGTACATCAGTTGTGCCAGGTAGCAGCCAATCATCTGAATCTAGAAACCTAATAAAGTCGCCGCTTGCGTCCGCAAATCCGCGGTTCACCGCCCAATCCTTTCCCAAATTCTGCTGCCGAAACGCGATGACGCCTGTTTGTTTTTGCAGCCATTCCCACGTCCCATCCGTGCTTCCATCATCGACAACAATGATTTCACTTTTGCAAGCTAGGGAGCGACAAGACTCAATGCACTGAGGCAAACTCCAAAGCCGGTTGTGAGTCGGGATTATGACCGAAACATCACAGGTCATTCTATGACTCGCTCACTCCTTGCGACTTTTCGAACACCAAACAGTCTGCGGTAGATGGGGCGTAGCATCTTCTTCATTGCTACCACAAATCGACCTGGCCATTCAATCATTACAACCGACACAAATCTAGCCATAGCTCGTGTCACTGTCCCAGATCTTGAAAAACGAAGTCGCATTTGCTCGCGTCGGTATAGCCAGTGACGATGAAAATCCCCCAAGCAATGCACAAGTGCCGGTGATACAATCTGAAAAGGATACCACGATCGGTGTCGCGCGTCGGGGTATGCAGGATTAATGAGCATTGATTTACCGGCCATGACATCAATGTTGATCCTTCCAGGGCATTCAAATGGACTGCTGATAAACGAGCCGTCATCACGAACTGCCTTCAGTCCATTAAGCGCCATTGCGATCGCCATTAGCAGTTCGTCGTTTGGCTTGCCGCGTAACCGCACTAATCCGAGCTCATCATATTCCTTTTCGAGATCGCGCGCTTTGCCATACACGCGACTTGCGACTTCGCCGGGCTCCAGATAATAAATCCCTCCATTAAACTTCGGGAGCGCCCGCAGCGAAAATCGATCCAGGACACTCCGGACGTCACCGAACCATTCCCCATTAGTAATTTCGCCGCCGACGACACTTACAGGACGCCCTCGGAATCTGTCAAAAATAAACTGTATGTTGCGCACGCACAGACAATCTGCATCGATAAACAACGTCTGCTTGGCAGGCGCGAGTTTGTCGAGATAGAGCTTTGGCGAGAAACCCGCTCCAAATTCGCCCGGTTTCAATTGAACAACGGAGACGTGCGCAAGATCGGACGGTAATGAAACGCTCAAATCTGTAGCTAACACGAACCTATCGTTTTCCATCGAGTTCCAATTGAGGAAAGATCGAGCAAGGTTTAACGCCATATTGAGGTATAGCCGTTGCGTCGTGGCAATCGTTAGGACGGCGCGTTCCAAAAGCATTAGTCGCTAGTTAAAATGATTGGCAAACGGGTTCAGATTTGAAAGTTCCGCTTATCCTCGGTTGCAATCCAGCGTTGCAACCGACGCTGTGCTCGATGATAACCAATGTATTCCAGTCTCTCGCCCCCATGTAAACGTAACAGTTCTATCAAGTGTCGAATTGGACCTGCGGAGCGCAGCGGTCCAACATCGATGTGGTGGAGGCGCTTAACTACACCGACAGAAAAGTGAATACCCTCCGACAACCTTACGAGGTACTTCTTTCGCATTCGCTCTTTCGGAATTAGGTGAACCAATTTCAAATCTTTGAATCGGCCAGTACCATACTCTAACTCGCGAGCGGTTAGGGCCAGATCGAAGTCCTCGCCAGCGCCAAGACTCGCCCCCCTTCTTCCTAGTAGCTGACCCGTGTGACGGCTATCTAGGCTCTTGCCGTATCGTTCAGCGATATCGCGCCTGATACATAAGCCAGCGCCGGTCGGCAACAAGTCAGCGCAATCTGTCGACTCCGACCACGCATCCTTATCCACCTCGTGATGAAAGCAACCGCGGAAAGCATTCAAATAATGCGGTGGCGGGATTTCGAATTCAGCGGTCACAGAACCGCACCACGCGCCAATTTTCGAATACTCACCGGCAATACGCAACGTGTTCTCAAGATAGTGCTCCTCCAAAACGTTGTCGTCATCGACGAAGACTAGCAGCTGACCGGTAGAGTCGCGGATCCCACGAAGCCTGGCCTGCGTAAGGCCTAAGGCCTCCTCGCGAATATGCCGAGCATTCCGATGCCAGCTTAAGTCATATTCGTTTTCCAATGCAGCTTCAGAAGCATTGTCGATAATAAGTAACTCCCATTCGTCTTTCGATAAGCTCTGTCTCTGAAGTGCATCGAGAACTCTACCGAGATAATCAAGGCGAGGATTGTGCGTGCAAATGACAACAGATATTTCCGGCATATTATCGCATCAGTGGAAATTACGAGCGAGGTCTGGGCTAATGGCTTTTGCTCATTTCGACTGCCTTTTGATAACTATATTCCATTCGTGGACCGATAATTTGGACATTATAGGCATCCAATACGCGTCGACGCGCGCTTGCTCCCAAGGTCCTGCATAAGTCAGCCGATTTCAGTAACCTGAGGACTGCGTTAGCGATCGCATTTGGATTCCGAGGAGGGATGAGTATCCCGTGTTTGCCCCCCTCGAGCATTTCGGCCATCCCCCCGGCGTCACTCGCGACAACTGCACGACCGGCAGCCATGGCTTCAAGACAAACGTTCGGAAAATTCTCCCAAATACTGGGGAACACACATATATCTACCTTCGAGTATTCCTCATCCATTTCATCGGCCGGACGAGCACCGACTAATTCGATAGCAGCTTTGTACTTTCTTAACCGACGAACAACGTATTTATCATATCGCTCGAACGTCCCTTGATGGAAAAGGGCGTCACCAACAATTCGGAAGCGAGTTGTCGGTTCAATAGCCAAAATCAAAGGAATTGCCTTTGTGAAATCCTCTATGCCTTTTCGCTGCTCCAATCGACCAAGGTACCCGACAACTGTCGGCGACTCCACCGGTTGAATCGATTGCAGTCTCTGGCTCGGAACGTACGGGTTCGGCACTACCATCGTTTTGTCAATTGGTATGGACCATTCGTTCGCCACCCACGTTCGGAGTGATTCAGATGGGCAAACAACAAGTGTGCTTTCGCGGGCACAGTTCAGTTCCATCGCCTCCACGGCCGGGATTTTTCGGCGCCTTACGCGATATGATTCATATTGCGTGGCCATTCTGCCGCGCCGTATTGCTCCAAAAACCATACGCGCCTGCGAAATATTATGACGCAGGTAACCGCTCAGTCGCGGCCTACATTTCGTCAGTTGGCGAAGTAACTGAGTCGGAGTATGCATTTTGACAACGTGAGGTACCCGCGGATACGCAATCTGAATTGCTCTGCCTTCACCGAAGTATTCCGGGCTTTCGACTACATCAAATCTAGAGATTCGATGTCGATCCGCGAAGATAGGCGTGATTACCTCCCTGAAGGACGCCCGGTCGGGTTCTCGAGCTAGATTAACGCCAACATCTTTTTCGTCGAAGTATCCGGCTCGTCGCGTACTCGCCGAAAAAACTTCGACCTGGTGTCCGCGCGTGGCCATTAGCGCAGCAGCTTGCTTCACATAGGTCGCAATTCCGCCGAAAGCCGTGTCAGGCGGATATTCGTAACTGATGTAGGCGATCCTCATGCAATCATGTCGACCCTGAAAACGAGTGCCGCTAAGGAATAGCTTGGAGGATTGCCGCACGCATCTTGTCAGCGAATGCAGGAATGGAGTGACGGCTTCGAATGAATTCAATTGCTCTTTGTGCTATCGCCTCGCGCTCAGAATCGTGTGTCATCCAATACTCGATTGCGGCTGTAAACCTCTTGAGAGCCGCCTCGTGCGTGCCGTCGCCCATTACTTCTCCAACGAATGTTCCGAAACGCCGGACGATGTTATCTCGATCGAATGCCGACACGATGAGCGTTCCGTAAGATAATGCTTCCAGCCACGATACGGGAATACCCTCCCAAATGGATGTGTTCAGCACAAGCTTCGCCGTCTTGATGTGGCAGTTTTTTGCGGCTCCGTCGACGTGCCCTGTGAAATGCAAATTCGGAGTCTTTGAGCGGCCGTCTGGATTGCGATATGGCGCCAGCGTCCTCGCGTTCGCCTCTTCATTCCTTCCCTTTCCGATCGCGCCGAGAATATAGAATTCATACTGCGGCATTGCCTTCGCTATCTCACACGCAATCCAGACGCGTTTCTGAGCCTCAAGCCGTCCAAGGAAGATAATCTTATTCTCTTTGGGAGGATTGTTTAGCGTATAATCAAATTCGATTTCAACAGGATTGGGCAAATCGTCAATCGGCACCGTCTCCGGGATTCTGTAAGTTTTCCGTGCGATCGCGGAAAGCGATTCTCCTTGCGAGATAAACCACACACGTCTTTCTCCAATCATCTGCTGCATCCAATCCGCGACATCTTTGATGTAAGCCCAGTCATAGTCTTTTAGACGAGTAACGGTCTCCAATCGCGCTTGATACATTTGCAATTCACGCGGGTCTTGGATCCAATAAAGCAAAGGCGCTTTTGTTTCATACTCACTAAGAATTTTGAAAGAGATTTCTGTCATTTCGATCGACAAGAATAAGTTATAGGCCTGCTTGTCTAGCCACTCCTGACGCGCCATACGATGCCAAGACAGACGGTAGATCATCGTCTCATCGACTAATCTCTTTCTTGTTTCCAACCCGCCGTAGGCGTCCAACACGAGATCAATCTGAATCTCATCGTTAGGAATGAACCTGCAAATATATTTCCGCGCGAGGGCGCCGTAGCCTCCTATGGCTGTGTCCCAGCCACCGAAAAACTCGTCGACAAGCAGAGCGACATGATACTTTGCTCTCTGCCGACGTCGGACCAAAACGGGAATCCCTAAAATCGAGATGTGGCGCTCAACAAGGCGTTCTCCCTGAGACCTAGGCACTGTTGTCAAAGAGGAACAGATGATGAGTCTCTTGAGGTTGATAATCCATTCCAGCGCATTGGCACGAAAACGGTGACGGGCAGCGCGGCTCCAAAAGACGCCATAGCCCAAAAGCCTTACAAGAGGTGCTTCCAACATGATTCGAGCCGGAGGCTAACCTTGGCCATCTTTGATATAAAACATATCACCCCATTCATCCTCACCCTGCCAGCTACCGTACATCGAAATTTCTACGCGGCGAAAACCAAAGGTTTTCAGGAAAATATCGAAATCTTCCAGCGTAGGTTCCCCATGATAATGCCCCTTGCTCACCTCGGTATAAACGTAGTCCATTTGCTTCAGCGTATTCTTGGCGCCTTTCAATACCTCAAGGTCGAATCCTTGGGTATCCGTTACCACCATATTGAAAACATGACTGTCACTTAGCGAAGGTAAAAGTGAGTCCAAGGTGACGATTTCTAGCGGAACAGTTGTGTCCTTAAAGAAGCCGTCATACAAAGCGGTTGGCTTTAAGAAAGACGTTGATTCGCCGCTCCCCCGATTGATATGTATTTCTCGCGTTTCATTTTGCGAGCCCAAAGCCTTATTAATAAGGATGACGTCGTCGTGGCCTTTTAGCTTTTTGGCTAGTTCGTTGAAAAAATCCGGCATAGGTTCAAAAAAAACAATCTTCTGCGCTCCGGATTTCTTATAAATCGGATACTCTTCTCCTAAGTGGCCGCCGACGTGGAGCACACCTTTCACTGCAACCTTGTATTTCATGAAACAGTGGTGCATGAAATCGTTCTGCTTTTGTTGCCAAGGATTATCATCGTATTGTCGCTGCCCTAATAGCCGCCGGACCTCTGCCGCTAAACGAGACAGAAAGCGTTTCATGCGCATAAGTTCCCTAAGGCTTTGTTAACAAACGGTGGACCTGCATCAGGAAACGCAAATCCAAGGTTCGCGTGAAACAAATTGTGCTGAGGAACGCCTACCATGCAGTTCACGAGAGCCCACTGGCATCACTTGAAAATGGCACAGATAATCGTCCTGTTGGAAGACATGCTCGGCATCCCAAACCGCGCCTTCGATTCTATAGGTGCCAGGTTGCAACAACTCACTAGGTAGTCTTACACGGAAAGTGCTGTCGCCATTTCTTAGGTCGACACCACCATGCTCCGAAGCGCAAAGCACTATTGGGACATCCATTTGGTTGAAAATTGTAAACCCGCATTGGACATTTGATTCGCAGGTAATTCGCAATTCAAGCTCCACGAATGTGTTTTGCTCGGGGAAAACCGATGTTACCGTCGCGCCCCCCGAACTAACTAATCGCATTTTGGTATAGCCTGTATCATCAGTTCTGAAGTGGTCGCGCTTGGGTACAAGCATCTCTTGCAGATAACGATCCGCCACGGCGTTTGCGGTGTTATTCATAGCCACCTTGCCCTCTTCCAGCAGTAAGCCATGGGTGCATAATTGCCTCACGGCAGCTAGATTGTGGCTGACAAACAAAACGGTCCTGCCTTCTTTGGTTGACACATCTTGCATCTTCCCCAAGCATTTTGCTTGAAAAGCTGCATCTCCCACCGCCAGCACTTCATCCACAACGAGGATTTCCGGCTCCAAATGAGCAGCCACGGCAAACGCCAGGCGCACATACATCCCACTCGAGTATCGCTTCACCGGCGTATCGAGAAATTTCTCCGTCTCAGCGAAGGCGACGATCTCGTCGAACTTTCTTTGAATCTCAGTCCGCGCCATTCCAAGCACTGCGCCGTTTAAGTAAATGTTTTCGCGTCCAGTCAGTTCCGGATGAAATCCAGTACCGACTTCAAGGAGCGAAGCGACACGGCCTTTGACCCTGACTCGCCCTTCGGTTGGTTCCGTGATCCGGCTTAGAATCTTTAGCAGGGTACTCTTTCCGGCACCGTTGCGACCGATGATTCCGAGCACTTCTCCACGCTTTACTTCAAAGCTAACATTCTTAAGTGCCCAAAAGTCCTCTTTGGAATTAGAAAGGCCAAAGGAGAAATTAGAATCCCGACCGTTCCTGCGTCCGAATAATCTCTTCACCTTATCGGCGATGACATCGCGCAGCGCGGTATAGCGCTCGCCACTTTGATGGCGAATCGAATACTTTTTGCCGAGTCCTTCTACGGTGATTATCGCTTCGCTCATGAAGAGTGGGAACGTCCAACGTGCGAATGTAGGAAGCTCATGGGCGGAGATGGTTGGTAAACGCAGCGATCCCGCGCGAGAGGGTCTCGGCTTCGCCGCGCAGTTGGCTAGCTTGCCCGGACGTAAGGTAATTTAAATCTTCGGCTACGTACAGCATGCTGCGCACTTCACCACACGAGCCTTTGGCTAAATCGAGGAAATGCGCAAAGTCCTTGGGCGTTTTTCGTTCAAAGCCCTCAGCAATGTTGTTCATGACCGACACGGCAGCTCGTTGTATTTGGGTTCGAAATCCAAGATCGCTGTGACCAGCGGTTCCGTGCTTCAACGCGCAATATACCGCTGATACCTGTTGTCGCGCCTCCTGCCAAATGCGCAATTCTTCAAATCGTTCAGCGAAACTCATTACTTTCCCACGTTGTTACATTCACACTTTTCACCGTTTAGGCTTAAAGGGGCGCAATTATTACACTAATCGCGAACTTTTTCGACTGTGTTTTCATTGCGACATATCCAGCGTCTCCCGCTCATCCAGCTAACGGCGATCTACAGCCTTTCGTCTTTCTAATTTCCACTTTCTAATTTCTACTTTGAAACGTGGATCTCGCGATTTACGACAATTCCGACTTCGACCGCGGTGCGCCGAAATGGAAAGAAGCGCTCTGGGTCGCGATACGCTGCTTGCTTTTCCAAACGCCGTGGCCGTTGCCTTCGGGTCTGCGCATCGGCCTGTTGCGAGCGTTTGGGGCGAAGATCGGCAAAAGGGTCGTCATCCGCTCGAATGTAAACATCTCGTTTCCGTGGCGGCTAACGATCGGCGACCACGTTTGGATCGGCGAGGATGTCGGCATCCTAAGTCTCGCACGGGTCACGATCGGTTCGAACGTGTGCATTAGTCAGCGCGCTTATCTTTGCACCGGCAGCCACGATTTTCGGCGAGAAGATTTCAAACTAAACGTGGCACCAATCGTTGTTCACGATGAAACCTGGATCGCCGCCGCGGCATTCATCGGTCCCGGGGTGGAGATTGGGCAAGGCGCAGTGGTGGCAGCTGGCGCTGTCGTGTTTGAAAATGTGGCGCCAAATTCGCTCGTCCTCGGAAATCCGGCGACCATTGAAAGTAGAAATTAGGAAGGCGAAATGCAGAATTGGGAATTCGGAATATGGAACGCGGAATGTGAGTTCGACCTGAGTCGCCGGCTATGCTAATTCTGCGCAGATGAGGAATGATTTGGAGGTCCGGACGAAGCGATTCGCGCTGGACGTTATCGCTTTCGTCACGTCGCTGAAGCGCTCGAAAGCCGCCGATGTCATCACACACCAGCTGTTGAAAAGTGCCACGTCCATCGGCGCGAACTACCGCGAAGCGGCACGGGCACAGTCTCGAGACGATTTCATTTACAAGCTGGCCATCTGCGAAAAGGAAGCCGCCGAAACCGAATACTGGATTGAATTGATCGCGGACGCGCAACTCGCCGATTCATCGGCCTGCGAGAGATTGCTGCAGGAATGCCGGGAATTGATTGCGATCCTCGTAGCAAGCAGTAAAACGGCAAAAGCACGCCGCTGATATTTCATTCCGCAATCCGCATTCGCCATTCCCAATTAACGCGATCGCGTCGGTAACTCTTCGCCGTAGCGAAAAATCAGCCACGGCAATGCGAGAGCGCGCGCAAGGCGCGGGATGAAGATACGCGGTTGCGAGATCAAGCGGAAGAGCCACCCGAAATAGAAACGATCCGCCCAATCAGGAATCGCGATCTGGTCGCCGGTCAGAAATCCAAGTGCGGCGCCGATGCAATGGATCGCTGGCCGATAAGACAATTGGTCACGCAAAAAGTATCCGAGCTTTTCCTGCGGGCCGTTCCCGATGGCTATGATGATGTGCGCGGGACGATGGTTCTCTACGTCGATGAGCAATTGGGCGTCTTCCACCGACTCCCCGTACAGGGGTGCGACGTAACAGTCCTCCGCATCGATCTCCAGTCTTTCAACCATCGCAAACAAGATCAGCTTCGCTTTTGCTTTCTCAGTTGGCAGAACGAAAAATGATCGTCCCCGCTCGCGGAACTCCGGCTCAAGAAGCAATCTTTTCAGATAGGCCAGGCCGGAGATCCGAGTGAGTTTTTCGCGGCGAAGAATTTTCCAGAGCAAGACCATCAGTCCGCTGTCGGGAATAGCGAAGTCGGCGTCGGTAAGAGCGCGCCGATAATCTTCATCATTTCGCTGCAACTTCACCATCGCCGGCGCGGCCGGCACCACGACTACTCCGCCGTCGCGCGAGATCAGGTCAACCGCTTCTCTTGGGCTGCCATTCAAAAAGCGCACGCCGAGTACTTGCACAGTGGAGACCATCAACCCAACGCTCAACGCTCAACGTCCAACGCTCAACATCCAACATCTGACATCCGACCGCCGATTTGTTATGATACTCGCCCTTTGAGTTCACTCGCCGCTCCAGTTGAAACGCGACCATCGCGCTCGCGAGATTTGCATGTCGATCTTGTCGCCGGCACGCTCGCGCTGGCTGCGCTTTGGTTAATCCTTTGCCGGCATCTGAGCAGCGAATGGTCGCTAAACGAGCAATACAATTACGGCTGGTTCGTTCCGTTCTTTGCGCTCTATCTCTTTTGGCTGCGTTGGGGGGATCGGCCGCAGACCGAAAGTAGAAAGTCTAAAGTAGAAAGTAAAAAACGACTTCAGTTCGCGATCGCCGTGGCTGCGCTTGTGCTGCTGTTATTACTGCCGCTGCGGTTGTTTGAAATCGCCAATCCGGATTGGCGCCCGCTCGGATGGCTCCACGCCTTTTGCGTCGTGACGTTGACGCTGGCATTGATTTGGTACGTCGGCGGTCGACCGTGGCTGCGGCACTTTGCTTTTCCTGTCGGGTTCATCTTGGTCGCGGTGCCGTGGATATCGCCGATCGAGCAACCGATCGTCGAGGGACTGATGCGTTTGGTTGCTTCGGCGGCCGCGGAAGCAGTTTCGCTCTTTGGAATTCCGGCACAGGTCCAGGGAAACTTGGTTCGCCTGCCGCACGGCCTGGTCGGCGTCAATGAAGCCTGCAGCGGTGTGCGCTCGCTCCAAACCTCGCTCATGATCGGGCTGTTCTTTGGCGAGCTGAAGCGATTGTCGATCTTGCAACGCATCGGACTTGTCGCCGGAGCGATTGGCATTGCGTTGGTCGCGAATTTTTTCCGCGCGTTGTTTTTGGTTTGGATCGCGGCGACTCGAAATCTTTCTGAAGTCGATCGATGGCATAACTTCGCCGGATACGGGATTGTTGCGCTCGTCTTTCTCGGCTCGTTGCTTTTGGCGAATGCGTTCGCCAAAAGCGGTTATCGGTTAAAAGTTAATGGTTCTCGGGGAGCAGAGGACGGAGGAGAGCGATCAGAGAACACAGGCCTAACAACTGATAACAACGAACAAGTAACTGTTAACTCGGCGGCCAATCACAGTTCAATCAGGCTTCCAACCGCGTACGTGCTCACGGCCTTATTTTGGGTTGTTGCCGTCGAATTCGCCGCCGCCGGTTGGTATCGCGCGCATGAAGGCAACCTGGTCGCGCAGGCGAACTGGACTGTGCGGTGGGATGAATTGAATCCCCCTCCTCGCGAGATCAAGATTGCGGAAGGTGTTCGTCAGACTCTTCGCTTCGACGAAGGCCGCGAAGTGGTCTGGCAAACAAGCGCCCCCGAAACTTCCTCGGTCAATTACGGTTTCTTCTTTCGCTGGAATCCTGGCAGCTCCAGCGTACTGCGCGCGCGCGCGCATCGGCCGGACATCTGTTTGCCCAGCGCTGGTTGGAAACAAATTTCAGACCGAGGGATCGAGGAAATCTTCTTGCGCGCTAACCTGCCGCTGCCGATTCGACGTTCGACATTTCGAAATGAGCGCGGTTTCCTCGCGCACGCGTTTTTCGTGTTGCAGGAAGACCGTCTCAATCCGCGCGAGGAACGTCCGGACCTGAGGTTGTCGAATGGCGCCCAGCCCGACTGGTCGTTTGTTGGGCGCTGTCGAACTGTGCGCCAGGGAATTCGCAATCTCGGTCAGCAGGTACTGGAATTGATCATCTTAACTCCGGCGGAAATTGACGACGCGGGCGCGGAACAACAGTTCGTCAAAATTCTGAATCAAATTGTGGTACCGACAACGGCAGCGAGCAAGGACTGATGATGGCGCGGCGCGACGACTATATGCTGACCCCGGAGGAGTTACGCCTCCGTCGTCGGAAGCGCCGGACAATTCTCATCGTCGGGCTGGCTCTTGTACTACTGATTGTCGGCGTCATTTTCGGCGCACGCCCGGCGCGCAACGCAATCAAAGGGTGGCAGGCGCGCCGTCACGCGAACAAAGCCTTCGCATTTATCGAGCATGGAGAATGGACCGAGGCGCGCGACGAAGCGGTCGCGGCCTATCAACTGCGCCCAACTGAACCGGAGGCATTACGCGCAGTCGCGCGTTATCTGTCGCGCACGCGCCAGGCGGAGGCGCTCGATTTTTGGAAACAACTGCAAGATCGACAACTACTCACACGCGAGGATTGCCGCGATGAAGCGATGATTGCGCTTCGGGCCGGCGACCTCGAACGCGCGAACACCGCGATCGAAAGTTTGCTCGGCAACGATGGAAAGGATGCAACGCCCCGCGATTGGTTGCTCGCGGCCCAGTTGGCGCTGCAACGAGGCTCACCGACGGAAGCCCAATCCGCGCTGCAACATGTCGCAAGCGGCAATGCGGCCAGCCCGCGGGAACAGTTGCTCTCAGCGCTGCTCGAACTTCACACTGCCAGTCAAGCCGCCGGCGCCGTCGATCAGCAACGTCAGAACGAAGCCTGGCAACGCATCAGCAAATTGGCCGAAGGCAAAGACGACGTCTCGCTCGATGCTCTGATTCTTCTCGCGCAGCGTATCCTTTCTTCGCCTGTTGGAGGGACGGGCGCTGTCCCGTCCGAAGGGAAAAAGGACGACACGGAGGTCGTCCCTCCAGAAAAAATCATTGAAGCGCTGGAGAATCATCCGCTCTCTCAAATTTCTCAGAAATTGCTCGCGCTCGATTTGCAGATGCATGCCGATGTCCGAGCCGGACGGGCGGATACGCAACGCGACGATCTGATTGCCCGCGCCATTTCGAATTGGAAAGGCGCGGAACCGAATGCGCTGGCCGCGCTCGCGCGCTGGCTCAATTCGAAAGGCGAATATCAGCGCGTCCTCGACACCATTCCGCTCGAAAAAGCATTGCAGGGCCGCGAGCTTTTGCTCCAGCACCTCGACGCGCTCGGCGCGCTTGACCGCTGGGATGACATTCGCAAGATCCTGCAATCGGAAAAATATCCGCTCGACCCGGTGATTCAGCGAATGTATCTGGCCCGTTGCAACGCGCAGCTCGGCGAAAAGACGGCAAGCGAAAATAATTGGCAGCGCGCGCTCGAAGCCGCGGGCAACGATCCCGGGAAATTATTGACGCTGGCCGATTACGCGGAGAAAAACGGCGCGCTCAATATCGCCGAGTCAGCATTTAAACTTGCAGCGAGCGCGTCGCCCAAGCTGCGCGCCGCGCACCAGGGACAGCTCAGGTTTGCGCAAGCCCAGCGCGATACGAAAAAAATCCACGCCATCCTGAGTGAGATGTTGACTCTCTGGCCCAAAGATATGGCGATCCAGAATGACACTGCATACACGCGCTTGCTGCTCGGTCAGAGATCAGAGGACAGAGGTCAGAGGTCAGATGTCAGCGATCAAAAATCGGACGCCGAACTGAAGGCGATTGTCGATCTTGCAGAGAATCTCGTTAAGAAGAATCCGCGCAGCCTTCCGCATCGGACGTTGCTCGCGCTCGCGCTTCTTCGGCAAAATCGAGCAGCGGATGCGCTCGCCGTTTACGAAAACATCCAGGTCGCGCCGAATGCGCTCACGCCCTCAGCTCTCGCTGTGCACGCGGCTGTCCTCGCGGCCAATGGAAAATCCGACGATGCTCAGACGGAAGTGGAAAAAATCCCGTTCGATCGCTTGTTGCCAGAAGAACGGGAATTGATCCACGAACTTCTTGGACAGAATTAACAGAATTCAGTGGATCGGAACTTCGTTGCCTTCGTTTCCTTCTGTATTGAATCCAAAAAACCTTAAACAGAAGGTAACAAAGAGAACAAAGATTCTCCGCAGCCGAATTTACAAGGAGACTTCGCTATCTTCGTTTGTGTCTGTTTGATTTGATCCAGGTAAGATCATGCGAGAGATACCGTTCTTGAGCACAGGTTCGTGAAAGTTGATGAGCAAACCGATCGGAATGTTTAGTAGCTTCATGTAACTGAAGAGCTGCGCCTTGCTGACCGGATGGAGAATTTCGACAGCTTTTAGCTCCACGAGCAAACAATCCTCCACCAGAAGGTCGAATCGGAGTGGTTCATCAAAGGTAAGGCCTTTGTATTCCACCCGAATTACTTTTTGCGTAACCGCGGGAATCGAGCGCAGCTCCAACTCGCGCAAGACACATCTCTCATAGATCGACTCGATCAGCCCTGGTCCTTTTTGCCGATGGACCTCGATGGCCGCCCCGATGACTTCCCGGCTAATCCGGTCTGCCTTTTCGTAAAGCGAGTGCATGGGGGGATGAAACTCTACAGAAGTTAACAAAGAAAACGAAGTCCTTAAGGCTCAAAGAAAAAAGACCTTCGCGATCTTCGTTTCCTTCTGTAGAAATTCCGAAGCTACGTCTGCCGAACCTTCTCCCCGATAACGACTAACTGATGGCCGGTAAAACGTGCCCGTCAGGGCCGTTTTTCCTGTGAATAAGTTTTTTATAGCTTTTGCTGATTTTTCATTGACCGCGGCGCGGCTAACTGGTCTGATTCTGGCCCGCCAGTTGACCCCTGGTTTTGTAATCCTTTATCCTACATCCCACCTCTGATATCTGCCCTCCGACTTTTCCCACTTTTTCTACTCCTAACTTCAACTATTTCGCAATTCGAAATCCGCAATTCCCTTCCTCTTCCTGCTTTTCCCCAATCCGCAATCCGCAATCCGAAATCCACAATTTCTTTCCCTCCCCATGCCTCCCAAAGCTGACCCTTACGCGACCAGAGCGCAGAAATCGATCGACGCGCTTCTGCTTGTTTTCACGATCGTGGTGATCGGCTTTGTCTTTCTCACCGCCAAGCAAAATCGCGGCGCGTCCCACAGGTCCGAAACCGCTCGTGCCTCGCAAACACAGCAGCAGCTCGTTGCCAAGTAAATGGACACACTGCTGATCAACGACCGTCGCCGCTTTTCTGCGCCTTTTCTTTCTGCGAAAGTTATGGCGATGTTCGCAGCAACTTTTATCTTCATCGCCTCGACTGAATTTGTAGCGGCCCAAGCACCCGGGGCAAGACCGGGAAGCGTCTCACCTTCTGTTCAGCTTACACCGGCGCCCGCGCCAGTGATCCCACCTCCTCAAACGGCGCCGGCTCCCGCTCCGGTGACCGCACCGCTTACTGTTAATGGGACACTCCCGCCACCAATCCCTCCCAACCCCTTTGACCCCGTCAACGAATCGGTCGATGGGGAAAGTGATTGGAACAATGCCGGCGGCACTGCTTGGAATTTGGCCGCCAACTGGACCGGTGTCGCCGGGGGCAGCGCACCTCCGGTAGCGGGCGACGTCGCATGGTTCAAAACTGCTTTCTCGTCCGGACAACCGAGCGTGAATACGGCAGTCTCAATCGCTGGGCTTTATTTTTCCTCAACGGGTTCCTCTGGATACGCCATTGTAAGAACGAGTACGAACGCCTTCACGCTCACGGGGTACGCGACGAGCATCGGCACAGAAGTCAGTGATGCGACCGCCGTCGCAATCGGCGCTAACAACACCTCCGGTACCAACAAGATTACAGTGCCAATTACTCTCGCGCCATCGTCCGGCACGACTTCGACATTTTTTCAGGCTGCCGGGGGAACGTTAGACCTAACTAGTACGACTACGGTGATTTCGGGCTCGGGTATTTTGCTGAATCTGACCGGCGGTGGAACGATATCTTTTGGTCAGGCTACGGCAACCCCTAATACCTACTCGGGTGGGACGAAGATCGCTGGTCCAACTGTCGTTAACGCTGGTACAGGTGCGATCTTTGGCACTGGCACGCTAGAGTTGAATAGCGGTACTTATGAACCAAATCTTAACACCGATCGAACCCTAGCGAATGTCTTGAGCATCACGGGTGATTTCACTTTTGACTCAGGAGGGACTGGGAAATCGATTTTTACGGGCGGCGGCAGCACAACCGGCAACAGGATTCTTACAATGAATACTGTTAACACCAGTTTCACAACGAGCGCTCTCACACTCGGCGGTAACTTGACTCTCCAAGGGACAGGCAGTGCGACGTTCAGTGGTGGCATTGCCCTTGGCGGAGCGAACCGAATCATCGCGGGCGGCATGACCGGTGCCCTGACAATCAGCGGAGGAATCACTGGAACTGGCGACATCGCGCTTGATGCCAACTCGGGGGCTGCTATCACCGTTTCAGGCGCGAGCATCAACAACACCGGCACATTTTCTAATTCAGGTACAGGTGCGGGAACGACGACAGTAAGTGGCGGAATCGGTACTAACGTCACCGGCATTAATCAGACGAGTTCTAGCTCGCCCCTCACTATTAGCGGCGGTATTACCCTTGGAAGCAACTTAGCAGTTACATCGAGTGGTACGGCTCTGACTACTATTTCGGGCGGCGTCACAGGTGCTTTTAACTTAACGCTCAATGCCAACAGCAGTGGTAACATTACTCTTTCTGGCACCAGCGTAAACAATGCGGGAACGATCACTAATTCGGGAACCAACTCTGGAACAGCAACAATCAGTGCTGTGATTGGTACTAACGTCACAGGCGTAATTCAAAGCAGCGCTACATCGGCATTGGCACTAGGCAATACTTTGAACACTTACTCTACCGGTACAACGATTAATGCCGGCACGATAACGATCGGCGGTTCCGGAACGCCACTAGGCAGCGGTACACTGACTCTTTCCGGTGGCACCCTTGCTACGACGGCAAACCGCGCTTCCGGTGCAGAGCTGACGAACAATATTGTTGTCACGGCCAACAGTTTCATCACAAGCATATCTGGAGCAGCGACCGACGCAGCTCGTTTCAGCGGCACACTGACCGGCACTGGTGGCACGCTCATGCTTCGAAATGATTCAGGAGCGACCAATTTGTTTGAGGTAATACTTTCCGGTGGCGATTACACAATGAGCCGACCCATTGTAATTGATAACGGCGCCAGCGGCGGAACAACGAGGCTCACCGATTTTAATACGAGCGGCACTACTCATACTTATAACGGGATCATTTCAGGTGCAGGGAGCTTCAACCGCAGCGTTTCCAGCGGCACCGGCGGAACGACGGTTTTTGCTGTCGCTAACACGTATACGGGTACGACGTCAGTGAACTCAGGGACACTTCTTGTAAACGGCAGCACCTCTGCTTCCTCGGCCGTAACAGTAACTGGCAGCGGAAGTACACTCGGAGGGACAGGGACCGTGTCCGGTACGGTTGGCCTCAACTCCTCTGCGACACTGAACCCAGGCCCAAGCGGAACAGCTGGCACATCAGCGTCCGTTGGCACATTGACAACTGGAGCTCTGACATTAACGGGAGCGAACACCGTTCATATCGATGCTTTTGGCACAGCGACGAATCAGTGGGACAAGCTTGTCTCAACCGGCGCGATCGCGCTCGGCTCGACATCCACACTCGGCGTTACTATCGCGAGCGGCCTGGGCTTCGCGGCAAACAGCGTCTATGTCTTGCTCGACGGCACTTCCCTTACTGGCACGTTCAGCGGTATTACGGACGGCCAGGCGGTTTCGTTCAGCGGCTATGATTTTACGGCGGATTACACCAGCACAGGATTCGATCTTATCGCCGTGCCCGAGCCATCGACATGGGTTGCCGGTGCTCTGGCGTTGGCCGCACTTGGCTGGAGTCAGCGGCGGCGCTTCGCCCAGTTGCTGCGCAAAGCGGCGTAGCAATTGGGAAAGTAGGAAGTCGAAATTCGAAAGTAGAAAAGCCGGAGGTTCGCGACCACGGGTCTGCGGGCAACGCAGCCAGCCCTTTGGCGTTGACTTCGATCGGCAAAAGCGATCAGATCACGATCTTACTTTTTCGTGGTTAAAAGGGGGAAATGAAAAAGCTGTCTCTGAGCGCGGGATTGACTGCGGCTGTGGCGATCGTGGTCGTGACGGCGGGGTTTGCGCGGGGACAAAGTCTTGCTCCGGGCCGGATCATCGACTCGGAGGCTCTCGAGCCAAACCCCAGGAACCACGATGGACTGACGCCGGGCGTCACATTAGATTCGTCGGCCGATGCGCGGCGAGACTGGAACAATAGCGGGACTGATTTCAATACGGACGCCAATTGGTCCGCGACCACCGGCGGAGTGGCGCCGGGCGCAGGAGACGTGGCGTGGTTTACCAGCGCAAAGTCAACTGATCCGAACTTGAGCGCTTCGCTTTCCATTGCCGGACTTTATTTTCAATCGACCTCTTCTTCCGGCTACAACATCACGCGTTCAGGGAGCGCGGCGTTCACGCTCACCGGATACGCCAGCAACGTCACCGGCACGCAAGATTCCGATGCAACGGCGGTGGCGATCGGCGCGAACAATACTACCGGGACGAACACGATCGCGGTGGCGATCGTTCTTGCGCCCGCATCAGGATCGACATCGACAATTTTCCAGGCCGGCGGCGGCACGCTGGAGATTAGCGGCGTTATTTCCGGTTCGGCGAGTCTGTCGAAGACTGGAGGCGGCACGCTGATTCTTTCCGCGACGAATACCTACACCGGCGACACTACGATCAGCGGCGGAACGGTGGTGCTCGCAAACGCGACGGACACATTGCCGGATAACAGTTTTTTGCAGCTGCTGAACGGGAGCACATTGAGCCTGGGCACGAACAATGACACGGTCGGTAACGTTGTGCTGGAAGCGGGCAGCAATATCGCCGGCACCGGTGGAACGTTGACCAGCACCAATTACGATATGCGAAGCGGCAGTGTGACCGCGAATCTGGCCGGCACAGGAACAACACTCACCAAAAGCTCCAGCGGCGGTCTGAGCCTTACCGGAACGAACACTTATTCCGGCGGCACGACGATCAATGGCGGTGACGTGACGTTTAACAATTCCAGCGCGCTCGGCACTGGCGCCATCGCTTTCGGTCCTAACGGACTCGACAGCATGTCGTTGATGTCGACCACAGCGGTGTCGCTTTCGAACGACATTACCATTAACGACTTGAGCCTGACGGCAGGCCGCACCGCTACGCTCGGCTCGTTCTCAACGGCTTCGTCGGGCACTAATGCTTACACAGGCAACATTACGCTGAACAACGATCTCAGAATCAAGAGCAGCTCGCCCAATTCCAATCCTCTTACCTTTTCTTCGGGGGTGATTTCGGGCAGTGGCGGCTTGATCATCAATCCGAGCGGGACGATCTCGCCGGGCGCGGTGAAGCTGGCCGGAGACAACACCTACACCGGCGCGACGTCTATTTCGGCCGGCACACTTTTGGTAACAGGCGGAGTGGTCGGTAGCGTAACGAACTCGGCCACGGGCACCGGGAACGTAACTGTCACCGGAACCGGCACGATCCTCGCCGGAGGTTCTACCAGCGGGACCACAGGCAGCATATTGGGAACAGTAAATATCGGATCCGGCGCGAAACTTTCACCTGGCCCGAGCGGCAGTGGCAGCGGTAACACCGCGATCCTGCACACCGGCGCTTTGACACTTAGTTCCGGCTCATTCTTCAATGTCGATCTTAACAGCACGACAGCCGGCAGCGGTTACGATCAGGTTATCTCCTCGGGCGCAATCAACCTGTCGGGTTCAACTTTATCGGTAGCGGTAGGCGGCGCGCTCACGTTGGGTGACAAATTTTTCATTCTCGAAAACAGCAGCGTACTGCCAAACGGCGCCGGCACATTTACCAACGGCGCAACGATAACTTCTGGCGGCTACACCTTTCTCATCGACTACGCAGACAGCGGCGACGGTGGGCTCACGCTGAACGATATCTCACTCACGGTCGCAGTTCCCGAGCCGAGTACATGGGTTACGGGCGTGTTAACGTTCGCGGCGCTGCTGTATTCTCAGCGGCGGAGACTGAAGCGAAGTAGAAAGTAGAAATTCCAAAGTAGAACTCCCGGGCTCTGACGTCCCTAGTCTGACTTCCTACTTTCTAATTTCTAATTTCTAATTTCCTCTAGATTACGTCGGCGAAGGTGCGTTCCATTCGACGGAAGTACCAGATGCCGCTGACCAGCAAGATCGACATGACGGCGAGGCTCGCGATTAAACCCGGCAGATAAATGGACGAGTGTCCGCCGCTAATTGCCCAGCGGAAACCGTCAATGACTCCGACCATCGGATTGAGTGAGTAAAACACGAAAACTGTCTCGCCGAACTTTTCTCGGACGAGTGAGCTGCTGAATCCAACTGGCGAAAGGTAAAGGCCGAACTGAACAAGGAACGGGACGACGTAGCGGAAGTCGCGATACTCGACGTTCAGTGCGGCCAGCCACAAGCCGGCACCGGTGGAAGCGGCAAGCGCGAGCAGAGTGAACAATGGCAGCGCGAGCACATGCCAGGTTGGCCAGACGTGATACCAGATCATGAGCAGGACTAGGAGCGCGGATGAGATCAGAAAATCGACAAACGAAACAATGACCGCGCTGGCCGGAACGATGAGGCGCGGAAAATAAACTTTCGAAATCAAATTCGAGTTGCTGATGAGCGAGTTGCTTCCTTCCGAGAGCGACGTGGCAAAAAGTTGCCAGGGGAGCATGGCCGCAAAAACCATGACCGGATACGGCACGCCTTCGGTCGGGAGTTTCGCGACCTTGCTAAAGATGAAAACGAAAATGACCATGGTGAGAAATGGTCGCAGCACCGCCCACAAAACGCCGATGACGGTTTGCTTGTAGCGCACGAGCACGTCGCGCCAGGCGAGGAAGTAAAACAGTTCGCGGTAACGAAAAAGGTCGCGCCAGTATTGCCGCTCGGTGCGTCCGGCTTCGATCACCAGTTCGTCGGTGGCGTTCATTGTCGATCTAACGAAAAGCTGGAGCCGACGACGGGATTCGAACCCGTGACCTACGGTTTACGAAACCGTTGCTCTACCAGCTGAGCTACGTCGGCGCGAAGCGGGCAAAGATTACATCCGAAGGCGTCCGGCACAAGCGCCGCTACAGCGCGCTCAATTGCCGTCGAAGGCGTGCGACATCGCGCTCAAGGTCTCGTCCTGCAAAGGGCTGGAGTTCTCGTCGTACTGCAAAGACATGAAGACCACCACCGGCCCTTTTTGCACGCCCTTGAGATAATAGCCGCGTTCGCCCTCAACCCCGGAGACGACAAACCAGTTTCCTTTCATCACCTTGTAATGAACGATCTTGTTCGGCTGCCCTGTGGTGTGCTGGGCCGACCATTCACCGTAGATGGCACTGAGCGAACGGCCGCCGGTCCGCTGCGCGAAGAGAATCAGAGTGGTGCGCCCGTCGGCGGATGAGAACAAGTTGCGTTCGAGGTCGGATGTTTGCGGCGGGTTTGGGAACACTTCCGTCGGGACGAGCGCGGAAAAACCGAACCTGGTGTTTGTAAACCGGACGATCTTCTGCGGCCCCAATGCGTTCCCTGGCGGCAGTGCGATCGGCGGATTCGTGGCCGCGGGACTGCCCGCGCCTTTTTCGCGGTTCAATACTTTTTGTTTGATCGAAGAAATCTTCGGCACACCGCCGATGATTTCGATCTTCACGTCCACCAGCACCGCGCCCTTGATCCATTCTCCGCGCGCCGCGTTCTCGACATAATAATCTTGTTGAAAACTGGCGTCGTATTGTCGGTCGCGAATTCTTTCCCGTACCTGAACGTCCCCATGAATTTTGTCGTAGCGCACCGGCCAGCGTTCGTTATACGAAACGATCTCGTGCCGGATGGCATCGGGGCCTTTCCAACCTTCGTCGAAAAGATCGACGCTCGGTGCGTAGAAAGAAGTCGCGAGGTCCACGTCGCTTCCACCACTTGATTGCACGAATTGATTGACGAACTCGCCGATCCACGCCTGCGCGTTCCGTCCGTTTCGCGAGGACGGCCAGGTAGAAACAACCGGCGTGACCGCGGGGTGGACTTGCGGCGTTGTTTCCGTCGCACTCGGCGTCGCCGCGGGAATTGTCGGAACGACAGCGGCGGCGGTCAGCGATGGTGTTGGTTGCGGGACGATAGTTGCCGCTGCGCTCGGCTGCGGCTTGGAGCTTTGTCCGACAAGTTGCAGCGGGAATAACTGGCCAGATTCTTTTTTCGCCCCGCGTCCGGCAAAATTCGAGATCATCCAAACGACAATTGCGACAACCAACAGAAGTCCGGCCATGCCGGCGATGAGCTTTGTTTGTCGCGGAAAAATTACCGGCGATTTGTCCGGCGCAGGCGTCTCTGGCGCATTGGCCAGAGGCACAGTTGTCGTCGTCGCAACGCCGGCACGATTCAGCAACGCGCGGATACCGCCAATGAGACGATCGGCGTGGTGATGAAAATCGATGCCGGTATCGAGATTGATCGCATTCCGAAAAGCCAATCCCTCGATATCTGGCGGCAGATCGGCCGCTTTCGGCATAAGCGTATCGTTGATCAAAACGGGAATGATCGGGACGCCGCGGCGCAAGGCGTAGGTGATTTCGAGCCGGACAAAATCGGCCGGATCGTCGATGCGCCGGCTTTTTCGTTTGCGCTGGCCAAACCATTCCGGGCCAATGATGGCAACGACAAGATCGGAGCGGTCGATCATCTGTTTGATCTGGTCGCGGAAATCGACGCCATAAGGAATGGAATCGAAGTCCATCAGCACATTTTTCTTGCCGAACTCGTTTTGCAAGCGGTCGTAGAGCCGGCCCGCGATCGGGGTGGAATCTTCTCGGCGATAGGAAATGGCGATCATCCGATGTCTGTCGGGGAAACGAGGCGAGAATAGTACGGACTCCTTGTCCCCGCTGTAAAGGAGATTAGCCGGGGTTTGTTAGGCGAACCCGCGCCCAACCTAGCGGTTGAACAAAGATCGAGTTCCTGAGAACGTTTCGGAAATTCCGATGAACCATCTCGAAGAGATTCTGCGGGTGAAACGGACTGAAATTGAGCGGCTCCGGCCGCGCGCCGCGGAGCTAGAAAATCAAGCGCTTCAGCGCCAGGCACTGCAGCGAGACGATCTTCGCAATTTCTGGTCGGCCCTTCAGCGACCCGACGGAAAGCTCGCGGTCATCGCCGAGATCAAGAAAGCTTCGCCTTCGGCGGGATTAATCGCGGAGTCGTTCGATCCGGTCGCGATCGCGCAGGATTATGAGCGCGCCGGCGCGGCGGCGATCTCGGTTCTGACTGATAAACAATTTTTTCAGGGCACGCTCGATCATCTGGTCGATGTCCGCCGCGCGGTGGCGTTGCCGATCTTGCGAAAGGATTTCATTCTCGATGAAATCCAGGTTGCGGAATCAGCCGCGGCCGGGGCGGACGCGATTTTGCTGATCGTGGCTGCGCTCGAGCAAAAACAACTGGTCGATCTTTACGCGGCTGCGGCGAAATATCGGCTCGATGCCCTCGTGGAAGTGCACACGCGCGCGGAACTGGATCGAGCACTCGAAATGGGGGCGAAAATTATCGGGATCAACAATCGCAATCTGGCCACCTTCGATGTCGATCTTTCCGTGACGGAAGAGTTATGCAAGCAGGTGTCGGATGACGTCGTGCTGGTGAGCGAAAGCGGAATCAAAACCGCCGAAGACGTGGCGCGCCTGCAAGGTTGCGGCGTGGATGCGATCCTGGTCGGCGAAGCGCTGATGCGCGGCGAAATCTCGATTCAGGATTTGTCATAATTTTTTCTGTGGTGGCAGGCGTCTCGCCTGCAAATAATTCGAAGATCGCAGCCGGCACGGCTGCCTCCACAGAAGAGGCAGATCTCAGGTTCGTTTCGAGCCGAACAATAATCGGAGCCAACCTAAAAACCCGGTGGTCGTTTCGCTCCGCGCCACGAGGACCGGACATTCGGCCTGATTTAGAATGCTACGCGTGAGATCGCCCATGATGTAGTGGCGCAACGGTCCGCGCGCGCGCGACGAGCCGGTGACGATGAGATCGTAATCGCCTGCCTGCACTTCAGCGAAAACCTGCTCGACCACATTGCCATGACGCACGCGGATCTCCGCCTTCACTCCCAGCGCTTCCAGATCCTTTTTTTCGGCGACGAGATTTTGTCCTAGCTCCGAGCCGGAGCTGAGCAGTTGATCGACATCTTCTTCCAGCTGGACGAGGTCCGCGTAGATGGCGGGCGGTTCGGCCATGACATGAAGGAGAGTAATCGACGCGCCTACCGCGGCCGCAATTTTTCCGGTGAGCCGTAAAGCTTCGTCGATGTATTTCTTTCCGCCGGTGCAAACGAGAAAGCGTTTGAGCTTGTCGCATTCGCCGAGCGCGACGAGGACCGGCGGCGGAATCGCCTTGATCACTTCGTAGGTCCTCTCCGAGCGCCAGTAAAGACCGGTCGCTCCAGTATGCCGCGCGCCGATGACGACGAGATCGTAGGTCGTTGTCGATGTTTGCTCGAGAATCTGGCGGACCGGTTCGCCCGCTCGCACGACAATCTCCGGCGCGACGCCCTGGGCACGAAGCGATTCCGCCTGCGCGGCGAGCGCCTGGCGGAGCGGCTCTTCATCGCGCGGTTGTTCGGCGATGCCGAGCAGTGTGGTCTCGGCGCGACACGCCGCAGCCAGGCGTCCGCCGATGCGCGTCGCGTTATCGGCGGCCGGCATTCCATCGCTGCAAATCAGGATGCGCATAAAGGTTAGATTTTATGGCCGGTAACCATGGTGTAAATCACGATGGCCGCGCCGATCAGCGGCAACGGCACAAAGGCGAGACGGATTTTCGGCCCGGCGAAGAATTGGGTCGAGATCGCGCCGATCTGCGCGCCAATCGCCGCGCCCGTGTGCATGACGAGTGCGATCAAAATATCGACGTTGCCTTTGATGGCGTGGCTGAGCGTTCCGTAGCTGGCCGAGATGATGATTTCGAAAAGATCGGTGCCGACGGCGAGATGAGTCGGGACTCCGATAATGTAAACCATCGACGGCATGCGAATGTAGCCGGCGCCGCCGCCGAGAAATCCGCTAAACAAACCGCCCACAAATGCGACCAGCATGATGACCCAGAGCGAGATCGCTTTTATGCCGGACGCGGGCAGATCGATCATTGGCCAGAGTTTGAATCGTTGAATGCCGCGGGTGACGTGTTTAATGGACGACGGATCCCGTTTCTTACTCGCGGCGCTCGTCGGCGCAGCCGCACGACCTTTTTGCCTGGCCAATGTTCTGCGGCTTTCCCAAATCATAAACGTGGAAATGCCGATATACACCGTGACCGAAACAATGCTCACGACCTGGTTGACGTTTCCGGCGCGCTTCAACATTTGAATCAATTGCGCGCCGCATTCGGCTCCGCCGATCGTGCCCAGGGCCATGATCAATCCGAGCTTTAGATCGACATTGCCGAGCGCGCGATGTCTCTTCGCTGCCACCACGGATTTGCCGACGATATGCGCCAAATCGGTGCCAACGGCGAAATTCCAATCCACGCCCATCGCGCGCAGCGCCGGCCCGGCGATGAAACTTCCACCCACGCCAAAAAACCCGCCTAGGATGCCGATGAGAAAACCGATGAGAGCGAGATAGATCGGACTGATGTGCGCGCCGGAGATTGGAAAAAACATATTACTCGGTGCGGCCGCGAATGATTCGCAGCAGAAGCGTCGTCACACTTTCGAGAACCACGGCCTGCCCGATGATGAGCAAGAGCGCTACGCCGGCGTAAGTGTAGCGGTGATGGATCTCGAGCTGGTAGAGCCAATCCCCCAGAAAGTGCAGCACCAAAAAAAAGTAACCGACAACGAGGAACGCATAGACGACCAGCTCAATCAGAAAAGCACGTAACGTCCTGGCGGTATCTTTTTTCATCTCTAACTCTGGCCTGTGTCACAACCTGTTCGCCTTTGCCGCGTTTGCCGGTCGGGCAGATTGGCAAATTCCGTTGCTTCCGGGGCGTTTCCTTTTAACATTTTAGTCTGCTCTTAACAGGGCGAATTATGGCCGACGTGGCAAACAAATACCCGGAGAACGCAGCGGGAAAGTTCTATGTCGACGATCAATGCATCGACTGCGATCTCTGCCGCGAAACAGCCCCGGCCAATTTCAAACGCAACGACGACGGTGGCCATTCCTACGTTTACAAGCAGGCCGAGTCGCCGGAAGAGGAAGCGCTGTGCAAGGAAGCGATGGAAGGCTGCCCGGTCGAAGCGATCGGCGATAACGGCTCCTAGACTTGCTTCTGTCGCGGCGGTCTATGACCGTCGCATGAATGATCAGCAAGAAAGTCCCCGTCGCGTTGACCGTTGCCGGGTCGGACAGCAGTGCCGGCGCCGGCGTGCAAGCGGACCTGAAGACATTCAGCGCGCTCGGCGCTTATGGAGTGTGCGCGGTCACGTGCGTCGTGGCCGAAACGCCGGGCAAGGTTTCACGCGTCGCGCCGGTGAGCGCAGACATGGTGCGCGAGCAAATCGAAGTGCTCGCGAATAGTTTCTCGATTGCCGCCATGAAAACGGGATTGCTTTGCTCCACCGAAATCGTTTCGGCCGTGGCGCGCGCAGTTGTCGATCTTGTCCGCCAGATTCCGCTGATCGTCGATCCGGTCATGATCTCCAGCAGCGGCCAGCAGCTGCTTCGCCCCGAAGCGATTGACGCTTACGAGAAGGAATTGTTCCCGCTCGCGACGCTGATCACGCCCAACCTCGACGAAGCCGGCAAGTTGTTAGGTCGAAAAATAGAAGATCGACAAGCGATGGAGGAAGCGGCTGGCGCGCTGGCCGAAAAATATGGCGTTTCAATCTTACTCAAGGGCGGCCATCTCCTCGCGGGCGATCAGGCGATCGATATTTTCTTTGCCGACGGAAAGCCGACGGAGCTTTCCGCACGGTTCGTGCGCGACGTCACGACGCACGGAACAGGTTGCACTTACTCGGCTGCGATCGCCGCCGGCCTGGCGCGCGGGTTATCTCTGGAGGACGCAATCCGTCGCGCCAAGGATTTCGTGACGGCCTCGATCGCCCAACATTTTCGCTGGACGTCGCAGTCCGGCAAGAGCATCGACGCACTCAATCACTCGCCTTAGCGCGCGAACGCCCCGCGCCTTTCGGATTTTTTTTGCTCGAAGTTACGGCGCCGGTTGAAGCCGCGGCTTTTTCCCAGCGCTTTTGCTCCATCGCATCCGCGGCCGCGGCCGTCTCCGCCTGTTTCTTGCTGCCGCCACTGCCTTTGCCAAGAACGATTCCCTCCCAGACCGCTTGCACGATGAATGTTTTTTGATGCTCCGGGCCGGTTTCGGAAAGCGTTTCATAAACCGGGCTCTGTGGCGAAATGCTTTGCAGCAACTCCTGGAGATGTCCCTTCGGATTGATGTCGACCGGTTCCTCCGCGAGTTGCTCCAGGCTCTCGTGCGCCTGCGTCAGAAAAAATCGCCGGGCCATTTCCAAGTCGCTATCGAGATAAATTGCGCCAACCAGCGCCTCGAAGGCATCGCCCAATGTCGATGTTCGGCTGCGGCCGCCGCTCGCTTCTTCGCCACGGCCCATCATCAGGTAACTTCCGAGGTCGAGCGCGATCGCATGTTCTTTGAGTGCTTCGCGCGAGACGAGGCGCGAACGCAATTTCGTCAATTGCCCTTCGGCTTCGCCGTGGAAGTGCCGGTAAAGATGTTCGGTCACGACCAGCTGAAGAATGGCGTCGCCGAGAAACTCGAGGCGCTGATTATCGAAATGTTTCCGCTGCGTTTCATGCGCGACACTGGGATGCGTCAGCGCCTCCGCCAGTAACAGCGGATTGCGAAACTTGTAGCCGATGCGCTCTTCGAGCGGAGTCATAGTTACCGCTTCTGATAAATCTCGAGCGACGTGATGACGTCGAGAGCGCGCTGCAAAACGGAATCGCGCGGTGTCAGATTGGCCTGAACGCGGCCGCGACGTTGTTCGGCCGATTCCAACTCGGGATTTGTCCCCGCCATCAGGGCCGCTTCGTTCAGATGCGGCCGGCCGGTTTCATAAACGAACGGACCTAATCCTTTCTCGGCGTTCATCTGAAAGATCTGTCGTTTGTCGACGGCCGGCATGTCCACCGGCAAATCCGGTTTCACGCCTCCCGGATACAAAGATTTCCCGTCCGGCCCGACGACTTCCGACACCGCGACGCGCAAAACTTTACCGCTGGGAAGCGGCAGATCGGAATATTCGACGGCGCGACCGGCGGTCGCCTGGCCGATGATCAAGGCCTTATTATAAAAGCGGAGCGCGGCGGCGAAGGCTTCCGCGCCACCGGCGGAGTCGCCGTCCGCCAGCACCACCAGCAACCCCTGATACGCGGGATCGCGGTCGGAAGTGAAATTGCGGTCCTGCTTTCCTTGTTTGCGCAAAGTGAAAAGCGTTTTGCCTTTTGGACAGAAACGTTTCGTGAAATCGGCTGCAATGTTGAAATCGTTCGCCGCGCTCGCGCGAAGATCGACAATCAACGCGTCGATCTTTTTTCCGGTGAACTCGGCGAGTTTCTTTTCCATCGCCTGCAGATTCGCGCTCGTGAAAGTACCGGGCCGGAGATAACCAATGTGGCTCTCGAGCAGTTCGCCGTAGAACGGACTCGCCGGTTCTGAGGGAGCGCTGCTCTTTTCCGGCAACAGGATCAAGCCGTGTCCGAGCCGCACCATCAAACCTTCGAGCATGGCGCGATTCAATTGCGTTTCATTGATCGCGTCCGGATTGGTGAAGTTATTTTTCAAAAGCGTGATCGCAGCCTGAAGATCGGCGGCGTTGAGCGAGTTGATCAGCTCTTCCATCGTCGGCGTGGGCGTCGGCGAAGATTTTGGAGTCGTGCTCGAGGTCGCAGTAGGCGCAGCCGACGGTATCGGCGATTGCGCGGACGCGCTCGTCACCGCTAAAACCCAAAGGCCGATCCAAGCCGGCAAAATAACTCGAAACATCAGTGCGAGTTGTCGATCTTAGCGAGCGATCGCGCTCAGGGCAATATCGCGCCGATAATGGCAGCCCTCGAAATGAATCCGCGAAATCGCTTCATAAGCGCGGTCCCGCGCCTCGCCGATGGAGGGGGCAAGCGCGGTCACAGCGAGAACGCGGCCACCAGCCGTAACCACTCCGTCGCTGGCCCGTTTGGTACCGGCATGAAAAACGTGCACGTCATCGAGTTCGGCCGCCTCGGCAAGACCTGAAATCGGTTTTCCAGTTTCGTATTTATCGGGATAACCTCCGGAGGCCATGACAACCGTGACCGAAGCGCGCTCGTCCCACTCGATCGTGCAATTGTCGATCTTGCCGTCGATCGTCGCCTGCAGCAGCGGCAGCAGATCGGATTTCATCCGCGGCAAAATGGCCTGCGTCTCGGGATCGCCGAAGCGGCAGTTAAATTCCAAAACGCGCGGACCGTTGTCGGTAATCATCAGTCCGGGAAAAAGTAAACCGCGGAAGACCACGCCTTCGTCACGCAATCCCTGCAGCAAGGGTTGCATGACTTTGGTGTCGAACTGCGCTTCCCGTTCGCTGTTCCAATTGTCGGCCGGGCTGAACGCTCCCATTCCGCCGGTGTTCGGACCCTGATCACCATCGAACGCGCGCTTATGATCGCGCGCGGTGGCGAGCAATTTGTAATTCTCTCCGTCAACCAAAGCGTGGAGCGAACATTCCGAGCCGCGCAAAAATTCCTCGATGACCACGCGCCGGCCGGCTTCACCAAAACGGTTCTCTCTCATCATCGCGGTAATCGCCGCCTTGGCTGTGGAAATGTCCGGAGCGATGATGACGCCTTTGCCGAGCGCGAGACCATCCGCTTTGATCACGACCGGAAATTGGACATGCTCGCAATAGCGAAGCGCCTCCGTGCTATCCGAAAACGTGCGCGCGCTCGCGGTTGGGATTTGGCGCGCTCGCATCAGTTCCTTGGCGAATATTTTCGACGCCTCAAGTCGCGCCGCCGTTTTGTTCGGACCAAAAATGCGCAGCCGCTGCGCCGCAAAAAAATCGACAATCCCCAGGGCGAGCGGATCGTCCGGACCGACCACGGTCAGATCGATACGATTTTGTTTCGCAAAGCGCGCTAGGGAGCCCAGTTCGCCGGCGCCGATCGAAACATTCTCGGCCAATTGCGCCGTGCCGCCGTTGCCGGGCGCGCAGAAGATTTGCTCGACGCTGGACGATTGCCGCAGCTTCCAGACAAGGGCGTGTTCGCGGCCGCCACTGCCGATGACCAGAATCCTCATCGCACGCGCAACTGTAGAGGCAGGTGTGCCGGCTGCAACGAATTCAGGAGCGCAGGCGACACGCCTGCCACCACAGTTACTTTTGCGGCTGCGACTCGGCTGGTAAGATCGACAATTCCAATTTGTCGGTATGGCGAATGATCAACAACTTCGCTGTCACGCCGATTTGTTCGCCGACCAGCATCTTGTGCAGATCGTGCACACTTCCGATGGCGTGATCGTTGAACGCAATCATGAGGTCGCCTTCGCGCAGGCCGGCCCGCTCGGCCGGGCTGTTCTTTTCCACTGATACGACCAGCACGCCCGTTTCCGACGGCAGGTTGTAAAAGCGGACGATACGCCGATGCAGCGGCACGTTTTGCCCAGCGACGCCGATGTAGCTGCGCCGGATCTTTCCATCGCGAATGAGCCAGCCGGCTACGAGCTTGGCCGTGTTGCTGGCGATGGCGAAACAGATTCCCTGCGCGGGACGAATCATCGCCGTGTTCACGCCGATCACTTCGCCGGCGGAATTCAAAAGAGGCCCACCGGAATTGCCGGGATTCAACGCCGCATCGGTTTGAATGATATTGTCGATCAAACGGCCCGACTGCGAATGCATCGAGCGCCCGAGCGCACTGATCACGCCGGCGGTAACGCTGGCTTGAAAGCCGAGCGGGTTCCCAATCGCGATCGCGAGCTGTCCCACGCGCAAATTCTCCGAGTCCGCCAGCCGCACATGCCCAAGATGCGGCGCATCGATACGAATAACGGCAAGATCGGTCTCCGGATCGTCGCCGACAAGTTGCGCGGGATATTCGCGGCCATCGGACAAATTGACCGTGATCTGGATCGCATCGTGCACCACGTGGCTGTTGGTCAAAATGAATCCGTCCGGCGCGATAATGAAACCGGAGCCGCTCCCGCCGACTTCGCGGGCGCCCTGCCGGCCGCGGCGCTGTTGTTTGATGTCGATGTTGACGACGGCGGGCGCGACGCGCTCAGATGCGGCCACGACCGTCCGCGAGTACTCGTCCAGCAAGACCGCGTCCTTCGCGATCAGATTCTCATGCGGCGCACGCCCAAACTGCGACGGAGAGTCATCGAGTAAAGTTTCCACCATTAACTGCCCATTCTTCTGCATGAGAAAAGATCGACTTGGGCGCTTTGCAGTCAATACCCCTTAAGAGCCACCATACGCACCAAAAGGGATGTTACTCCCTCCTTGCGCCTGACAGCCAGTAGAGTAAAACCAAGACCATGGCCAAAGCGGCATCGCCACCTTCTGTCATGTATGCACAGTGTCCTTCGCGGTTGGTTCTCGACCGCATCGCCGATAAATGGACCGCTCTCATCATTCAGGTCCTGGCCCGCGGCACCATGCGTTACGCGCAATTACAACGTGAGATCGGCGGCATTTCGCAGAAGATGTTGACCCAAACGTTGCGCAGTCTGGAGCGCGATGGACTCGTGCAGCGCACAGTTCATCCCGTGATCCCCCCGAAAGTTGAGTACGCCCTGACGCGACTGGGCCGGACGTTGATTGAGCCATTGCACGCGCTCTGCAAGTGGTCGGAAAAACATTTACCCGAGCTGCAGGCAAATCGCGCCCGGGCCAAAGCAAAGACAGCAATAACGAATCGCTCCATCGCGGCCTGACAATTAACTGTCGATCTTGCCATGCATCAGGCGGAAACAATTGTTCTTCTGTTGGGCCTGGTCGCGGCCCTCGTCGTCTTCGCACAGAAGATCGACATGCCATATCCGGTCGTGCTCGTTCTGGCCGGTCTCGCGCTCAGTTTCGTTCCGCACCTGCCGCAGGTGAAATTGAATCCGGACATCGTTTTCTATTTCTTTCTCCCGCCGCTCATTTATCCGGCCGCTTTTTTCACCTCCTGGCGAGATTTCCGGAAAAATCTGCGAGGGATTTTGTTGCTCGCGATCGGGCTCGTGCTGGTGACGATGGTGACAATTGCCTGGGTGGCGCATTCGCTCATTCCATCGATTCCGTGGGCCGCTGCATTCGCGCTCGGCGCTATCGTTTCGCCCCCGGATGCGGTCGCCGCGACGGCAGTGATCCGCCGAGTGTCAGTGCCACGCCGCATTGCCGTCATTCTCGAAGGCGAGAGTTTGGTGAACGACGCGACCGCGCTGGTCGCTTTGCAGTTTGCCGTGGCTGCGCTGATGACCGGAACGTTTTCGTTAGGCCAGGCCGCCGGACGTTTCGTTATTGTCGCAGTCGGAGGAATCGCCTTCGGCTTGCTCGTCGGTTACATCGCGCGCTGGTTACATCGACATCTCGACGATCCCCCGGTGCAGATCACGATTTCGTTGCTGACACCGTTCGCGGCCTATTTGTCGGCAGAACGGCTGCATGTTTCCGGAATACTCGCGGTCGTCTCGGCGGGAATGTATCTCGGCTGGCATGCTCCGGTCGTGATGAGCGCACGTTTCCGGCTGCAAGCTTATGCCTTTTGGGAAATGGTGGTCTTCCTCCTCAATGGTTTTGTCTTCATCGTCATCGGTCTGCAGCTTCCGGGAATCCTGCACGAACTGCGCGGCGAATCGTTGCTCAGGTTGATCGACGACGCATTGCTCGTAAGCGTGGCCGCGATCCTGGTTCGCATCGGATGGGTTTTCGCTGCGACTTATCTGCCACGGTCGCTGAGCCAGAAGTTGCGGCGGCGCGACCCCTACCCGGACTGGCGAACGGTCGCCGTCGTCGCCTGGGCCGGAATGCGCGGCGTTATTTCGCTGGCGGCGGCGTTCGCGCTGCCTTTTGTTTTGCTTAACGGCAATCCGTTCCCGGGAAGAAATTACATTTTGTTCCTGACGTTTTGCGTGATTCTCGCGACCCTCGTCTTTCAGGGCCTGACCTTGCCTGTCTTAATCCGAAAACTTGGCGTGAAAGATGATGGCTCAATCGACGAAGAAGAACGATTGGCCCGGCTCGCGGCAAACAAAGCCGCGATGGAATTGATCAAAGACTTGTCGGCCAAAGGCGAGTTCCCTTCCGATGCGGTCGATCGTTTGAACCTCGAGTACGACGAACGCGTGCAGCAACTCGAGCTTTGCCGCGACAACCCGGAAGAGTGCCGCGGCGAAATCGCCACGCCGCAGTATCAGCGTCTCCAGCAAAAAGCGCTGGATGCCGAGCGCGAAACCATCATCCGTTTGCGCAATCAACGCGTCATCAACGACGATGCGCTGCGTCGAATTCAGCGGGATCTCGACCTGGCCGAAGCGCGACTAACCGGCGATTAATCAAAACCGTAACGCGCCGGCCATTGGGCGGCGGCGCCGCCGAGATCTGTTGCGGATGCCTTTAGTTCTTCTTTAAAAAATTGCGCCAGCGATGAGCGGATGTTGTCGCTCAGAGGGAACTTTTCTTTGCGCGCCTTTGTATTGTGATCCGGAGATAACTTGCCACTCGGTTTGGTCGGATCGCCTCCGAGAAAATGAATGATGGTGCGACGGAGTCCCGCTGCATCTCCCTTGAGATCGTCAAAGAAATAAACCTGGAACAGTTCCGGACGAACGTATTTGCGCCAGCGCGCGACAATCCGGCTCGGATATGAGCGCGCCGTGATTTCCGGCCGCTGCAAATTTCGGATGACCGCGCCTGGCTCGTTTAAGTCGGACCGCTCAATCAATCCATTCCGCACCCACATCGACAATTGCGACCAGGCCCGCTCGACCGGATCGCGCGCGACAAAAGCAACTTTCAATTCCGGAAAGTAATTCTCGATCCGCTCGATCGCTTCGTCGGGCAGAATCGAGTAACCGGGCGTGATATCGCCGGAAAGGAGAGACCCCTTCGACCCGAACAGCGCGGCGTAGGCCGGCAAATCGATTTGCGATCGCGTGGACAATATTTGCACGGCGTCGAGAAACCGAAGATCGCGCTCATCACGCGCGTCCTTGCGGGCCGTTTCCAGCCGATCTCGCTTCTTCCCGGTCGGCAGCAGCCGCGCTCGGCCCAGCCGATCGAAATAATGGAGCTCCTTCAGCGGCGGCATCCAGAAATCCGGATGCTCGCGCAGTTGTTCGTAAAGCCAGCCCGTGCCGGCTTTTTGCGCGCCGATGCATAGAAAATCAGGACGAGCAGTTTCTTTAGACATTGCTATTTCAATTACACCAGTTGCGCCGCGCGCCGCGAATCACAAATTGAAATCAATGCCGCGCAAGATCGACATCGGAACGTCGAACGATACGACCAATCGCATTTTTCTGCTCTCGCCCGCTTATGCCGGTGGTCAACGCGCACGGATGATCATGAGCGATCGCGCTCAATTCGATCTTGCCCTGCGATTACGGGACAAAAAAGGCGCCACCATCGCCGAGGTTTTCACATTCCTAAGCGGCCTTTATTTTCGAGGAAAAATTGCCTACGCCAACGCTTTCGCCCGTGTGACAAACGGTTCGTGCGGCGTATTTGTGATCACACCAACGCGAGGCCTCGTGGATGCGCAGAAGCGAATCACGCTCGAGGATTTGCGCGAGTTCGCCGAGGTCGACATCGACCAGGACGATCCGCGCTACCGCAAGCCGCTCGAACGCGATGTGCGATTGCTGGCGAAGAAATTATCGTCGCGCTGCGAGGTCGTTCTTCTCGGCAGCATCGCGAGCAAAAAATATGTCGATCTTTTACTCGGCACCTTTGGCGAGCGCTTACGCTTCCCGGCCGACTTCGTTGGTCGCGGCGATATGAGCCGCGGCGGTCTGCTTCTTCGCTCCGCGGCGGATCGACAAGAACTTGATTACGTCGCGGTTGCCGGCGCGATTGTAAAAGGGAAACGCCCGCCCAAGCTCGAACCCCGGCGATATCCAAAGGCATCTGCAATATGACCAGTGTCCAATTCGGCCGGCCGGCGTTGTAGCGGCGCTTGTGCCAAGCGCCGAATCGATTAGTTAGGCGTTTGACACAAACGCCTCTACAATTATTCCGAGTTTAGCTCGAAATTAATTTTGACGTCGTAGTGCTCGCCGTTTCCCAGACCGGCCGGCAACGGGTCCACTTGCGTGACACGTTTCGCGACCGCATTGACCGAATCATCGACGGTGGTATTTCCCGACGGCCTGATAATCTCGAAGTTGGAAACGCGGCCATCCTTCTCGATCCGGATTTTGACGAGGACGGAATTTTTCGCGCCGGATGCGATCGAAGTTGGCTGGACCCACTCGCTGTAAAAGCGATCGTGTAACATGCTGCCGTACCAGCCGAACTGCGATTCGCCACCCGCGCCGCCGGCGTGTCCACCTGCACCCGCTGAAGGCCCTTTGCCATTTCCAGGTTGAGCTGCGACCGCCTTCTTGATCGGTTTCTCCGTTGCGTCGGGTTGCGTCTCTTCCGGATCCTTCTCCAAAACGGCTTTCGCTTTCGCGATTTCCTTTTTCATCGCTTCCGCTGCCGTCTCCTTGTCTTCGTCTTTTTCCGCCGGGGTTGGTTTCATTTTCGGCGACGGCTTTGATGAAGCCTTTGCCAAAACAATCTTCTTTGGAGAAGGCTTGGGCGTTGGTTTTGGCGTAGGCGTGGGTGTCGGTTTTGGTCTTGGCTTCGGTGTGACTTTTACCTTCGGACTTGGACTAATCTTCGGCGTCGGTTTGGGGGTCGCGGGCGGCAATTGAATGTCGCTCGTCGCCGAGGTTAGAACCGGCCGATCTTCTTCCGGTTCGTCTTTTACTTCGGGTTTCGGCGTGGGAGCGGGCAAATTTTTCGGCTTCGGCGGCGACGCCGGTTTCGCCGGAGCAGCGGCGCCTTCACCCGCGCCACCATTCATCCAAACGACGCTTTGCGGGTTTGTTTTCGTTTCATGACTCCAGCGCACCAGTCCGGTGATGAGCGCGACATGCGCCAGGCCGATGAGCGTTACGTTTCGCCAAAAAGAAAAGTTTTTGGGCATTGCTTACTTCACCTCGGCTTTGGTTGCGATCCCGACCCTGGTAATTTGGGCGCGTTGCAATGCGTCCATTAACGCCACCAGTTTTTGCACGGGCAAGTCGCGATCCGGTCGAATCACAACCGCGACATCAGAATTGCTTCGCTTCAGCTCGGCCAGTCGAACACTCAGCGCATCAAGATCGACAGGTTGGTTGTTGAGTTTGATCGCCTCGTTGCGATCGATCGAGATCGTCTGCACTTGCGACGAATTGATCTGCGGATTTTTTTCGCCGCTCGATGGGATGACGAGGTTCATGCTGCTTTCAAGCAACGGCGTTGTGATCATGAAAATGATGAGCAAAACAAACGCGAGATCGAGCAGCGGCGTGATGTTGATCTCGCTCAGCGAAGAAAGGCTTTGCCGTTGCGAGTAGCGTCTCATCTTCGGAAGGCGGGCTCGCGCACGTTGTGGTCGACGTATTTGTGCTCGAACTCGGACGCGAGCTCGGCCGCGAAGTTGTCCATCTCGACAATCATGGCGCGAATGCTCGTGACCAAAAAATTGTAACCGAACATCGCGGGGATCGCGACGCAGAGCGCGGTCACGGTGGTGATGAGCGCGCCGGAAACGCCGGGCGCCATCGCGCCAAGCGTCGCGGTGCCGGCCTCAGCCACCCCGGTGAACGCGTCCATCACACCCCAGACTGTGCCAAGCAATCCGAGGAACGGCGAGCCGCTCACCGCGGTCGCGAGCAGAATCATTTGCGATTCCAGCTCAAGGGCGGTCTCGCCGACCGCGCGCTCCATCGCGGCCTGCACCGCCCCCATTTGCGCCGGAGCAATTTTGTCGGCGATTTCCAGGCGCGCGCGAAAAGTTTCGTCCACCTCGGCCGAGCCGAGCAGTTGGAATGTCATCTCCTGACAACCGGCGCGATAAACGTTGAAATTGGGCGAACCGGGAAAACGCGCATTTTTTTCAAACAACCGCAGCGATTGTCGATCTTGCCGGAAAGCGGCGAGGAAACGGGTGTTTTGTTTTCGCGCGAACTGGATCACGCGCAACTTCGTGATCATGATCGACCAGCTGAAAATGGAACCGATGGCGAGGAGAGCCAGAACAACCTTGCCGGCAACGGTAGCGTGTTCGAAAGCGAAAAGCAGACCGCCAGCTGCTAGCAAATCCGGAAGGAACATTCGCGCTTCACCTGCGTAAGTAATAGCCGACTTTCCACGAAGCGAAAGTGAGGAATGAAGCGGCGCTCATTCGAATGTCATCCTGACCGGAGCGAAGGACCTCCCACTCGTTCATTGATCACGCAAGTTTGGTTCGCATCACCTTCGCTTCGATTGTGAGGTCCCTCGCCGTCTGCGCGGCTCGGGATGACAGGAAGTTAGATCGACATCTTCTTTGGATATGCCGGCCGGAGTTTGGCGGCAGCGATAAAGGCAAGACCGATCGCGATGAGAAAGAAGGAAAAGAACTGGCCGCGCGTAAACATCCCGACGAGCGGTGCGTCCGGTTCGCGAAAATATTCCACTGCGATGCGAAAGACGGCGTAGCAAATAAAGAAAAGACCGGTCAGAACTCCGTTGGGCTGACGCGTGCGCGTGCGCACGATCCACAAAATGATGAAGAGCACGATGCCCTCGAAAAATGCTTCGTAAAACTGAGACGGATGGCGCGGAGTCAAGATTGTGTGCAGGACTTCTTTTACTTCCGGTTGTCGATGGACCGCGGCGACGATCGCTTCGGCCGTGTTAAGCGATGGGTCGATCTGCGCGCAGGCGGCAACGGCGCGCTCGGCTTCGGCCGGGTTATCGAGCAACTCTTTGGGGAACTGCACCGCCCAGGGAACAGTCGTGACGCGACCGTAAAGTTCGCCGTTGATGAAATTGGCGATGCGGCCAAAGAATAATCCGACCGGCGCAGTCACGACGAGATTATCGCCGAGATTTGTCCAGGAAAGTTTGTGCCGGCGCGCATAGTAAAACGTGAAAACGAGAATGCCGGCCATGCCGCCGTGACTCGACATGCCGCCTTCCCAAACGCGGAAGATCGACATCGGCGCGTGCAGCATCTCCGGTCTATAGAAAAAAACGTATCCGAGCCGCCCGCCGATGATCACGCCGAAGAGCGCGCAACCGGTGATGAAATCGCCCACCCGCGCCGGGTCGAGATCGGCATAACCGCGTTTCGCCAGCCAGGCGAGCAGCGCGTAACCGAAAAGAAATGCTAGCACATATGCCAGGCCGTACCAGCGCGGCCCGATCGGGCCCGTGTGGAAAAAATACAAGTTAAGATCGTTGATCCGGAAAATGAACGGCTCGAGATCGTGTATGTAGTAGGCGAGCATCTGAGCGGCGATTCTCACTGATGTTCACGACGCTCGCAATCAAAACGCGCGCGAACTGTTAGGCGCTTGGATGTGCCAGGTGTGAAGCTCAATGTGGGAGGGGCCTCAGCGCCCCGATTTGCTGATCTGCTGTCGGGGCACTGAGGCCCCTCCCACATTCAACACATCGCGCAGGAAGGGCGCGGTGCGGCTGACGCGATTCTTGGCGACTTCTTCCGGAGTTCCGAAGGCGACGACCTGACCGCCATCGGCGCCGGCTTCCGGGCCAAGATCGACAATGTAATCTGCCTCGGCGATGACACTGAGGTTGTGCTCGATCACGATGACCGTGTTGCCTTCATCGACGAGCCGATGCAGCACATTGAGCAACAGTTCGACGTCGGCCATGTGCAACCCAATCGTCGGCTCCTCCAGCAAATAAAGTGTCGACCCCGGCTTGCGCATTTTTCGGATCCGCTCATTCTCCGCGCGACCGACGCCGCGCTTGAGTTGCGTCACCAGTTTCAATCTTTGCGCTTCGCCGCCGCTCAGTGTCGGACTCGGCTGGCCGAGCTTGAGATATCCGAGGCCGGTATCGACCAGCAAAGAAAGCGCTCGGGCAATCTTCGGATGCGCCGTGAAAAACTCGGCGGCTTCTTCGATCGTCATTTCCATCACGTCGCCGATCGATTTCTCGTTATAGAGAACTTCGAGCGTTTGCGGGTTGTAACGTTTCCCTCCGCATTCTTCGCACGGCACATAACTGCTCGGGAGAAAATTCATCTCGAGTTTGATCACGCCCTGGCCTTTGCAGCTTTCGCAGCGGCCCCCTTCGGCGTTAAAAGAAAACCGGCTCGCGGAATAACCGCGCACACGCGCGACCGGCAGTTGCGCATAGAGATTCCGGATTTCATCAAACACTTTGATGTAAGTGCCGGGAGTCGAGCGCGACGTTTTGCCGATGGGCGATTGATCGACTTCGTAAACCGCTTCGATCTCGGCCGCACCACTCACGAGTTTGAACAACTCCCCATTGCCGGTGCGCTTCTTTTCGGTCAACTCGTCGCGCACGGCCGGCCAAAGGACATCGTGCATCAAGGTCGATTTCCCCGAACCGGAAATGCCGGTGATGACAGAGAGTCTTCCGATCGGAAAGCGAACATCGACATCCTTCAAATTGTTCGCCCGTGCGGCGCGAATCGTAATCCAATTTTCGACTTCATCCAGAGATCGCCGCGACTTGCGGATCGGATGGCCTAACGGTGTTTTCAAACAGCGGCCGGTCTCGGAATTTTTCGAGCGCTCGATGTCGCGCAATGTGCCGGTCGCCACAACTTCGCCGCCGTGCATGCCCGCGCGCGGGCCAAGATCGACAATGTGATCCGCGCGCCGCATCGTTTCTTCATCGTGCTCGACGATGACGAGTGAATTTCCTTTTTCGCGCAACGCCTCCAATGTTTCGAGCAAGCGTAAATTATCGCGCGGATGCAAACCGATCGTCGGCTCATCGAGCACGTAGAGAACGCCGCGCAGATTCGAGCCGAGCTGCGCGGCCAGCCGGATTCGCTGCGATTCCCCGCCGCTCAGCGTTTTCGCGGAACGTCCCAGCGGCAGATAACCGAGGCCTACGTTCTCCATGAAATGCAATCGCTGTTGAATCTCCGGCACAAGGTCGGCCGCAATTGTTTTTTGCGTGCCGCGAAAATTCAGCTTTCCAACCAACCCGCCAGCTTCCGCTGCCGACAGCGCGGTGAACTGATCGATCGTGTGTCCCTGCACCCGCACATGACGCGCGATCGCATTCAAGCGCGATCCATGACAACTCGGGCATTCCTGCGCTTCGCCAGCCTCGATCCATTCCGACGCGCGTTCGGCGAGAAGCTCATTTTCCAAAACGGAATCGCTGCTGTCGTCGGTCCCAGTTTGTAATTCGCGATCCCAAATCTCGCCAAATCCACCGCACTCCTCACACGCGCCATGCGGTGAATTGAAGGAGAAGAGTCGCGGATCCAATTCCTCAAAGGCGCGACCGCAGCCGGGACAGCTCATCTCCGTGCTCATGACGGCGAGATGATTTTTCGCGTCGAGCAAGTGCGCGGTGCCGCGCCCGATCTCGAGCGCGCGCTGCGTCAGATTGCGCGCTTTCAAAATTCGTTTCGCGTCGATGACGCCAACGACGACATCGATCGTATGCTCTTTAAAACGCTCCAGTTTTCGAAATTGCGAAACCGGAATCAGTTTCCGGTCGACGTAAAGCGTGTCGAAACCCTGCCGCTCGGCCCAACGGGCGACATCGCTGTGAAAACCTTTGCGCGCTTTGACCAGCGGCGCGAGGACCTTGAGTGGTCCGCGTTTCGCCGCCGTCTCAACCTGTTTCACAATTGCGGCCAGGCTTTGTTTTTCGACCGGCAAATCGCAGTCGGGACAAAATTGCGTTCCGGTTTTCGCGAACAGCAGACGGAGAAAATGATAAACCTCCGTCACCGTTGCGACGGTCGATTTGCCACCGCCGCGCGTCACGCGTTGTTCGATAGCGACGCTCGGCGGCAGACCGGTGACAAGATCGACATCCGGTTTTTCGAGTTGCTCGACAAATTGCCGCGCATAGGGCGACATGCTATCGAGAAAACGGCGCTGGCCTTCGGCGAAAAGAATATCGAAGGCGAGCGTCGATTTACCAGAGCCGCTCAAACCGGTGATCACAACCATCTGGTCGCGCGGAATTTTGACGGAAAGGTTTTTTAAGTTGTGCTCCCGCGCGCCGTAAATGCAGATGGCACCAGCGTGACCGTTAATTTCAAAGCGTGGCGCGGTTTCAGCGGCTCGCGCTACCTCAACGCTGTCATCCTGAGCGTACGCGAAGGACCTCGCCAACTCGGGCGAGCTTTTGCGAGGTCCCTCACGTCCGTTCGGGATGACAGCGAAACCTTTACGTGATTTTGCCAACACACTTCTGAGAAATTGTCCGGTGTGGGACTTCTCGATCTTTGCGATCTGCTCCGGCGTTCCAATACCTACCACTTCGCCGCCGTCGTCGCCCGCTTCCGGGCCAAGATCGACAATCCAATCTGCGCATTTAATGACTTCAAGATTGTGCTCGATCACCACGATCGAGTGGCCGGCATCGACGAGACGTTGAAATAATTGGAGCAGGACTGCGACATCATCGAAATGCAAACCAGTGGTCGGCTCATCGAAAATAAAGAGGCTGCCCCCGCTTCCGTTTGAATCATCGGATTTCGAATCGGTCAGATGCCGCACGAGCTTGAGTCGCTGCGATTCGCCGCCGGAAAGGGTGTTGAGCGGTTGCCCGAGCCGCAAATACCCCAGCCCGACTTCTTCGAGGACATCGAGTTGATTCGATAATGTTTTTTGCTCACCGATCTGCGCGAAAAACTGGATTGCTTCGCTTACGGTCAGCTCGAGCAAATCGTGAATCGATTTCCCGCGCAGCTGAACTTTGAGCACGTGCGGCTGAAAACGTTTTCCTTCGCATTCCGCGCACGGCACATAAAGGTCGCTCAAGAATTGCATCTCGATCTTTTCGTAACCTGTGCCCGAGCAACGCTCGCAGCGTCCGCTGCCCGAGTTAAAGGAAAACGCGCTCGCGGTCAGTCCCTGCGACATCGCTTCAGCCTGCGCGGCGAAAAGTTCGCGCACCCGATCGTAGAGTCCGAGATATAAAATCGGTGTCGACCGTGGCGTGCGCGCGAGCGGCGCTTGATCGACCATCACGACCTCACCGATGCGATGCGCGCCGGTGACCGATTTGCATGCGCCCGGCTCCTGATCGGAGGATTGCCCTTTTGCCTGCAACAAATGGCGAAAGAGCACGTCGTGAATCAGCGTCGATTTACCCGAACCGGAAACACCGGTCACGCAAGCGAAGATTCCGAGTGGAAGATCGACATTCACATTTTTCAAGTTGTGCTCACGCGCGCCGGTGATCTTGATAACGCTCGAGAATTTCCGGCGCGATTTCGGAACCGGAATTCGTTTGCGACCGCTCAGATAATCTGCGGTCAACGATTCTCCGCGCAGAACCAAATCGTCCCGTGTTCCGTTGAAAACCAACTCGCCACCGCGCTCGCCCCGGCCGGGGCCGATGTCGATCAAATTATCGGACGCGCGAATGATTTGTTCCTCGTGCTCGACCACGAGCAGGGTGTTGCCTTTATCGCGCAAGTTGTGCATGACGCGGATGAGCCGGCCGATGTCGCGTGGATGCAAACCGACACTGGGTTCGTCCATGACGAAGAGCGTGCTAACGAGCGACGCGCCGAGGCACGTCGTCAAATTCACGCGCTGCACTTCGCCGCCGCTCAGCGTGCGGGTCGACCGATCGAGCGTGAGATAACCAACGCCGACTTCGCAGAGATAATTGAGACGAGCGCAGATCTCGCTGCGCAACATCTCCGCCGTTGAATCGCCGGATGAGATGTCGATCTTGCCGAGAAAATCGCGGGCGTGGGAAATCGAAAGCGCAGCGAACTCAGGCAAGGTCAGAAAAGTTTTGCCCGCAGCGATTTTGAAATTGAGCGCTTCCGGTTGAAAGCGGCCACCGTTGCATTTCGGGCAAGTGGTGTAAGCGCGGTAACGGCTGAGAAGCACGCGCATGTGCATCTTGTAGGTCTTGCTCTCAGCCCACCGGAAAAATCCGCGCACGCCGTACCAGCGATTGTCGTCGTGCTCATCATCGTCCACGCCATCGCTGCGTTTCTCGCCGTTGATAACGAATTCCTGGTCGGACTTCGGCAGTTCCTCGAACGGAAGGTTGATGTCGATCTCTTCCCGCGCGCACGCACGCAGCAGATCCTTTTGCGATTCGCCAAACTCCTGACCGCGGAAGACGCGCACCGCTCCCTCTTTGATGCTAAGACTGCGATCGGGGATCGCTTTGTTCAGATCGATGGCGATGGTGCGACCGAAGCCGCGACATTCGGGGCAAGCGCCGAGCGGATTGTTGAAACTAAAAAGACCTACGCTCGGCGGACGAATATCAAGATCGCAATGGGCGCAATGCCAGCCGGTGGAAAAAGGATGATCCGATTTCGAATCAAGATCGAAAATGTTGATCTTGTCTTTGCCGAAACGCAGCGCGGTTTCGAGCGCTTCGACTAATCGCGCACGGTGTTCGTCACCAATAGTGATGCGGTCTTGGACGACCTGGACACGCGCGCCCAATCGTTTGATTTTTTTGTCGGTATCGACGCGCACGATCTGGTTGTCGATCCAAACCCGGAGGTAACCTTGCTGCTGGAGAAAATCGAAAAATGCGCGCGGCTCTGTTTTCGCGGGGACGGAAACCCAGAAAGTGATGAGAACAGTCTGGCCGTTCAGGTCATGCAAGACGTGATCGGCGATGGATTTCGCGGTTTCCGGCCGGATTTCGCGGCCGCAACTTGGACAAAACGCACGCGCGACGCGCGGCCAGAAAAGTTTTAAGTAATCGTTGATCTCGGTCATCGTCCCGACAGTGGAGCGCGAGCTTTTGACCGGATTCGATTGCTCGATGGCAATGGCCGGCGGGATGCCGCGGATATCGTCGACCCGCGGTTTGTTCATGCGGTCGAGAAACTGCCGCATGTACGGGCTGAAGGTTTCGACGTAACGGCGCTGGCCTTCGGCGTAGATCGTTTCGAAGGCGAGACTCGATTTGCCGCTGCCGCTCGGGCCGGTAACGACGGTCAGTTTCCCGAGTGGAAGATCGACATCGACGCCTTTGAGATTGTTCTGGCGCGCCCCGCGAATCTCGATGCAACCGCGCTCAGGTGGCGCGGTGACGCATTTTTTTTCAACAGCCTTCGAACCCACCGGAGATTATCCGAGTGCGCAATGAAGTTAGCAAATTTTCGCAAATAAAACCACGCGTCATCCCGAACGAAGTGAGGGACCTCACTCAAGGTGATGCGTCACGCAATCCAGCTTGTGTATTCCGTCACCAAATGTGAGGTCCCTCGTCGTCTGCGCGACTCGATGACACCGCTGTTATTTGGCAAAACGTTCTGCGAGTTGTTCGCGTTGTTTCTCAAGTTCCTCTGGCACGACGCCGCCAAGTGATTCGAAAAACTTTTTGTGCTCCTCGAGTTCTTCTTTCCACTCCTCGTGATCGATCCCGAGAAGTTCCGCGACGCTTTTGTGATCGATATCGAGCTCGGCAAGATCGAGATCGTGTATTCCGGGCAACCAGCCGATGGGCGATTTGACCGCGGCGTCACTTCCTTCGCAGCGATCGACGATCCATTTGAGCACGCGCATGTTATCGCCGAAACCGGGCCAGAGAAATTTGCCGTCCTCGCTTTTGCGGAACCAGTTCACATTAAAAATGAGCGGCGGATTGGTCAGACGTTTACCCGTGTCGAGCCAGTGGCGGAAATAATCGCCGATGTTGTAACCGCAGAATGGAAGCATCGCCATCGGATCGCGCCGCACCTTGCCGACCGCGCCGGTCGCGGCCGCCGTTGTCTCCGAAGCCATGGTCGCGCCGAGATAAACACCGTGCTCCCAATCGAACGCTTGAAAAACAAGCGGCATCGTATCGCTGCGGCGTCCGCCGAAAATGATCGCGCTGATCGGGACGCCTTCGCCGCGTTCGACGTCGGGATCGAGCACAGGATTGTTGCGCATGGGCGTGGCGAAGCGGCTGTTCGGGTGCGCCGCTTTCTCTTTTGAATCGGGCGTCCATTCATTTCCGCGCCAATCAATCGCATGTTTCGGGGGCGGGCCGTCCTTCCCTTCCCACCAAACGTCGCCGTCATCGGTCAGCGCGACGTTGGTGAAAAGCGTGTCGTGCGAAATCGATTTCATCGCGTTCGGGTTCGATTTGTAACTCGTCCCCGGCACGACGCCGAAATAACCGTTCTCCGGATTCACGGCATACAAACGGCCGTTGCGAATTTGCATCCAGGCGATGTCATCTCCCACGGTCGTGATTTTCCAGCCCTTGAAATGCGGGGGCGGAATGAGCATGGCAAAATTGGTTTTGCCGCAAGCGCTCGGGAACGCGGCGGCGACGTAATACTTTTTTCCCTCGGGCGATTCGACGCCGAGGATGAGCATGTGCTCGGCGAGCCAGCCTTGTTTGCGCGCAAGGTAGGAGCCGATGCGCAGGGCGAGACATTTTTTGCTCAGCAAAACGTTGCCGCCGTAACCGGAGCCGACCGAGATGATGGTGTTATCCTGCGGGAAATGGCAGATGAAGCGGCGCGTTGGATCGACATCTAATAATGAGTGGACGCCGCGGTTCCATTCCGCGTTCGGGTCGTTGCCGAGGCGTTTGACCGCGACTTCACCCATGCGGGTCATGATCCGCATGCTCAGCACCACGTAGATGGAATCGGTAATTTCAAAGCCAACTTTGGTGAGCGGCGAATCGGGCGGGCCCATGATGTAAGGAATGACGAACATGGTGCGGCCGCGCATCGCGTCTTTGAGCATGCCTTGGAGTTTCGAATACATCCCCGCCGGCTCCGACCAGTTGTTCGTCGGCCCGGCTTCCTCTTTTGTCGGCGTGCAAATGAAAGTGAATTGCTCGACGCGGGCGACGTCGTTCGGATTGGAACGATGCAAATACGAGCGCGGCACTTTCTGCTCGTTGAGTTTGATGACCACGTCCTGCTTTTGCGCCTGCTCGAGCAAATAATCGTTTTCCCGCTCCGAACCGTCGCACCAAAAAATATTTTTCGGCTTGGTCACGGTCTCGACTTCCTGCACCCAATCGAGCACCGCTTTGTTGCTCGGCTTGCGATCACCGATGCCGGCGGGCGGCGAAATAGCGGGCGCGATGTCTTTCATGCGGTCGATGTCGATCCTGTCCGGATCAGTGGAAACAGTAATTTTCGCCGCTGTGCTCCCATCGCCAAGCAATTTTTCGGCTTAATTAATGTTCTGTCGCTTGCGCACCAAAAAGCGGATGCGATGATGAAACATGTTCGGAGTCACTACCTCCGATGATTATCGGCCGGTCGCCTGGATGGGGCGCTATCCGCTCGACGTCACGACCATTCTCGTGGGCCTGCACGTCATTTGTGCGATCTTAATCGCGCTGCTCGCCGCCGCGCATACCGGGATCGCCAACTATTTGATGTTCGACAGCGCAGCTGTCTGGTCTGGGGGACAGTTTTGGCGACTCGCCAGCTATGCGTTCGTTCATGTGCCGTCGAATCTCCTCTGGTTCGCGATTGAAATGTATATGCTCTTCTTCTTTGGCCGCGAAGTGGAGCGGTTTATCGGCCGGCGCGCTTACATTTGGCTCTATGCGCTCTTATTGCTGATGCCGGCGCTGGTGCTGGCACTTTGGGGACTGCGGGCGCGCACAGGTTTGGCGGGATCCGCCGCATTGCATTTCGGGGTCTTTGTCGCATTTGTCACGATTTATCCCAACGTCCAATTCTTTTTGCGGATTCAGGCGAAGTGGATCTGCATCATCCTTGCGGCCATTGGAACGTTGAGCGCGCTGGCCGCAAACGATTGGCAAGATCTTGTCGTCCTTTGGTGGAGTATCGCGCTCGCCTTCCTTTTCATCGAGTGGCGCGGTTCCGGACCCGAGCTTACCTGGCTGAATAAACTGAAACTTTCGGTCCGCCCAAAACCGAAACTTTACGTCGTGCAAAAGTCGAGCGAGCGCCAGACGGTCGAGCCCGATGATGTTTATGAGTCGGTCGATCCGATTCTGGACAAGATCGCCAAGTCGGGAATCGGCAGCCTGACCGTGAGCGAACGCCGGGCGCTCGATCGCGCGCGCAACCGCCTTCTGAAAAAATCAGAGTGAGGGTGCGGCCAGCATCGTCTCGATAAACTCTGAGACGCTTTCGGCGTGGAGAAGCAACGTTCGGAGCGGCTTGTCTTTCGTCACGCGCGCGATCGCTCCGATCACGACAAGATAATCGGTGATTAACTTTTCCGGCACACCGATGAGAAAAATCAGATGGGCGCGCTCGCCCTTTCCCGTCCACGGGATTCCCTCAGCGCTGCGGCCAATGCCCAGGACAATTTCATCGATGAGATCGGTGCGGGCGTGCGGAAAGGCGACGCCGTCGTCAGCGTAACTGGAATTCTTCCGTTCGCGCGCCTGCAGTTGCTTGAGGAATTCTTCCGAATTGTCGATCTTTCCGTTGGCGACAAGCAACTGCACGATCTCACGCATCGCTTCCGTCTGCGTGCGCGCGCGCAGATTCAGTGCGATTTGTTTTTTGTCCAAAAGGTCGGCAAGCGCGATGGCCATGAGGAATTGTTGGATTCTGCTGCGAAAGCAGTTATCCAGTTAATCAAGCAGCCGTGGCAACTGAAAACACTCCACTGACAACGAGCGACGAGGCCACCATCTCGCTACAGAAGAGCCTCTACGACCCGGGCTACGTCAACGCCATGTCGCATTTCTATCGGGGCGAGATGGGGCGCATCATGGTCTGGCGGCAGCGGTTAGACATCACGACCAACTGGGCGATCACGAGCAGCACCGCCATTATTACGATCGCATTTTCGAACGTCGGTGTTCCGCACATCATTTTCTTTTTTAACCTGGCGATCGTCTGGGGCATGCTTTGGATCGAGGCCCGCCGGTATCGTTTCTACGACGCCTTTCGCGCACGCGTGCGCATGCTCGAAGCGCATTTTCTCGTCCCGATGGTGATGGAGAACCGCGACATGCTGCAAGGCGAATGGAAAAAACTCGTCTGTGAGGACCTGATTTTGCCTTGCTTCAAGATCAGCCGGTTGGAGGCGATTGGGCGTCGCTTAAGGCGAAACTACGTTTTCATTTTCATTCTCATCCTCGTCGCCTGGATCACGAAGATTTTCCTGCACGCGCCAATAGCGATGGATGGCCCAGTGTCCTTTTATCGGGCGTTGCGCGTCGGCCACATTCCTTCCTGGCTCGTCGCGCTGGTCATGATCGGCACTTTCGTGAGCGTGATCGCGATCACGATTTACGTCGGCAGAAAGTTTTCCGGCGAGATCGCCGAGTTCGGCACGCATCGGTCGCTCTGGCGCATTTGAGCACGCCTTTCGAAAAATTGTGCGCGATCGTCGCACAACTCCGCGCACCGGGCGGCTGTCCATGGGACCGCGATCAAACGCACGAGTCGCTGCTACCCGCGACAATCGAAGAAGCTTACGAAGTCGCCGGCGCGGTGCGCGCGAAAGACGAAGCCAATTTCCGGGAAGAACTGGGCGATCTGCTGTTGCTCATCGTGATGCACGCGGAGATCGCACGCGAGGCCGGGCGATTCAACATCGACAATGTCATCGCGGAGGTCACCGAGAAATTGATCCGGCGGCATCCGCATGTTTTCGCCAAGAGCGACGCGCGCGACAGTGGCGCGGTTTTGAAACAGTGGGAAGCGATCAAGCGCTCGGAAAAAGGAGACGATCATTACCTGGCCGGTTTGCCGGCGGCTTTGCCGGCGCTGATGCGCGCCCAAAAAGCGCAGAAGAAAGCCGCGCGCGTGAATTTCGACTGGGACAAAATCGAAGACGTGCTCGCAAAAGTGGATGAAGAAGTTGGCGAAACGAAAGCGGCGATTGCTTCGCAAGATCGACAGGCAATCGAGGACGAGATCGGCGACTTGCTTTTCGCGGTCGTAAACCTGGCGCGCAAATGTGAAGTCGAGGCAGAGGGCGCGCTGCAACGGGCGACCGACAAATTCCGGACGCGTTTTAACCGGCTTGAGGACGAATTGAAGTCGCAAGGCAAGAAGCTGGGCGATGTCGATCTGGCCGAGCTGGATGAGATCTGGAACCGGGTAAAAATGACGAAATCCGAATGACGAATGACGAATTAATGACGAAGCACGAATGGTAGGCGCCCTGGCACCCGCTGAGGTTTCGTCATTCGTTATTTGTCATTCGTCATTTGCCGTTCATATTCCCCGTCCCGATGTCGATCTTGATCAGTGTTTTATTGACGATTTGGTGCATTGTCGCGCTGCTCATGGTGCTGGTGATTTTGATGCAGCGGCCAAAGAGCGAGGGCTTGGGCGCGGCGTTTGGCGGCGCCATGACGGAAAACATTTTCGGCGCGCAAACGACCAATGTGCTGGTGAAATTCACCGCCTGGCTGGCAGGATTTTTTTTCGTTCTCACGTTTACCTTGTCGATCTTGTACGCAAAGAAAACGAGCGGCGACAGCGCGTTGCGACGCGAACTGATGAAACAGCAGGCTGCGCCTGTTTCCTCGGCTTCGCCGGGTTCTTCAATCGCGCCTGGTTCTTCTGCTTCTCCTGCGGCTTCGGCTGCGCCTGATTCCGGCGCCGGGGTTGTACCGGCCGGGAGTGTTACACCTGCACCGGTCGTACCTTCGCCCGCGATGTCGGTTGCTCCAGCAACCGAGCAACCGTCCGCTCCACCCGCGACTTCGAAGCGGAAGAAAAAACCGTAAAGCGACTACCGGTTCGGTTTGTCGAAGAGGACGAGTAGCGCGGGCAGGACAATCAGGACAAGCGGCAGAGAGAAAATCAGCCCGGCGATAATGGCGATGGCGAGCGGCTGTTGCATGGCCGAACCGTGGCCGATTCCCAATGCCAGCGGCAACAAGGCCAGGATCGCGGCGAACGCTGTCATCAAAATGGCGCGCATGCGATTGATTCCAGCGAGGATGAAACGGTCGTCACTCACGGGCAGAACACGAAACTCCGAGTAATAGAAAATCGCGATCTCGGTCACGATGCCGACGACCATGGTCATGCCCATGCGCGAGGTGATGTTGAACTCCGTGCCCGTGACCCAAAGACCGAGAAATACGCCGGCCACGGCGAACAACGGGACAAGCAACATCGCGATCGCGACGCGAAAACTTTCGTAAAGAAAAAGTAGCAAAAGGAAAACGAGCAGGATGGCGGCGAACAAAATAATAGTAAGACCGCGAAACGCGATCTGCTGTTGCTCGTAAAGTCCGCCAAAGGTGTAGAGCACGTTGTTCGGGATGACGCCGGAGCTGACGAGTTTCCTTTTCACGTCGCGAACAGTGGAGCCGAGATCGCGGCCACTGATGCGGGCGGTCACTGCGACCATGCGTTTCAAATCATCGCGCATGATTTCGGGCTGGCCGCTGATGGGGAGCAGCGTCGCGACGCGCTTGAGCGGAAAAAGATGACCGTCCGGCGCGCGCAGAAGGAGATTCTCGATGTTGCGCATGGTTTCGCGCGCATCTTTTGGAATCCAGACGCGGACGCCGATCCGTTTTGGGCCTTGTTGCACGTGGGTCGTGACGTTTCCCGTCAAAAAATCGTTGAGCGCTTTGGTGACTGCCTCAGGGTCCATTCCTTCAAGGGCAACTTTGACGCGATCGACTTGAATGGTGAGCGCGTCACCGGCCGGCACGATGCCATTTTTCACCTCTACGACGCCGCTTACCTTGGAAATGGTATCGGCGACCTGGGGCGGGAGCGTGCGCAACGTCGCTTCGTCATCGGAAAAAAGTTTGATCTCGATCGGCTGCGGCACGCTGGTGAGATCGCCGATCAGATCCTCCATCAACTGCAAGAGCTCGACCTGCAGACCGGGGATATGTTTTTCAATATCGGAGCGAACATCGTCCATGACCTCTTCGATTCCGCGACGCGGAAATGGTTTTAGACGAACGAAGAAGTCGCCGATGTTGGCTTCGCTCACTCCGCCGCCAAGCTGCAATCCCGTGCGGCGCGAATAGGTTTGGACTTCCGGAGTTTGCTGCAAAACCGATTCGACCTGGCGAAGGAGACGATCGGTTTCGGCGAGAGACGTTCCCGGCGGAGAAATGTAATCGAGAATAAAACCGCCTTCGTCCATCACCGGCATGAAACCGGAGCCGACACTTTTAAAGGCGACGAACCCGAGCAAGAGCAGCGGAACCAAAAAGACCAAAACAAGCCGGGGTTGGCGCAGCAGCCGCTGCATTTTTTCGCGATAAGCTTCGTGCACGCGGCGCATAAATGCGCCGTGCTCTTCCCGCTGTTCTCTTTTCAGAAAAGTCGCGCAAAGAATCGGCACCGCCAGCCAGGCGATGGCAAATGAGATGACGAGGCTCGCCGCCATCGTGAGGGAAAGCGCTTTGAAAAACGCGCCGGTCACGCCGGTGAGAAAAGCGAGCGGGGTGAAGATAATGATGGTGGCCGCGGACGAACCGGCCAGCGGATTGGCGAACTCACTCGCCGCGCTCAATATTTTTGTCCGCGAATCGCCTTCGCCGCTGCCGCGCACGCGGCGGACGATGTGTTCGACCATGACGATGGCGTCATCAATGATGAGCCCCACGGCCGCGGCCATGCCCCCGAGCGTCATGATGTTGAAACTCATGTTCAGGCAGTAAAGAAGGAGAATGGTGGCGGCGAGGACCGCGGGCACAGTCAACGCTGCGATCAAGGTGACTCTCCAGTCGCGGAGAAAAGCGAGCAGAACGATCGCGGCCAGGACAATTCCGATGAGGACGGCGTCACGCGTACTGTGCTGCGAAGCGGTGATGAGATCGCTCTGGTCGTACCAATCGGCGATCTTCACGCCGTCGGGGATTTGTTTTTTAATTTCGCGCAGTTTCGCTTTGATGCCGCGCGCGATTTCAACCGTGTTTCCGGAAGGCTGCTGATAAACTTGGAAAAGAACGGCATCGTGACCATCGGCGGTCACGCGAATCCATTGTGGTTCGGACGAATGCTCAATCGTGGCGACGTCATCGAGCAGGACCACGCCATCGGGCGTGGAGCGCAGAACAGTATGTTCGATTTGTTCGAACTTTTGAAAACGCGTGTCCGAAACGACGAGATAGAGTTTGTTGTACTGCTCGAGGCGGCCGACCGCGACCAGGACATTGCTGGCAGAGAGAGCAGTGGCCACTTCGGCCAGGGTCATTTTGAACGACTGCAATTTGTCTGGATCGACCGTGACCCGGTATTCCTCGACGCGCCCGCCTTGCACACCGACGCGCGCCACGCCCGGCACGGTAGAAAGCGCCGGGCGCAAGGTGTAAAGGGCGAGGTCGCGCAGTTCGACGAGCGAACGCACGTCCGAGGTGAGGCTATAGGCGATCACAGGAAACACGGTTGGATCCATGCGCTCGACTTCGAATGAGGTGCCGGGCGGCAGAGTGGGCAGAATTTTGTTAACCTGCGACTGGGATTGGAGCATGGCTGCGACCATGTCTTCGCCCCAATTGAAGTTGACGGAGATTTCGGCGGTGCCGCGACTCGTTGTCGATCTTACGTTGCGGACACCGGGAATGGCGCGCACCGCTTCCTCCACCGGCGTGGTCACTTCCACCGCCATCTGTTCGGCCGGCCGATCGCCGGCGTCGACGCTGATGCGGACGCGCGGAAAATCCACGTGGGGAAAGAGCGCGACTGGCAGCGAAAAACTCGCGACCACGCCGGCCACAGCCAGGGCGGCGAGTAAAAACAAAATGGAACGCGCATGGCTTTGCGCCCACGCGGTAAAGTTCATTTTGTTTTTGGAATTTCCACGGCCATGCCGTCTTCCAGCTCGTAATTACCAACCACCACCACCGGATCGCCTTCGTGCAGATCATCGGCGATCACCTGCAGTTCGTTTGAATTCTCTGCGCCAACCTTAACGTTGTGCTTGACCGCGTGGTTGTTCACCACCGTAAAGACTTCGTAGCCCCGCGATTCGTTAGGTAGAACGGCCGCGCGCGGCACCACCAGCGCGTCTTTCTCGGTCCGTTGAATCTCGCCGCGCACATAACCGTCGAGAAGCAACTTCGTTCCTTCGGGCAGCGACACGTAAACATCGACCAGACGCGTCGCCGGGTCGATCCGACGCGTCACGAGACGAATGGAACCCTCAACCTTGGATGCAGCTGGATCGTTCATCGGAAAAATCATGATTAGCGCACCGACTTGTGCGGCCGATAGATCTTCTGCTTCCACGCCGAGCTTCACTTCAATTTCGTTTTCCGCGACGATCTCAACCAGCGGATTGCCGGCCGGCACAATTTGCCCGTCCTGCACATTCACTTTCGCGACGATGCCGGATACGTCCGCGTGAATGCGGTTATCACCTCCGGCGCCGGCGCGTTGCAGAGCGGTCAGCTGGGCTTCGGCGTCGCGCGCCGTTTTTTCCGCCGCGCTCACGTCCTGATTGGTCGCGAGTTTTAGATTAAAACGATCCTGGACCTGCTTAAGTTCCTTGCGCGCGGCGTCGGCGGCGTTTTTCGCTTGTTGAAATTGCAATTGCGCCGCCGGGCTCGGCTCGATCTCGGTCAAGGGATCGTTCTCCTGCACAAACTGGCCCGGTGCGACCAGGATGTGGCGCACGCGCGTTTCAAATGCCACCGACACGGAATGCGTTTTGCCCGGTTGCGCGACAACGCTTCCGTAAACAATCACGTTCTCCGTAATCGTTTTGCGTTCGACCTTCGCTACCTGCACCTGCGGCACTGGCCCGGTTCTCTTTTGTTCTTTGCCGCCGACAAATCGCTGCGCGAACCAGGCCAGCGCCGCGACGAGAACAAGAGCCGCTGCGGTGAAGATGATTTCCTTTCTGTTCATCGGGCGTTGAGCGCGGCGTTGGCCGGCAGGTAACGGCCGGAAGCGATTTCCAAAGCGGTGTGCGCCTCGAGCAATTGTTCCTGTAACTTGATCAGCTGAATTCGTTTTTGCAGCAAACTATTGCGCGCGGTGTAGTAACTGAGCACGTCCGCATTTCCCTGTTGTCGGGCTGCCTCCGCGGAACTGACCAGACGTTCGAATATGGGCAACGCTTCTTGGGCCGCGGCCACTTGTCGATTGAGCGAACGAATGTCGGCCAGCGCCGCGGCGATATCGGCGCGCGCTTCGAAAACGCGCTGGTCGTACTCATCGCGCAATCTTTGGCGTGTGGCCCGCTCCGTCGCAATGACACCCTGGTTGCGATCGAAGATCGGGATGTCGACGGTGATATTGAATCCGGTCGTTTGGATATCTGAAGTGTCGGTGGCGCGAACCAAAGCGGCAGACATTTTCGGAAATTGCGCGAGAATGGCCGCGCGCACGGTCGCATCCTGACTTTCATAACCCTGCTGCAGCCCGAGAAGATCGAGCCGGCGCAATGCGATGTTATCGGACAAATCGCGCTCGTCCGGAAGATCGAGATGGGTTGGCAGTGTGATCCCGCTGCGCAGTCGCACTTTTCTTTCCGGTTGCATTCCCAATGTCTTATTCAAGCCCAGCCGCTGCTTCTCGAAATCCTGTTCAAGCGACAACATCGTCGCGCGGGAATCCTGACTCGCCGATTCCACGGCCGAGAGATCGAGCACCGTTTTCTCATGCGCATCGACCGCCTGGCGCATCGCCTCCGTGCTCTCCTGCAGGCCGCGATTTCCTTCACGCGCGCGGCTGACTTCCACATCGAGCGCGAGTACGCGGTAAACTGCTACGCGCGCATTCTCCGCCACCTGCCATTCCTGCCACGCAACGTCCAGATCAACCGAGCGCACGTTTTTCCGCGCCGCGGTTTGCTTGGGCAAGAACGGAACGAGCACGCTGAATTCCCAACCCGCGGTAAAATTATAACCGGTCTGCGTCCCGGCGGTGTTCCCGCCAGTGACGTAATCGCGCTCGTATGAGAGGACAACGTTGGGCAAGATTCCGGCCTGGATGAGTTGCGCCGTGGCCAGGCCACGCCGATCGCGAATGGAGCGCAGCGCCGGATTCAAAAAGAGCGCAATTGTTCCAGCCTCGTCCGGACCAATACCAACGCGGGGATCTAGTAATTTGGGATCGATCGCAACGCTGTGAATGCGCGAAGCGGGAATTCTTAATGGATCGTTTGATGTTTGCTCAAGTGGACGCTCCGCCCGTGAGAAGAACGTTGCGCAGCTAACGAGGGCAGCGCAGATGGCAACTGAACAGGTTCTTTTGCGGCGCACGTCGGGTTGACCATACGACGCAATTTTCCGCCGTCGCGTCGAAAACATAGCTGCGGGCCTCTTCGGTTAAATTTCGCCCGACCACTACTTCCTGGATGCATCCTCCCAGCGAAATGCCTCGCGCAAGAGCTCTTTCAGGCTGGGCACGCCGAATTTCTCCTTCGCCCGCGCGACATAGGCCTGAACCGTTTTCATGGAAAGATGCATTTGTTTCGCAATCGCCGATGTGCTCATGCCCTGGCCCATCAGCTCGAATACCTGCAGCTCGCGATCGCTCAATCGCTTGACCGGAGCGACATCACTTTTGTATTTCCCCAACTTCGCCGCGATCGACGTCATCACGTTGTCGCTGACAAAAACTTTGCCGGCCAGGACACGTCTGATGGCGATGAGCAGACTCTGCGAACTTTCCGCCTTCATCAAATAGCCGCGCGCTCCAGCGCGCAGGACGCGGTCGGCGTAAATCATTTCGTCGTGCATCGACAAAACAATGATCGCAATCGCAGGGTGCTGAATCACAAGATCCTTGAGAAGATCGAGTCCGGAGCTATGCGCCAGGGAAAGATCGACAAGGACCAAGTCGGGCGAAGCGGAAGGAATGTTGGCCAGAGCTTCGGCGGCCTCGGCTGCTTCGCCACAAACCATGAGATCGGGCTGTTGTTCAATCACACCGCGCAATCCGTCGCGCACCACCGGGTGATCGTCGACGACGAAGACACGCCGCTTTTTGGTTTTTCCGTTTGGCGTGGCCATGTCAGGTATCGGGCGAAATGATGCAGCGAACGGCTGTTCCTCCGGCGTCGCTGCGCTCGGTCCGGAGCCGCCCTCCCGCAAGCTCGGCGCGCTGTGTCATAACCAGTAAACCAATTCCATTGCGGACGCCTTCGGGCCTTGGCATGCCGGTGCCGTCATCTTCTACAGTTAACTCGACATGCCCGTTGGCACGGTTGAGGCCAATCACGATCCGCGTCGCCTGGGCGTGCGCGACCGCATTCCGGACTGCTTCCCGGGCGATCCAGTAGAGCTGGGTGGCTTTGTCCGGTGCCATTGTCACCTCTTCATTGTGCTGGAAGCGGCAATCGATTTTATGTTCATGGGAAGTAGTTTTGGCCAGGACCTCGAGAGCGCAGCTCAATCCTTCGCCCTCCAGTTCCGAAGAGAAAAGTCCGCGCGCTATCTCCCGGGCAATATCAATGCCGCGATCAACCAAGCTGACAACCTTGCACGCGGTGTCTAAGGCCGAGTTGTCGCCACCTTGCAATTGGCTGACGACCGTCTGAGCTTTAAGCGCAGTGCCGGTCAGGTGTTGACAGAGGCTGTCGTGGAGCTCGCGACCAAGTCGACGTCGCTCATGTTCTGCGACGTCGGCAATCTTGTGTTCCAGCGCCTTGCGCGCGCCGATTTCGCGCCGTAAATCTGCGGTTCTTTCCTCAACCCGGCGATGCATATCGTTTAGCAAACCGTGACAACGCGATAAGAGGACAAGAAACACGACGTAATAGAGGAAACCGGTTACCGTGTTCCAAACGCCAGCGTTGGGGACACCTGCCGCTTGGTCGGAAAACAGGTCAACCGCCACACTCACCGCTGCGATAGCGACACCGAGAGTGATCCCGCCGTACCATGTCGCGAGAGCAATCGGGATCAGGTAGAGCAGGAGCATCGAGCTTTCACTGCCCTGGCTGTAGTCCCCGTATCCAATCAGGCCGATGAGCAGCAAACACGTCAGCGTGATAGCGAGGCGCGAACGTAAACGTGGCAAATGCATCGAACGGCTAGGTGAATACGCCCGTTCCGCGATGTGTTCAACGAAACAGAGTGTCAGGCATCGCCTTATGTGTTTTTGCGGCGGTATTCAAGGTGCGTCGAGCACCGGGTTCACGCAACCTTCCGAAAATTGTTGCGACCGGTCATATGACATTGAGTGAGCTACGTGGTTCGCGCCTTTGGCGGCTGCGTCATTTCGCATTCGTGTTGCTTCTAACTTTTGCCGGCGCGTCGACACGTGGCGATCTGGCAATGGAAACAGAAACCGCGCGGTTGCTCGAGCCCGGGCACTTTGAGCTGGGCGGTGCTTTTGAATTTCAAACCTCCCCCAACGGGGAAGAATACGCGCTGCCGATGGCGGTAGAGTTCGGGGTGTTTCATCATCTTGAAGCGCTTATCGAACCGGTGCCATTTACTTCCATTCACCCGCCGGGCAGCAAGTCTGCCACCGGACTAGGAGATTTGGAGACGACGCTGACGTATCTCATTGTCGAAGAAAAAAAATACCTGCCGGCAATGGCGATTGCCGGAGAGATTAAGTTTCCGACCGCCGGGAATCGCCAAATCGGCAGCGGCGAATACGACTACCGAGTGTATGCGGTTGCGAGTAAACGGTTCTCCAACGTCGATGTCCACTTCAACCTTGGATATAACATCATCGGCGCGCCCGAGGGAGCGAGCACGAAGAATCCGATCGACGTAGAATTAGGAGCGGAATGGTTCGTGCATCCAAAATTCGACCTGTTTGCCGAGGTTAATTATGTAGGTTCGAGCTCATCGAACGGCGGCGAGGGTACCGTTCTCGCGGCGGACACCGCGGATGCTGGAGTCACGCGGGAGATTGCAGCAGAGGAGTTGGTTGGCAGCGTAGGTGTTCGAGCACATCTTGCTCGCCACTTCGACACGTTCGGCAGCTTCAGTTACGACAACAATGACGCGAAGCTGTTTCGAACTGGGGTCACAATAAAATACTGAGTGCGTTCAAAGCGAGACGCGCAAAGAGCCCGCAACTATTTCTTCGCCTTGTCCGCTCGGACTTCGGCCGCTTGTTGCGCAGGAGTTTCGTTGTCCACCGCTACGATCCGTCCGCTTTTCGCATCGACCTGCACCTCGGTGATGTCCTTTGTGCCGGGCCGGGCAATGTCGAACGACCACAACAAGATCCCGTGTTCTTTTTCCAAGTCACCACTCTTCACGATCCCGTGAGGAACTTTCGTCAGCGCGATCGCTTCGGCCTCATGTCTCATCACGCTCGCTTCCTTAATGAGCTGAGATTTTTTTGGTCGCGCTTGCGCCACGTTTAACGCACTGGCTGCAGCTACCAACACGACCGCTAAAATCACCCTTTTTGTCATCTTCATAAATCGTTCGACGCACGGACGGGGTAAAAGTTCACTTTAAGATGCCTGTCACCACCTTTCGCTGTTTACTCTGCCGTAACTTCACTGTAACAATCGGCGCAGTTCAAAGAGGGGACTCAGGTGTTGGAAAAGAAATCTTTTCTTATCGCACTTCCAATCGTCTTACTGGCGCTTCATCCGCTGCGAGCAGAGACGACGTCGGGTAAATCCGAGGCCGAACGAATCGAAAAGCTCGAGCGGGCAGTTGAACAACTGCAAAGACGCAACGCTGAACTCGAAAAGGAAGTCAAGAGCTTGAAAAAGGAAACCGCGTTTGCGCCTGAGTTCGATGGCTACGGAAACAAGAAACCCAAAGTCGTTTCCGAGGGCAAAACGTACGTAGAAAAAGGCGCCGCCACCGAGGAAAAGAAGCCGGTCTACGTCCTGCAGGGCGGCCCGGAGCTTAAGCTCACGCTCGGCGGATACATCCAGGTGAATTTCGAGGATGGCGCTGTTTCGGCCTTTGAGGGCCGCTTTCCCCAGGGGCCTAATCAGCTTAAGGACCGCTTTCGTTTGCGCCGCGCGCGCGTCAATTTAATCGGCGACTTCGCCGAGAAGTTCGACTTCAAGGTCGAGGGCGACTTCGGCGCAGGCGACGGTCTTTCGGGGAATCGCACCGGATTTTCGGCGACCGACATTTTTGTAAACTGGCACCAATTTCCCGAAGCGAACGTCAAAGTGGGCCAATGGAAAGCGCCGTTTGGTCTGGAACAAATCACGCCGGACACGAAGATCTTGACGATCGAACGCAGTCTTCCCACCGGCGCGCTCACGCCGGAGCGGCAGCTTGGCCTGCAAATCTGGGGCAAACCGTTCACCAACTTATGGCCGGAGCAGAAGGATCTGCTGACTTACTATGCCGGCATCTTCAACGGTAATGGCCGTAACATCACGGTTAACGACAACAACAACTTCATGACCGTCGGCCGGCTCGAGCTTCTGCCCTGGCAGGGCAAACTGCTCAGTCAGGATGCCAGCTTGAAACTTGGCGGCGATGTCCTCAACAGCCGCGACGACGCCGGCACCAACATTTCGCAAGCACTCAACCTCAAGGTAAACGCCGACGGTTCATTGACGCCATTTGTTCTCCCCTCGGCCGACGAACGCACCGCCTGGAGTCTGGACGCGTGGCTAACCGTTGGCCCATTTGATTTGATTGCCGAATATTTCTCGGAAGATGTCGACGGCCGCACCGTCGCCGGCGTTGCGCCCACCTTCGCTAACTTCGATCCGAGCGGCTGGTATGTGCAGGGCAGCTATTTCATCATCCCGAAAAAACTCCAAGCGGTGATCAAATGGGAAGAACTGAGCCCGGACCAGGTTGCCGACGACGGAATACGCTCCATCACCGCCGGCCTCAACTACTACATTCACAGCGATTCGATCAAGGTGATGGCCAACTATGTGCACACCTGGTCGGATTTCCGCACGGCGCATCCGCAGTTCGGTGATGATGAATTCGACGAGGTCATCCTGCGCCTGCAGGTGATGTTCTAACTAAGTTCTTGGGCTGACTGTCGATCTTGCGCAGGCAAGGTTCGTCATTACGTTTCCGCGGGCAATGGAGTTTGCCACCTGAAAGGGAAACCGCACGCAAGCTGATGACTCCTACACAGCGTAGGAGTTTTTTATGAAACAGTTGTTATGGGTTGGCATCGGCGGATTCCTGGGATCGATCGCGCGCTACAAGTTGGGCGGCTTCGTCCTCCACCGATCGGAAGCGTGGAATTTTCCATTGAGTACATTTACGGTCAATTTGCTCGGTTGCTTCGTAATCGGCGTTCTCGCCGGTCTGGTCGAACGGCACGATCTTTTTTCGCCCACGATGAGGCTCTTTCTCTTTACCGGAATTCTCGGAGGCTTCACCACGTTTTCGGCGTTTGCCTACGAGGGAATATTTCTCGTCCGTCGAGGTTTGTTGGGAACAGGATCGATTTACGCGAGCCTGAGCGTTTTTGGCGGCTTTACGGCAGTTTGGTTCGGAATGAAACTGATCGATCTTGTTTGGACCGCGCATCATTAACGGAATAAGGCATGAAAATACTTGGCATGATCGGTGGCGTCGGGCCGGAATCGACGGTCGACTATTACCAAAGGATCATCGCGCTTTATCGGGAGCGAAACCCGGATGGCAGTTATCCACTGCTCATTATTAATAGTGTCGATCTAAACAAGGGTAGAGCACTGATCGACGCGAACGACCGGTCCGGCCTGACAAAATATCTGGTCGAGGAAATTCAAAAACTCGTCAAAGCCGGGGCGGATTTTGGTTTGATCGCGGCGAACACGCCGCACATCGTGTTCGACGAGGTCGCGCGCGACTCGCCGATTCCTTTGATCAGCATCGTCGAAGCAACCTGCGAAGCTGCGAAAGCGCGCGGCCTGAAAAAGCTCGGCTTGTTCGGGACACGTTACACGATGCAGGCGAAGTTTTTTCCGGACGTGTTTTCGAAGGAAGGCATCGACTTGATCGTACCAGAACCAGCCGATCAGGATTACATCCACGAAAAATATTTCGACGAACTAGTTCTTGGAAAATTTCTCCCGGAAACGCGAGAACAATTGCTTGCGATTGTCGACCGCTTGAAAGCAAAGATCGACATCGACGGTGTCATTCTCGCCGGGACGGAGTTGCCGTTAATTCTGCGCGATGCCGCGCACAACGGCATTCCATTACTCGACACGACAAAGATCCATGTCGAAGCCGCCGTTACGGAGATGTTGTCGTAGTCGACGTGTCTAAACTCGCGTTCGCGAGTTAACACAATTGTCACTTCGCCGCCATCTGTCCGTAACAATCGTCTTCTAGCTTGCGGCCATCGCCACACAAGCACCCCAACATCTTGCTGAATGCGCGACCTAACCCACCACCAATAAGGAGACC